>Ga0214473_10002543_pt1 | contig 22367 bp, 14 predicted proteins | sample RVTome_7_FD_203509 | JGI IMG/M metagenome (GOLD analysis project Ga0214473, IMG submission 203509) | Soil microbial communities from uranium-contaminated site in the Upper Colorado River Basin, Wyoming, United States - RVT98D197 | ecosystem: Environmental > Terrestrial > Soil > Contaminated >... | reverse complement strand
GGCGGATCTGATTACCGGGGCCCCTCTGGCGGATGCCGGCGCCGTGGAAACGGCCGGCACGGCCCGTCTCGTCTTCGGCGACGTCACCCTTCAGGCGACCACCGGCAATGCCCGGTCGGTCACCTATCTCGGGGAGCAATCCGGCCAGTTGTTCGGCGCTTCGGTCGCGAGGCTCGGCGACATCAACGGTGACGGCAGGCCCGACCTCGCCATCGGCGCTCCCGCTTCATCGTTCCAAGGGGCGAATTCGGGCGCGGTCTACATCGTCTTCGGCGACGGGGGACTGGACGAGCTCTCTCCGGGGAGCATCACGGCGGCGGAGTTGCGCGCCTGCACCACACCGGATCGCTGTGGCGTGGTCCTGGTGGGAGCCGCGGCGGAGGATGAGGCCGGAACTTCGGTCGCGTTCGCGGGGGACATCAACCACGACGGCAACGACGACATCTTGGTGGGAGCGCCCGGCGCCGAGTCGCAGCGGGGCCGTGCGTACCTCATCCATGGACCGCTCACCGAACCGGTCATCGATCGGAGCGCGACCCAGGGCTTCCTCGAACTGTCACGCGTCGGCGTCGCCGTGAACGGGATTGACGGGATCGTTTTCCGCGGCGAAGGCTCCGACCACCGCGCCGGCCAGGCGGTCTCGGCCTGGAGGGATTTCGGTCTGGCGGGCGGGTCCGACGGAATCGACGACCTCCTGATCGGCGCGCCGGGCGGCCGGGTCACCGATGCCGGCGGCGATCCGATCGGCCCCACCGGGATCGCCTACGCGATTCAGGGTGGGAACGGGAATCTGCGGGACAACGATCTCGATGCCGACGGCGTCATCGATCTGGCGCAGGTGGCGAGCGGGGAGGAGAACGAGGATCAGGTCAACGGGGTGGTGTTCTATGACCTGGCGGTCGGAGGCGGTCTGGGCCGCTCGCTGACCGGAGAGGTGGACGAAAACGGCGACGGCGTCGCGGACATCATCATCGCCGCGAACAACGAGGTGTGGCTCATTCCGGGGGATGGGCCGAAGGGTACGACGGGCGGCACCAGGAAGCGCAGCGTGGGGCCCACAGCGAGCGCCTCCGAGCTCTTCGATGCGGTCGTCTACACGCCAGGCGAGGATGGCTTCCTCGGCGGTCTGACCGTGGGCCCCGCCGGAGACATCAACGGCGACGGCCTGGACGATTTCCTCATCGGCGCCCCCGAAGCGGACTCGCCCGGCAAGCCCGATGCAGGCAAGGTGTACATCGTCTACGGAAACCTCGCGCAGGGTGAAGGTGAAGTGTTCCTGTCGGATGTCGGCCACAGCGTTCCGGGAGCCGTGGTGGTCGGGTTCGAGGAGGGTGACCAGCTTGGAGCCTCGGTCAGCGGCGGATTCGATGTCAATGCCGACGGCAGGATCGACGCCTTGGTGGGTGCACCGTTCGGCGACGTGCTCACGACGACGCCCCCGAATGCCGGCGAGAGTTATGTCATCTCGGTGGTGACCGATTGCGGGAAGGATCTTCTCCAACCGTTCTTCACCTGCGGCACCGGCGCTTGCCAGGTGGAGGGCGCTTACCTGTGCGTGGGGGGCGTCCTGCAGCCGGTTTGCACTCCCGGCATCCCCGGCGCGGAGATCTGCGATGGCCTCGATAATGACTGCGACGGCATGACTGACGAGAATCTCGGACAGATCACGTGCGGGACAGGTGCGTGCATCAGGACAGTCGACAACTGCGCAGGTGGCGTCCCGCAGACGTGCGTGCCGGGTTCACCCACGCCGGAGGTGTGCGACTGGATCGACAACGATTGCGACGGCGCCGTCGATGACGCCTGCTTCGCCTTCAGCGGCTTTTTCAGCCCGGTGGACAACCCGCCCACCGTGAACACCCTGAGGGCGGGTGTGGCGGTGCCGGTAAAGTTCAGCCTCGGTGGCTTCCACGGTTACGACATCTTCAAGCCGGGATATCCGATCTCGCAGGGCTCGGCATGCGGGTCCGGAGATACCGATGTTGTCGAAGAGACGGTCGGCGCCGGAAACAGCGGCCTGCAGTACGATGCGGCGACCGACACCTACACCTACGTGTGGAAGACCTCCAAGTCGATGGCGGGGACCTGCCGCGTCTTTGATCTGGGGTTGAGGGATGGGACCGGCCACACGGCGCTATTCAGGTTCCTGAGAAGGTAGCCGGAAGAGGGACGCCACCATGAGTGTCCCTCCCATCCCTGACTCCTCCGCCCGCTGCCCGGCCTGCGGCGGCGCGCTTTCCGCACCGGCGGCTCCCTGTCCCGAGTGCACGCGGACCCTCTCCGACGATCCGACCGCCGCCTCCACGGGAAGATCAGCGACCCTCAGGATCGCAGGCTACCGCATCGTGCGCGAGCTGGGAGCCGGTGGCATGGGGACGGTCTACGAGGCGTTCGAGGAGAGGATGCAGCGGCACGTGGCGCTCAAGGTCCTGTCCCGCCACCTGGCAGCCTCTGACAAGTCGGTCGACCGCTTCGCGCGCGAGGCCTGGATTGCCGGCAAGCTCGATCATCCCGGCCTGGTGAAAGTGTTCGAGCGGGGCGAGTGGGAAGACGTCGTCTATTACTCGATGGAACTGCTGGACGGCGGCTCGCTGGCCAACGTCATCCGGAACCTCAAGGCGCGGGGGCGGGACGACGGCTGGGGCCTCGAATTCGGCAGCCGCGACTACGTGCGCTGGGCGATGGAGCAGATCATCGCCGCCGCCCGCGGGATCGACCATGCCCACCGGCAGGGGGTGGTGCACCGGGACATCAAGCCGGCCAACATCCTCCTGAGCCGCGAGCCCCGCATGATCAAGGTGGCCGATTTCGGCCTGGCGCTCGACGTCGAGGCCACACGTATGACGACCGACGGCAAGTTGTTGGGCACGCCGGTCTACATGGCCCCGGAGCAGATCCTGGGACGGGACGAGGCGATCGAGCCGGCGGTGGACATTTACGCGCTCGGAGTCACTCTTTTCGAGCTCCTGACTCTCGAGTTGCCGTACACGGGGCCGACCCAGCAGGTCTACATGCAGGCGGTCTTGACCAGCGAAGCCCGGCGCGCCAGCCGCTTCAACGAGCGTGTCAGCCGCGATCTCGAAATCGTCCTGCGCAAGGCGCTGGAGAAGAACCCGAAAGATCGATACGCATCGGCCGGAGCCTTCGCCGATGACCTGGATAATGTCCTCAGCCTGCGTCCCATTGTCGCCCGGCCCTCCGGCCCGTCGGAGCGACTGCTGAAATGGACGCGCCGCCGCCCCATCCACGCCGCGCTGATCGGGACACTCCTGCTGGGTGTTCCCGCGCTTGGGGTGCTCGGGCATCGCGCCGCCGAGCACCGCGACCTCTTGGAGCGGATGGAGATGGAACGTTTGCAAACCGACCTGCGGATGTCCTACCAACTCGAACGCCGCGACGAAGTCATCCGGATCGCCACCAGGATCATCGCAGCCACCCCCGGCAATGTTCTCGCCCTTCGCCACCGGGCGGCGGCCAGAAATTACCTCGCGAGGACAAGCAGCGATAAGGTGAATGCGGAGGATCTTAGGAACCAGGCGCTGGCCGATATCGCCAGGATCATCGAGTTGCTGCCCGAGGCGGCCTGGCCCCACCTGATGCAAGCCAGGGTTCTGGAAGAGATCGGCAGGCAACCCGAAGCGGCCTCCTCGCGCCGTCTAGCCCAAGAGAAGCGCCGCGAGCCGCCGTCTGTCGATGACCTTTGGCATGAGAGTCTGATCGCCAACGATGCGGGAGGTTACCAGCAGGTTATTGAGTTGTTGACCCGTCTGCTGGAGCGCGATCCGAGCCATACCGATGCGATCGCCTTGCGCGGGCTTGCCAACGAAGCGCTCGGCGAGGCGAGCAAGGCAGTTCAAGATTACCGCGTGCTCCTCGCTCTCGATCCGGGGGGAGTGCATAACTACATCATGCTGGGTATGGCGCTACTGCAGGATGGTCAGAAGGCCGAGGCTCTGGGTTATCTCCAGCGCGCGGTGGAGATGGCGCCGGACAATTTCAGAACCCACGAGAATCTCGCGGATGCCTACCACAAGATGGGCGCGCATCTCGCTTCGACTGGCGAAATCGACAAGGGTCGTGAGTACCTGCTCCAAGCGGAAAGGGAGGCACGCAAAAGTCTGAGCCTGAACCCGGAAAGCCCATGGTCGCTCGTGAACCTGGGGGTGAGCCTGTTCGACCAATGCCGTCTCGATGAAACCCCAGACCCGGTACGCCTCAGGGAGGCCATTACTTACTTCGAGGACGCGCGGCGTCTTTGGCGCAAGGCCCACGACACGCAGCAGGTGCAGGTCTATGCTGCGACATGGGTGAATCAGTGCGACGCCTTGATCCAACTGGGTGAGCTGCAGCACGCGCTCGAGGCGTGCCTCGAAGCGACGCGACTCGGGAACGTGGATCCGAACAGCTTCTACAACCTGGCCGGTGTGTACGCCCTGATGGGGCGGTCCGGCGAGGCTCTCCAGGCGCTCGAAAAGGACTTCGAGCTGGGGGACCGGGACTGGGAGTACCTGCTCGCCGACCGCTGGTTCGAGGGCTTGCGGGGCGATCCGCGGTTCCGGGATCTGATCCGCCGGATGAAGAGCGACACCGCCAAAGGCAGTTCATAGCCGGCATCGCTTGACTTTCACTCTTTTTACACCTATCCTCCCTGATGGTCCGGTCGGACGTCTCCGGGGGTCGCCGGGGAAAGCGCTCCCGGGCGTCCGGCCGGGCCGGCAAGGCCGCGCGGCAGCAGGCCGCAGGGGAGGAGCCGTTATGGATCGATCGGGCCGCCGCACGCGCCGCAAGGATCTCCCGCCTCCGGGCCGGTTGCTGAGCCCGAAACAGCGGGCCGTCTTCACCTTCATCCGCGACTACATCAAGACGCACGAGAGCTCGCCGACCTACGACGAGATCCGCCGTGCCGGCCGCTTCGCCTCCTTCAACTCGGTCCAGAAGCACCTGAAGACGCTGGTCGAGAAGGGGTACCTGAAGACCCCGTGGGGGAACCGCAAGCGGGCGCTCGAACTGGTCGAGCCGCCGGCGCGCGCCGGCGTCGCCACCCTGCCGCTCCTGGGACGGGTGGCGGCGGGACGGCCGATCGAGGCGATCGCCCAGCCGGAGACTGTCGAGGTCCCGGAGATGCTGCTGCGCGGCCAGGACAACTTCGCCCTGCGGGTGGTCGGCGACAGCATGGTGGACGAAGGGATCCACGACGGCGACGTCGTCATCGTGAAGCGGCAGCGCGACGCGCAGAACGGCCAGACGGTGGTGGCGCTGATCGGCGACGACGCCACAGTCAAGCAGTTCCACCGCCGCGGCGGGCAGATCGAGCTGCGCCCCGCCAACGCCCGCATGACGTCGATCGTCGTCGAGGAAGGCGACGTGCAGATCCAGGGAATCGTCATCGGGCTGATCCGGAAGTTCGATTGATGACCGAACATCGATTCGGAGGTCCGTGGACGGAGGAGAAGCTCGCGCGGCTCAGGAAGCACCTTCACGCTTACATGACGATCTTCAGCCGCAACAAGCGCGCCGCCTATCTCCGGGCCGTCTATGTCGATGCCTTCGCAGACACGGGGTTCAGAAAGGGCCCGTCGTCAAAAGATGAAGTCACAGACACGCTCTTCGATGAAGTCGTCTCGGACACCGATGCCGATGCTTGGCGAAAGGGCAGTGCCCACATTGCTCTCGAGACGGTGCCCCCGTTTGCAGAGTACATGTTCATCGAGCACGCCCCGGGCCATGCACAGGAACTCGGTCGGTTGCGCAGTTTATTCCCATCTCTGTCAGAGAGAATGCGGATTGTCCGAGAGGAGGCGAACGAACATCTCAGGAAGTGGTGTGCGGGCACCGACTGGAACAAGACGCGCGCCGTTGTCTTCCTTGACCCTTACGGGATGCAGGCCGAATGGGCGACGATCGCCGCGATGGGCGCGACCCAGGGCATCGATCTGTGGATACTATTCCCGCTTGGCGTAGGGGCGAATCGCCTCCTGTGGATGGGAGTCAGCGTGGAGGATTCCCGAGTGCTCGCACGGATCTCCGACCTGCGCCAGGTGCCAGCCGCCGTCCGGTTCCTCTCGTGCGAGCCACTCATCGGGCCGCTCGATCAGTTGCCGCTGGACGGCATTGACTGGGTCATTGTTGGCGGTGAGTCCGGGCCGGGTGCCCGACCGATGCGGCCCGAGTGGGCGCTGTCAGTCTTGAACCAATGCCGCAGCCGCGGCGTCCCGTTCTTCTTCAAACAATGGGGCGGGACCAGGAAAAAGGCGACAGGCCGGGCGCTTGATGGCAGAACGTATGATGAGATGCCCCGTCGGCAAGCCAAGGAAAGTCGAGCAGCAGCGTTTCCATCTTCAGCGGAGATCTCTGGGGGCTTGGCATGAGTGTTCAAGGACCGGCACCGTGCGGCTAACAGTGAAGGGGTTGCTCGTGGAGGCGGGGAGCGGACCGACCGATCCGACCCGTTACTACGTCCTCGCCGACTCGTTCCCGGACCCCGAAAAGGAGCTGTGACAAGCTGTGACATCGAGCTGTGACAGGCTGCGACATCCGGTCTGACGAACACGGCTAGGGTACCGCGATGATGCGTGTCGAAGTGAGCCCGAAGCTGCTGCGCTGGGCGCGCGAGCGCGCCGGGTTCGATCTCGATGATCTGGCCCGGCGCATTCCCGGGCTCCCGGCCTGGGAACGGGGTGAGGTGCGTCCGACGCTCAAACAGATGGAACGCTTCGCCAGGGCCACATATACGCCGGTCGGTTTCCTGTTCCTCCAGGAACCGCCGGTCGAGCGTGTTCCGATCCCCGATCTCCGCACCGCCGGCAACAAACGGATCGACCGCCCAAGCCCGGACCTGCTGGACACCCTATACATCTGCCAGCAGCGGCAGGAGTGGTACCGCGACTTCGCGCGTTCCGTGCGCGAGGACCCGTTGCCGTACGTCGGCTCGGTCCGTTTAACAAGCGATATCGGCACGACCGCGGCGAGTATGCGGCGCGCCCTCGGTTTCGACCTTGACGAGCATCGCCGCATGCCGACCTGGACCGACGCCCTGCGTCGTTTCATCGAACAGGCGGACGGGCTCGGAATTCTCGTCATGTGCAGCGGCGTGGTCCTGAACAACAACCGGCGGCGTCTCGATCCCGATGAATTCCGCGGCTTCGCCATGGTCGACGATCTCGCCCCGCTCATCTTCATCAACGGTGCCGACACCAAGGCGGCCCAGATGTTCACCCTCGCTCATGAGCTGGCGCATATCTGGCTCGGACAATCCGCAGTGTCCGACACGCAGGCGGCGTGGCTGCCGGAACATGAGATCGAACGATGGTGCAACCAGGTGGCCGCCGAGCTCCTGGTGCCGCTCGACATCGTTCGCCAGGAATATCGAAAGAAGGCCGGGCTGCGCGCCGAAATGGATCGACTGGCCCGTCTCTTCAAGGTCAGCACTTTGGTCATCCTGCGCCGGATCCACGATATCGGCGGCCTGACGCGGCAGCAGTTCTGGCAGGCTTTCGAAGACGAGGTGGAGCGCTTGCGGAGCCTGCCCAAAGGGAGCGGCGGCGACTTCTACCTGACGCAGGCGGCCCGGGTCAGCAAACGCTTCGCCCGGGCGCTCGTGCTCAGCACGCTCGAGGGGCAGACGCTGCACCGTGATGCGTTTCGCCTGCTCGGTTTCTGGAAGCTTGTCACTTTTCAGGAGCTCGGGCGCAGTCGGGGTGTCGTGGTCTGATGGCGTACCTGCTTGATGCCAATGTGTTCATCGAAGCGAAGAACCGTTACTACGGACTCGACTTCTGTCCGGCCTCGGGACCACGGCATCTCGTTCTTCTTCAAACGCTCGGGCGGGCGTTGGAGGAAGACGGCCGATCGGGCGTTGAACGGTAGGACGGATGATGAGATGCCTTGGAGATTTGGCGTGAGCAGCTTGGCGGACGACACGACGGCGCGCCCGCGGTAAGGTGCCGTGATGACGCATACAGACGATGGCACTCGAGTGAGCGTTCCGATGCCAACGCCCATCTATCGGTTCGTGCATGTGGATAATCTGGACGTGTACTTACGACGTGCCGCCTTGCATGCGCCCAACTACACGCCCAAGGATGGGCTACGGTACAAGACGATCCATAACGTCGACATCCAGCTCCAGCGGGCACAGAGGAAGATCCCATGTGGTCCCAGCGGCGTCATTCATGATTACGTGTCCTTCTACTTTGGTTATCTTTCTCCGATGATGTTCCAGCTCAAGACGGGGCAGGTGGCTGGCTACAATGAAGGGCAAGAGCCGCTCATCTATCTGGTGTCGACGGCACAAGCCGTGGCCGATCGCGGGGTGGGATTCGTTTTCTCCGACGGTCACGGGATCGCCTTCCAGACAGACTGGTACGAGAATCTGCGAGACTTGGAGGCGGTGGATTGGGGGATGGTGTATCAGCGGTACTGGGCGGCCGACTACGAGCGCGATCCAGACCGCCAGCGACGGAAGCAAGCTGAGTTTCTTGTGTATCCGAACTGCGACTGGGCGCTGATCCAGGACATCGCTGTTCTCAATGCCGGTATGAAAACGAGAGTCGAGGCGATGCTCAAGGGGCTTGATGCTTCCCTGCATTGCGCCGTAACGATCCGCCCTGGCTGGTACTACTGAAAGAGGGAGACCATGATTACTCTCACCAAGGGAAACCTGATCGAGGCTAACGCCGAGGCCCTGGTAAACTCGGTCAATTGCGAAGGCTACATGGGCAAGGGAATCGCTCTCCAATTCAAGAAGGCCTTCCCTGAGAATTTCAAGTCCTACCAACGGGCCTGCCGGGCTGGAGAGATTCGGCCTGGCTGGATGTTTGTCTACCCGACCGGGTCGATGGTGAACCCGCGGTACATCATCAACTTCCCCACCAAGCGGCAGTGGCGAGCGAAATCCAAGCTGGAGGACATCCGGGCAGGGTTGGAGGCCCTAGTCGAAGAGGTGCGGGATCGGCGGATCGGTTCCATCGCTGTGCCGCCATTGGGGTGCGGATTGGGTGGTCTGAACTGGCGGGAAGTGAAGCCGATCATCGAGCACGCCTTCGCGGAACTGCCGCAGGTCTGTGTTCTCTTATTCGAGCCCGCAGGCGCGCCTGCGGCCAAGGCGATGCCGGTGCGAACCAGACGCCCGAAGATGACGCTCGCCCGCGCGTTGCTGATTCGTCTGATGCGCCAGTACACGGAACTCGCTCATCGGCTCACGCTCCTCGAAGTCCAGAAACTCGCTTACTTCCTTCAGGAGTCGAGGGAGCCGCTACGCCTGAAGTATGTAAAGCATCTTTACGGACCCTATGCACACAACCTTAACAAGGTGCTGGAGACCCTCGATGGACACTTCATCCGGGGTTACGGAGACAGCCAGGCCCCGGATGCGGAGATCGAGCTGGTTCCAGCTGCAATTGAGGAGGCGGATCAATTCCTGGCCAGCAGCCCGGAGTCTCGTGCCAGGCTCGAGCGCGTCGCTGAGGTCATCGATAGCTTCGAGACTCCTTACGGCATGGAGCTGATCGCGTCAGTCCACTGGGTTGCGCTCCACGAAACACCACCTGTCATGACGGCTGACGAGGCGGTGCGAGCCGTGCAAGATTGGAGCGATCGCAAGCGCACGATATTCAAGCCGGCGCACATCCGTGTGGCGTGGGAACGCCTGCATCAGTTGGGCTGGCTGCCCGTGGCCGAGGGCGAACGCCGATAGTCGCCCTTGGTATCACCATGTTCGTCGCATTCGTCGGCACGAAGCTGATACCAAGGACGACGACGTTAGAGTCCTGAAGCAGGAGATTGAACCGAGTGGCTCCGAGCAGCCCACCCCTCGACACAGGGCACATCCTGATCGGTTCACTCTTCAACGAGCCGATGCGGGTGGAGACCGTGCAGGCCAACGGCCCGTCAAGCTGGGTTGTCGGTTTGGTCGGCACGCAGTCCAAGCGCTTCCGCAAGGTGACTCTGACGGCCGACCAGATCGCCCACCTGACGGGCGTCGATCCCCGGCACTCGTTCAACGGCGACGGGCGGCTTCTCCGTCTCGGTCTTCAGGCCTACGTGCTCGGGATTGCCTGCGAGTTCGATCCTCAAGGCGCTGCATTGTCACCTTCCGGGCGCCAATGATCGCCGGACGGGTGGCCCCACAAGTCATGCCTCTAGTCGCCGCAGAAGTCGCCGCACAACCGACCGCAGAAGTCATTGCACAAGTCCTGACGTTCTGCCGGGAGCGACCTGGACTTTTATAGTGGCAGTCTCAACCTGATTCCGCGATGGTATTGAACCCATGGATCGCAGCATCCTACACGTCGACATCGCCGCCTTCCCGATCGCGGTGGAGCGGGTGGTGGCCCCGGCGCTGCGCGGCCGGCCGGTGTTGCTGGCGCCGCCCGGGACGGCGCGCGGCGTCGTCCTGACGGCGTCGGCCGAGGCGGCGCGTGACGGGGTGCGGGCGGGGATGCCGGTGGCGGCGGCGCTGCGGCGCTGCCCCGATGCCGTCGTCCTGCCGCCCAACGAGCCGCTCTACCGGCGCGCCTCGGACGCGCTGGTGCGGCTGCTCGCCGCCTACTCGCCGCTGGTCGAGCCGGCGACCTGGGGAGAGACGTACCTCGACCTGACCGGCACCGGCCGTCTGTTCGGCCAGGCGACCGACGCCGCCGCCCGCATCCAGCGCGACATCGCTGCCCGCCTGCGTCTCCACGCCACCGCCGGGATCGCCGTCAACAAGCTGGTGAGCCGGGTGGCGGCGCGGGTGATCCGCCCCGCGGGGCTGTGCGACATCTTTCCGGGCGGCGAGGCGCCGTTCCTGGCGCCGCTGCCGATCGGCTACCTGCCGGCCGCCTGGGCGGCGGAGCGCGAGCGCTGCGCCGATCTCAACATCGCCCGGGTCGGCGACCTGCTGCGCTTTTCCCCCCTGCAGATCCGCGTCGCCTTCGGCTGGCGCGGCGGTCTGCTGCGCGCCCAGGCGATCGGCGTCGACGAGGCGCCGGTCCGCCCTCCGGAGACGGCCCCGGCGGTGAGCGTCGACGAGACGCTGGCCGAGGACGCCAACGACGCCGACGCTCTCCTGGCGTGCCTCTGCCGGCTGTGCGACCGCGCCGGGACGCGGCTGCGACGTCTGGAGGCGCGGGCGCGGCGGATCCGGCTGACGCTGCGCTACGCCGACGCGGTGATGGCGCACCGCGAGACCCGTCTCGCCGTGCCGGTCGCCGCCGACCTGGTGTTGTTCGCGCGCGCCCGGACGCTGCTCGATGAAGCGCGCGCGCGGCGGGTGCGGCTGCGCTGGATCGAACTGCGTTGCGGCGATCTGGTGCGCGGCTCGCGGCAGCTGGAGCTGTTCGGCCCGGGGAACGCGGCGGGTGCGCCGGCGTGGGCCCGCACCGGGGCCGCCGACGCGATCGCCGGGGCGGTGGACCGGATCCGGGCCCGGTTCGGCGATGGGGCGATCCGCCCCGGTCGGATCGTCTTGATGGACAGGCGGGGGGATGGGGCGGCACAATCCGGCGCTGTGAAGGGAAGGCGATGAGCGTGCCGACGCCGGGCGGGGCGGCGCCGGAGTTCGTCCACCTCCAGGTGCGATCGCACTACAGCATGATGCGGGGTGCTTCCGACCTCGAGTCGTTGTGCCGCGCCGCCGCGGCGCGCGGCATGCGGGCGCTGGCGCTCACCGACATCGACGGGCTGTACGGCGCGGTCCGGTTCTGGGAGATCGCCCACGATCACGGCCTGCGGCCGATCCTCGGGGCGGAGGTCACCGCGTCCGACCCGCGGCGGGCCGCCGCCGGCGAGCGGGCGACGATCCTGGTCCGGACACCGGAGGGGTACGCCAATCTCTGCCGCATCCTGACGCGCCGGCATCGCGGCGGCGGGTTCCTCCTGGCGCCGGCGATCGTCGAACGGGGCGAGGGGATCGTGGTCCTGTCGTCCTGCCTGCCGCTCCTGCAGGCGGTGCGCGAGGGTCGCGGTCCGCGCGACCTGTACCTCGCCCTCGGGTCGTCGTCCGCACCGCTGCCGTCGGGCGGCTGGATCGGCCGGCTGGAGGCGGCGCGCCGTCTCGGGATCGCGCCGGTGGCGGTCAACGACGTTCACATGGTGGACGCCGGCGACTTCGAGCTGCACCGCCTGCTGCGCGCCATCGCCCTCAACACGACGCGCGACCGGGTGCCCCCCGAGGATCTCGCGGCGCCGCAGGCCTGGCTGAAGCCCTCCCGGGAGATGGCGCGCGCCTACCCGCACTGCCCGGAGGCGGTGGCGGCGACCGCGCGGATCGCGGACGAGTGCGCCCTCGGGACACCGCCGTGGGGGCCGCTGGTGTTCCCCGACTTCGCGCAGCTGGTGGCGGCGGGCGGGGCCGCCGATCCGGGCCCGGGCGACACCTTCGAGGTGCTGCGGACGCGCTGCGAGGAGGGGGCGCGCCGGCGCTACGGCGCCGTGACCCCGGCGGTGCGGGCGCGGCTCGATCACGAGCTGGCGATCATCCGTGACAAGCGGTTCGCCGACTACTTCCTGGTGGTCCAGGAGATCGTCCGCCGGTCGCCGCGCACCTGCGGGCGCGGCTCGGCGGCGGCGTCGATCGTCGCGTATTGTCTCGGGATCACGCACGTCGAGCCGATCCGCCACGACCTCTACTTCGAGCGCTTCCTCAACCGCGGCCGCAAAGACCCCCCCGACATCGACGTCGACTTCTGCTGGGACGAGCGCGACGACGTCCTCGGCTGGGTGTTCCGGACCTTCGGCGAGGCGCGCGCCGCGATGATCGCCAACCACGTGACCTTCCGGGCCCGCGCCGCGGTGCGCGAGGTCGCGAAAGTTTACGGGCTGCCGCCGGACGAGATCGGCCGGGTCACCGACGGTATGCGTCACTACTGGGGCCCCGGGACCGTGGCCGAGGCGGTGCAGAACGACCCCAACTTCCGCGGTGACGATCTCGACCCGCGCCGCGGCGGGCTGCTGGCGCGCCCGCCATGGCCGGAGATCCTCGACCGGGCGGCGCGGCTCGACGGCTTCCCGCGCCACCTGTCGGTGCACTGCGGCGGTGTCGTGATCGCCCCGGACGAGCTGGCGCGCTACGTCCCGATCGAGCGGGCCGCCAAGGGGGTGCCGGTCATCCAGTGGGAGAAGGACCAGGCGGAGGAGGCGGGACTGGTGAAGATCGATCTCCTCGGCAACCGATCGCTGTCGGTCATCCGCGACGCCTGCGCCGCGGTGCGGGCGGCGGGCGGTCCCGACCTGCCGTACGACCGCTTCGACCCGATCGACGACCCGGCCACCCAGGCGCGGATGCGCGACGGCGACACGATGGGGGTGTTCTACGTCGAGTCGCCCGCCATGCGGCAGCTGCAGCAGAAGACGCGCCGGGGGGATTTCGATCACCTGGTGATCCACTCGTCGATCATCCGGCCGGCGGCCAACGAGTACATCCGCGAGTACGTCCGCCGTCTGCGGGGCGGCGCCTGGGCCCCGATCCACCCGGTCCTCGACGAGGTGCTGGCGGACACCTACGGGATCATGTGCTACCAGGAGGATGTGGCCCGCACCGCCATCCGGATGGCCGGCTTCGACGACGCCGAGGCGGACGGCCTGCGCAAGGTGCTGTCGAAGAAGTGGGCCGGGAAGACGCTGGAGGACTACCGCCGGCGGTTCGCGGCGGGGGCCGCGGCGCGCGGCATCGCGCCCGAAGTGGCCGGGGAGGTCTGGCGGATGATCCTGTCGTTCGCCGGGTACTCCTTCTGCAAGCCGCACTCGGCGTCGTACGCCCTGGTGTCGTTCAAGTCGTGCTACCTCAAGACGCACTTCCCGGCCGAGTTCATGGCGGCGGTGATCAGCAACGGCGGCGGCTACTACTCGACCTTCGCCTACGTGTCCGAATGCCGCCGCATGGGGCTGCGGGTCCTGCTGCCCGACATCAACGCCAGCGAACGGGTGTGGACCGGGAGGAGCGGGGTGACCGGCCCGGGAGAGACCGACGCCGCCGTCTCCGGCACGCGCGGCGTGGTGCGGGTCGGGCTGCAGCAGATCGACGGTCTGCGCGACGCGGCGGTGGAGGCGATCGTCGACGATCGCCGCCGCGGCGGGCCGTTCGCCTCGTTCGACGACTTCCTGCGTCGCGTCCCGATCGACCCGTCCGACGTGGCGCGGGTCATCCGGGCCGGCGCTTTCGACGCCGTCGGGTTCGGCGTCGCGGACACGGCCGGAACAGGGGAGACGCCCGGCGCGGCGGCCGGCCGGCCCCCCGACCTGGCGCTCCGGCCGCGGCTGCACTGGCGTCTCCGGGAGTGGGAGGCGCGCACCGAGGGGCGGCGCGGCGGCACCCGGACGCTGTTCCCTCCTGATCTCGGGCCGCTCCCCGACCCGCGGCCGTACGACGCGCGGCAGATCCTGCGCGACGAGGAGAGCGCCATCGGCTTTCTCGTCAGCCGGCATCCCCTGACTCTCCATGCCGATCGCATCCGGGCGCTGCAGGGGCGCGGGGTGCGGCCGGTTCGCGGGACGCACCTGGCGGCGCACGTCGGCAGGACGGTGACGACCATCGGCTGGCTGATCACCGGGAAGATCGTCGCCACCAAGGACGACGAGCCGATGGAGTTCGTCTCCTTCGAGGACACCACGGCGATCTACGAGACGACGTTCTTCCCGCGCCCCTACGCGCGCTTCTGCCGCATGCTGACGACGACGCGGCCCTATCTTCTGAAGGGAAAAGTGGAGGAGGACTTCGGGGCCCTGACGGTGACCGTCGGGGAGGTGGCGTTCCTCGACGCGACGGGGCGCCCGGCGCGCCGGGAGGCCGGCGGCTTCAGGGGCGCGGAGCCGGGCGCCGCCGGCGGGGCTGCGCCGGGGGCTCGCCGAGCGTCAGGGTCATCTCCAGCCGCCGGCCTTCGCGCACGATCTGCAGGGGCACCCGATCGCCCGGCTTGAGACGTGCCAGACGGTTGCGCATGTCGTCGCTCGACTCGATCGGCCGCCCCGCGGTGGACACGATGATGTCGCCGCGCCGGATCCCGGCGCGCGCCGCCGGCCCGGACGGGTCGGTGTCGGCCACCAGGACGCCGGCGACGTCGTCAAGACCGAAAGCGCGGGCGATCTCCGGGGTCATCGCCTGCATATAGAGCCCGGCGTAGCCGCGCACCACGCGGCCGTTTTCCAGGATGCTGTCCAGCACGCTGCGCGCCATTTCGACCGGGATGGCGAACCCGATGCCGTGCGAGCCGCCGGTCTGCGAGTAGATCGCGGTGTTGATGCCGACCAGCTCGCCGCGCGCGTTGATCAGCGCCCCGCCGGAATTCCCCGGGTTGATGGCGGCGTCGGTCTGGATGAAGTCCTCGAGATCGGTGATCCCCAGCCGGCCGCGTCCGAGGGCGCTGACGATCCCCATGGTCACGGTGCCGCCCAGCCCGAACGGGTTGCCGATGGCGAAGACCACGTCCCCGACCTGCAGGGTGTCGGCGCGACCGAAAGCCGCCCGCGGCAGTGTGCCGTCCCCGACCTTCAGGACCGCCAGGTCGGTGCGCGGGTCGGTCCCGAGGACGCGGGCTTCCAACTCGCGGCCGTCCGCCAGGGCGACCTTGACCTCGGCGGCCGCCTCGACGACGTGGTTGTTGGTCAGGATGACGCCGTCGGCGCCGGCGATGACCCCCGAACCGAGGCTCGACTCGAGCCGCCGGCGCGGAACGGCGTAGCCGCCGAGCTGGTCGCCGAAGAACTGCCGGAAGAGCGGGTCGGCGAGAAACGGCGAGTACTCGTAGGTCTGGATGACGTGGATCGATGAGATGTTCACCACCGACGGCATCGCCTGTCGGATGACTTCGGCGAAGGAGGCGGTGAAGCCGGCCCGTCCGGCCGGGAGGTCCGCCGCCGGGGCCGCGTCCCCGCTGGACACCCACGGCACGACGACCCACCCGATGAGCACTCCCAGAAGGAGAAGGACGGCTCCGGCGAGGAAGCCAAAGCGCACGCTGCCGGGCGGGCGGATCGCCACCGGAAGCGCGTCGCCGGAGGGATCGGTCGGAGCCGGATGAGGCGGATGCATTGCATCGTCCCGGGAAACGCGCTAATTATACATGCGCGTCGCGGGAAGCCCGGATGACCCCCGCGCGCGCCGGGAGGTATCCAGGTGGCCGAGTTCTGGGCTTCATTGCAGCCGATCATGCACGACTTCCTCCCGAAGGCGCTCCTGGCGATCCTGTGCGGCGGTCTCATCGGGATCGAGCGGGAGATGAAGAGCAAGCCGGCCGGGTTCCGCACCAACATCCTGATCTGTCTCGGATCGATGCTCTTCATGTGGCTGTCGATCCACCTCGGGGCGGCAGTGGCGGGGGACCGGCCTTCCGACCCCGGCCGGATCGCGGCGCAGGTGGTCACCGGCATCGGATTCCTCGGGGCCGGGACGATCATCCAGGCGCGCGGCCGCATCGTCGGCCTGACTTCGGCGGCGATGATCTGGGTGGTGGCGGCGGTCGGCATGGCGATCGGGGCGGGACAAAGCGCCATCGGGATCGCCACCACCTTTCTCATCCTGGTCGTCCTGCTCGGGCTCGGATTGTTCGAGAAGAGGCTGTTCGGCCGCTGCGTGCTCTTCGAATGCCAGATCTCCTTCGACGACGACCATGGAAAAACGCGGGAGGCGATCGAGCGGGCGTTGCAGGCCGTCGGCCGGCCGCTGGAGGCGTTCAACCTCAAGCGCGCCGGAGATCACCTGCAGTTGACGGTGCAGTATTGCGATTCCCACCCCGAGCACCGCCGTTTCCTGAGCGACCTCTGGAAGATCGAAGGGATCCGCGAGGTCCGGCCGCTGCGCTGAGCCGGGCGCACACCCGGTTGCCGGCCCGGCCGCCCGCTCACCCGACCGGCCGTTGACAGGCCCGCGGCCGCAGCCTACGATTCCGCCGCTTCTCGTTTCACCGCTGTGGACGCGCGCCGGAGGGGCCGCATGACGCCGCTTCTTCAGACTGAACTGCCGGGACTGCGCCTGCTCGGGCGTGGCAAGGTCCGCGACACTTTCGAGGTTGGCGACGACATCCTGATGGTCTGCACCGACCGGATCTCGGCGTTCGATCATGTCCTGCCGAACGGGATCCCGGACAAGGGGAAGGTCCTGAACCAGATTACCCTTTTCTGGTTCGAGAAGCTGTCGGACCTGGTCCGGAATCATGTCCGGGAACACCAGGTCGAGCGGTTCCCCGCGGCGCTCCGGGGGCATGCCGACACCCTGCGCGGCAGGTCGGTGCTGGCCACCCGGTTGAACATGCTGCCGGTGGAGTGCGTGGTGCGCGGCTACCTGGCCGGATCGGGGTTCAAGGAATACCGCCGCAACGGCACGGTCTGCGGTCTCCGGCTGCCCGCCGGGCTGGTGGAATCGACGCGCCTGCCCGAGCCGCTCTTTACCCCCTCGACCAAGGCGGTCACCGGTCATGACGACAACATCCCGTTCTCACGCGTGGTCGAGATGATCGGCCGCGACATCGCCGGCAAGGTGCGCGACCTGAGCCTGGCGATCTACCGGCGGGCCTGCGAACATGCCGAGTCGCGCGGCATTCTGATCGCCGACACCAAGCTGGAGTTCGGCCTGCTGGGGGAGGAGATTGTCCTCGCGGACGAGGTCCTGACCCCGGACTCGTCGCGCTTCTGGCCGGCCGATACCTACCTGCCGGGAGGATCACAGCCGTCGCTCGACAAGCAGTTCGTGCGCGACTACCTCGAGTCGATCGGCTGGGACAAAACCCCCCCCGCGCCCCGGTTGCCGGACGCGATCGCCAACGGCACCGCCGACCGGTACCGGGACATCTTCCGTCGCCTGACCGGCCGCGATCTCGAGTAGCGCGGGAATTTCAGGTCCGCGCCGTCGGGTCCGGCCCGGCGGCGGCGTCGGTGGAGAGGCGGGCCATCGTCCGCCGGGCGCGGACGAGGGTCGCGGTCGAGAAACGGGTCCGGCGCCGTTCGATCAGGAACCGGCGCTTGAGCTCCAGGATGCGCGCGATCGAGGCGTCCAGCCGGCCGCGCGACAGCCGCCGGGTCGCGAAGGCCCGCAACAGTCCCTCATGCGCCTCGACGATCCGATCGGCCGACCGGCAGAACATGAGTCCGTCGCCACCGGCAGCGAAGGCCGCTATCGCCTGCGCGCCCCCGTCGAGCCTCTGATCCACCGCACCCATCTCGAGATCGTCGGTCAGGATCAGGCCTCGATAGCCGATCCGGCGCCGCAGAAGGCCGCCGAGGACCGCGGCCGAAAGGCTCGCCGGTCCAGGCTCGTCCCCCTGCAGGGCCGGGTAGCGGGCATGACCCACCATCACCATCGGCAGCAGGGAACGCAGCCGGCGGTAGGGGAGAAGGTCGGCCTCCCAGATCCGCTTCCGGCGGGTCCCGATGACCGGCAGCGTCTCGTGCGTGTCGCCTCCGGCCGCGCCCAGGCCGGGGAAGTGCTTGCCGACCGGGATGATCCCCGCGTCCAGGCAGGCGCGAAGGTAGACGCGGCCGAGCCCGACCACGTCCCCCGGGTCGGGGCCGAAGGCCCGGTCGCCGATACCATTCGAACGATCGGCGTCGGACAGGTCGAGGACCGGCGCAAAGTTCACGTTGAACCCGAGAGTCCTGAGGGCCCGGGAGGTCGCCGTGGCATAACTGCGGACCCCACCTCGCGGGTCGCGCCGCGCCGCGAGTGCCAGCCCGGAAGGGGTGGGGCCGAGGATGGGACGGAGCCGACTGACCCGTCCCCCTTCCTGGTCGAGTGCGATGAAGGGGGGAACCGGCACGGCTTCGTAAATGGCGTCATTCAGGCGTCTGATCTGGGCGGCATCCTCGATGTTGCGGCTGAAGAGAATCAGCCCACCGGGGCGGACCCGCCTGACCAGGTCGACCAGGGGGCCGGCATACGCCGTCCCCTGGAAGCCGATCCAGAGGAGCTGGCCGACCCGATCGTCGGGGGTCGTTGGAGTCGAGATCTTCATCGGCGGCCTACTGTAGTCCCGGCTGATGCAGGGGACAAGAAGGGGGTCCTGGGGGTCCGGGAATGACGAAAATGCAATTTCTCCTTGACCCCGGTGTCCGGGCGACCTAGATTCCTCCATGTCTATATGCCTTCAATGATATGCATATGGACGGTTGGTTTTCGACTATGCGTGGTGGCGAGGAGAGAGGCGACGTGTGGATGGACTCAGGACGCAAGCAGTGGGATTGATGGGTGAGGAACGCCCCAGTATCTTGTGGGGGGCCGGATCGACAGCTTCCTTGACTCGCTGTCGGGCCGATGCTAGGATGGCGGTCCTTCGCGTCCTGAATCGGGAGTAGAAAACATGGCCAACAAGAAGTTCTACACGATCATGATCGTGCCCCACGCGGCGGCCAAATTCCGCCGCCTGAGGATCTCCCAGAACTTCCTGATCGCCGCCGGCTGCTTCGTCGGCGCCCTGTTCGTCGCCGGTCTGATGTTCCCGCATTTCCTCGTCCGGTCGGCCGTCCTCCGGTCGAGACTGGACAAGGTCTCCCTGGAAAACGCCGAGCTCAAGAAGGCCAACGAGAAATTCGACCGGGCCCTGGACGACCTCCGGGGGCGGCTGGCGGAGTTCGAGACCAAGGCAACCAAGTTCGCCATGATGGTCGGGGTGGAGGACGCCGGGTCCCAGCAGATGGCCGCCGGTGGGTCCTCCTTCGACCTCAAGGGGCTCACCCCGAAAGCGAGCCAGGCGGTCATCGAGAGCGAGATCAAGACCCTCCAGGAGCGCTCCGGGGTCCTCCAGGACAGCTTCCGGGTCCTGGACGTGGCGTTCCAGAAACAGTCCCTGCTGCTCTCCTCGACCCCCAGCATCTACCCGGTCCGCGGACTGCTCGGCAACGGTTACGGCTGGCGTCGCGACCCGTTCACCGGCATGCGTGACTTCCACCAGGGCCTCGACCTGGTCGCCCCGAGCGGCACCAAGGTTGTCGCCCCGGCCGACGGCATCATCACCCGGGTCGGTCCGGCGGGCGGTTTCGGGCAGTCGGTCTTCATGGCCCATGGCTACGGCATCGTCAGCCGCTACGGGCACCTCTCCGGCTACAACGTCAGGGTCGGACAGCGGGTCAAACGGGGCGATGTCCTCGGCTACGTCGGCACCACCGGCCGGAGCACCGGTCCCCATCTGCACTACGAGTTGCTGGTCCACCAGCGGAACGTCGACCCGGTCAAATACATCCTGGAAGAGTACCGGAGCTTCTGACGACGGCGCGGGCCGACGGCGCGGGCTGTGCCCGGCCTCGCTCTCTTTGACTTGACCCCCGGTTCTGCTAGAGTAAGCCGCGACAGTCGGCGCGGGGTCCGCCGCCGTGCAGGTCCGGCGCATCCCGCCGCCGGGGGCGGCGTGTCCCGGGTCCGTTCCCTCCACAGTCCGACACGGGGTCAAGCCCCTCCAGCGGGGGCGAAAGGGCGGTAGCACAGACGTCGATGTTCATCGACACCATCCTCAAGAAGATCGTCGGGACCAAGAACGAGCGCGAGCTGAAGCGGTTGTGGCCGCGCGTGACCGACATCAACGCCCTCGAGCCCGCAATCCGGGATCTGCCCGACGCGGCCTTCGCCGGTCGCACCCGGGAGCTGAAGGAACGGGTCGCCGCCGGCACGCCGCTCGACGACATCCTCCCCGAGGCCTTCGCCCTCTGCCGCGAGGCGGCCCGGCGCACCGTCAACATGCGCCATTTCGATGTCCAGCTGATCGGCGGGATGGTCCTGCACGCCGGGAAGATCGCCGAGATGAAGACGGGCGAAGGGAAGACCCTGGTCGCGACCCTCTCCGCCTACCTGAATGCGCTGGCGGGGAAGGGCGTGCACGTGGTCACCGTCAACGACTACCTCGCCCGACGCGACGCCGTCTGGATGGGGCCGATCTACCAGTTCCTGGGGCTGACGGTCGGGGCCATCCAGCACGAGATGGACGACCCGGCGCGCCAGCAGGCCTATGCCGGCGACATCACCTACGGCACCAACAACGAGTTCGGCTTCGACTACCTGCGCGACAACATGAAGTACTCGCTCGGGACCATGGTGCAGCGCGGTCACCACTACGCCATCGTGGACGAGGTCGACTCGATCCTGATCGACGAGGCGCGGACGCCGCTGATCATTTCGGGGCCCTCCGACGAAGCGACCGAACTGTACAACCGGGCGGACACCATCATTCCGCGCCTGAAGCGCGAAGAGGACTACACCGTCGACGAGAAGGCGCGCAGCGTGGCGCTCACCGAGGAAGGGGTCGAGAAGGCCGAGAAGGCGCTGCATGTCGAGAACCTCTACGACCCGGCCGAGATGGAACTCAACCACGCCGTCCACCAGGCGCTGCGGGCGCACGTCCTGTTCAAGCGCGACGTGGACTACGTCGCCAAGGACGGCCAGGTGATCATCGTCGACGAGTTCACCGGGCGCCTGATGCCGGGGCGCCGGTGGAGCGACGGCCTGCACCAGGCGGTGGAGGCGAAGGAGCGGCTGAAGGTCCAGAAGGAGAACCAGACGCTCGCCACCATCACCTTCCAGAACTACTTCCGCATGTACGGCAAGCTGGCCGGGATGACCGGGACGGCCGACACCGAGGCGGTCGAGTTCGACAAAATCTACCGCCTCGAGGTCATGGTGATCCCGACCAACAGGACTCTGATCCGCATCGAGAACCCGGACGTGGTGTACCGCACGGAGCGCGAGAAGTTCGGCGCCGTCGTCGAGGAGATCGAGGACCTGCACCAGCGCGGCCAGCCGGTGCTGGTGGGGACCATCTCCATCGAGAAGTCGGAGCACCTGAGCGACCTGCTGCGCAAGAAGGGCGTGCGGCACGTGGTGCTGAACGCCAAGTACCACGAGAAGGAGGCGGAGATCGTCGCCCAGGCGGGGCGTCTGGGCGCCGTGACCATCGCCACCAACATGGCGGGCCGCGGGACCGACATCCTGCTCGGCGGCAACCCCGAGTACCTGGCCCGGCGCGCCCTGCACGACCAGGGGACCGATCCGGCCGCGGTGACAACGGAAATGCTGCGGGAGGGGATCGAACGCTTCCGCATGGAGTGCGCCGACGAGCACGACAAGGTCGTGGAACTGGGCGGCCTGCACATCCTCGGCACCGAGCGCCACGAGGCGCGTCGCATCGACAACCAGCTGCGGGGCAGGGCGGGTCGGCAGGGGGATCCCGGGTCGTCGCGCTTCTACCTGTCGCTGGAGGACGACCTGATGCGGATCTTCGGGTCGGACCGCATCTCGGGGCTGATGCAGCGTCTGGGGATGGAGGAGGGCGTGCCGATCGAGCACGGCATGGTGACCCGCGCCATCGAACGGGCGCAGAAGCAGGTCGAGGCGCGCAACTTCGAGATCCGCAAGCACCTCCTGGAGTACGACGACGTCAACAACGCGCAGCGCACCGAGATCTACCGCCTGCGGC
>Ga0214473_10002542_pt1 | contig 22373 bp, 21 predicted proteins | sample RVTome_7_FD_203509 | JGI IMG/M metagenome (GOLD analysis project Ga0214473, IMG submission 203509) | Soil microbial communities from uranium-contaminated site in the Upper Colorado River Basin, Wyoming, United States - RVT98D197 | ecosystem: Environmental > Terrestrial > Soil > Contaminated >... | reverse complement strand
TCGAATGCTGCTCGCGTTCGCATGTCGCCAGCAGCTAGCCCAAGTTACGTAGTTCGGCGACGATAGGGGCCCTGGCGGGGGCGCCAGGGCCGTTTGAGGGCAAGAGTCTTCACTACATTTGGAAGGATTTCTCCACGGTTTGGTTCACGTCTTCGAGGTATCGGAGCCGTTGCGGTATTTTGAGGCCCAATCGGTTGAGGAGTACCCGTTGGGCCTCGTCCGGAGTGGTGACGCAGCGGATGCGCAGGGTTTGTTCGATCCCGCCGCGGCGCTGAGCCTGCAGGACCACGTCGCCGCTCTTGATTTTGGCCAACTCCGCCACCAGCGTCCGCGGAGCGTCGCCCAGGCCGGCACAGCGCATCCACTGAGCCAAGGCCTTCCAGAGCACGTAGGCCAAGAAGCAGACCAGGATATGGGCCTTCACTCGCTCGGCTTTCTGGTGCCAGACGGGACGGATTTCCAATTCATCCTTGGTGATGCGGAACGCCCATTCGGCTTCGGTGAGCTGAATGTACCGCTTCCACAGCGTGGCGGGATCGAGTCCGTTGAGGTTCGTTCGCAGCAGGTAACAACCTTCGGACAGCGCGTTCCACTCGCCCCAACGCGGGTTGCGCCGCCAGCGGATCGACAACCGCGCCTTCCCGTCGGGGTTGGGCAGCACCTCGATCTTGACCTCGAACGCCGAGGCCGCTCGCCAATACCGTTCCTTCAGCCGTCCGAGCCGTTGATGGGCGACGTCCCCGTCGCGCAGGCGCCCGCTCTTTGCGGCCGCCTGAAGCTTGGTGAGCTTCGCCTCCATCCGCTCCAGGAAGCGATCGTGCATGGCCTTCTCTTTCTCTCGACGATCGGCGCTGCGGGCCAGGAGGAAGGTCTCGTCGCCTCCGGGACCGGCAACGAGCTTGACTTCCACGCCGGGCTGCACCTCCTGCCAATCCTTGGCGACCAATTGCTGCTCGAACTGACGCAGCATGGCATTGGGCGTTCCCACGATGTACGAGCCGCCGCGCTGCCGCAGGAACGCGAGGTTCTTTTCGCTGACCATCCCCCGGTCCATCACCCACACACGGTTCGCGTGCCCGTACTTCTTCTCCATCGCCTCGACGATCGTCTCGACCGTCTTGCTGTCGTTCGTGTTTCCGTCGAAGACCTCGTAGCCCAAGGGAATCCCATCCGTGGTCACCACCAACCCGATGCACACCTGCGGACAATCGGGCCGGCTGTCCCGCGAGTAGCCGCGCTGGGCCATCGGGTTGCCCAGACACTCCCCCTCGAAGTACGTGCTGGTCACGTCGTAGAGCAATAGGTCGTATTTCAGGTCGAAAAGATCGCCCAGACGTTCGTTGAGATGCTTCTCGATGGCCTCCTTGTGGGGCAACAGTTGATCCAAGCCGGTGTACAGTCGGTCCGTGTGGACCTGTTCGACGGACACCCCCACCAAGTCCTCCAAGGCCGTTCGACGGTACCAAGTGTGCTCGATATGAAGCTCGCTGGCGGGTTCACAGAAGCGGGCGATGGTGAGGATGGCCGCCACGACCGCCCAGGGAACTTCTTCGCGCCCTTCGGGAATCAGACGAGACAACAACGTGTCGAGTCCCAGCAGCCGCCACAGTCCCAACACCAGCCACACGTCGCCGAAGTCGCGCAGCCGTTCCAAACGAAGGCCCTTGAGTTTGACCAGGATCGGCTCTTCGTCATCGATCGGATGGTCGTAGACGGGAGGATCAAAGAGAGACGGCTGGGGACGCTCCTCCTTGTTCAACCGCCGCGCCAGTTGGGCCCAGCCGCTCCGCTCACTCTTCCTCAGCTCGCCCAGGTGGGCCACGATCCGGTTGCGAGAACCGCGGGCCGTACGAATGGACTCGACCAGCGCCCAGTAGGTGTGGGTCTTGCCGTTCTTCCTGCGTTCGTAGCGTCGCAAAAACATCGCCGATCCCTGGCCTCGTCCGATGTCGGACAAGACCAGGATCGCAAATCCCAACGCCCGTTCGCAAGAGGGAAGGTCTTCACTACATCAAGCTTGACACGGCGAAACCCAGCCGACGCATCCAAAATCCGCGATCGCAGCCCGAAAAATCTCAGAAAAATGTACGAACTACGTAACTTGGGCTAGTGCTTCGTCGCAGCTAAAGTTTCGGGTTAAGGATGGGGCACAGCGGCCCGCCGCGGTGCCCCCCAGCCGAGGACGGCTGGGCCACATCAGAGATTGCAACCCGCAAAATAAGCTGCGACGCGGCACTAGGCCGGTAAAGCAGGCATGGGTTGCGGAGTATCCTCTTGCTCCTGGCTCCGCTTGGCGGAGTGGGATTGGTTCGGCGAACAGCGCTCAAAGCCGCAAGCATAGGTCTCGACACATTGTCGGCAGGCGCCGAGCTCCGGACGCCATGCGGGTTGCACCTCGGTGATCGCCGCGGCCAATCTCCCGTCCCGCTCGGGAGAGAAGGCGTACCAGTCGTAGGTCGGAAACAGGCAGAGTGGACATCGGTCGCCGGGACGGGCGAAAAAGCCTCGTCCCCCTTGCGCGGAGCCGAATTCAGCAACCAACTGTTCTGGATGATGCGCCCAATGCAAAAGCTGTTGGTGCGTCAAACGACGCTCGTTCCAGATGCGGGCAAAATCGTTCGCCGACGGCGCCCGGCCCTGTCGGACGAAAGCCCGGTCAAAGGCGGCGCGCAGAACCGGCCATAAAGTTCCATCGGATGTCCCGGCGCGCGCCAACCGTCCCTCCACATAGATGCGCCACAGAACGTGATACCGATCGCGCCGTAGGCCCTGTTCCCACGCGGCGCCGTCGATCCCGTCCGGAGTGTACCCGAAGTCCTCGTCGAGCATGTCCGCCACAAAGAACAGCTCGCGGCGCAACCAAGAACGGGCGGCCTCTTCCTGCAACAACGTGTGCGGGATCACCTGAATCACCAGCGTGCGGACCGCGTGGGCTCCCCCGTCCTCTCCGGGCTTGACCAGCAAATCGACGGCCTGGTCTTTGCTTCGCGGCGCCGGGGCCACGACGAACTTGTGAACGCCGCATTCGATCGACGGGAATTCGCGCACGGCTTCCGTCACGATGCGATCCATTTTCCAAAGGGCAAATAGATCGGCGTAGGCCCGTCGGAAGAGTGCTTGGCGCTGTTCGTCGTCCGGAATGCGGTAGATCGGATCTACGGTTTCGTGAAGGGCACATTCTCGCTCCGGGGCGCAGCGCGCCGCCTCCAACACCGCGGACTCCACGAGCGATGGATGATACTCGAAACGCACGGCCCTTTACGCACTCCTTCTCGGAACGCCGTTGATCGTCAACGGCACGCTTTGCGCCTGGGCTGCATCGGCCCCGTTGGGCAAGCCGTCACACTCGATGGCAGCATCGGCATTCGGGTCGCTCGGACGCAGTTCCAGCCATTGGGGACCGGCGCTGATCTCAAATCGGAGGCATTCCACAGCCACGAACACCGCGGTGAAACTTGCCAATGGGCCGTAGAACCAGTCGGAATCGCTGGATTCGACGCGCCGACAAAACGCCGGCAACCAACGCGCCGCATGGTCCTTCAGAAAAGCGCGCTCCGCGTCCCCGGAACGCTCGGTCAATGCACCATCGCCGGTGTTGAGTCCCAACGCCTCTTTAGCGCAAAGCACACCAAGAAACTCCAATTCCGCGGTGATGTGGTCGGGACGCTCTCGACATCCGTTCCCTTGGTCCAGCCCGAAGGCCTCGTAAAAACCCGCAATGTCCGCCAGTTCGCTGGCCTGCTGAATGATCTCGCTGGCCCCATACTCCAACTCATAGGGCGGGCACGCCCCACGAATCGCGTGACCAAAAAGTCTTGAGTAGGCGCCAAGAAGCTCATCATGATATCCGTTTCGCGCACTCAATCGGCGGACGGACTTGCGAAGTTCGAACAGCGGTTCTTGGAAACGGGAGTCAGATCGGATGAGCGTTTCCGGCCACAGCTTCCATCGGGCGTCCTCCGTGATGACCTGCCGCCACCCATCGTCGGGATAGGCCCAGCCATGGGCCAACATGGCGTAGGCGTGACCGCGGGCGGTAACCAGTTCCAGGCGTTGTCCATCGACGGTTGAAAGCATGGTCGGAGTCCCCTGATCAGATCGAGTTGGCGTGGGCTTCGGATCGCACGTGAATGGGCTCCTCCACCGACGTTCGGAAGATTTCCTTTCCCGCGCGGTTGAAGGCGATGATCGTGTCGTTGTACATCTCGAACTTCTTGCCGTTCTGGGTGGTCTCGTACACTTTCGGACCCTCGCGCAATTCGTATCGCGCGATGATCTGATTGGAGCGGCGAAACAACTGCAGCACGGCCAGCAACTCGCGGTCCGGATTCCGGTAGCGCTCTACGGCCTCGTCGACGCCGGGTCCGAACATTTGCTCGAGAAACTTCGTGGGCACCCAGCGGGGCGGGACGTAGTAGCCGTTCGGCTCGGTGCCGAATTGCGGGTACAGCGGCAACGCGACCTTGGCCACGTGAACCAGGTAATAGAGGGGATGGTAGCGATCTTCGATCCAGGTGTTGTCCTTGTCCACCTTGACCAGCCCCTGCATGCGCACCTGCCCGATGCACGCGGCCATGCACCGCGTCTCCATCGGAACGCCCTCGGTTTCGGGATCCAGCCCCTCGAGGCGCGGATAGCACGCGATGCACTTCTCGCTCGTGCGCGTCGTTCCGCGATACAGGGACTTCTTGTACGGACAGGCCTCCACGCACTTACGGTATCCGCGGCATTCTTTTTGATCGATCAACACGACGCCGTCCTCCGGCCGCTTGTAGATCGCGTTGCGAGGACACGCGGCCAGACACGCCGGGTACGAGCAATGATTGCACAGCCGGGCCAGATAGTAGAACCAGGCCTTGTGCTTTTTGCCGTCGGATAGGTCCTCACCCTCGCCGAAATCCATCGGTTTGGTCGGTCCTTGCGTGGCCACGTCCTCATGAATGTTGGGAAACCGCCACTCCTCATCGCTGGGCAGATACCCCAACACGTGATTGGGCTGCCCGCCGCGGGCCACGAACTCCGGCGTTTCGAAAATCGTTTTCCCGGCGAACTCGCCATAAGGGCGTTGGGCACTGCCGTTGACGGGTCCCCCCCATCGCTGGCCGCCGGGATTCGCCTGCTCCATCAAGTCCAGAATCTTCACATCCCAGTGCTGCGGATACCCGCCGAACGGCTTGGTCTCCACATTGGTCCACCACATGTGCTCCTGACCCTTGGCGAACGTCCAGGTGCTCTTGCAGGCCATCGTGCAGGTCTGACAGCCGATGCAGCGGTTGATATTGATGACGAACGCGAACTGTTCCCTGGGCGAGGCCTGCTCGTACGGGTAACGCATCGAGCGACCGAGCTGCCAGTTATAAACCGTCGGCATAACCGTCTCCTTCGCGACTCAAGCCCTGCACCGCATCGTCAGGCCACGTGGACCGAACGTTGCGCTAGTTCCTCGGCGAGCGCCAGGTAGCGCTCGTGCTTTTCGGCTTTTCCATTCTTGCGTTCCGCGCGCTCAAAGGCGTCGAGCATGAGCTTCTGCTCCTCTGGGCCTAGCACATGATCCGCCATCACAAAAAGAACGTCATCTTCCTTGATGATGTGCTGTCGTAGCATGGCAATATACTGCGTCGCCGCGAGTTTCAGGTTCATTTCGGCCACCTTGTTTCCGGTGCTCGCGGCATCCAAGTTGTCTCGAACCAGACCCAGCAGGTAACGGCCCTGCTGCCGCTCCCGCAACAGGCCCTCGATCGGACCCCCGTCTTGGGGAATCCCGGCGCCCTCTAACACGGGAAATAGTTCATCCTCTTCCTTGGCGTGGTGGCATCCATCCGCGAAGTTCTGGAAGAAATCCAACGCCTGGAGGAAGAAATCCCGGTCCACCTCGGCCGACCGAAGGCGCCGTTCGGCGGCGTCCAATACCTTTTCAATCACGCGATGCTCGTCCTTGAGAACTTGCATCGGCTCCGCCTTCGCGCCGCGACGGAAACACGTAGTGGGCATACTCATCTCTTCGCCTCAAACCGTGATGATTCATGCAGCACAGACAAGCCGATCTCGCCGTTTGTATTCGGCCTCGCCGACTTCGGCTCCAGCCTGCGACCCCACCTCGTCGTGATCTCCTCAACCAACGAGCGGACGATGTGATCACCCAATCGTTCACGTGCCTGATACGGTCCTGCGTAACCCGGATTCCGGAATAAGCCGAGAATACGACCGGCGTCGAAGCCCATCCGCGCATATTCCTCGACGAAGCATTCCGCCATCTCGCGAACCGCATCCAGGGTCGGTTCTGCTTCGAGAACCACTCCGTGCAGCGTCATGGGGTCCGTCGGATCTGGATCTTCAAACGGCATACGTTGCCCCTCCACCTAATCCCCGGCGAACTCCTCGGCCGCCCCGGGACCGGTCTCGCGGTAATCGCCGACAAAGCCCCCCGCTAGAAACCGTTTCATGACCACGCTCTCCGCGCCCGGTGAAAACCCCGTTGTGGCCGGTGCCCAGACGCCTTTGCCGCCCAACCCTCCGTCCTCCGCCTTGGCGATGCGCACCAGGGTCTCCTTCGGCACCGTGTTGACCGCGTGGTTGTCCGCCTCACCCCCGAATAGGAACCCCATGAACACTTTGGACTTGTGGAAGAGCGTATCCGTCTGGTGCATGGGCATGTGCCAGTTGCGAGTGACGCTTTGCTGGCACCCATACCGCAGATTCGCCTGGTATCCGTCCTCACACAGCGCCCGCCCGTCCTTGCGCGTCTCGTGGGCCTTGACGCTCTTTTCCGTGGCGATATACGGCGCGTGTTTCATCATCACCACACTGTAGGGATAGGCCGGATTGTACACGGCGCGGAGCATGAGTCGGGCCACCTTGTAAAACGGATCGTCCGGCTTGGCCCCGATGTACGGACGGTCGGCGGGGTTGGCGTCCACGTAGACGTAATCACCGTCCTGGATGCCCATGTCCCGCGCCGCCTGCGGATTGACGTGAAGCTGGTGCTCGCCGACATAGGGCGCCCGCCGGTCCATGCGCCACGGGTCCCCGAAGCTGCTGTCGTAGATCATGTGCCAATCCACGTTACTCCACGAGGAGTGTACGCGATGCCGCGTCTTCGGCGTGATGCAGTAGAAGCGGAACCCCCGATCCCACAGAAAATTCTTGGTTTGCTTCACCTCTCGCCAGGGCAGTTTGATGTTTCGGACCGTCCGCGCATCCCAATGCTCCTCATCGCGGCCGATGCCGTAATCGTCCGGACGCACGTAGGGACTGCTGGACACAATCACGTTCGGCAGATACGGCGTGGCTTCGGGCCCTTCGCGATGCACAATGAAGTTTTCTCCATATTCAATGGCCTCGGGAACGTCGGCATAGGAATGCAGCCGCCCGGTGTCGGTGTAGAACGGCTCATCCTGGTGTACCTGCTCCCAGAACGGAATCCGCGGGTAGGTGCGGAAGAGCATCAGCGCTCCGCCCGGCGTGCCGTATTTGCCGGCCATGATGTCGTCGAGTTTGTACCCCGCCGTGGTCGTGCAGGCATCCAGCAAACGCTGAATGTACACCCGCCGCTTGCCTTCCAGCTCGAACTTGAAATAGTCGGCAAACCGTTTGTCCTTGACCTCTTCGCCGATCGCCTGGGCGATATGCGCGATGATCCACAGATCGTCCTTGGTCTCGAAGACGGGCTTGATCCCCCCCTTCCAAATCTGCAAGAACGGATTGGAGCAGGAGGCGGTAATCTCCAGATCCTCAAACTCCACCCAACTGTTGGCCGGCAGGCCGAAATCCGAGTACTGCACGCTCGCCGTCATGACGATGTCCTGCGAGATGATCATCTCGATGTTCGGATTGACGTTCTTGAACATCTCGTAGGCATGTTTGGCGTTGTTGAACAGATTGACGTTGGTGAAGTGCAACGCCTTGGTCGGCGTGGGCATGTGCGTCTTGCCGGTGAACACCTTGCGTCCCTTGGGCGTCTCCACGATCAGCGGACGATCGCCGTGGTTCCAATACGCCGGTTCTTCGTCCTTGGCGTATGCGTGGGCGTGTACGTCCTTGCCGTGGGCGCTCTCCTCGAGGTTGGGATGGAAGGGGTCCTCCGCGACCCAGCCCTTGAATCCGGGTCCCGTGATCTTGCTGCCTTGAAACAGGGCGGCCTTGTAATTGCCCGCCCAGCCGTGCACGCCCGCGCCGGGCTTGCCGATGTTGCCGGTGAGCATCATGGGGAGATAGGCTGCTCGATTGGCCTCCGTCGCGTGAAACCAGTGATTGATCCCCTCGCCCTGGTGAATGGCCACGGCGCCGCCGTTCTTCGACGTGTCCCAGATGTCCCGCGCCAGGCGTTCGATCATCTCCCGGGGCGAATGCGTGATCTCTGCGACCGAGGCGAGATCGTAGTCCCTAAGGTGAATCTGGTAGAGGTGCCACCCAGTGGCGACCTCGACTTCGGTTCCGTCCACTAATTTGAGTTTCCAGATTCCGTCCAGGGTCGGTTCAATGCCCCGCTCCGACAATCGCCCGCCGACATCGTCCCTCGTGATCGCCGCCGGCGAGTTCGTCTTCTCATCCCAGACCACGCGGTCGCCGAGCTTGGCATACTGCTCGTCGGTCAGTCCCTGGATCTTGAAACTGGGTCCGCCTTTCGCCAATCCGCCCCGGTAGTTGGCAAAGACTTCCTCGGCGCGAAGACGTTTCAGATTATCCGTCCGCACCAGGAGCGGAAAATCGGTAAACTGCTTGACGAAAGTCGGGTCATACCATTTATTTTCGATCATCAACCGCGTCACGCCCAGCCACAGCGCCGCGTCCGTCTGCGGGCGAATGGGAATCCAATAGTCGGCCTTCGAGCTGGGGGCGCCGTATTCCGGAGCGATGACCACGATGCGGCCTCCGCGCTCCATGCACTCAATGAACCAGTGCGAATCCGGGAGCTTGTTCTCCACCAGATTCTTGCCGTTCATGATGATGAGCTTGCTGAAACGCAGGTCGTTGAAATCGCAGTCCGAGTTTTGCAGACCGTGCACCCACGGTTGACCCGGCGTTTGATCCCCGTGCCAGGTGTAATTGCTCCAGTTGCGACCGCCCCGGGCCTTCTCCGGACCCACCTTTCGAATCAGATCATCCAGAAGGGCCATGGCGTTGTTCAGACGGTAGAGGCCGTACTTGCCCATGACGCCCAGGAGGCCCATGCCGCCGCGCATCTTCAGCGTCCGCGTGCCCGCCCCGCCCGTCTCGGCGATCATCTCCTCCGGATAGCCCTGCTTGCGCAACAGAGCCTCGCCTTCCTCCCCGCTGTAGCGGCGGGCGATGGCCAGGTACCCCTTGGCGATGTAGCGAAGGGCGGAGTCCCAATCGATCCGCAGGTGAACGTCCGTTCCGCGACTGTCGAACTTGTATTTCGTCTTGTTCTCCGGCGTCAGGTTGGGGAAGCCGTCATCGGCCCACTCCTTCCACCCTTGACGAATGATGGGGTGCTTGAGCCGGTACGGACCATAGACAATCCGATGAAAGGTATATCCCTTGGCGCACTGCCGGGGGTTCCAGTTGGGTGTGGCCTTGTTCCCATACAAATCAGAGTAATTCTGATAGTTGTATTGCGTGCCCATCCGGGTGATGACCCCGTTTCGGGTGTACGCCAGGACCCGGCAGGCGTGCGTATCATTGGGGGAACAAACCCAACTAAAGGAACCGTCATAACGATACTGGTCTCGGTAGATTTTCTCCCACTCCCGCGCCGGATAAAAAGCCAGGGGATTGATGATGTCCGGTCGAAAGCCAAAGGAGCGAAGCGGCCAACCGAACAAGCTCCCCGCGCCGATGACCATACCCGTGGTGCCCAAAAACTCCCGCCGTGTCGTCCCTTGCCCTGACTCGATCATGGCCTGCCTCCCGCTCTTGGCGCTGGGCCGGAACCCGGTGAATCCGCGCCCTTACTCGATCACCAGTTTCTGCCAGATGCTGATGTTCTTTTTCCCGTCCCGGTCTCCCGCGGAACCGTTCCAGATGGCGAAGGAAACCGGAAGGTAATCCCCGGCCCGAAACGCACGTTCGTCTCCCGCGGCATGTTCACCCTCGTCAGGCAGCGCCAGGGTCCGTTGCATCTGCACGTACCACACGCCGCGCTCGTACACCGCTTGACCCTTCACGAACTGCACGTTCGCCAGCTTACCCGAAAGGGTACCCGGACCGCGCGCCACCAGACACTCCACCGGCGTTTGCAGTTGCGGATCGGCCACTAGATTCCCGGCGCCCCACGCGGTCACGAATTCCGGCACGTGCCGGATGATCGGATCATGAGGGCGGTCGACCAGCAATGGATCGGCCGTCTGATGCGCCGGTTCGGGATAGTCATCGACCGCCGCGTCGGGAAACGCGTGATCCGTATCCTGATAGCCCGAGGCGATATTCTTCTGCCGATCGGCCTTCCACATCCAGATGTTCACGCCGCCGTGCTCACTCGCATCGCCCATGTAGAACGGAGGGTCGCTGGACATGGAAAATTGAACGGCCACCGCGTCGCGGAACTCGTCGTGGCGAACGGCTCGATCATCCACCGTCGGGTCAAGCCACGACAGGCGGATGGCCAGTTCCTCGTCGTTGTGCAGGGCCTGCACGATGACACCCTCCACCCGATCCTCCGTCCACCAAAGCGGGGTCATCGCCACATACAACGGCCGCGCTTGTTGCCAGGCGGGATCCATCGGACCCTCCGGCAGGGACCCGCGAACGGTGGGCGCCGCGAAGGTTCCCTGTTGGAGCTGCGCACGCCCCTGCGCCCCGATTCGAGCCAGGGATTGGACATAATGGATCAAAGCCCACACTTCGTTGGCGGAATACACGTCCTCCGACCCCGGCATGGGCGTACCCTTCAGACCCTTCACGATGCGGACGTAAAGCTGGTGGCCTTCGCTGCCTCCCTTGAAGATCCCGTTGACGAACGAACGCGGCGGAACCGGATACCCTTCCGCGTCGAATTTGACGGCATCCGTCACCGGTTGCCCGTCCACCCCATGGCAACTGGCGCATGCTTCCAGGTAGATCCGCCGACCGGTGAACCACTCCGTGTTGTCAAACATCGGTTCCGGCGGAACGACGATGGGCGGGCCCGGCTGCGTGCGCTTCGCGACCCATGCCGCGGCCTCCTCTTGGGTCGCCTCCTGGTTCGCGACGGCGCGCTCTACCTCCTTGTTCGTCGCCTCGCCGTGAATGAACCGAACATACGCCGCTAAGGCTTCCAAGTCGGACACGGGAAGATGTCCCCACGGCGGCATGGCCGATCCCGGCATACCCCGGCTGATGGTGCGAACCAAGTCTGCCTCCGTGGGAATCTGATTGACCGTCGTCGCCAGCTTGAAATTCCCCTTCCGAAAATCCCTCGGACGCGGGTTCATTAAGTAAGCGAACTTCCCCGCGCCGTCGCCCGCGTCGCCATGACACACCGCACACTGCCGCGTGAAGAGCTCTTCTCCCCGCCGAAGATTCGCATCGCCCGGCGGCGGGCTGACTCGCTCTGCGGACGCTGCCTGTCCCACCGGCCCCGTGGCGTTCACGCCTTGGGAAGACGCTTCGTCCACGGCAGGCCCGGCCGCTCGTTCGACTGTCGGCGTTCCGACGCCGGCCACCTCTCCCGCCAACAAGCGCGATGTCGATGGCGGGGCGCACGCCGGTGAACCCCACGCCAGGATGATCACGCCCCACACTCCCCCTTGGCCGCGTCCGCGCCGATAATCGAACCTTGCCTTCATAACGCCTTCCTTTTGCTTCCCGAGTTGCCGATCGAATGCTCGCTTTCCTTGAACGCCACGTCGTAGACCGATGTTTCCCGAAGAAATCGTTCGTACGCCTCCCGAATGACCTTCCAGCGATGATGTCCGGCGCACGGATCCAGATCACTGCACTCGGTGTTTCCAAACGGGCATTCGCGCCGGTTACCGCTGATGGGTTCGAAGTGGATAAGCACTTCGCTCAGGCGAATATCTTTGGGAGAACGCGTCATGCGAAAGCCGCCGTTCTTTCCACGCGATCCTTCGAGCTGCCCCGCCCGCACCAGGTCGCCAAGAATCTTGGAAAGGTACCTTTGAGGGATTCCCGCCCGCTCCGCGATGACCGGACCTGGGATAGGCCATTCCGCCTCATGCCGTGTCAGATCAATCAGGGCCCGAATCGCATATTCGCTCGTTGCACTAAGCATGAACCACCTAATTATCTATAAATATATCCTAAAATATCCAATTGTCAACCAACTTCTTCGGCAATTTCTGCCACTCATGTTAGTGAAGTGAAGCTTCTATCGCAAATTTCACCGACCGATTTCGCGTAAAGTGGGCAAAGGCCGCACGGCGCGGTAGTTTCTATGGGTGGGGCCGAGTCGTTTTCACTTCGCCATGCGCCATCGGCGGCTTCGATTTCCGATAAAACAATGAATCGGAGGTCGAAAGGGATGCTGCGGGCAGTTGCAGGCTTTCCGCGTCCGGTAAACCCCGGTAGATTTTTTGGTTCTGAGGACTGCTGTTGGTGACGCTGATGGGAGGAATCGAAGTCATGCACTCGACGCATACGCTTCGGGAAGTCGTGGATCTCACCGATCCGAACTCCTGCCTTCTGTTCAACGTGACCCTCGAAGAAGCGCGAGCGCGCGTTGCCCGCGGGGATATTCAGGGCGTTCGGGAGATCGAAGGAGCGTTCGCCCTCGTCGGGCGAGACGGGGCGACCGTCCGGATGGCGCGTTCGCTGTCAGTTCCGATGCGCTACTTCATCACCAAGCGTACCGACGGGCCTGGGCTGGTCGTCGCCCATCGCATCGACGCCATCGCGGATTGGGCTCACCGTGCGGGCCTCTCCGATCAGTTTCACCCGACCTACACCCGGATGGTGCCAGCCCATTACATCACGGAGATCGCCCTGGTCGGATGCCCGGATCCAAATCCGACCTACCGTCGCTACTTCACGCCGCGGCTTGAGGCGTTGCCCGCGGACCTGACGCAGATCGGTCGGCAGTACGTGGGGGCGACGGCCGACGCGATAGCGAAGTGGCTTCGGCACATCCCCCGCGACGCGCCCATCGGAGTCTGCTTTTCGGGCGGCGTCGACAGCGGGGCGGTGTTTCTCCTGACGTATCATCTACTGCTGACATTCGGGTTGAATCCGTCGCGCCTCAAAGCCTTCACCCTCTGCGTGGACGATGACGGCGCGGATGTGGAGCAAGCGCGGCGCTTCCTCGATTCCGTTGGTCTGGGACTGTTCCTCGAACCGGTCAGCGTCCCGATGGATTGGCTGAATTACGAAGACGCGGTGCGTGTGATCGAGGACTACAAGCCGCTGGACGTTCAGGCGGGAGCGATGGCCCACGCTCTCTGTCGCGGCATCCGTGAGCGCTACCCCGACTGGACCTATCTGATCGACGGCGACGGAGGAGACGAAAATCTGAAGGACTATCCCATTGAGGAAAATCCTGAGCTGACCATCCGCAGCGTGTTGAACAACCGCCTTCTGTACCACGAGGGCTGGGGCGTGGATTCAGCGAAGCACTCCCTGGTGTACAGCGGCGGGTTGAGCCGCGGCTGCACGCGCACGTTCGCGCCGGCGCGGCTCATGTGCTTTCGGCCCTTCAGCCCCTTTACTCTCCCCGACGTGATCGAAGTGGCGGAGGGCATTCCCTTCATCGCCCTTACCGACTGGCGGCATGATCGCCTGTACCAACTCAAAGGCGAAATCGTGTCGCGCGGCGTGGCCGCCGTCACAGGGTTCCACATGCCTGTCTTTCCGAAGCGACGATTCCAGCACGGCGTCATGAGCCGCAACACGTTTGCCGCGTCTTTCCCGGAATCGCCCCACGCCTATCGCCGGACGTTCCAGGCGGCTTTCGATGCCTGAGCTTCCCCGCCTGGACCACCGGCGGGTTGTTCGACGCCGCACGTCGCGAAATCCCGTCGATCCGCAACGCCCTTATGCCTTTTTTGTCGAACCGGAGCGTACGGCGGACGGCGTCGTCGAGGACGTGGCGACCATCTTCGTCACCAACAAGGAATGTCCGTTCCGATGTGTGTTTTGCGACCTTTGGAAGAACACGACCCCGGAGCGAGTCAGGCCGGGGATGGTGGCGGGTCAGGTGGAATGGGCATTGGCCCGACTTCCGTTTACGCCCCATGTAAAGGTGTATAACTCCGGGAACTTCTTCGACGAACAGGCCATCTCGCGGACCGACCGGCTGCGCATCGCTCGCCTCGTGGCCGACCGCCGCACGCTGATCGTCGAGTGTCATCCCAAACTGGTCGATCGGCGATGCGTTACGTTCGCGGATTCGCTGGCGCCCAGGCTGGAAGTGGCCCTGGGGCTGGAGACTGTCGATCCCCGCGTCCTTCCCCGCCTCAACAAGGGCATGACGCTAAGCGACTTTCAGCGTGCGGCCGCGTTTCTGGTCTCGCACGACGTCCGCGTACGGGCGTTCATTCTGCTTCCCGCTCCGTTTCAAAGCGTGGACGAGGGCATTCACTGGGCCGTCCGATCCGTGGAGTTCGCTTTCTCCGTCGGCGTGGAATGTTGCGCGATCATTCCCCTCCGTTCAGACCGTGGCTTGATGGGTGAATCGCACGGGGACGGTTCCGCGCACGCCCCAACGCTGTCTGCTATGGAGACGGTGCTGGAAGAAGGCGTTCGTTTGCGCCGCGGGCGAGTGTTCATGGACCTCTGGGACATCGAACGGACGGCGACCTGCACGGCCTGCGGGCCGCGCCGGACGGAGCGACTGCGGGAGATCAACTTTTCCCAGGTCGTTCCGCCGCGGATCGAGTGCGACTGTGCGACCTAGCGGACGGCCGGGAAAATAGCCGGGGCGGGATAGGTGGAGTAAAGCGAAACTTGCAAATGGGTTTGAATGGAAATTTTTCATTGTGGGGCCGAGCCATTTCTGAGTTATTTTCGCGGGATTTCCCGAGGAATTCGCGGTTTCGATGTGCGTGAATGGGCGCGACAGCGCGCGGAATCGTACACACCTGGTTGCTCTCGACCAGCTGATGGTACATGCCGATCACGCGACGGTCGTCGACCCGCGGGGCCTTGACCGCCACAGGACCCAGACCGGTTTGAATCATCCGCTCGCGGTGATGACCGTTTCGTACCACGAGTCGATGGCCTTGCTCATCGACATGGCCGGCGTGCTCCTCGATATAACCGGCCACCTCGGCCTCAACCGCCGTAGCCAACAACTCACAGGCACCGTGGCGGAGAATCTCGGTGAGCACATCCTTGGGGGACCCCGCCAGCAAGTCCACGGAACTTGCTGGCAAAACATTCGTGCTTGTCGTATCGTTCTTCACGGGGCGTATCCTTTCAAAAACGGGTGCCTGGAAATCACACCCAGGGTACGCCGCCTTTTTTCATCAGGCTATCCACAACATTTGGTTATACCTCCGCTTGGCTTGGCTGGTTGGCGTTGCGCTCTTGGTGTTGGTTGTGAACGTGGCGGTCAGCATCTTGTACATGGTCGTTTACGGCCATTTGATCGACCCCGGCCACGAAGAGCAATACTACCACGACCACATTAAGGTCGCCGCACCGTATTGCAGCATCGTCGCTGGCATGCCCCTGATGTTTTTGGCAGGCTGGTGGGTCGGCGGTTGGTGGGAGGGCGAGTTCGCGGTCAAGGCAGCGCTGACAGTCTGGTTGGCCTACGTTCTGATTGATTCCGTCGTGCTCCTGGCAGCGGGGCTGACAACCAGAATCGCAGTTTTGTTCGCCGTTTCATTCCTGACTAAACTGGCGGCGGTCTACTTCGGCGCGTTGGTCGCAGGTCGTCGCGCCTAACGAAACGCTCCACCTGACCGCGGCGGCACGTGGCGATTTCGGGGTTCAACGCCGGGTGCCTCATCCTTTGCGCAGGCAAAGGATGGGGTCACGATGATTAAACGGTAGAATCGCTTCCGAAAAGCGGACCGTCACCACACAATCGGCCGGCGCCCGTCCCCATCCATCGGCAGGTCCGTGCGGGCAATCCCCCTGGGTTGGGGTCACGACAGACGGTCGACGAGTTGATCGGCCTCGACGCCGGTCGCTTCCGACATGCGCCGCAGGATGCTCCGCAATGTCCCACGGGCGATCTCACGATGGTCGGGAACGGTCTCATGCCATTCCCCGCGCGGGTTGCGAAGACGAAGCCGAATATGGCTGCCGCGTTGACGCACCACCTCGTAGCCGAACGACAGCATGAAGGCGATCAGGGTGCGGCTGCTAACGACCGGGAGCGGAGGCACCGACGAGTTCCTTTTCCGAAACAATCAGCACGTCCACCGTCCGTCCGGCTGCCAACTCCTCCTCGAAGTGCAATTGGGCCGCTTCCTCAATGTTGGCGTACAATTCGTCCAACGTGCCGCCCTGCGTGTGGATTCCGTGGCCCACCCCCGAAGCACACCAAGCGCCGTCTTCATCCTTAAACACACGTATCTGCACTAGCATAACCGCTCACCTCATTGCGAGCTTGCCGGATGGTCATCGTGCCGGGCGGGCCAAACAGCGTTGCAGACCTCGCGCAAGTCGATCATCCATTGCCACCAAGCTTCGCACGGTATTGTAGCTCATATGCCGGCTTGCATACAACGCCACCCTGCCGGGCTGACCGCAAGATGCCAGCGGAGAAGGCCGGGTGTAGGCTTCGCCCGCCAATGCGCCCAACTCTTTTTGTGCACGGCGCAGGATCGTGACCGCATAAGTCATTGGCGATTCTGCTCGATTTCCCCGACCGCCTGTTCGAAGTGGATGACCTCATCGCCGGAACTCTTGGCGGCGTCGTAGGCCCGGATGGACTCCAGCTCCTCCAACAATTTGCGGTAGTCTTCTATGGGCAGGATCACCCCCACGCGAGCCCCATCCTCAGCCACCACATAGCCCTCATTGACCGTTGGCATCACTGACCCTCTGTCCTGAACAGTTTGTCCCGCCTGCCCGCCCGGCCATCGGTGATTTGGCAAACGAGCGGCAATTTCCGGGCGAATCCAAGATCATTGTGCGTTGCTCCGAGCCACGTTGTCGACCCTTGTAGCCTTGGTAGCCTGGTAGGGCAGGTGCTCGCACCTGCCGTTGGCATTAGCACGCACAGACGATTTACTCCTCGATCGCCGGTAACTGCACCGGCCTTAATCCCGGCCATTTCGGGTCGAGCCAACCCTTGACAAATGACGGACGCCCTGCGTCCCAGAGCGGCAAAGCCGCGTCATTTGTCAAGGGCCAACCCATCCACACATGCCGATGGAAGCTCGACCCTGCCCATTCCTCCGCACGCTCCAGGATTCGATTGCCGGTGTCTACCAATCGTCTGATCCGCCGCCGATTCTGTCACGGACCCGCGGTGTCCTGAATGAGGACGCCTCCTTCCGCCCCCGAAACCCGGCGCGCGCCTTTTGCGCACCAAAATGCGCGCGCCTGCGACGTTCTTTCCGTAGGAGGATTCCGCGCCATGACCCAATTCGCAACCCAACCCTCGTGCCTTCGCGCCTCCGCGCGTCCGTGCCTTCCCTACCTCTTTCCTCATTCCCCATTTGCTATTCATCTTTCGCCCTTCGCCGTTCGCCATTCGCCATTCTTCACAGTGCCAGATCGTGTCACTCGCTAAAAAAAACGTACTTGCGGAACGAACCCATCTTCCGCTTTCACTTTACAAAGCCGCCATCGAAGAAGGGCAAAATGAACTGTACGTTCTTCCTGTTCTATCCAGACTGAAAAGGAGGCCCGCTACTCTTTCGTCATCACCTCGAATGAAAACAACGGCGTCGTGTGGTGCGGCGGGCGCTGGTAGGACGCAGGCGATCACAGGGGAGCGCGAAGCCATGTGACAAATCGTGCGAGGCCGGTGTTCAGGTCGGTCGTGGGATGGAACCCCAGTTCCCGGCGGGCGAGGGTGATATCCGCAAACGTTCGATCCACGTCCCCGGGTTGCGACGGAAGAAACTCGATGACGGCTTTCTTGCCCAGTGATTCTTCCATCGCCGCGATCAGATCCCGCACCGAAACCGGCTCCGATTCACCGAGGTTGTAGATATGATACCCGTCGCATTTTTCAATGGCCTTCAAATAGCCGTTCACCATGTCGTCGATGTACGTGAAGTCGCGCGTCATCGAGCCGTCGCCGTAGACGGGCACGGGTTTCCCGGCCTCAATCAGTCGGGCGAATTTGTGGATCGCCAGATCGGGACGCTGCCGCGGGCCGTATACGGTGAACAGTCGAAGACAGGTGACGTGCAGGCCGTACAGATGATGGTAGGTATGACAGAGCAGTTCTCCGGCCTTCTTGGTGGCGGCGTAGGGGGAGATGGGATCATCGACCGGATCGGACTCGGAAAAGGGAATCTTCCTGTTATTCCCGTAGACGCTGGAACTGCTGGTAAAAATGAATTTGCGAATGTGCCGGCGGCGGCAGGCCTCCAGCAAAACGAGCGTGCCTTTGACGTTGACGTCTTCGTAGAGCAGGGGCTGCTCGATCGAGGGTCGTACCCCCGCACGGGCGGCGACGTGGACGACCGCGTCCAGGCCGTGCGCGCAGGCGGCATCGACCGCGCGCTCGTCGCGGATGTCACCCGCGATCAGCGAGAACCGCTCCTGGTTGAGAAGCGATGACAGGTTGCGTCGCTTGATGGCCGGATCGTAGAAGTCGTCGAAGTTGTCAAGAGCGATCACCCGATGACCGGCGCGGATCAACGCTTCGCACAAATGCGAGCCGACAAAACCCGCTCCGCCGGTGACGAGCATGGTGGCCATGGTTACCATTCACCCACCCCGATCCGGAACGGCGCTACGCCGGGGGATACGACGGTCGTCCGATGCTGATGTACCGGAAGCCGCGTTTGGCCAGCGTCCTGGGATCGTACATATTGCGCCCGTCGAAGATCAGTTTGCTGGGAAGTTTCTCGGCGATCATATCGAAATCCGGATTTCTGAATTTATCCCAGTCGGTGAAGATCACCAAGGCCTCAGCGCCGCTGAGAGTTTCGTATTCGTCGTCGATCATCTGCACGCGGTGGTTGAGTTCCCGGCGTGCATTCTCCATGGCCTCCGGATCGTGGGCGCGGACGGCGAAGCCCGCATCGAGAAACATCTTCACCGCCGCGATCGCGGGCGATTCGCGGATGTCGTCCGTCCGGGCCTTGAACGCCAGCCCCCAGACGGCGAGGTTCTTTTTGCCTTCGTGTTGGTTGAAGAACTCAATCACCCGCCGGGCGAGCAGGCGGCGTTGCCGCAGGTTGACTTCCTGCACGGCGGACACAATGGTCATGGGATGGCCGACGCCGTCACCGAGTTGGGTCAGCGCGCTGACATCCTTCGGGAAGCAGGAGCCGCCGTACCCCACGCCGGGGAAGAGGAAGGCGTTGCCGATGCGCGCATCGGATCCGATGCCGCGGCGGACCAGCTCCACGTCCGCTCCCACGGCGTCGCACAGTTCCGCGATTTCATTCATGAAGGAGATCCGCGTGGCGAGCATGGCGTTGGCCGCGTACTTGGTCATCTCCGCGCTGGCGGGATCCATCGTCAGGATGCGCTCGCTCTTGCGCATGAAGGGGCCGTACAACTCCTTCATGATCTCGATGACGGCGGGGTTGGTCGCGCCGATCACGACGCGATCGGGTTTGGTAAAGTCTTCGATGGCGGCGCCTTCCTTGAGAAACTCGGGATTGCTCACGTAGTCGAAGGGATGGTCGGTGCGCGCCGCGATGGTCTCCGTCATTCGTCGATGCGTGCCCACGGGCACCGTACTCTTGACCACCACGATGCGATAGCCGTCCATCGCTTCGGCGATCGTCTCCCCCACGTTCAGCATCGCGGTGAGATCGGCAGAGCCGTCGGGCCGCGACGGCGTGCCGACGGCGATGAAAATGATGCGCGAGCTTTTGACCGCGCGGGGCAGATCGGTAATGAACTCCAGACGGTTGGCGCGTTTATTTCGAAGCACCAGCTCCCAAAGGCCGGGTTCGTAGATGGGAATCTCGCCGCGATTGAGCCGATCGATCTTGTTCGCATCGTTGTCGACGCAGATGACGTGGTTGCCGCTGTCCGCGAAACACGCCCCGGCGACCAGCCCGACGTAACCCGATCCCACCACGGTCATGTTCATGTGCAGGACTCCACGGGTGACGACAGCGGGACGCGAGCCGGCCCACCCTTCAAAGTGGGCACGGTGCTTGGCGTCCGCGTCAATCCCAACAGGCCATCCACGATGCGCCCCGCCGCCCGACCGTCCCAGAGCGGCGGCGGCTCGATCGGTCGGGGAGGATCGCGGCGCAGGTCATCATACGCGCGAAGGATGGATTCGGAAGAGGTACCGGCTAGCCGATTGGTTCCGTGCGTGATGGTCACCGGGCGCTCCGTGTTGTTCCTCAGAGTCAGGCAGGGAACGTTTAGGATGGTCGTTTCCTCCTGAATGCCGCCGGAATCGGTGAGCACCAGGGAAGCCTCGGCCATGAGTTTCAGGAAATCGAAATAACCCAATGGATCGATCAATCGAAAATGGGGCGCCGTGGAGAGAAGGTCGCAGAATTCCGACGCTTCCCATGCCTGGCGCGACCGCGGATGAATCGGAAAGACGACGGGTAGATCGTCCGAGAGCCGGATTAGCGCCTTGAGAATCGAGCCGAAAGTCACCGGGTCGTCCACGTTGGAAGGTCGGTGCAGGGTGACGACCGCGTAAGGGCCGTTCAATGGCAAGTCGTTCAGGATCGTCGATTCGTCGGCCCGTGGGCGAAACTGCATCAGCGTATCAATCATGACATTGCCGACGAAATGGATTCTTTGCTCATCGATTCCCTCTTGACGCAGGTTTTCGACGCCGCTCTCCTCCGTGACAAACAGCGCGTCGGAGATGCGGTCGGTCACGATCCGGTTGATTTCTTCGGGCATGGTGCGGTCGAAGCTTCGCAGACCGGCCTCCACGTGGGCGACTTTCACACCCAGCTTCGCGGCCACGAGGGAGCAGGCCACGGTGCTGTTGACATCGCCGACGACGACGACCCAATCGGGATGGTACTGGAGCAATTCCGGTTCAAAGCGGATCATGATTTGAGCCGTTTGGACGGCGTGGGAGGCGCTGCCCACTTCGAGGTTGACGTGCGGCGCGGGCAGGCCCAGATCGCGGAAGAAGAGCCGGCTCATGCGTTCGTCGTAGTGTTGGCCGGTATGAATCAGGCGGTGCTCGACGGCGCGTTCGCTCAGCGCGCGAACGATAGGGGCGACCTTCATGAAGTTGGGCCGCGCCCCGCAAACACAAAGGATTTTTCTCGCTGTGGTCATTTCTTCGTGCAGAAACCGCTTATCACTGATGCCCGGCGATGGGCGGCGATCCATGATATTATCGACACTTGGGGGCTTTGGTTCGACCGAATGTCGCCAGGATGGCGGAAAAGGGCTGCGGATTTCCCGCCGCCCGAGCCAACGGCATCGGCCTGCCCTGCGCGTCCCTGTTCGAGATCAAAACAACGGATAAAGGAATGGCGCCAGAGGTGAAGAACCGGCAAAGAGCACCAAAGCGCCGACCAAAAGCAGCACGGCGATCAGGGGCACCAGCCACCACTTTTTCTCCTGCTTGATGAACAGGAAAAACTCTTTGATGAGCGATTGCTTGGCCATACCAAAAACTTACCGCATGTATCAGGTTGACCACCCGGCCCGTGAAGCCAGATGCCTTATGTCGACCTCGCTACGTTCGCGAAAGCGATCCTTCTTCCAGCGCGACGCTTCGCTCCATGCCGGCCTGAAAGTCCACGGCTTCGGGCTTTTCGGTGATGATGCAATTACCCATCACCAGCACGTCGATGCCGGTGTTGCGGAACGTATTGTAGGCGTCGTCGGGCGTACACACAATCGGCTCGCCGCGGACGTTGAAGGAAGTATTAATGACCACGGGTACGCCCGTCAACCTTCCGAACTCACGAATCAGGCGGTAGTAACGGCCGTTGACCTCGTTTGTCACGGTCTGGACGCGGCCCGTGCCGTCCTGATGGGTGACGGCGGGAATCAACGCCCGTTTGTCCGCACGCACCGAGGGAACCAACAACATGAAAGGGGCGTCCATGTCCCGGGTCATGTCGAAGTATTCGTGGGCGTGTTCGCGCAACACGGCGGGGGCGAAGGGTCGAAAGGCCTCCCGGAACTTCACCTTAGCGTTGATGATGTCTTTCATCTTCGGATTACGGGCATCGGCGAGGAGCGACCGGGAACCCAATGCCCGCGGCCCGAACTCCATCCGACCCTGGAACCAAGCCACCACTTGGCCGTCGGCGATCATCTTAGCGGTTCGACGAAGCAGTTCATTCTCGTCGTCGATGACCTCGTATACGGCTTCCTGCCGACGCAGGGCCGCCATGATTTCGTCGTCGGTGAAGGACGGACCCCAAAGGGCGTGCTTCATTTCAAAG
>Ga0214473_10002541_pt1 | contig 22376 bp, 19 predicted proteins | sample RVTome_7_FD_203509 | JGI IMG/M metagenome (GOLD analysis project Ga0214473, IMG submission 203509) | Soil microbial communities from uranium-contaminated site in the Upper Colorado River Basin, Wyoming, United States - RVT98D197 | ecosystem: Environmental > Terrestrial > Soil > Contaminated >... | reverse complement strand
TTCCTGACCTCTAATTTGTACCAGAAAGCCGGCCATTCCGGAATAAGCACATGGAAACAGCGCCTGATTTTTCCGACAAGAAAAGAGGCGATTTCAGCCATCGCTAATCTGACTCCCTCGTGTTTTGTTGTATCGCTCATACACTATAACTACGACACATTTCCCCTTTATCGGATGCTCTCCAGGAGGCAGATTCGATACTGTATACAGGCAGGTGCCCTTCCCATTAGCTCTACGCCTAAGGAAGTTGCCAAGAAGAGCATAAAAAAGATAGGTAATGTGTTAAAACCGCACAAGCTGATGCGAAGAGTATTTCGAATGATTCCGTTTGCCTGGCTGGGTATCAGGCCTGCAGATATTATTTTTGCAACAGCTGAGAAATATCTCACGACCGGATTTCCGGTGAATAAGAAGAGCGAAACTCTATGGGTTCACTCATTTGATTATGATCTCTTTCTCCAGGAGCGCGCGCGCGATATAGCAGTTGAGCCTAAAATTGGAGTATTCATTGATGAGTACCTTCCTTTTCATCCTGATTATATCAATGCGGAAGTTATACCTCCAGTTACACCTGAAGAATACTATCCGCTTCTCCGGCGGTGTTTTGACTACTTGGAGGAGAAAAACGGTGTCCGTATTGTCATCGCTGCTCATCCTCGCTCCGAATATGAGAAACATCCAGATTACTTCGGCGGCAGGGAAGTGATCTGGAAGAAAACAAGTGAGTTAATACGAAAGGCTGGTTTTGTGCTTATGCACCACAGTACTGCATCTAATTTCGCAGTACTCTATAAGAAACCAATTATTTTTCTCACAACTGACAAACTGGACAGTGGACTGTGTGAGGACCCCTCCGTTGAATGGATGGGGGCCTTCTTCAGAAAGAAGGTGCACAATCTGGACAAGACACAGGCAATTAATTTAGATAATGAACTGACAATCGACGAAAAGGCATACAGTGCTTACCGGAACGCATATATCAAGAAGGATGGTTCAGGCGATTTGCTCTCATGGCAGATTCTGATAAACCGCATTAAAAGCATCGCGTGAATTCTCTAAAAGAGCGTTATTTTTACAAGGTATTAGCCGGCAGCACGGGGATTCTATTCACAGCGGCCAGTCAGATGATCATTGTCCGTGGCTTAGGGCCGAAGACTTACGGTGATTTTACGTTCCTTACCGGTTTCTTCAATCAAGTTACAGGCTTCTTAGATATGGGAACTTCTACCGGATTTTATACGAAGCTCTCTCAGAGACAGGGGGAGTTCAAGCTGGTCAAGTTTTATTTCTGTTTTATGACTGCTGTTTTTTTGATCATAATGTCAGGAGTAGCCTTTGCGCACACTTACTCTCTCTATGGGTACCTCTGGCCCCAGCAAGAGATCAACTATATATATCTTGCGGCAGTATGGGGGACATTTTTTTGGGCAGCGCAGATTTTAAGCCAGATGATTGATGCGTACGGTCTAACGGTAATAGGAGAAAAGATTCGTATTGTTCAAAGGGGTGCAGCTCTCGTGCTCATTTCACTTCTCTATTTCCTGCACCTGCTGAATCTCGAATCGCTGTTTTATTATCATTACTTAGTAATGGGACTGGGTGGCTACTTTTTGGTGTCGTGGATGATCCGGCACGGCTATCTAAAAGCGGAAGGGTACCGTATATCGAGAGTTGAGACTGGTAACTATATGCGGGAATTCTACCACTATAGCCATCCTCTTTTTACCTACTCTCTTCTTGCTATGGTGGTAGGGATCTTTGACAGATGGCTCCTCCAAGTTTTTGGTGGAAGCATTCAGCAGGGTTTCTATGGGCTCTCATACCAAATCGGAGCGATTTGTTTCCTGTCCGCAAGTGCAATGACCCCGTTGCTTTTGAGGGAGTTTTCCATTGCCTATGGGAATAGGGATATGAAGCAGATAGCCGTGCTTTTCCGCCGCTATATTCCTCTCTTATATTCTATTACAGCTTATTTTTCCTGCTTTATTGTAGTGCAGGCAGATAATGTAATCAATCTTTTCGGCGGTGAAAAGTATAGAGAGGCGGCTGTGGCAGTTGCTATAATGGCGCTGTTTCCAATCCACCAGACATACGGTCAGATGAGCAGCTCAGTGTTCTATGCCACAGGGCAAACGCGTTTATTTCGTAATATCAGCGTTCTGACTATGATTTTTAGCCTGCCAATCACCTATTTTCTAATCGCGCCGCCGGAGCGCTTTGGTATGGGAGCTGGGGCGGTAGGATTGGCCATCAAGATGGTTTTGGTTCAATTCGTTGATGTCAATATTGCACTCTATTTCAATACGAAATTCCTGAAACTGTCGTTTTTGAAATATTTTGGGCACCAGATACTCAATGTTGCCTGCTTGCTTGCTGTTGCTTTGGTTGCTACAGCCTGTGCAACATATATGGTATCGCCGCAGGAAAGTCGTATCCTCAACTTCGCGATGTCAGGAGTTCTTTATACTGTTGCGGCTATTGCCATTACTTTCCTTTTCCCTGCTATTTTCGGTCTTAGAGAAGGCGATGTTCGTGCCCTGCTAAATACAGTCAGAGGGAAAACCTAAAATCGAAAGGAGAGAAAGTATTTTATGATAGCTGCTTTAATGCTTGGTAGGGACGGCAGCGTGAGCTTTCCCGGAAAGAATACATATCCTGTGCTGAACCGGCCGATGATGGAATATCCTTTGCTCGCTGCACAAAGAGCCCGATATGTGGATGAAATCTATGTGTCGACCGACTCCGAACATATTAAGGAAATTGCACGGAGAAACGGCGCCTTTGTTATAAATAGACCCGCATATCTTTGCACTAAGGAGGCACTGGGAGAAGATGCCTTTGTTCATGGTTACCGGTATATTAAGGAAGAATTTGGTAAGGATATCGAACTCATGGTGCTGTTGTTCTGCAACGCAGTGACCGTAACGGAAGGAATTATAGATGAAGGCATAGAAGTGCTGAGAAAAAATCCCCATCTTGATTCCGCAGTGACTGTCTCAAAGTATAATATGTGGAGCCCGCTCCGTGCTCGGAAGGTCGACGAGAACGGGCTGCTGAGGCCCTTTATCCCATTTGAGGTGTTCGGTGATCCGAAAATGCTGAATTGTGACAGGGACTCCCAGGGAGATGTATGGTTTGCCGATATGGGTGTCTCCATCGTGCGACCCCGATGCCTCGAAAATATTTCTCAGGGGCTTTTGCCGCAAAAATGGATGGGACAAAAGATATATCCGCTGAAGCAGTGGGGAGGACTCGACGTCGACTACGAATGGCAGGTGCCTCTCGTTGAATACTGGCTCAAAAAACACGGATACGGAGGATAGGAGATTAGTGTCAGCAAAAATATCGATTAAACCGAACAATAATTTCCATACCGCTACGGAGACCACGGTTTTCGATGCAAAGGCAGACGAAAAGTTCCGCGAATATAGAAGGAAATGGCGGGAAAATCCGGAAAGGTTTATTGTGGAAGGTTTCCCTCTTCACATTGATATTGAGAGCGTTGCTGTATGCAACTTGAGGTGCCCTTTTTGCGCAACGACAAACAGTCGGTGGGGAAAAGACAGACGGGGGTTCATGGATGTATCCCTCTACCGGAAGATTATCGATGAGGGCGCAGCGAACGGGTTGTGCGCAATAAAACTCAGCCTCAGAGGAGAACCGCTCCTTCATCCCAAGTTGGCGAGCATGGTGGAGTACGCAAAGAAGAAGGGGATCATGGATGTCTACTTTAATACGAATGCAATCCTTCTCACGGAGGAAAAATTCGAGCAGTTGATTGACACCGGTTTGGACAGAATATCCCTCTCTATCGAAGGATTTACAAGGGAGGTATATGAAAAGTTTAGGGTCGGAGCAACGTTCGAAAGACTGCTCGATAATGTGAGCAGGTTAATTGAGATTCGGGAGAAGAGGAATTCTCGCACCCCTCAGATTCGGATTCAGACGGTGTTATTGCAAGAACTGAAGGGTGATTTTGAAACATATGTCAATTTTTGGAGGAGGTATGCAGATGAAGTATCATATCTCGATGCTCGCGAAGAAAAGAATGGAAATGGAGGGTTGGGCGAAGCAGCTGCATGGGCGTGTCCATTCCTCTGGCAGAGGATGACTATTTTATGGGACGGCACGATTTTGCCGTGTCTTATGCACGGCATCACCAATTTCGGCTCTATGATGCTCGGCAATATCAAAGATTGTTTTATTAGAGAGCTATGGCAAGGCGAAAAAGAAAGATTGTTGAGGGAGGCGCATAGGAATGGTGAATCCCACAGAATCCCCGCATGTGTCGAGTGCTCATACCGTGCTATGGAGATCGGAAAACTCTGACATTTCGGAGAAATAGAATGAAATATAAAAAATGGATTAAGGGCATTGCAAGGGTTAAGGGCGAGCTCGAAAGCAGGCTCGATAAGGTAAGGTTGGACAAAAACGAGAGGCTTGCATATTTTGGAGATGATTTTTGGAAAAGCATAATGGGGAAATTGACACAGGAGCATGTCCTTGCATACCCTGAAGTTGAACCATTATATGAGAAGCTTGCACGCTTTTTAAAGCTGACTGCCGAACATCTGGTGGTTACCGCCGGTTCTGATTTTGCCATAAAGACAGCATTTGAGCTTTTTGTAAATCCGGGCGATAAAGTGATATTTCTTGATCCGACATTTGCAATGGTAGAAGTGTACTGCAATCTTTATAATGCGGAGAAGATAAAAATAGGTTATGACTCCAATCTTGAGCCTGATATAAACAGCCTTATGGATGCAATAGCTGAAGATGTGGCTCTTGTAATCATCGCAAATCCAAACAGCCCGACAGGCACATATATTGACAATGAGACAATTAAAAAAATTGTCAAAAAGGCTTCTGCTTCAGGCATACCGGTGCTCATAGATGAAGCATATTACGGTTTTTGTCCTTATACTGCAATTCATATACTTGAGGATTATGATAATTTGATAATCACCAGAACTTTTTCCAAAACAGCAGGGCTTGCCGGACTCAGAATCGGCTATATTGTTGCACAGCCTGCTCTGGCAAAGCTATTATATAAATTTAGGCCGATGTATGAGGTAAATTCTATTGCTGTTCTATTCGCAAACGAACTTCTGAATAGATGGGAAGTTGTAGATGAGTATATAAAAGCTACGTTGGAAGGGAAAAAACATCTTATCTCTGAACTGAATAAACTCTCTTTTAAAACTATTGATACCTTTGCAAATTTTATACATGCTGACTTTGGAATGCACAAGTCGGAAATACTTGAGGGTTTCCGGAAAGATAAAATTTTAGTCAGGGGCAGCCTTTCTGTAAAAGGATTTGAAAGCTATACGAGAATATCCGTAGGCAATACAGAAGAGGTGCAAAAAGCTGTTGAAAGCATAAGAAGGAGCGGTTCGTTATAAATGCGTGAGTTGTTAAAAAAATCATTGAAAAGCATAGGGATAGATGCGAGGGATGTCCATGAGCGATTGAGCGGATACTCTATAAAGCTTGCTGTCAAAAATAATGGGTATTCAGAAATTTTAGAAAAACTCAGAGCAATAGTTCCCGATATATCGGATCAGGAGTCCAGTGAGGCTTCTACATTTAATGATTATTGGGAACTCAAGCGACGGGCATTGCAGGCTTTCCAATGTGATATGATGCTGAAAGCATTAGAAAAAATTGGGGGAGGTAAAAAGGAAGTTACAGTTGTTGATATTGGCGATTCCGCTGGAACGCATATGCTTTATCTAAAAGAGTTAACTAAAGATAGGTTTGATATTAAAACCGTCAGTGTTAATCTGGATCCGAGGGCGATTAAAAAAATTGAGGCAAGAGGCCTGAAGGCGATGCTGTGCAGAGCAGAAGAACTTGATTTAGGAGAAAAGAAAGTTGATCTTTTTACTTCATTCCAGATGGTTGAGCATCTTCACAATCCTGCGATTTTTTTTAGACGCCTTGCAAAAAAATCTTCGTGTGACAGGATGGTAGTAACAGTTCCATATCTTAAAAAGAGTCGTGTGGGATTGCACCATACACGGCATGGAGTCGTGAGGCCATTTTTCGCCGAGGACGAGCACATTTTCGAACTTTGTCCCCAAGATTGGGCACTCCTTATCTTGCACGCAGGCTGGAGGGTGAAGCACAGTGAAATCTACTACCAGTATCCCCGGAGGATACCATTGGTCAGCCCGCTGCTCTCATGGTTCTGGAAGAATACCGATTATGAAGGCTTTTGGGGAGCTGTCATAGAGAAGGATACCACTCTCTCGGACTGCTATCAGGATTGGGAAGATTAGAGGTAATAATTAATTGGAGGTAGTGAGTGAACACTTGGGCTGACGAACTATCAGATTCTATCAACAACAATTTCAAAGTCCTTCTCGTGTATGCCAATTCCCCCATGGACAACCTTATGCCTGTCAGCATATCCTCCATATCGGGAGCATTGCGGAGACGGGGATTTGATATACGTCTTTTCGATACCACGTTTTATCCCGGTGTGACTTCAGGAGGAGGTGAGCGGTCAGGGTCTCTTCAAGTGGCTGAATTCAGTTATGATGAGGTTGGCATCAAATTCATCGAGACCGATGTGTTTGATGATTTCCGGAATCTCGTTCTGGAATACCGCCCCCATATCATTGGCCTGTCCGTTGTTGAACCAACGTATGAGCTCGGAATAAATCTCCTCAAAAAGGTGCAGGATTTAAAAATCCCGACGCTGGTGGGTGGGGTCTTTGCGATTTTCTCGCCTGACTATGTCATTGACAACGATGCTGTAGACATGGTTTGCATAGGGGAAGGGGAAAAGGCTATCGTTGACCTGTGTGAAAAGATGGCGAGGGGCGAGGATTATTCGCATGTTGAAAACATCTGGCTAAAGCGGGACGGGGAGATCATACGGAACAAAAAATCTCTGATGAAAGTTGATGAACTCCCGCGGCTTGATTTTTCCATATATAATCCCAAAAGGGTTTACAGACCCATGTCGGGCCGCTTGTACCGCATGTCTCCTGTAGAGTTTTCACGGGGATGCGTTTATGAGTGCACCTACTGTTCTGCCCCCGCTTTTGCTGAAATATTCAAGAAAGAAGGGAAATGGCTTAGGCACAAACCTGTCGATAAAATCATGGATGAAATAAAATCCTATATCACCGAGTATGACATCCAGTATTTTTATTTTGTTTCGGAGACATTCCTCGCCATGCCTGATGCAAAATTCCGGGACTTCTGTAACAACTATTCAAAAATAGGAGTCCCCTTTTGGTTCAATACCCGCGCTGAGACCATAACAGAAGACAAAATAAAAATACTCGAAGACATTAATTGCCACAGGATGAGCATCGGCGTCGAGTGCGGCAATGAAGATTACAGAAAGAAAATGCTGAAAAGGCGTATGGGCAATTCCCAGATTGCAGCAAAATGCGCCATGGTGTCGAAATCTTCCATACAGCTTTCCATCAATAATATCATCGGCTTCCCTGACGAAACCAGAGAGATGATGTTTGATACGATTTATCTTAACAGGGAAATTGATGCGGACAATTATACCTGTAGCATATTCCAGCCATACAGGGGAACTTGGCTTTATAACTATTGTGTCGACAAAGGGTATTACAATGCCGACAATCTTGCTATAGATCTTACAGTGTCTTCCACGCTCAAACAGCCTCATATCACCGGCGATGAAATACGGGGGCTCGCAAGGGTTTTTCCCCTGTATGTGAAGTTTCCTGAGACTAAGTTTGGTGAGATCAAAAAAGCCGAAAAATTTGACGACGAGGGCGAAAAAGCTTTTCAAACCCTCTCGGTTGTGTATCGGCAGAACTATGAAAAGAGAAAAAGACAGCCTTAGTAGAGAATCATGATGGCTGATATCTATTGCAAAGGGAGTGATGAATGATGCGTAATTTAAAAGTTTTGTTTCTCTACCCCAATACTGAAATGGCCACTTTGGTTCCTATAAACCTATCGCTTTTAGCCCCATGCCTTAAACAGGCCGGATTTGAGGTGGAACTGTTCGATACCACTTACTATAAATGGGAAGAGATAAACTTTGAGCAGAAAAAGGTTGATTTGCTCCAGTTGAAACCCTTCAGCTACAAGGAAAAGGGAGTCGACTATAAGGATACCGATATGTATGAGGATCTGAGGAGACAAGTGAATGATTTCCATCCGGATCTCATCGCTATTACTCTTGTCGAGGACACATTTGATCTCGGTATGTCCCTTCTCGCAGCAATAAGGGATTACGGAGCACCTGTTATTGCCGGTGGAGTATTTGTGACTTTTTCCGCAGAGGATGTTATTGCAAACGATGATGTGGACATAGTATGCATAGGGGAAGGGGAGGATGCCCTCGTCGAATTATGTGAGAAAATGCAGAGGAAAGAGGACTATTCTTCAGTGCAGAATCTTTGGCTTAAGCGCGAAGGCCGGGTCATCAGGAACCCTATGAGGAGGCTCACCGACATTAATGCATTACCTTATATCGACTATGACATTTTCGAGAGGAAGCGCCTTTACAGGCCTATGCAGGGAAAGATATATACTATGATTCATGTCGAGATCGACAGGGGATGCCCGTATGATTGCACTTATTGTGAGGCGCCTCATTTAAGAAGACTTTTCCAGGAAAAAGGATGCGGTGTCTATTACAGACGCAAAAAGGTAGACAGGGTAATTACAGAAATAAAACATCTTGTAAAGAAGTATAATCCTGATTATATCAATTTTAATGCCGAGTCTTTTCTTGCGAAACCTGTCTCAGAACTAAAAGAATTTGCTGAAAAGTATAAGAAAATAGGATTGCCTTTCTGGTGTCAATCAAGACCGGAAACTGTAACCGAGGAGAAGATAGGAATATTGAAGGATATGAACTGCCAGAATATGCAATTTGGGATAGAGCATGGCAATGAAGAATTTAGAGCAAAAGTTCTAAACAGACAGTATACGAACAAAAAAATGATTGATGCATTTAAAGTTGTCGAAAAATACGGGATAGCATACACGGTCAATAATATTATCGGCTTCCCTGATGAGACCAGGGAATTGGTTTTTGATACCATAAACGTGAACAGGCAGATAAGCCCTGCAACAATGAATGTATATTTTTTTACGCCGTATAAAGGGACGAGGCTCTATCAGTACTGCATTGAAAAGGGATACATTGAGAAGGACAAAAAGGTACATCAACTCCTCGACGGCGTCGAACTGAAGATGGACTCTATCAGCTATATGGAACTGAAAGGCCTTCAGCGAACCTTCCCCCTTTATGCTAAGTTGCCTGAAGCAGTATTTGAAAAAATAAGGATTGCTGAGAGGTTTGACGAAGAAGGAAATAAAATGTTCGGTGAGCTTAAAAAGCTGTATTATGATCGTTACTTTTAATGAAATCATAATTACTGCTTACTGAAAAATTATTCAAGCAGGGAGAGAATATGAACATTATCGTTTTCGGAGGTTCTGGATTTCTTGGCAGTCACGTGGCTGATGCCCTCAGCGAAGCAGGGCATGAGGTAACAATATACGACATTAAAAAATCGGATTATTTAAGACATAATCAACAGATGGTTGTCGGAGATATTCTTGATGGAAAAAAAGTTGATGAGTCGGTAAAAGGAATGGATGTTATTTATAACTTTGCAGGCATTGCCGATATTGATGAGGCGTCAAAAAATCCCGTTGAGACTGTAAAATACAATATTTTAGGCAATACGATTCTGCTGGAGTCTGCCATAAGGCATAAGGTGAAACGTTTTGTTTACGCAAGCACGGTATATGTCTTCAGCGATTCAGGTTCTTTTTACCGGTGCAGCAAGGCTGCATGCGAGAATTATATTGATGTTTACCGGAAACAGCACGGGCTTGACTATACGATTCTTCGCTACGGAACGCTATACGGCACAAGGGCGGATGCGAGAAACAGCGTTTGCCGGTTTATAACTCAGGCAATGAGGGAAAAGAAGATCACGTATCCTGGCGACGGCAGTGAGATCAGGGAGTATATAAATGTGCTGGATGCGGCAAAAGCGAGTGTTGAGATACTGAGCGATGAGTTCAGAAACGAGCATGTGATATTCACCGGGTATTATCCGATGAAGGTGAGGGAGCTTTTCATAATGATAAAGGAGATGCTCAAAGATGACATAGAGTTTGAGTTTGTTCCGCAGACATCGACCGATCCAATGGGTCATTATGCCATAACGCCCTATACCTTCATTCCCAAGGTCGGCAAGAAGTATGTAAAACACTACTATACCGATATGGGACAGGGGCTGCTTCTTTGTATGCAGGAAGTATTTGATAAAATTCAAGGAGGAAAGTAATTGTGCTGAAGGTGTTTGTTTCTACCTCGTCTTTTGCAAAAGACGACAGTAGGCCGATGAACCTGCTTAAAGAGGCAGGACTTGAAGTTTATACCAATCCTTACTGCAGAAAGCTGTCCGAAGATGAAATTATGGGCTTTTTACACGATGTTGACTATCTTATCGCGGGTACGGAGCCGCTTACTAAGAGGGTGTTGGAATCGGCAAAGAGACTTAAAGTAATATCAAGATGCGGCACAGGTCTTGATAATGTGGATATAAAAGCTGCTGATAAGCTTGGCATTAAGGTTTACAATACGCCTTACGGTCCTACCCAATCGGTAGCGGAATTGACTATCGGGTTAATATTTGATATGCTGCGCCGCATTTCTAAGATGGACAGGGATGTAAGGTCGGGCGTATGGGAGAAATACACAGGTAATCTTTTAAGTGAAAAAAAAGTCGGCATTATAGGTTTCGGCAAAATCGGACAGAAAGTAGCTGAACTGCTTATGCCATTTGGATGCGAGATTGTTTGTTATGATATAAGGACGGAAGACAAAGAATTAAAAATTAAGATTGCAAGTTTGGATGAAATTTTAAGAACAAGCGATATTATATCAATCCATGTTTCATCTAAAGGACAAATAATAGGAAGGGAAGAATTTAAAAAGATAAAAAAAGGGGCATGGATAATTAATGTTTCACGCGGCGGCGTAATAGATGAATCGGAATTATATAAGGCATTAAAGAAAGGTCATCTGTCCGGTGCGGCGCTGGATGTGTTTGAGCAGGAGCCTTACTCGGGTCCGCTGAAAGAACTGGATAATGTTATTTTGACCCCGCATATTGGTTCTTATGCCAAAGAGGGCAGGATTAATATGGAGATAGAGGCTGTGAAGAACGTTCTGGATGGAGCTGGAATATTTGTTAAGTAGCTTTATAAAGCATGTGTATTTGTCATATCCTATAACTTCAAAAATTCCTGTATATGGCGGTATTGCCGATATTAAGCGTAATCAGGTTAAATCCATTTCCAGCGGCAGTTCCGCTAATGTTTACAGTGTAACAATGGAAAACCATTGGGGAACGCATATTGACGCGCCGAATCATTTTTTTGAAAACGGTTTGATGGTGAACGATTATCCTGCTGATTTCTGGTTTTTCAAAAATCCTATGGTTATACATATTGACTTAAAACCGGGGGAGTTGCTCGGCTGTTCAGGATGGACAGACCAAATAAAACCCGATATGGACATTATTCTTTTTAAATCCGAATGGGGCAAGTTGAGGAAAACGGAGAAATACGGCATTGATAATCCGGGAATTCATCCCGAAGTGGGATTTTTCCTGAGGGAGCAATATCCTTCTGTCAGGGCTGTCGGAATAGACTGGGTATCAATATCATCCTTTAAAAACAGAGAAGCGGGAAGGCAGGCACACCATGCATTTCTTGACCCGGACGGCGTAAACAATCCGGTGTTGATTATTGAGGATATGGATTTGTCGCATGATTTAAGAAGATTAAGAGAGGTATGGGTTGCGCCTCTAAGGGTGGAGGGAATAGACAGCGCACCCTGTACGGTTATGGGACTTATTAATGATTAAGGCGGTTATATTTGATTTTGACGGCGTGTTAGTTGAGTCTGTGGATATAAAGACAAAAGCCTTTGCCGGATTGTTCGAACATGAAGGCGACAGTATTGTCAGAAGGGTGGTAGCTTATCATATTAAAAATGCAGGAGTATCCAGATTTGAAAAATTCAGGCATATATATAAAGAAATGCTCAATAGGGAGCTAACGGAAGAGACATTCGATTATTTGTGCAAAAAATTCTCGGAGTTGGTGGTTGATGAGGTTGTTAATGCGCCTTATGTCAAGGGCGCAAAGGAATTTTTAGAGAACTGCGCTTCACTATATGATTGTTATATTGCATCAGCAACTCCCCACGAAGAAATGGAAGAGATTGCAAAAAGGAGAGGCATCGCAAGCTGTTTTAAGGCAATCTATGGCGCTCCGAGAAAAAAGGCGGATATCGTAAGAACAATTCTCGACAGGCATGGGTTGAGCCCTGAAGATGTCGTATACATAGGCGATGCACTTAGCGACTATGAGGCTGCAAAAGAGAATAAGGTTGTTTTTCTTGCACGACTGACCGGAGACAATGAGACCTTATTCAAGGATATGGACTGCATAAAAATAGAGAATCTGGAAAACTTACAGCATATTATAAGTTCATAATAATTGAACCCGAAACCAATCATGGCTGACTGCGGACTCAATGGAAAACTTAAAGAGGTTTTTGACTTCTTGTCATCAATAAATCAAACAGCATATAAAAATGTGTATCTACTATCAAACGAGGTCCTTAGTAAAAATCCATTTTCCAGCAATTTTCTCAGAAAGTTTTTGAAAAGGGAAAACCCTGAATTGCCAGATACGTTTACAGTTTTTTCAAGATTGCTGATATATTACCTGAGAAGTTTTATTTATTTCGGCATATACCTTCTATCCTTTTGGGCATTTTATCTTGCAAGGTTCAAATACACGGTCGATTCACGACAGAAAGAGCTGATACTCATCGACACATTTTTTCTTACAGACAGGGTTGAGAAGAATAAAACATACGAAGACCCTTATTTTGTAGGCTTAAAGGAAATTTTGGAGAGACTCGGAAAACATTACGCATATCTGCCGGTTTTTTATACAACCAAGAATCCCGTGAAACTCTTTAACATCCTGAAAATTCTCAAGAAGGATAAAATGCCGATGCTGACAGAGTATCAGTTGTTGTCTGGCAAGGATATAGTCAGAATTTTTTTCTTTCTTTTAAGGTATCCGATAGAGGTTTTGATCTTTGCAAAAAATATAAAAGAGGAAACATATGAAGCAAGATTGTTGAGAAGAGAGCTTATAGACAATCTTTCTTGTATGGCATTTTTAAAATTTTCGAGATATCTGCAAGGGATAATAATAAGTGAGATGGCTTATGAGAGTATAAAAGTCATAAGCTGGTTTGAGAATCAGACGATAGATAAAAACCTGTATAAGGGGCTACGGGAAGGAAGGGGTAAAGTAAAAATATATGGCTCTCAACCCTTTGTGTACCCTAAGTCTTTATTGAATATCCTGCCTGATGAAAATGAAGCAAGGTTTGGAATTGTTCCTGATAAAATAATTGTCAATGGAACATATTTTATTCCCAAGAACACATCTTTGAATTTTGTTGTCGGGCCATCATTTAGATATAAAAAAATATTTACAACCGAAATTGATGCAGCGAAGCAGAAAGGTATTCTTATATTGATGCCGTACTTTGTAGAAGATATTGAGAATATTCTGAAATTATTGGATAAAGCAGATTTGAGAAGCAGGTTTTTTATGATTAAAGCACACCCATCAACGCCTGTAAAAAGATTCAGGAAGCTTTTGCCTGTCAATGCCGAAGTAACCGGAGGGGATATTTATGACCTGTTTAAGACTGCAAAAATAACGATAAGCTCGGAATCAGGCAGCATGGTTGAATCGGCATGTCTTGGAATACCGGTGATTTCCATAAAAAATAGCAGGAGTCTTAACCACAATCCCTTGCCTTCATACGGTAAAGGTATAATTTGGGATGAAGTTGAAAATGCCGAAGGCCTCAATGATATGATCGCCAAATTTGAAGGCACTTCAAATAATGAAAATAAATATCTTAAAATAAAGACAATTGCTCAGGAATACAAACGAATGTTTTTTTGTGAGCCTACGGATGAAAACATCATAAAAACATATGATCTTGCATAAGCACATAATATAGGGGAGTGCTATCATGAAAACTGTCATTTTATGCGGCGGCTACGGCACAAGAATAAGGGATGTGTTGTGTCCGATTGTATTAAGGTAAGTGATTTAAAACAGTTGGATTCGCTGATGCGACTTCTGTAAAGATTTTATGGTAAAATTACACAAATGAAACTCATTATCCAGATACCCTGCTATAACGAGGCCGCAACTCTCGGAATAACACTTAAAGAGCTTCCCCGCAAGGTTGAAGGCTTCGACAAGGTGGAATGGTTGATTATTGATGACGGAAGCACGGATGACACCAGCAAAGTGGCAAGAGATAATGGTGCGGATCATGTTGTCAGGTTCATAAAGAATCAGGGATTAGCAAAGGGATTCTTGGCTGGGCTTGAGGCATGCGTCAAACTCGGAGCGGATGTTATCGTCAATACCGATGCAGATAACCAGTATAATGCCCAAGATATTCCCAAACTCGTGAAGCCCATTCTGGAAGGGAAGTCTGACATTGTAGTTGGATCTCGCCCAATCAGTGAGATAGCCCATTTCTCCTCTTTTAAGAAAATCCTTCAAAAAATCGGCAGCTGGGTAGTACGTCTAGCCAGCAACACTGACCTGCCGGATGCTACGAGCGGATTCAGGGCGATAAGCAGGGACGCCGCCATGGAACTTAATCTGTTTAACGATTATACGTACACGCTTGAAATGATAATACAGGCCGGTCAAAAAGGCATGTCGCTGGCTTCCGTTCCTATAAGGACCAATCCTTATTTGCGGCCATCGAGGCTGATAAAGAGTATTCCGGCATATATAAAAAACTCCGTAATCACAATCCTCCGCATATTCGTAGTCTACAGGCCTTTTCGCTTTTTCATGACAATCGGAGCGAGCTTGTGCGCGATAGGTTTTTTGCTTGGGCTCAGGTTCCTTTATTACAGGCTGACCAATACCCCAGGACAATTTATTCAATCTTTGATCCTCGCCTCCATACTGATCGGAATAGGTTTTCAAACCATACTGGTGGCTTTTCTGGCGGATTTGCAGGCGGTGAACAGAAAATTGCTTGAAAACGTTAGTTACAGATTTAAAAAACTTGAGCGCATCAAAAACTACAATGCAGGACAGAGTGGTGCCGTCAACGATGAAAGTGCAGACAAGTAGTTTGCAGACTATTGCAAAGCTTTGTTTTTCTTAGCGGCGAAAAAATCAAGCCCCTTATAATTTAATGAATTTTGGAGAATAAGAAACATATGAAGGTTCTCTTAATAAACCCGCCCTATGATATCAGACGATATATGGGTAAGCTATCAAAGATTTCTTTTGTTTTTCAGCCATTCGGCTTGGCATATATTGCCGCATTTTTGAGGGATAGAGGACTAGAAGTAAAAATTTTCGACTCTCAAGTAGAAAAAGAACCGATCCATTCAATCATAAAATTGTTTAATCCCAATATCATCGGAATTACATGTGTTACGGCATTGGTATATAGTACTATCGAGTTGGCTAAATTTATCAAAACAGAATTCCCTGATAAAATTATTATTGTTGGTGGTATCCATCCCACAATAAGGCCTGGTGATTTTCTTGCGGAAAAAGCGATTGATTATGTTGCAGTTGGAGAGGGCGAACTTACAATGTATGAGTTCATACAGGCTATTAATGATGGAATAGATCCTGTGTCTGTGCCTGGAATAAGATGTGTAAGAAATGGGCAAGCAATCTCAGGTGTTTCCCGCAAATTGATTGAAAACATTGATGACATACCTCCACCGGCATTGGACCTCTTGCCTATGGATAAATATAAAATCAGCCCGGATATGAGAACCGGCGACAAGCTGGGTGTAATTTTTACCTCTCGTGGATGCCCCTTTAATTGCATATTCTGCTCGAACCGTCTGCTAACGGGTAAGAAATATAGGATGCACAGCATTGAACGTGTTTGCAGTGAAATTGAGCATTTAATTAAGAATTATGGAGTAACACAACTTTTCGTTCAGGATGATAATTTTGCCGTAAATAAGGAGCGTGCCAAGGATCTCTGCAGAGAAATCATTCGCAGGGGGTTGCATAAAAAAGTTTCTTGGTGGGCCGAAGCTAGGGTAGATTGTGTTGACGAGGAACTCCTTTTTTTGATGGCGCAGGCTAATTGCAAAATTATTTCGTACGGACTTGAGTCCGGCAATCAAAGGCTTCTTAATTTGATAGAGAAAAATATAACACTTGAACAGATTGAGAGAACTATTAGCCTAACAAAAAAAGCCGGCATTGACATTCGAGCGAGCTTTATTTTAGGGCTACCTACAGAAACAAAAGCCGAAAGCAGAAAGACTATAAAGTTTGCAAAGACTTTGGGTATAGATCAAGTGCGTTTCGCTATTGCAACTCCATTTCCGGGAACGAAACTATGGGACATTGCACAAGATGAAGGAAAGCGACTTGAGGGAAAAGATTGGCGGCAATTCAGTATGATGTCCGGCTATGCACAGGGATTGCCTGTTTATGCGCCGAAGGGAAGAGAGCCTAAGGAATTGGCAAGATTACAGCGGAATGCGAATTTAACATTTTTCTTGAGGCCCAAAATTGTTTGGGTTTATTTGCGAAGGGTTAACAGCCTCAAATCGCTTCGAGATATAGTTCAGGGCGCAATTCAATTCATTCGTGCATCATTGTTTCCAGACAGACAGAGATTATAAAAAGAAATTTGGCAGTTCGAACCATTTGAGTTTCATCTTCGGCAAAGTGAAGATTTCACGGATAAACGAATACTATATCGTTTAAAGAGGAGACATAATGATTTCGCTTCGGAGTTTTTTGAAAAATGTTGGATATATGATTCATCAAGGCAAACCAAGACTCATACAACGCTCTTTGATTGGCTTTGCGAGCTACATGCTGAAGAGAAAGCCGCGTCTTAGATATGTTGACGTTATTGTAAACTATGGCTGTAACTTGAAATGTGAACATTGTTCGTGTGAAACACTTAAAAGCAGTTCGCGCAGACAACTGACCCCCAAAGACTGGGCTATGGTCGCCAAGCAGTGCGAGGCATTAGGCGCAATAATATTCGGCGTTCAGGGGGGGGAACCGTTAATCTATGGACAGTTGGATGAAGTTATAAAAAGCTTGAATCCAAGCAAGAACTTTATTTCTATAAAGACCAATGGAACTATTGCATCGCCAGAACTTTTTAAAAGACTAAAAAAATTGGGTGTTGACAGTATTACGGTTGGATTCGGCCCTGTACCGAATGAATATGATTTTGAAGATTATAATTTAATGTCTCGCAAACTTAAGGACGCTTTCCCCCTCTCCCTTAGAACGGTTGAGATGATTGCTGATGCTGGGATACGGCCTATGATGAGCGTCGTTATCAGCAAAAGGAATATCGACTCAAATGTTTTCAAAGGAATGATTAATATCGCGAAGGAATACAATTCTATCTTGAATTGTGCGCTTGCTGTTCCGGTAGGGGCGTGGGAATTGAAAAACGATGTTCTTTTGGGGAGTAGAGAAAGAGAAATGCTGAAGCGTATAATAAAAAACAACCCTCATGTCAGAACGGACTTTCAGAGCAACTGGTTTGTTGACGGTTGCGGCGCAGTAAAAGAAAAAATCTATATATCTCCATACGGTGACGTGTTACCATGTCCGTTTATTCATATTTCACTTGGCAATGTATTGGAAGAGCCGCTTGAAACTATTTGGCGCAGAGGATGCGAGACAAAAGCCTTTTCGGAATATCCTCCGGTTTGCCTTGCGGCAGAGGATAGAAAATTCCTTTCATATCTGGAAGTGGCTAACCATAAAAAGGTACAACTTCCCATCAGATTTGATGACCCACAAGTGTGCCGAATTCTTGGGACTACTTTTAAAGAGAGGGGTTCTAATAGCTTTTAATTATGAGCAAGCCTTTTACCCAAGGTCAACATGTAGAGGTCGAATTTATATCCTGCCCGGGGTGTAATGCTCAAGGTTGTAAACAAATTACAACCTCTTTTGATTATGATTATATGACCACAGAGCAGGCTTTTCAGATTGTCCGATGTTTAGATTGTAAACTTATCTATGTTAATCCTCGCCCTAAACCATCTGAAATCTCGAAAATATATCCTTCAAATTATTCGGCATATCATTTTAGCAATATCCGGAATAGTGTCATAAAGAATGCGCGTAGTTTTATGCAGACCCGAAAGGCTCAGCGAATTCTCTCCTGTTTTTCTGCGGCAAACTTAAAAATTCGTATCGTAGATGTGGGCTGCGGAACGCCGACGCTGCTTACTATGATGCGCCAGGTTGGCGGAGATGCAGTCGATCTCTACGGGAATGACTTTTATGCGGACGCACTCCATGCCATAGAGGCTGCAGGATTCAAAACAGTCCCGGGAAAATTCGAGGAGGTAGATTGGGAAAGTGATTTTTTCGATGCGATAGTGATGAACCAGGTTATTGAACATCTCTTTGACGTGCAAGGGGCGCTTGAGAAGTCATATCGCCTGCTGAAATCCGGGGGTATCCTGTTTATCGAAACTCCGAGCAATGAGGGACTCGACGCTAAAATCTTTCGAAGAAATCATTGGGGCGGATATCATGTGCCTCGTCATTTGCAGATATTTAATAGCCACACAATAAAAAGAGCGCTGGAACGGCATGGTTTTTCAATAGACACTATTGAATATATTCCGAGCCCTAACTTCTGGACAAGTTCATTCAGAAACTTATTAATTAGGAAAGGGGTTCCGCATTCTCTGACAAGCAAGATGAATTATAAGAGCATTTTTTTTATGATGATTTTCACAATTCTTGACATCCTCACCAAACCGTTTCATCCAACGAGCAACATGCGGATTGTTGCCCGAAAGACATAGAATAATGGCTGATCAGGCAGCTGGCTTGCTTTCTCCGTGGCTGCGTAGAGAAAGGATCAAAGCCGCGGAGCCGTATATCAAGGGAAAAGTCCTCGATTTCGGCTGTGGTGTTGGAACTCTATCGGAAGTATGCCTTCCGGAATTCTACCTTGGTATTGATATCGACGAAGAGTCTCTCAAGATTGCGCGGCAAAACCACGTTGATTATAGATTCGAGAAACAATGCCCGGAGGGAGAACAGTTCGACACGATAGCCCTTATCGCAGTTATCGAACATATCAAAAACCCAGAACTTTTCTTGAATCAGATGAAACTTCTGTTGAAACCTAAAGGACGGATCGTTTTGACAACCCCACACCCTCTGGTTGAGAAAGTACATTTTTGTGGTGCACAATTCGGTTTATTCAGTAAGCATGCCAGTGAGGAACATGAGCAGTTTTTTAATTACGGGCGCATGCGCAAATATGCATCCCTGACAGGCCTAAAAATTTATAGCTACAGACGTTTTCTTTTAGGAGTCAATCAGTTGTTTGTTCTGGGAATATGAAAGGAAGGAAGAAGTTGGACGGCAGCGATTGAAATAGATGATGAGTGATAACATCCGTAAAAGAATGATCACTTCCGGCTTATTAGTTATTGTGGTTGTTTGCATAATATTTGCCATTTCCCGGTGTCTTTTCAGTGGAATCATGAGATATAGAGCGGAATTGGCAGGAATGCTGATTACATTCTGGATCGTATTCTGGGGAGGATATAGGCTTGAGCGACGTCTGCATGACGTCAGTGGCCCGCTATCGGTAGTGTGGAAACTGCTCCGCAGATATGTAGAGAAAGGAGCCATATTACTCCTGCTGTTCTTCGTGATCATCGTAGTCGCTTGGCTCGGATTAGTTATCTTTAGAAATCCTTTTCTTTATGAGTACAATCAGGGAAATGGCGCATACTTTGTTCAGGTAGCGCACAATATATGTATGGGCGTGGGACCCGAGCAATCGATCAAAGCGGACGGGTCTTTCTTTTACAAAAGCAATCCTTATTTCTATACCTCTGCATTTGCCGTGACTCCTCAACTTCTTGGATATGCACTTATTGCTCCACTTTACTGCTTATATCCATATCCGCCAATGCATGTTTTTGCCTCGGCGTTTTATATTATTTTTTTCGGTTCCTTTGGTATGTACTTTGCCATACGGGCTATGGGAGGGGAAAAAGCTTTCGCACTGTTGGGAGCTGCGGCATACAGCCTGTTGCCGTGGGTGGAACTGCCGATGCTCTTCCATGGAAATTTCGACCTGCTTGGTTTTGCCGTATACCCCTATGCCTTTGCCTGCCTTTTCGCACGCCGATGGAAACTCCTTTATCTCTTCTCTTTCCTGCTCGCTATGATTAACATCCCCTATACTTATTCAGTCATGGCCTTCGGGATAATGGTACTCCTATTTTTCAGAGCACCTATCCAAGGAATTGTTGTCATTCTCATTGGAGCGCTTGTATGGCAATGGGATATGGCTGTTGTCAGAGAGAGCCTCCACGGAGTTGCCCAGAGTGAGACCCTCAAAGTTATGAAGACCGTGCTGAACCAAGATTTTAGCGCATTGAAGGATTCGCTTCTCTACCATAGCAGCTATCTGGTGTTGTTGCTGATGACTGTTTCCTTTCTTCCTATATGGGGATTCTACCGTGGGAAAAAATGGAATCGGTGGTTACTTGGACTTCTTTTCTTCGCGGCTACAGGAATAGGAATGGGTATATTCCGTAGCTACGGATTGTCCTTTCACCGTAACGCTAATATGGTTATGCCCATTTACTTGGGAGGCTTTTTGGCGTGTCTGACGGTCTCTCGTGAACACAAGATAAGTATGAGAGAGCAGGAAGGGCAACAAAAACCTTTTTTAGTGACACTGATTCTGTTTTCTGGAATTATTTCAACGTTATTATGGTTTTCTTTGCACTATCCATGGTCAGGTCTCAGATCTCTTATGCATAAGGGGCCGGTTACTACGATATCCGGAACAAGTGAACTCGCTCTCATAAAACGGCTACCACATGACGGAAAATTCAGACACGTTCTTGCGAAGATGAATGAGCTTATCCCGCCAGACGCTTCAGTAGCATATCGTGTGGATGCGGGGCTGGAGGCGTTTGCTGCTAACCGTCAGAAAGCGTGGCAGATAGGCTATCACCCGGAGGGAGTCGAGTATTTTATGATTCAGACATCTGCGATTGACCATATTACGGGTGATTACCCGGAATGGCAACAATATCTCAAGAAAATTGAAAGCAGCAAGAATTTCCGTCTTCTTTATAAAAATGATATTCTGGTTATCTACAAAAATCTGGAGCCTTCTCCCATTCCACGCTTAGAAAAAATACTGGGATGGAACATTCTTTTGAGAGCTAATCCGCTTGATCGGCTCCGGCGATAAATGGCACAGGTGCGGGGAGTGATGGATAAAAATTTTTTATGGTCTATTATTAGACAGGGGAGGCATTCATGAAAGTGGCGATTTTGTGTGGAGGACAAGGTACACGGATTAGAGGTGTTGACGATAATCTGCCGAAACCAATGATCCCCATAGGACGATTCCCTATTCTCTGGCACATTATGAAATACTATGCAGAGTGCGGATACAAGGAATTTGTGCTTTGTCTCGGGTATAAGGGACAGGTAATCAAAGAATTCTTCATGAATTATGAAACTCACGCGAACGATTTCACTCTTACACTGGATACAGCTAAAAGAATGGAATTCCACAATACACATAACGAGATTAACTGGAAGATCACCCTTGCGGAGACCGGCCTTAATGCAATGACGGGCGCGCGGGTCAGAAAAGTACGAAAATATCTGCAAGGAGAGGAAAATTTCATGCTCACCTATGGTGATGGCGTCGGAAACGTGAATATCGCCGAACTGCTTGCATTCCACCGTTCACATGGGAAGGTTATAACCGTAAGCGGTATGAGGCCTCCCGGACGTTTCGGAGAACTGATGAGCGATTCTGAAGGAAGGGTGACCGAGTTCAATGAGAAGCCTCAGGCAAGCGGCGGGAGGATATCTGGAGGCTTTTTCGTGTGTCGTAAGGAAATATTTAATTACCTTGACGAAAGGGAGGATTTGGTCTTGGAGCAGGAGCCTATGCGCAGATTGGTAAGTGAAGGACAGATGATGGTATACGAACACGATGGGTTCTGGCAGCCGATGGACACGTATCGCGACTACATTCTACTCAACGAGATGAATGAGAAGGGGAGGGCTCCATGGGTAATCTGGTAACCTTCGATATATTATCTGTTTTTCGGGGAAAAAGGGTGCTGGTTACAGGAGACACCGGCTTCAAGGGGTCATGGTTGAGCCTCTGGCTGCATGATTTAGGGGCCGATGTGATGGGTTATGCCCTTCCCCCACGACAAGATGACGATCATTACCAT
>Ga0214473_10002540_pt1 | contig 22381 bp, 16 predicted proteins | sample RVTome_7_FD_203509 | JGI IMG/M metagenome (GOLD analysis project Ga0214473, IMG submission 203509) | Soil microbial communities from uranium-contaminated site in the Upper Colorado River Basin, Wyoming, United States - RVT98D197 | ecosystem: Environmental > Terrestrial > Soil > Contaminated >... | reverse complement strand
AATCCCGCTCATCGAATAATAGAATGTCCGTAACACTTTAGCGCTTTGAAAAATTGGTACTATGGGACTCCGGTCAGGAATGATGGAAGAGTTTTAGAGCGGAAACCTTTTATTTGCTAAATCAAACGGCTACAAAAGGGTTACAGTATTTCGTTCACTTTCCACATGCAATACTGCAAAGTATAAATGCCCGCATTCTAAAACTCTGGAATCATTTCTGACCGGGGGACCAATCTATTCCATTTCAAAGCGCTAAAGTGACACGAATGTCCTATATTCCCAAACTATTATCCGATTGTCAATCCCCTGCTTTCTTTTTCTTCATTTCTGCGATCAGGTCGAGGAACCCCACCGGGTTGTACCCTGCCATCCCTCCATCGGCGACAATCGTCGTGCCGTTGATATAGCTGGCGTCCTCAGAGGCTAAGAAAAGGGCGACCTTGACGATCTCCTGCGGGTCTCCAAGCCTCTTGAGAGGGACTTTTCGCGATAAGCCGGAGACAAGGAACTCTTTTTTCAGGACAGGCGCATTCATTCCGCCTGCAAGAAATCCCGGTGCGATTGCATTGACGAGAATGTTATATTTGCCCCATTCATAGGCTAGAATCCGGGTCAGCATCATCACGCCCGATTTGCTGACGCAGTAGGGCAGAAATCCCTGCTCTCCCAGGATTCCGGCGGCTGAAGAGATATTGATGATCTTTCCTCCTCCTTGCTGGATCATCAATTTTCCGACTGCCTGGCAGCAGAGGAAGACGCCCTTCAGGTTCACATTCATAACCTGATCCCATCCCTCCTCCTTAATCTTTTCTGCGTCAAGAATGAAAGGATTGATCCCTGCATTGTTTACCAGAATATCGATCCTTCCAAAATTCTTGACAACCTCTTCCGCCATCTTTGCCACATCCTGAGACAGAGAGATATCGGCCTGAATGCCGATGGATCGGACCCCCAATGCCTCAACTTCTTTTGTTGTGGCCGTGGCTTTCTCCTGGTCTCTTCCATTGACAGCCACATCTGCTCCTTCCTTAGCAAAGCCGAGAGCAAATTCTTTTCCAATTCCCCGGGTGGAACCCGTAATCAGCGCTACCTTGCCTTTGAGTCTCATTTTTTACCCTCCCCCGCTCGTTCTATCTTCTCAACGCCTGTGAATACCTCCTCATAATAATCTGCACAATTCTTGTGTAGAGACTTATTATCCCTATTCTCTATATCCAATTCCCATTTCAATGGATTATACATGATATACTGCCTTATGCGGTTAAGGGATTCCTCATTTCGGATAATGTGGTCGAAAAACGATTTTTGCCATTGGAAACTATCAATATTCTTCGCATCAATGGTAGGGAACGGTTTCGAACCGTTCCCTGCGGCGTTTATCTTTCGGGACGAAAAGGTTTTGAACCCGCGCATAATTTCCGATAATCCATGATTGGGGAACGGTTTGAAACCGTTCCCTACAGTATTCTCATTACTAATCACGATTATTCCATGGATATGATTCGGCATGACAATGAATGAATCCAGTGAGCAATTAAGATAATGATTTGGCAAATCATACCAGCATTGAGGAATGATTTTTCCATTCTCGTTCAGAGTCATTTCACCATTGTTAATTTTTCCGAACCACGGTTCCTTATTTCTTGTACAAACCGTAACAAAATAATACCCATTCTGAGAATAATCATAATTTCTTAATCTGTTTGTTTTCCTTTCTCTCATTTTTCCAGGAATTCCTTGACCCTATGCTCAAACAGATCATTCAGATGTCTACTATTTCGTGGCGCCCATCCGAATACCCCTTCCCATACCTCCCGGCTTTCCATGCAGAGATAAACAAAGAGACCGGGATCCACTTCACACAGCCATTGGACCATCTTGCGGTACATTTCAACACGGATCTCTTTAAGGTACCTGAACTTTGCATCCTTCCCTGGAAAGAGTTCACCAAGAAAGATTTGGGAATTTGGGAAACGCTCCTTTGCAATGCTCTTAAGCCCGGGAGGATAGCGAAATCCTCCCAGGCTGATCCAGATGACCCGTCTGGGGTCGATTTCCCTGAAAACCTTGAAAACGGCCTCCCGGTACCCTTCCTCCCATCCCTCATAATCGATGATCGGATCGAAATGGAATCCCACCGGATAACCCTTATCCTGACATTGACGGGCTGCCCTGATTCGGTCTTCGAGAGCCGCTGTCCTCCTCTCTTCTTTCTCAATTATTTTCGGGGGATTGAGCGACCAGGAAAGGACCGTTTTTTCATGATGGCCGAGAGAGAGAAGGTGATCCACTTCGGCCGATTTCGTTTTCAATTCCAGAAGAGCATTCCTCTTTTCCGCAAAAAAAGGGACCAGGATTTGAGAAAGGGGAATGATGGAATCCAGGGCTAAGCTGTCAGAGAGTTCCCCTGTCCCCAGCCTGATGAAGGATTGAGGATGAAGGGAAAGGAACGCTTCGATCTCTCGAAGAAGGTCGTCCAGGTTGGAATAAAGGGTAAGTAATGGATTGTTGAGATACTCCTGCAAGACACAATAGGAGCAATCCATGGGACAATTTGTGAGGGCATTGATAACGTGATAGCCGCAACAGATGTGATGAGAAGTTCCCGGGCAGGGCTTCAGCCGTTTTCCGTAGAAATGAGTGATAAAGAGGCTCCTTTTCCCTGCTCCAAGAGGATCTTCTTTGGCAAGAAACTGCCTGATTAAGGGCCTTTTATCGCCAGCCCTCTCTACTGGAACGGTAGGAAGGTTTTTCAGGACCGCTTGGGTGATCCAATCCCGGTCGGCTTTTTCATCCAGATAGATTCGTTCGATCTGAAAGGGCAGCATCAATCCCTCTTGGTTATTAAGTCATTTGGTTATTAATACTACTCCGACAGATACCCCATCCCCCTCCTGGCCTCCCCCTTGAAGAGGGAGGAAGCACGCGAAGCGCGTGACGATTTCCCTCCCCTTCAGGGGGAGGGCAGGGTGGGGGTGGGTTAGGCTATTGGTTCCGAATCATTTCCTCCAACTCTTTACTGTCTGTAAGCTGCGTAAATGCTGACAAAATGGACCGGTATTCTTCCATTGTCTTGAATTGAAATGTAATCTTAAGGCTCTTGTCTTCAAAATGGGGTGAATGATCGATGACTGCATGAGGGGGCAGATCGAGAGATCTCCTCTTTTGTTCAAAGCTCTGCTCCAGTTGGTGTCTCTTCGGATAACGAATAGTGAGTAGAACTTTTTTCAGCTGCTCTGTCTTCTGAGACGGGGTTGTTTCTTTTTGGCCAAGGATGTTCTGAATCTCAGATTTTTGAAAGATCTCTCTGATCGTGAGGTGATCCCTTTTGGAAACCTCTTCCAGAAGGATAAGCATTTCCTTGAGGCGGTTTTCCCCCAATTTCAGAAGAGAAAGAGCGGAGGCGAGACTCATTCGGTCTTCTGACGAAAAAGTAGACAGAATTCTGATATTAGAACGGGAGACCTCCTCTTTCAGCACAAACCTCTTCACGTCCTCTTCCATGCCGGCGAGGGAAAGAAAGGTATTCAGTATCTTCTCATGGGGCTCCAGGGAGAGAAGGGGAAGGAATTTCCCAATAACAGTCGGTTTGTCTATATGAAATCGGCCGATCAGTTTCTCTAAGGCAATAGCCCTCTCTACAAAATTAAATCCCCGGGTGGTCATGTTCTCATGAAGGGAGAGAGTGAAGAGGTTGACTTCATCCCTTTCTTTGGTTCCAAAAACCCTTGCTTCGAATTGATCGAAACTCAATTCTTGAAGGGCAATCATCCGCCTGAATCCGCTGACGATTCGGTATCCACCCGGTCTCTCTTGCAAAATGACGGGTTGAATTAAGCCGATCGCTTCGATGGAGGATTGAAGCCTTTGGACATCCGGCATAAAGTTGACGGAGAAGGTATCGTCAGCCAAGTCAATTTGATTAAGAGGGATCTTTTGAATGGGTATCATTGTAAATTAATAATTCAAAGTACAAAACCAGGTTCACCGCAAAGTCGCAGAGATCGCATCTGTGCGCCGAAGCGCTCCGGTGCGCAGGCGCAAAGGGAAGTTTTATTTGTGATCCAATCCCGCGAAACGCGGGATTGGATCACAAGATTCATCCCTTCGGGAATAAATTCGGATTATGCTCATAGCTATGGCACTGCAAAGAATACATGTTCTGACACCAAAGAGAGCTTTTTCTTTGGCGGCCTCTCACCCTTCCTTCGACAAGGCTCAGGAAGATCGGACGAATGTGGTGAGCTTGTCGAACCACAGGCTCAGGGCGAACGGCTAAACCCGATCATGGTGAGCTTGTCGAACCATGCGACCTTAGCGCCTTTGCGGTGAAAATTCTTTTTTGGACACCTATGAAGATCTTTTTAATGTATTTCATGCTAAATTCTTATTTTGCATTTTTCAATTTGCAGTGAGCCTCAAATCTCGATTCCATGTCTTCTCATGATTTCCTGGTAACGCTTCCCTTCCAATTCATTTCCTCTCTTGAAGAACCCTTTTGAAAGGATCTGGCACTTTCTTTTCATCTCTTCGAGGACCCATTCCCTCTCTTCAGGATTGAGAGAGGGTTCTGAAAGGAGTTTCTCCAGGGCAATGACCCGGTAGCGATCATTTCCCCAGGACCGCTGCGAAAGCTGATCCGGATGGCCTCCTCTCTTGATAATCAATTTACGATTGATGAAGAAGATAGGAAACCGGATGGAAATCCTGAGCCAGAAATCATAATCCTCGCAGACCGGAAGGGCCTCATCAAAAAGGCCCACTTTTGCAAAGAGCGTCTTTCTCATCATCGCCGAGGAAGGGCTGATAGTGCAGAGAGGGAGGCATTTGTCAAAGATCCAGCCGGAGAATTTGGCATGTTTGATTCTCGGATTGACTCTTTTTCCTCTTCGAATCCAGATTTCATCCGTGTAGCAGAGAGGATAATGGGGATTTTCGTCCAGAAAGGCTGCCTGGATTTTCAGTTTCCCTTTTACCCAGAGATCGTCTGAATCCAGAAAGGCCACATATTTCCCCTTGGCATGAAGAATCCCTTTGTTTCTGGCGGCGCTCACCCCCCGGTTCTCGGTATTCAGGAGAAGTTTGACTCTGCCCCCATACTTTCTGATTTCTTCAGCTGTCCCATCCGTAGATCCATCGTCCACAACGATTAATTCAAGATCCTCATACTCTTGAGCCAAAACGGAAGCAACCGCTTCTTTCACCATGGGAAGCCGATTATAGGTGGGAATGATCACTGAGACTTTGGACATAATTATCGATTGGAATATTGGAATGAAGGATCAATGCAAATTGGTCATTGCAAAATTAGCATTTCAAAATGTGGAAACAAAAATCTCTATTCTGCCGCCACCTTATGTATTGGATCAAATGCTAATTGCTAATTGATCATTTTGCAATTTGTAATGATCTTTCAGTTAGGCGGTGGCGTGCCTGGTCTTTTTCTTCAATCGGCTAACCTGTTTTCTGAGGATTCCTGCCAGTTTCCAGTTCTTCTGTTGAAGGGCTTCCTCTCTTTTTCCCCTTAACTCCCTTACTTTCTGTTTGAGCTGGGGGGCCGTCAGGACGACTTTTTCCTTCTTGACAGCCATCTTCTTTTCTTTCTTTGGCTCGAGTGGGGGGAGTCCCTTGGCTGCCCGGATGGCAGTGATCAACTCCTCTTTTTTCATGGCATGGACATCTTCGATACCCGGCATTCCGAGGGCCATCTCCCTTAGTTCTTTTGCAGTCAACTTCTCCAGAGGTTTCTCTTTCTTTTCCATAGCGTCCTCCTCATTAAAATGATGGTCATTCCGGCTTTTCCCCTCCCCTTAAATAAGGGGAGGTTGGGTGGGGTTACTGATACCCTCTATTCCCCTCTTATAACTCCCCCTTCCCCCTCTTATCTTAAGAGGGGGAGAGAAGAGGGGGCGTTAGGAGGGGGGATGAAGGGGGGTTAGAGACTCAACCCCCAATTCGATAGTGACTTCAAATGGCATTTCTGGTTCGAGTTCCAAAAGCCAATAACAGAGTAGACACGAGCCCTGAAAGATTCTTTCAAACCCGCATTCCGAGAGGGAGATCGTCTCCACGGGGAATCGCCACAAATCACACTTCTTAGCTGTCTTGAGGACGACCTTCATTCCGACCCATTCATCGACCAAATTGATTTCCGAGACGCCCTTCAATTCCCCTACGCTTGCAAGCCGTCGATCCTCAAGCGGGTGGCCGGGTATGTGGTAATATCGATCCGGCGCATCTCCCGCCAAAAGATTGATATTGAACTCAACCCCAAACCTCGTCCTGATTTTCTCGTTTCCATGATTGGCCACCCGATACGCCACCTTCATTTCCGATCGATCAGATGAAAAAAAGAAACGTTTTTCTATTCCAAAGGCATGATGCTTCTCTTCCCTGAGAAGATTCCCCGCCCGGGAGAAGAGGATCTCGCCATTTTTCCCATCATGAATCACATAAGGGGCGTCAATAAAATCTCCTTCTTCCTGGTGGAGACATCTTCGAAAAGATTCCAGATCGGTTGAATCGGGAAGGAGATGGTCTAAGAAAGAGGTTTTACGATAACAGTCGAAATAGAGATACTGATCCAGATGGGTTTCCTTGGCATCAAAAATCTCATGGATGGTCTTTGGCTTCCCTCCGGACGATTCCTGTTGGGCCGTTGGCTGAAGCGTCTCCAACAGTTTTCTATGGTATCCCTCCCTTCGCCGTGTGAGACTGGCAAGAATGTTAAAGGCCTTCGTCCGGTAATCCAGCTCCAGGAGGCACCCGCCCCGGCCGCTTAACAGAAAAACGGCCTCGGGGTTCTTCACGAGAACCTCCTCGTCGCCGTCGCCGTTGAAATCCAGTCTCTCCATATCGACCCATTCCATCTCCGGGTGCGTCTTATGATCAAGATGACTCTCCGCCTGGATGAGGTTTTCGTAAAGGGCATGGCGAAGGTGGGGAAGGTAGAGGCCTCCAAAGACACCATGCCAGTAAGCATCGTTGCACTGGGCCCGGTAGAGGTACGGAAGAGATTCGTTCTTCTTTGAATCGATCTTCTTCCTGAGGTGAAGGACTCTCTTATGGAGGTCATTGGATTCAGGATACTTGGCAAAGAAGTTTCTCCAGAACCCACCCTTGATAAACCTTTTTACGGATCCTCCTCCGGAAGCGGCTTTCAGTCCGTCCACAACCTTGCCATACTCCACCATGGCTTCGGTAGGAAGACTCCATTCATCCATCTCCATGTAGGAGGAGCAGGGAAGATAAATTCTTCCGAGAGGAGGATGGGTCCTGGCATAAGTTCCCAGAAAGGTGGGCTCAACCCAATCTGAATTTTTCCCGATCATTTCGAAGAATCGTTCCAGCCAGCCCTCTTCGTAGACGGAATGGAAGGTACAGGGCCAGATCCCGAATTTTTCACCGTCATCGGCAAAAATGGCGGCCTGAGAGGTCCCCCGGAGCCGGGAGAAATATTCTATTGTTTCTTCAGGGGGGTGAAAAGGGATCGCATAGCGGAGGGTCTCGCTTCCCGGAAAGACCTTCAAGACTCTTCCATCCTCTTCAGTCAGGTAATACCCGAACAGGTCATTTTCCGTCAATCCGGCTTTCTTAAAGTGATAGTCGTCAATAGCGATGAATTCCACGCCTGCCTCGACCAAATACCTTGGAAGATGAGGCTCCCAGACCCTCTCTGCCAGCCACATGCCGCGGGGAGTGACTTTCATTTCCGATTCAATGGTCCGGGTCAATCGATGAATCTGTCCGATTTTATCCTCATCAGGAATCACTGCCAGAATGGGTTCGTAATAACCGCCCGTGATCATCTCCATCTGGCCCTTCTCTACCCGTTCTCTCAGCAATTGGAGGAATTCCGGATGTCTCTCTTTGAAGAAGTCCCAGAGAATTCCAGAATAATGTACCGAAACCTTCATGAATGGATACTTCTTCAGGACCTCAACGAACGGGCGATAGGCCTTCTCAAAAGCAGTTTCAAGGATATGCGGGAAGTTTCCGACAGGCTGGTGATTGTGGACACAGAAGAGGAAGGCCACTTTCTCCATGGTTGTTAATTTATACGATTTTCAAAGTCAAATCAACCCTGATGATGATCACATTTTCAAATTAACATATTAAAGAGGTTTGTAGCCGCAACCTTCAGGTTGCGCTATTTTCGCTCCGGTACTTACCGGAGCGGCTACCGTTAATGGTTTTCAATGGTATTTTGGAATCAAACTTCGAGATGGGGATTCGGACGGACTCTCTGCACGAAAGCGGCTTATCGATATACCCCGTACTCAATGGTGAAGTCAATCAAGGCCTTCAGGGTATCGGGTTTTGCATCATCCACCGGACTTCTCGTCGACATGATGAAGCCGCCGTCTTTGCCGCAGACATCGATGAGCTTCCTTGCGTGCGCTTTTACATCATCCGGTGTTCCGGATTGAAGTAAAGAGCAGGGGACATTCCCGCTGATGCATGTATGCCCGTTGAGCACTTCCTTTGCCTTGAACAGATCGGTCGTATCAAAATGGGCGAAGACCTTGCCTCTGGGCAACTCAAGCAAATATTCAAGCCTCGAGGTGTAATCGCCCTCGTAGAAGACGAGCGGTTTTTGACCTTTCTCGATCAAAGCGAGAATAAGGCCTTTTAAGGTAGGCCAATAAAACCCTTCAAATTGCTTGATCGACATAAAGCCCTCGGAACCCCTATGTAAAGGGATCGCCACGGTATTAACGCCGCCCGGTACGACTGGCGGGATTCGTTCCACCATCCTCTTCAGCGTCGCATCAACCGCTTCGAGAAGTTTTTCAGGCTGCCTGTACATATCCACCATGGCGCCTTTCATTCCTCGCAGGTTGTCAGAAATAGCATCAAAAGGAGCTAACATCATGCTCCCTACAAATGGAGGAAAGCCAAGCTTGTGTATCTCCTCATCGAAGGCTTCCAGCTTGGGACGCCATTTTCGGAGCTCCCTTCCGGCCTTTTGCAATCGCTCAATAGCACTTGCAATCTCAGGGATGCTCAAGGCATCAGCCGCCATCAATGCTCCCCTATAGCCGCCCATCGGCGACGAAAGCGATGGCATCATTTTAAAAGGCTCCATAGCCCCGGAGATGCGCGGCAGATAAGATCGCAGCATAAAGTCGGTCGGGTCGGCAAAGAATGCATCATATTCATCCGGCTTCATGAACTCGCTCTCTATATATTGATGGGTGCCATAAGCCCCGTGACCCGGCCACAGCATGTCTTTGGGATCGATCAATTCTAAGACTTCTCCAGGGAAGAAGAATTGTACACTGCTGACATCTGCCCCAAAATCCAACACGGTTTTTTTACATGCCGCCAGCCATCCATCATAGTCATAATACGCGGCTTCATAGGGTACCCCCGTGTACCTGGCAGGGAAATAGCCAAAGGCTATTTCGAGCGGGACTCGATCAGGCACTTTCAGTTGAAGGGCATCCGCAACCCGCCTTGCTCTTTCCTGACAAAGTTCCTCCGGTGCTTTATTCATTTCTCTCCTCTTCTCATAAATAGTTTGAGGATGACGTGCCCTCATGATGGATTATTTTAATAACATAAACGGTGCTCTGATACCAGAAATCGATGTTGCCAAGGATTGAAACTTGATGTATTGTAAAGACTATTTATGGAAAATATCATTTCAAATTGAAAATTTAGCAATAATCAATTGGCAATGCTTGATGGTCTCGTAAAAAGTCCCAAAAGGGGTCATTGCGAGCGGAGCGAAGCAATCTCATATTTTGTAAGTGCTTGATTTCATGGGATTGCTTCGTCGCTATGCTCCTCGCAATGACAGGTGCTCGGACTTCTTACGATTTCACCATGCTTTAGTTTCCTGGTTTTCATTGCTAATTGCTAATTTTGTCCCGCGAAAGCGCGGGACTAATTTTGCAATAGTTTTTACAGGAGATCCACATGAGCAAAGAACCTCACAGGCGGCGGGCAGTAAAGGGTGACGCTGCGGCCATTGGCGACCGGGCAGGCAATAACAATTGCCCGATTATTGTGGTGGGCATCGGGTTCTCGGCGAGCGGGTTGATGTCGTTGAAACAACTCTTTGCTAAGATGACTCCAGGACACGGTGTTGCTTTTGTGCTCATCCAGCACCCGGAACCCTCGCAAGAGAACTTGAATATCAAGGTTTTGAGGGATCAGATAGCGCTGGCCGTGGTAGAAGCAACGGATGAGATGCCAGTGCTGGCAGACCGTATCTATTTCATCCCACCCGACAAATTTCTCAACATCACCCAATCCAGACTAACCCTACAAGAACCAGTCTACTGCAATGGCCTGCGCATGCCGATTGATCACTTCTTCTGCTCCTTGGCCGCTGATCAGCAACAAAGGGGCTGTGGTGTCTTATTGTCCGGTGCCAGCAGAGACGGCACCCTGGGGCTGTCAGAGATCAAGGCTGCGGGAGGCAGGACGCTCGTTGAAGACCCCGGCTCCGCCGAGTTCTCCAGCATGCCGCAAAGTGCAATCGACGCAGGCGTGGCGGACGCGGTCCTGCCGGTCGGGGCCATGGCCGAAGCGATCATCGCACTGGCGGAGCAGGTTGCTGATAAGATCGGTGATGGCCCGGAAGAGTCCCCGGAGTTTGACGCCAACCTGCGGGCCATCCTGGACATCCTGCATGCTAAAGTCGGGTACGATTTCAGGTGCTACAAGCCCAACACCCTTGTTCGGAGGATCCGACGGAGGATGACGCTTGGAAAGATCGCAACGTTCGCCGACTATGGCCGGTTTCTGAACGAACATCCTGACGAAGTCAGCCTTCTGCAAAAAGACCTGCTCATTGGCGTGACTGAATTTTTCCGCCAGCCGCCAGCCTGGGAGATCCTGGAGGAAAAGGTCATCGCCAGCCTTGTGAAAAAGGCCCAGCCCGGATCGGAGATTCGGGTTTGGGTACCGGGCTGCTCAACGGGCAAGGAAGCTTACAGCCTGGCCATGCTGCTGACCGAGCAGGTCGAGAAATCCGGCAAGAAAGTAAACATCCAGATCTTTGCCACCGACCCTGATGTTGTCTCCCTGGCAACCGCTCGCAGTGGCACTTATTCTAAGGAAGAGATTGGAGAGAACGTCCCGGCCGGGCGCCTGAAGCATTTTTTTGGCCGTAAGGACGGCAATTACCAGGTCCTTAAGAAGGTACGCGAGAAAATCGTTTTTGCTCCTCAGAACATCACGGCCGATCCGCCCTTTTCCAGATTGGACCTGATCAGTTGCCGCAATCTCTTGATTTACCTCGATCAGCAGGTGCAACAGAAGATCATCGCCCTGTTTCACTTCGCACTTCGAGAAGGGGGGGTTCTCTTCCTGGGCACTGCCGAGACCGTCGGGGACCGGGAAGACCTGTTCGAGCCGGTCTCGAAGAAATGGCGGATCTATCGCCGCATCGGAATCGGCCGTCCCGTGGGTGTCGAGATTCCCGTCAGGCCAATAGCTGAACCCCTGCCTGCCGCCGGAAGCATTCCCGTTGCTGCACCGATGCCCAGGATGAGTCTGACTTCCGCAGCTCAGCAGATGCTGCTGGACCGCTTTGCCCCGGCCTGTGTGATGATTGACCGCAAGCTCCAGGTGCTCTACGTACACGGCGGGGTCGAGAACTACCTGACCTTTCCGGCAGGCGAGCTGACGACACGGGTCGTGGACATGGCCAGGGAAGGCCTGCGGGCCCGCCTGCGCGGGGCTATCAGCAAATGCCTCGAGGTCAGTAAATCCGTCTCCGTTACCACTCGAGTCCGGCGTGGGGAGAAATCTGTGCCGGTCAAAACCACTGTCAGCCCGCTGAGGTATCCCAGGGAGGCCGATGGCTTGCTGCTTATCACCTTCGAGGACTACCGGGTCTCGCCCTCAACGTTGCGCCGGCAGACCGCAGGGGAGAGCGACATCCAGCAACTGCAGGATGAACTGAAAGTCACCCGCGAGGAGCTCCAGAGCACCATCGAGCAATTGGAGAGCTCCAATGATCAGCTCAAGGCCTCCAACGAGGAGGTCACGGCCGCAAACGAAGAGCTGCAATCCGCCAACGAGGAACTGGAGACCTCGAAGGAGGAGCTCCAGTCTCTCAATGAAGAGCTCAACACCATCAACGCCCGGCTTCATGAGAAAGTGGAAGAGCTGGAAGGCACCAACAACGACGTGGTGAACCTGCTCTCCAGCACCAGCATTGCCACTGTGTTCCTGGACAAGGAGCTCAAGGTCAGGCGCTATACGCCGGCCAGTACGCGCCTCTTCAGCCTGATTCCTTCTGACGTGGGCAGGCCGGTTAGTGACATCCTCCGCCGGTTCAATGACGGGGTACTGCTGGACGACGCACGCCGCGTGCTATCCGACCTGACTCCTCTCGCCAAGGAAATACAGGCCGAGGATGGTCAATGGTACATCCGCCGTATCACACCCTACCGCACACAGGACGACCGCATCGAGGGCGTGGTCGTCACCTTGCTGGATGTCAGCGACCTCAAGCAGACCGAGCAGGCCCTGAAAAATGCCCATGAGCGGGCTGCATGGCTGGCGCGATTTCCCGAGGAAAACCCCAGCCCTGTGTTGCGAGTGTCTTCTGACGGGAATGTGTTGTATCGCAATCCGGCGTCCATGGATCTGCCAGGGTGGGCGTGCGAAGTCGGCAAACCGCTACCGGAGCCGCTATGGTCGGTAGTCAGACGGACGATGGCGGATGGACAGGGGACGCAGCAGGACGTGGAACTGGACACAAGGGTTTATTCTGTATCAGTTGTGCCCATTGTCGCCGAATCCTACGCCAACATGTATGGGCAAGACGTCACTGAGCGCAGGCTGGCCGAAGAGGCGATCCTGCGGGCCAAGGAGGAGTGGGAACAGACCTTCAACACGGTCCCGGACTTGATTGCAATCCTGGACCGACAACACCGGATTGTCCGCATCAACAAAGCGATGGCCAACCGTTTAGGCCTGACACCCGAACAGTGTATCGGGCTCCCCTGCTATGAAGCGGTCCACGGGCTGTCCCATCCGGCCGAGTTCTGCGTGCATGCTCTCACCTGCCAGGACGGGCAGGAGCATGTCGCCGAGGTGCACGAACCCCGACTCGGAGGCGACTTCATAGTGAGCACAACGCCGCTGTGCGACGCCCAGGGGCAGCTCATCGGCAGCGTACACGTTGCCCGCGACATCACCGAGCGCAAGAGAGCAGAAGAGGCGCTGCGCGAGAGCCAAAAGCAGGTGGCCCAGCATGCTGCCGAGCTTGAGGTGGTAAACAGGGAGTTGGAGGCGTTCTCATCTACGGTTTCAAACGACCTGAAGAACCCGCTCAGAAGCATACAGGGCTTCGCGCAGGCGATAGCCGAGGATTACCAGGACAAACTCGACGACGAGGGAAAGGATTTTCTTCGCCGTATCACTTCTGCGGGTGAAAGGATGACGCAGCTGATCGACTCGATGCTTGCGATGTCCAGATTAACCAGCCGCGATCTTTTAAGCAGATCGGTGAATTTGAGCTCCTTCGCCGGGATGATTGCTTATGAAGTGACAAAGAATGAACCCGGCCGCCGGGTCGAGTTCGTTATCGCCAAGGAAGTCAAGGTCCAGGGAGATGCGGATATGCTTGAGGTCGTCATGAGGAACCTTTTTGACAATGCATGGAAGTTCACTGGCAAGCACAAGTCCGCAAAAATAGAATTCGGTATCAGACCAATGGACGGACAGACCGTGTATTTTGTACAGGATGACGGTGCAGGCTTCGACATGGAGTTTGCCGACAAGCTCTTTATGCCCTTCAAGCGCCTTCACTCCGCGTCCGAATTCCCCGGGTTGGGAATGGGGCTGGCTACTGCCCGGAAGATCATCAGTAAGCATGGGGGAAAGATATGGGCTGAAGGCGCGCCCGGGAAAGGGGCTACCTTTTATTTTACTCTTGGCTGAAGGAGGAGGTATTATAATAAATAGGGCTCTTCAGGGTTTTGTATGGGTGTTATCCCCCCTCTTAAGAGTAAGAGGGGGTGAGGGGGAGTTATAAACTGCTTGGGGAATGATGCCAATGGTAACCCCACCCAGCCTCCCCTTAAATAAGGGGAGGGAAGTCGTAGACTCGACTCTACGAGAAGACAGTACCCACTGAAAAGCCGGAAGAACCATAAATAGTAACCAAAATAGGTAGGCGTTCCGGTAGTTACCGGAGCGTGATATCGCAGCCTGAAGGCTGCGGCTACCGTCAGGAGAAAGAGATATGAGGGAAGATAACGCTAAGAAGAAAAAACAAAATAAGGCCCTGCCAGCGGTAGAGGAGGGACGGACAGCGCTCCTGGCCTCCATTGTTGATTCCTCCGACGACGCGATCATTGGTAAAACACTCGAAGGGGTTATTACAAGTTGGAACCCTGCTGCGGAGTCCATGTATGGGTACACAGCAGAGGAGATTATCGGCAAGCCTATCTCGATTCTCTTCTCTCCGGACCGGCCAAGGGAAATGGACGATATCCTTGCTCAGATCCGCAAAGGCCACCGCGTTGATCACTATGAGACGCTTCGCAGGCGTAAAGACGGCACCCTTACCCATGTTTCCCTAACCGTCTCGCCTATTCATGACTCTTCGGGAGAACTCATTGGCGCTTCGTCCATCGCCCGGGACATTTCAGAACGTAAAAGAATCGATGAACAATTACAGGCGACCTCGAAATATGCCAGGAGCCTGATTGAGGCGAGTCTTGATCCACTGGTCACCATCAGCCCGGAAGGGAAGATCACCGACGTCAATGAAGCGACTGTCAAAGTAACGGGCTTCCCACGGGATCGGCTCATCGGGACGGACTTCTCGGACTACTTCGCAGAGCCCGAGAATGCGCGTAATGGATACCGCCAGGTTTTCTCTAAAGGGTTTGTTACCGATTATCCGCTTACCATCCGGCATAAAGATGGACGATTCACGGAAGTCCTTTACAACGCATCCGTTTATCGCGACATGCAAGACAACGTCCTGGGTGTCTTTGCTGCCGCGCGCGATGTCACGGCACAGCGGCAGGCAGCGCAATATGCCAGGAGCCTGATCGAGGCGAGTCTCGACCCTCTGGTCACGATCAGCCCGGAAGGGAAGATCACCGATGTCAATGAAGCGACCGTAAAAGTAACGGGTGTCCCTCGCGACAGGCTTATCGGGGCGGACTTCTCGGACTATTTTACGGAGCCCGAGAAGGCGAGAGAAGGATACCAGCAGGTCTTTGAGAAAGGTTTTGTCACCGACTACCCCCTGACCATCCGGCACAAGGATGGACGGCTTACGGATGTCCTCTATAACGCATCGGTCTACCGCGATGTGCAAGGAAATGTTCTTGGTGTCTTTGCCGCTGCAAGGGATATGACAGAATCGAAGCGCGTCATGCGCGAGTTCGCAGAGACAAAAAATTTCCTGGATAACATTCTTGAGAGTTCGACGAAGTACTCCATCATCGGAAAAGATCTAAACCACCGCATCCTCTCATGGAACGAGGGGGCCCGGCGAAACTACGGCTATGCTGCCGAAGAGATTATCGGCAAAGACTCGAGCATTCTTCATACGCTCGAGGATATTAACTCGGGAGCCGTGGATAAAATGCTGGAGATGGCCTATGAGAAGGGATTGGCAGAAGGCGAGTTCCAGCGCTCCCGGAAGGATGGCTCCCGTTTTATCGCAAGCGTTGTGGTCACACGCCGGAACGACGCTTCAGGCAATCCCATCGGCTACCTGCTCATGAGCAACGACATCTCGGAGAAGAAGCAAGCAGAAGAGCAACTCCGTCAGGCGTCTCAGTATGCCAGAAGTTTGATCGAAGCAAGTCTCGACCCGCTGGTCACGATCAGCCCTGAGGGGAAGATTACGGACGTCAATGAAGCGACCATAAAGGTGACAGGCGTTCCAAGGGAAGGACTTATCGGGACGGACTTCTCGGACTACTTCACGGAGCCCGAGAATGCCCGCGAGGGATACGAGCAGGTTTTTCAGAAGGGCTTTGTCACCGATTATCCCTTGACGATCCGGCATGAAGACGGCCGGCTCACGGGCGTCCTCTACAACGCGTCAGTGTATCGCGATGTGCAAGAAAATGTTCTTGGCGTCTTTGCCGCTGCCCGTGACGTCACGGCCCAGCGGCAGGCTGCGCAGTATGCCAGAAGTTTGATCGAAGCGAGTCTCGACCCTCTGGTCACGATCAGCCCTGAGGGGAAGATTACGGACGTCAATGAGGCGACGATGAAGGCGACGGGTATTCCTCGTGACAGGCTGATCGGGACAGATTTTTCGGACTACTTTACGGAGCCGGAGAATGCACGCAAGGGATACGAGCAGGTTTTCTCCAAAGGTTTTGTCACCGACTATCCGTTGACCATCCGGCATAAGGATGGACGGCTTACGGATGTCCTCTATAACGCATCGGTCTACCGCGATGTGCAAGGAAATGTTCTTGGTGTCTTTGCCGCTGCCCGTGACGTCACGGCCCAGAAGGAAGCCGAGGCAAAGATCGCTGAGCAGAGAGCCCGCGAGGAGCAGAGGGCACGCGAACTCGAGCGGCTGGCAGAACTGGAGAGGTTTCAGAAGCTTACTGTGGGACGGGAGCTTAAGATGATCGAGTTGAAGAAGGAAATAGAAGAGCTCCGAAAGGAAAATGATTCACTGCAGAAGGCGGCGCACGTTGAAAGGACCGAGCCATGACTGCTCAGCCCCTTCAGATATCTCAGGCAACCTCTGCGATTATAAATATTGAGGACTACACCAAGGCGGTGCTCAACATCCTGGAAGACTTTTCGGAGGAAAAGGGGCGTCTTGAAGAGATGCAGCGCGCCGTCATCAACATCCTGGAGGACTTCACCGGGGAGAAGGGGCGTTTTGAGGAGACGCAACGGGCCACGGTTAACATCATGGAAGATTTCACCGAGGAAAAGGGCCGGCTCGAGGAGACGCAGCGGGCCATGTTGAACCTCCTCGACGACTTTGGTATGGAGAGGGAAAAAACAGAAGCCGCCAACAGCGAGCTGTGGGTGGCAATCGATTCCCTCCGTCGGGCAAAAGAGGCAACCGAAGCCGCTTATCGCGAACTCGAGGCGTTCAGCTATTCGGTCTCCCATGACCTGCGCGCTCCTTTGAGGAGCATTTCCGGCTTCAGTCAGTTGCTTCTGGAGGATCATTCGAGCAAGCTGGATGAGGAAGGGAAGGATTCCCTCAAAAGGATAGTCGCCGCAACAGAAAAAATGGGATGGCTCATCGACGACCTGCTCAAACTATCGAGGGTATCGAGGGCCGTGATGGAGCGCGGGCAGCTGGACATGAGCGCAATAGCCCGGCAGACCGCCGAACGGCTGAGGGTATCCCATCCCGGCCGGCAGGCGGAATTTGTCCTGGCAGAGGGCCTTTTTGCGTTCGGCGACGAGCGCTTGTTGACCGTGGTGATTGAAAACCTTCTGGGCAATGCGTGGAAGTTTACTGAAAAACGGGGAAAGGCCACGATCGAATTCGGTCAGGAGCGGCACGAAGGCGAAAAGATATTCTTTATCAAAGACAACGGCGCGGGATTCGATATGACCTATGCGGATAAATTATTCAAACCCTTTCAGCGCCTTCATAAAACAGACGAGTTTCCCGGCATGGGCATCGGCCTGGCAACAGTCAAGCGGATCATCGACCGCCACGGAGGCCGCGTATGGATTGAGGGTGTGACGGGTAAGGGAGCAACGGTTTACTTTACTTTATGAAAATGGTCATCGGTTTAGGTCAAGGCAACGGTCAGGAAGCCCGTTTCGTTTAGCGCCCGCAGCGCCAGCGCTTGCGCGGCGTGTCGGACGGTTACGTCAACTTCTCAAGACGAAAAACGTAACCGAATGACGATACGGGCATCCTTCGACAAGCTCAGGACGTACGGTTTTTCCCCGATCATGGTGAGCCTGTCGAACCATGCCGTAACCGTTAGACGAGAACTTTTTTTTCTAATTAGGAGGATAGAATGGAAAACAAAACAATTCTTCTCGTCGAGGACAACCCGGATGACGTGAAGCTCACATTGAAGGCCCTTGAGAAGAGCAGGATCACGAATGAGGTGAAGGTCGCATGGGACGGAATTGAAGCCCCGGACTATCTTTTCGGCACGGGCACATTTACGGGCCGCGACATGAACCTCATGCCGCAGGTCATCCTGCTTGATCTCAAGATGCCGAAAATGGATGGGATCGAAGTTCTGCGGCGCATACGCTCGGACGAGAGGACACAGCTCCTGCCCGTGGTCATCCTGACAACTTCCAACGAGGACAAGGACAGGATTGAGAGTTACCGGTTGGGAGCAAACAGCTATATCCGAAAGCCGGTAGACTTCAACCAGTTCGCCGAGGCCGTACAGCAGTTGGGACTTTACTGGCTGGTATTAAATGAGGCCCCGCAATGACAGTTAACCCCTCACCTTTTTCCCTCTGCGAATATTTAACCCCCCTTCATCCCCCCTTAAAGTAAGGGAGGAAAGAGGGGAGTTAAGCGGGTGAGGGGAGAACCATTAAACTTGAGGCTAAAGAATTATGAGCAAGCGACTTCGTGTATTAATCGTTGAGGACTCCGAAGACGACACCCTTCTTTTGGTCCGCGAGCTCCGCAAAGGTGGTTATGAGATTTCATACGAGCGCATTGAGACCCTTGAATCGATGAAAGCAGCGCTCGAACAGCAGTGGGACCTTGTCATTGCCGATTATGTCCTTCCCGTTTTCAGCGGTCTTACGGCATTAAAGCTCCTCAAGGAGAGAAGCATCGACGTTCCCTTCATCATTCTATCGGGAAATATCGGGGAGGATATTGCTATAGACGCCATGAAGGCCGGGGCGCACGATTATATTATCAAAAGCCACATGAAGAGGCTTATCCCGGCAGTGAAACGGGAGCTACATGAGGCGGAGGTGCGCCGCGAGCGCAGGAGGGCGGAAAAAGACCTCATAGATGAACGGCAAAGGTTCTATGACGTTCTGGAGATGCTGCCGGTTTATGTCGTGCTGCTGACGCCGGACTATCATGTGCCTTTTGCGAACCGATTCTTTCGGGAGCGCTTCGGCGAATCCCACGGCAAGCGATGCTTTGAATATCTGTTTGGCCGGAGCGAGCCTTGCGAGACTTGCGAAACCTACACCGTTTTTAAAACCAACGCGCCCCATCATGGGGAGTGGACCGGCCCGGACGGCCGCAATTACGATATCTTTGACTATCCCTTCAATGATACGGATGGTTCGCCCCTTATCATGGAGATGGGAATCGACATCACCGAGCGCAAGCGGGCCGAGGCAGCACTGAAGGAGGCCAACGAGACGCTGGAGCAACATGTGGCCGAACGTACCGTTGCACTAAGTGAAAGTGAGGCCCGGTTTAAGCTGCTCTCAGAAACTGCCGAAAGGCTGCTGGAAACAGATGACCCGCAAGGAATCGTCAACAAGCTTTGCCTGGATGTCATGGCCAATCTCGACTGCCAGGTTTTTCTCAACTTCCTGTTGGATGAAGTTAGCGGCCGTCTGCGGCTGAATGCCTACGCTGGGCTCTCTGAAGAAGGAGTCAATAAAATTAAGTGGCTAAACTATGGGGTTGGCATTTCCGGGTGTGTAGCCCGGGATGGGGTGCCCATCGTTTCCGAAAACATCCCCAACACCCCCGATCCCCGAACCGAACTGATCAAATTCTATGGTATTCAGGCCTACGCCTGCCACCCGTTAATGGTCCAGGGCCGGCTGATCGGCACACTCTCGTTCGGTACAAAGAGCCGGCCGCACTTCTTTCTCGAGGAGCTTGCCCTTATAAGGACGGTAACCGATCAGGTGGCTACAGCGATAGAACGAATGAGGCTCATCAAGGATCTGCAAAGGTCACGGGATGAGCTCGATCAGAGAGTACAGGAACGGACGGTAGAACTGGCCCAGGCGAACGAAGAATTGCGGCAACTCTCTTCAAAGATTCTAAGTGCCCAGGAAGAAGAAAGAAAACGAATTGCCGGTGACATCCACGACAGCCTCGGTTCCTTGTTGAGCCAGACCAAATTCATGGTCGAGGGAGCGATTGAGAAGATCAAGGGGAGAGTCGGTCCTGATGGTATAGAACCTCTGAAAATGATTATCCTGGTGATTCAGGAGAGCGTGAACGAATGTCGAAGACTGCAGATGGACCTTAGACCGGCGATGCTGGATGACCTGGGCATTCTGGCTACCCTTTCCTGGTTTTGCAGAAGATTTGAGACGAGTTATCCGGGGATTCGCATCGATCAGAAGATTGACGTGCAGGAAGACGAGGTACAGGATACGTTAAGGACATCTATCTTCAGGATTACCCAGGAGGCGATGAACAACATCGCCAAGCACAGTAAAGCGGACCTTGTTTGGTTATCGTTGCGAAGGATTGATAATGACGTCGAGTTGACGATTCAAGATAACGGCCAGGGATTCGACTGGGCCAAGGTTCATTCTTTGGAGAGCACAAAACGAGGCCTGGGGCTTTCCAGCATGAGAGAACGCACCGAGCTTTCCGGGGGGGCCTTTGCCATCGAATCCAGCGAAGGTAAAGGGACAACCATTCGCGCCTCATGGCGCATCAGTTAACCCCCCTTCATCCCCCCTTAAAGTAAGGGGGGATGAAGGGGGGTTATGCAGGTGTTAGGGGAGTTATGATTTCCAAGGTTCGTGGGGATTGAACCAGTTAGGTAAAATCTATTTCTTTTGAGTGAGATGAAGCTTACACTTCGAACAAAACTCCGGGCCTTTCCGGTCCGTGTCCTGCAGGTGGTTGGAAAAGAACATCACGCATCGGGGGTTTTCACAATGCCGCAGGCCGTAGGTGTGACCCAACTCATGAACGGCTTCGGTCAACACCCTCTTTCGAAAGAGTGCCTGGTCCGAGGGTAGATCATAGAATTCCTGCCTCAAACGGGTCAGAGAGATCACAGCCGCTTTTCTGCCCGCTTCCCCAAAGACAAAACTGAGCTCCGGGACAAAAAGGTCATGATCCGCAATTCCGAGCATCTTTTCATAAATCGTATGTTCTTTCTGCTCAAGCAAAGATTTTAAGATTGCCGTTGACAGGTACTGTCTTCTTCTGGGATTAAAGGCGTATTCAGGTTCGGGAAGTCCCTCTCCGATCCAGACAGGCTTCTTAAAGACCCTCTTTAACTCATCTTTGATCAGGTCAAAGACCTTCCTGTCCACCCTGCCGACGGCTATCAGAACAATCCCTTTTTCATGCTCATTGGCTGATGAGTTCATTTTTGTCCTTCTTGATCTCTGCTAAAAGGTCAGACAAGAGAGTGTTCCGGTTGCGCTCTGTGATTTCGAAAAGCCGGACGTCCGATCTTTTCTTGATCTCCGAGATGAATCCCTCTCCCTTTAGAGCAATGGTTGCGACCAACTTTTTATCAGAATCCAGAACCTGGGTCAGGAGCTTCTTGAAGTGAATGGATAAACATTCCATCTTTCCGATTTCATCTATTAAAATGAGAGTCGAAGCCAGGTCAAGAAATGGGATGGAATCCAGGAAATCTTCAAAACCTTTGATGTCGATTTTGTATTTCCCCACGCGGTAAGGGCTTCTTATCTTTACATGAGAAAGAAGGCCCTTTCTTCCGTCAAGCGAGACCAATTCAAACCCTTTTCTTACTCCCTCTTCCCTCACTTCCGAAGTATAGAATCCAATGGGATTCAAGTCTCTTATCGCCTGAAAAAGATTCTCCATCAGGGTTGTTTTGCCAATCCCCGGGATTCCTGTGAGGAGGATATTCTTCTTGGTCCTTTCCATTTGATGTCAATCGGCTCTCATCGTTCTTTCTTGAAAACTGGGAGGGCAGAAGCTATTTTTCGACCGTTACCCCCGGACAAAAGGGTTATTGCGTCTCTCATGCTGGATCGTTGAGGTGGGCGTCGAACCATAATTATGGCCTGGCAGGACAACGGTATTCCCGGGCAGGGTGTAGAGTTTATTCCGGATGGATGCTTCCAGGACTTCCCACGAGCTTCCCGGGAAATCGGTTCTTCCCACAGAGCCTATAAAAAGGGTGTCTCCGGTAAATACCATTCCGTCCGTATAGAGACACATTCCTCCTGGAGAATGACCCGGCGTATGAAGCACTTTAAGCTCGACGTTGCCAGCCTTGATTATGTCTCCATCTTTAACCGGAATGTCCGCAGGGGGGGAGAGCCTTGCATTGAACATTTCAAGAAGGTCGGAGGGAGTCTGAATAAGATGCTCCGCGTCATCCTCATGGATAAGGATTTTGCCTCCGGTCATGTTTTTCATTTCCGAATTTCCCATCACATGGTCCACATGGGCATGGGTGTTCACAATGTATTTGATCTTATGAATACCCTTCGATTTCGCTCCGGCGATGAGGAAATCTGTTTCGGAAGCAGGATCAATAAATAGTCCCTC
>Ga0214473_10002539_pt1 | contig 22388 bp, 13 predicted proteins | sample RVTome_7_FD_203509 | JGI IMG/M metagenome (GOLD analysis project Ga0214473, IMG submission 203509) | Soil microbial communities from uranium-contaminated site in the Upper Colorado River Basin, Wyoming, United States - RVT98D197 | ecosystem: Environmental > Terrestrial > Soil > Contaminated >... | reverse complement strand
CGCTGCGCCAGCGCCTGCTGCTGCTGTACGCGCGGGACCGCTGCCGGATCGTCGCCGGCGAGCCGGCGCCCGCCTCGGAGCTCCGCCTGCGCTGGCGCGAGGGAGCGGGCTCCGACGTCGAGCAGACGACGGGGCTCGCCGAGTTCGTGGCGCGGCAGGCCGCGCTCGCACTCGAGCGCGCCGAGCGGCGGCTGCGCGGCGCCCGCTACAAGGTCCCGCACCTGCTGAACGACGACATCCTGAACCGCCCGGGCTTCCGCGGCGGAATCGCGCGGCTCGCCCGCGCTCTCGGGCGCGCGCCCGAGAGCGTGACCCGGGAGGCCTCCCGCGACCTGCGCGAGATCGCGGCGACGCACAGCCCCTACGTGATCGACCTCGTGGCCCACGGGATCCGGCTGCTCTACAGGCGCGGCTACGGGGAGTCGCTGCACTACGACCGCGCGCAGCTCGAGCAGGTCAAGGCGCTGGCCCAGCAACACCCGGTCGTGTTCCTGCCGTCCCACAAGTCGAACCTCGACCACCTCGTGCTCCAGTACGCGCTGCACGAGAACGGGCACCCGCCGAACCACACCGCCGGCGGGATCAACATGAACTTCTTCCCGGTCGGTCCACTCGTGCGCAGGAGCGGCGTCTTCTTCATCCGGCGCAGCTTCAAGGACGATCCGGTCTACAAGTTCGTGCTCCAGCACTACATCGACTACCTGGTCGAGAAGCGCTTCACGCTCGAGTGGTACGTCGAGGGCGGGCGCTCGCGGACGGGGAAGCTGCTCCCGCCCCGCTTCGGGATGCTGGCCTACGTGGTCGACGCCTACCGGCGCGGGAAGGCGGAGGACGTGATGCTCGTCCCCGTCTCGATCGCCTACGACCAGATCCAGGACGTCGGCGAGTACGCCGCCGAGCAGGGCGGCGCACCCAAGCAGCGCGAGAGCTTCTCCTGGTTCGTGCGCATGGTCCGACGCCTCGGACGTCGCTACGGCGGCATCCACATCCGCTTCGGCGAGCCGCTGTCGCTCGCCAAGTCGCTCGGCCGTGCCGCCCCGGCGACGGAGCCGGACCCGGACGAACAGAGCCTGGCCGTGCGCAAGCTCGCGTTCGAGGTCTGCGTCCGCATCAACCGGGCGACGCCGATCACGCCCTGCTCCCTCGTCACGCTGGCGATGGTCGGAAGCGGCTTCCGCGCGCTCTCGGTCGACGAGACGGTGGCGGCCCTGCGCAACCTGCTGCGCTTCGTGCGCTCGCGCGGGCTTCCCACGACGGAGGAGCTCCGCCTCGACGACCCCGACGAGGTGCGCCGCCAGCTCGACGCCCTGGTCGAGAACGGGGTCGTGAGCTGCTTCCGCGACGGGCCCGAGGCCGTCTACCGGATCGGTCCCGAGCAGCAGCTCGCGGCCGCCTACTACCGCAACACGGTGATCCACTTCTTCGTGACGGCGGCAGTGGCGGAGCTCGCACTGCTGCGCGCGGCCGAGTACGGCGTGACGGACCCCCTCGCCGCCTTCTGGGACGAGACCTCCCGCGTGCGCGATCTGCTCAAGTTCGAGTTCTTCTTCGCGGACAAGGAGGCGTTCCGCGGCGAGATCGCGCACGAGCTCCGGCAGGTCGATCCCGACTGGGAGGCGCGGGTGCGAGCCGGAAGGGAGGAGATCCGCGCGCTCCTCGGACGCTTCCGCCCCTTCTCCTCACACCGGGTGTTGCGCCCCTTCCTGGAAGCCTACGGCGTCGCGGCGGACCTGGTCGCGCGTCACGACCCCGGCGAGGAGGTCGACGAGGCTCGGCTCGTCGCGCAGTGCCTGGGCCTCGGCCGCCAGTACCACCTCCAGCGCCGCATCCACAGCGCCGCGTCGGTCTCGCAGGCCATCTTCCGTTCGGCCCTCGAGCTCGCGCGCAATCGGGGCCTGCTCGGCACCGGCGGAGCGGAGCTCGCAGCTCGCCGGCGCGACTTCGCGGAGGAGGTGCGCGCCGCGATCCGGCGCGTCGAGGCGATCGACGCCCTCGCGATGAGCCGGCGCGCGGGGCTGATCCCCTGACGCCATGGCCGCGCGCTCCGACGGTCCCGACTACGAGCTCGACCACGTCGCGATCGGCGTCGTCGACGCCGCGGTGGCTCCGTCCTTCCTGGTCGGCGTGCTCGGCGGGCGACGGCACGACGCGGGCCCGGGCGCGGGCTTCCGCTGGTGGCAGTGGCGCTTCGCCGGCGGCGGCGTGATCGAGATCCTCGAGCCCGACGGGCCGCCGGGCGGCTTCCTGCATCGCTTCCTCGCCGCGCGCGGGCCCGGCGTCCACCACGTAACCTTCAAGGTCCCGGACCTGCACGCGGCGGCGCGCCGCGCACGGGAGCACGGCTTCGAGGTCGTGGGCTTCTCCGACGCATTCCCGGGCTGGAAGGAGGCCTTCCTGCACCCGAGGCAGGCGCAGGGCATCGTGGTGCAGCTCGCGGAGTCGGAGCCCGGAGCGGAGCCCCCGCTGGGGATGCCGCGCGAGTGGCCCTTCCCCCCGGAGCCCCCGATGACCTCGCAGCCCGTCGCGCTCGTCGGGCTGCGCCTCGCCGCCGCGAGCGCCGAACGAGCGATGCACCAGTGGGCGGATCTCCTCGGTGGGAAAGCGGAGGCGCGCGCTGCGGAGATCCTCTTCACCTGGGCTTCGTCCCCCCTGCGCATCGCCGTCGAGGTCCGCGCCGATGCGCCCGAGGGACCGCTCGCGATCGAGCTCCGCCCCCGAGCGGGGCTCATGCTGCCCGAGGGCCCCCACCCCACGCTCGGCATCCGCTTCGGCATGCAGAGCCTGGACCCCACGTCACTCCCGGTCGGGCTCCGGCGGGGCGGGAAGTGGTAGGATGCGCGGCAGCGAGCGGAGGCCGGCATGGGCGAGGTCGAGTTCGTGCGCTTCGATCCCCTGCTCCCCGAGGAGGGAGCCCGGGCGGTGCTGCGCCTGTGCGAGCGCTTCGGGCGCTACGGCACCTACGCCGAGGAGGCCGTCGCGGACGACTTCGGAGGGGGACTCGCACAGCGCCACGACGCCGCGATGAACTTCGTCCGCACGGGAGGCCGCTTCGGACGGCGCGAGCCCGTGGCAAAGCTCGCCGCGCGCACCAACTACTTCCGCGAGACCTACGCCTACGACCGGCCGGTCGTGCCGGGGATCGAGCCCTTCCTGTACCACGAGGGCTTCAGCCTGGCCGCGCGCAAGATCTTCGGACGCCCCATCGTCGAGCCGAACATCGTCTACGCGAACCTCCTCGTCCCGGGCCAGGAGCTCGCCGTCCACACCGACGTCCCGGAGTTCCGCGGCATCTCGCGCAAGCAGGATCCGCAGTGGCTGATCGTCGCGATGCACCACTCGCGCCTCTTCGAGCGCTGGCGGATGCCGATCGCAACCGGCGTCGCGTGGTTCGGGAGCCCGCGCGGCGGCGAGTTCGTCTTCTATCCGGAGGGCCCCCTCGGGCCACCGGTCGCACTGCCCGTGCGCCACAACACCGCAATCCTCCTCGACACGGACTCGATCTTCCACGGGGTGGACCGCGTCCGCGAGGCGACCGCGCCTCTGCCCGATCTGCGGCCCGGGGTCGAGCTCGTCCACGCGGGCGACGGGCGCTGGCAGCTCGAGCGGGACGGCGTCGTCCTCGCGCACTACGCCTGGGACGACCTCCGCTTCTCCATCTCCTGGAAGGCGTATTGCTTCGCCGACGAGGCGGAGCGCAGGGTGGTTCACCAGCACAGCGACGACCTGAGTCGCGATCGGGTCATCGAGACGCTGCTCGGCGACCTGCGTCGGCGCGGTCGCATCGGTGCCGAGCGCCCTCCGGACGCAGATCTCGCGCTCGCGATCATCGACGAGTACATCCATTACCCGCCGCCGGGAACCGGCGCCGAGGCCCGGTAGAGCGCGACTTGGGGGACCAGCGACCGCGACGCGCGCGGGCCGAGCGCCTCGATCCCGAGGTGCGTCCGGAACGCGTGGATCTCCACGTCGAGCTCGATCCCGCGCGCGGCGACGCATTCCGGGGCGAGGTGTCGATCGCGCTCCGGATCGCGCACCCGAAGCGCGTCCTGCGCCTACACGCGGTCGACCTGCGGGTCCTGCGCCCGCGCCTCGAGGTCGGCGCGCGCGTGCACGCGGGGAGGATCGCGCCGTCGCCGGGATCCGAGACGATCGAGGTCCGCTTCCCGCAGGCGATTCCGGCGGGAGCGGCGACCCTCCGGCTCGCCTTCTCGGGACGGCTGCGCGGGGACCTGTGCGGCCTCTACCGCGCGGCCTCCGGACGCCACCGCTACGCCTTCACCCAGCTCGAGCCCACCGAGGCGCGCAAGTTCTTCCCCTGCTTCGACGAGCCGGCCATGAAGGCCCGCTTCCACGTCTCCGTCACGACGGCGGCGTCGCACACCGTCCTCTCGAACTCGCCGGCGATCGCCAGCCGCGCGGCGGGCTCCGGCCGCAAGACCGTCGTCTTCGCGCCGACGCCGCCCCTCTCGACCTACCTCGTGGCGCTCGCGGTGGGCCCCCTCGAGGGCTCGCGCCGGGTCTTCGTCGGTCCGACACCGATCCGCGTCTGGAGCGCGCCGAAGAAGGGGCGGCTCTCGGGCTTCGCGCTCGAGGCCGCGCGGGAGAGCCTGCTGCGCCTCGAGCGCTACTTCGGCCTGCCCTACCCGTACCCGAAGCTCGATCTCGTCGCGGTGCCGGACTTCGAGTTCGGCGCGATGGAGAACGCGGGGGCGGTCTTCTTCCGGGAGACGCTGCTGCTCCTCGACCCGCGCCGCGCGACACTCGCCGAGCAGAAGCGTGCGGCGGAGGTGATCGCGCACGAGCTCGCCCACATGTGGTACGGCGACCTCGTCACGATGGCGTGGTGGGACGATCTCTGGCTGAACGAGGCCTTCGCCACCTGGATGGCCTTCAGCGTCGTCGACCAGTGGCGACCGGAGTGGCGCATGTGGCACGAGTTCCAGCATGGGCGGGCCGCGGCGCTCGATCTCGACGCGCTGCGACACACGCACCCGATCTGGTGCGAGGTGCGAACGCCCGCCGAGGCCGCCGAGAACTTCGACCTCATCACCTACGAGAAGGGCGCCGCGGTGGTGCGGATGCTCGAGCGCTACCTCGGTCGCAGCGCGTTCCAACGCGGCGTGCGCCGCTACATCCGGCGACACCGCGAGGGCAACGCCGTCGCGGCCGACCTCTGGCAGGCGCTGCGCGAGGCCTCCGGCCAGCCGGTGGAGCCGCTGGCCCGGGCCTGGATCGAGCAGCCGGGCTACCCCGTGCTCCAGATCCGCAGCCACCGCGCGCGCGGCCGCACCGAGCTCCGGCTGCACCAGGAGCGCTTCCGCGAAGCCCCGCAAGGCCGCGAAGCGGCCGCGCAGCGAGGCGCAGCCGAGCGAAGCCGCCAGGTCTGGCCGATCCCCTGGGTCGCCCGCGTCGCCGGCCCGCGCCGCGGACGCGGACGCGAGCTGCGCGCCCTCGTGACCCGAGGGAGCCAGTGCATCCCCCTCGGCCGCGGTCCTGCGCCCCGCTTCGTGTACGGAAATGCGGAGGAGGCCGGCTTCTACCGCCCGCAGCACGGACCGCACGAGCTCCGAGCGCTGTTGGCCTCGCTGGACGAGCTTCCGGCGCTCGAGCGCATGGGTCTCGTGGATCACCAGTGGGCGCTGGTGCGCGCCGGGCACGCGGGGATCGCAACCCTGCTCGACCTCGCCGGAGTCCTCGCGTCCGAGCGCGACGCCGACGTGCTCGTCACCCTCTCGCGACCGCTGGCGTTCCTCGCCGATTCCCTCGTCCCGGACGCGGCACCGCGCTGCGAGGCTCAGCTTCGCAGCTTCATCGCCGGGCGCTTCGGACCCGAGCTCGACGCCATGGCCTTCGAGCCGCGGCCCGGCGAGAGCCAGGAGACGAGGCTCCGGCGCGCGGCGCTCATCGACCTCGTCGGAGGGGTTGCCGCCGATTCGGGTGTGATCGCCCGCGCGGCGGCCCGCTGCGAGGACTACCTCGTCGATCGCCGCGCGATCGATCCCGACCTCGCGGACGGCCTGGTGGCGCTCGCGGCCCGGGTCGGCGACGCCGGGCTCCAGCGTCGCTTCGTAGCCGCGATGCGGGACGCCGCGACGCCCCAGGAGTCGCGCCGCTTCCTCCTCGCGCTCGGAGCCTTCCGCGCGCCGCGCCTGGTCGAGAAGAGCCTCGAGCTCGCGCTCACGCAGGTCGTGCCGACGCAGGACGTGGTGCCGCTCCTCGCGCGCATGCTGGCGAACCCCGCGGCTCGGGAGGCCACCTGGGGCTTCGTGCAGGCCCGCTGGGCGCGCCTGCGACGGCGCATGCCCCCGCTCCTCGCCGGCCGTCTGGTCGAGTCCACCTGGCGCCTGCTCGAGCCCGGGCACCGCCGAGCCGTTGCGCGCTTCTTCGCGGCGAACCCGCTTCCGAGCGGAGCGCGCGCGCTGCGCCAGTCGCTCGAGCGCTTCGACTGGTACCGGCGCTTCCGCCGGCCCGCCGCCGAAGCGCTCACCCGCTGGCTCGATCACCACGGCTGAGCGCGACCGCGGCGCGCGAAGCGGATCAGAGCAGCGCGAGCTGGCCGTCGGATCCACCCGGGCGGCGGAAGCTCGCCGTCGAGAGCTCGGGGCCGCGTTCGGCCAGGCCGGCGCGCCGGCGTGCCAGGTCGAAGAGCGCCGCCATCTCGTCGGCCCACGGACCTTCCCCGCGCTGGCGCGCGCCGAAGCGCGAGTCGTACAGGCGCCCGCCGCGGAGCGCCCGCACGCGCGAGAGGACGCGCGCGCGTCGTTCCGGGTAGTGCTCCGCGAGCCAGCCGTCAAAGATCTCCTTCACGCCGTGCGGGAGCCGCAGCACCACCCGCCCCGCAAAGCGCGCGCCGGAAGCCGCCGCGGCCGCGAGGATCCGCGGAGCCTCGTGGTCCGTGAGGCCCGGGACGATCGGCGCCACCATCACGCCGACGGGGACGCCCGCCGCGGCGAGGAGCTCGATCGCCGCGAGTCGCCGGCCGGGCGGGGCCGCGCGCGGCTCCATGCGGCGCTGGAGCTCGGGGTCGAGCGTCGTGATCGAGACCAGCACGTTCGCCGCGCCAAAGCGAGCGAGCTCGCCGAGCAGGTCCGCGTCGCGCGTCACGAGGAAGCTCTTCGTCACGACTGTCACGGGGTTGCGAAAGTCCGCGAGCACCCCGAGGCAGCGCCGTGTGATCCCGAGGCGGCGCTCGGCAGGCTGATAGGCGTCGGTGACGCCCGAGAGCGCCACGACCTGCGGCTTCCAGCTGCGCGAGGCGAGCCGCGCGCGCAGCAGCTCGGGTGCCCGCTCCTTCACCAGGATCCGCGTCTCGAAGTCGAGCCCCGCCGAGAACCCCAGATATTCGTGCGTGGGCCGCGCGTAGCAGTAGGCGCATCCATGCTCACAGCCGCGGTAGGGGTTCACGCTCGCGTCGAAGCCGACGTCGGGGCTCTCGTTGGTGGCGACGATCGTGCGCGAGGGGTCGGCGAGGAGCCGCGTGTCGGGATGGCGCGCCTCGAGCTCGACGGTCTCCTCGGGCGTCGGGACGCTGCGCAGGGCCTCGAAGCGGTTCGGCGGATTGCCGCTCGTGCCGCGGGTTCGCATGAGGCGAAAATAAAGCGAAAATCCGTCCGAGTGTCAACCGCCGCTCGGGCGCAGCTCGCCGCCGCAGAGCGCTCGGCCGCGAAGCGCGACACCCCGTCGCCGGCGTGAACGCCGCTGCGAGCCGTGAAATCGTGCTGGCGCGGTTGCGAGCCGGTTCAGGAGCGGCGGCGCTGCACCCGACGGCCGACCGCGCCGAGCCCGGCGAGACCGGCTCCGAGCAGGAGCGCGGTCGCGGGCTCGGGGACCTGACCGCGCACGGCGCCGCCCGGGAAGGAACCGTTGTGGATGTTCACGTAGAAGGTGTCGGGGGAGTTCAGGATCTGGGTGACCTGCGCGAGGTTCCCGTGCACGAGGGAGCTGATGAGCGTCCCCGCCCCACCGGAGGTGGCCACGCCGAGGCCGATGAAGACCCCCGCGTTCACGCCTGCGGGAGCGCTCGGGCCGTGGATGTGCATGTCCGTCGGCGGATTGATGTTCGCGTACGTAAAGCTCCAGGAGACCACACCGCTCACGTCGTCAAGCGTGATCGTTCCGGAGGCGCTTCCGTCCGGGTCGCCGCCGCCCACCTCCTGGGCTCCGTTCATGTTCACGGTGTAGGAGGCCGACGTGGCGAGCGCGCTCGAAGGCGCGAGCAGCAGGAGAGCAACGGCGGCAGATCCGATGAGGTGGCGCATCACGACTCCTCGACGACGGTGAGGACCGATTGCGCCTCATCCTACACCGCGGGGCGTGCCTCCAAGAGAAAATCTTCCGCCGTGCGAACGAGGAAAAGACGGATCGCCCCGTGGGGAACTGGCTTGTGTCGACCCGGGGAGGACGCGAACCCGCTCAGCAGCGGCGGGCCGTCACCCGGCGCCCGCCGAAGGCGAGCCCCGCGAGCCCGGATCCGAACAGGAGCACCGTCGCGGGCTCGGGGACCTGACCGCGCACGGCGCCACCCGTGAAGGGCGAGTTGTGGATATTCACGTAGAAGCTGGTGGGGGAGTTCAGGATCTGCGTGATCTGCGCGGGGGTTCCGTGCACGAGCGAGCTGACCAGCGTCCCCGCCCCACCGGAGGTGGCCACGCCGAGGCCGATGAAGACCCCCGCGTTCACGCCTGCGGGAGCGCTCGGGCCGTGGATGTGCATGTCCGTCGGCGGATTGATGTTCGCGTACGTAAAGCTCCAGGAGACCACACCGCTCACGTCGTCAAGCGTGATCGTTCCGGAGGCGCTTCCGTCCGGGTCGCCGCCGCCCACCTCCTGAGCCCCGGTCATGTTCACCGTGTAGGTGGCCGACGTGGCGAGCGCGCTCGACGGCGCGAGGAGCAGGGGGGTCAGTGCCACGAGCGATGCCAGTCTCCGCATGGGAATACCCCGTTGGTCGGCTCCCGTACTGGAGGCGATCCAAGAGGGATGTGGCGACCCGAAGGGGTACGTGGCATGCCCGAGGCGAAAATCGCAAACGCGCTTCCCCGGGTTCGTCCGGAAGCGCGCAGGATCTGCGCGCCAGGCCCCCGGGGGACGCGCTGCGAGCGCATTAGGGTATGCTTCCCTGCGGGGAGCCGAGGCGCCGCAGTGCGCGCGGCGGGTGGGAGGAAGCGATGGGGTGGCGACTCCGAGCGATCCTCGGTGGCGCGGCGTCGGTGGCGATCACGGTGACGCAGGTCGCCTCGGTGCAGGCGGGCCTTCGCCTCGAGGTCGACGTGGCCGAGCGCGGGGACGCAGCCCGGTCGCCGGAGCGCTGGATCGTGTGGATCGACGGGAGTCGTCTCGCCACGGAGCCAGCGCAGCGCGAAGGCAGCCCGCCGACCCGCCGGGCCATCTTCCGGGGCGCCGAGGACGTGGCCTGGCTCGTCGATCCGGCGCAGCGCAGCTACTTCCAGCTCGACCCGAAGTCGGCCGAGGCCACCGCCTCGCAGGTGGCGGGCCTGCGGGACGGCGTCGCGCAGGGGCTCGAACTGCTCTCGCCCGACCAGCGCGAGGGCGTGAAGGAGTTCCTCGGCGATCGCGCCTCCGCCCCGCCGGCGGCCCTCCCTCCGGTGCGCCTGCGCTCGCGCGGCGAGCCGGCGCGCCATGCCGGTCTCGTCTGTACGCGCCACGACGTGCTCGAAGGCGAGCGGCGCGTCGCCGAGCTGTGTCTGGCCGCCTACGGGACGGGGCCGCTCACGCGCGGGCGCGCCGCCGCCGTGCCGGCGCTCGTCTCCTTCCTGCGCCGCACGCTCGCGCCGCTCGCCCGCGAGGTCCCGAGCCTGCGCCCGCTCGCGCCGCTCGCGAGCCTGGGCCGCATCGAGGGCTTCCCGCTCGCGGCCCGCGCCGCGGAGCCCGGCGGGCCGGTGCGCGAGGTCGTCACCGTACGCGTCGAGGAAAAGGCGCTCGACCCGGCCCTCTTCGAGCTCCCCGCCGGCTACTCGCGGAGCCTCGTGCCGCCCTTCGAGTAGCGGCGCCCCCCGTCCTACATCCAGGGGTCGTCCTCGAGGCCGAGCTCGGGCCAGGGGCCGTAGGCGATCGGCTGGCAGTTGCCCCAGCCGGTACCGCCGCCCTTGGGGTCGCGCACGCGCACGGCGGTGTCGCGGATCTGATGCAGGCGGCGGGCCTGCGCGGGGTCGGAGCAGTCGGGGATGCGCTCGCCCTCCACGTGGAGCTCGCCGCGCCACTCGCCGTGGTGATGGCCGTCAAAGCCGAAGTACAGGCCCGCGCCGAGCTGCACGCCGGTGTCGCCGAGGACCTCGATCTCAAGCTCGCGCAGGCTCCCGTCCTGCATGCGGCAGTCGAGCGAGCCGCCGAGCAGGCGGCGGTTGCGCGGGTCGAAGCGCAGCGCCGGCGCGATCTCGAGAATCGGCTCCTCGCGCCCGTCCGGGTGCTCGACGCGCGCCGTCGTGTGCTTCTGCGAGAAGCCGGGCGCGCGCATCCACGTGAAGTGCAGGAAGAGCGCGTAGCGCGAGCCGTCCCGGCGCTCCATCAGGATGGGCGACCAGATCATCATGAAGCCCATGCCCGGGGGAATCGCGGGTCGCGGCTCCGCGCCCGCGGGCGGTTGGCCCACGTCGTAACGGACGCCCCAGGAGTGGTCGCGCGTCGAGACCCAGGCCTCGGGGCTCATCTCGACGCGCCGCCCGTCGAGCTCGATCCAGCCCGACGCGGTCCCCGTCTGGTGGTAGCGCACCAGCTCCGACGTGAGGCGGTAGGCGTGGCGCATGTGCGTGCGCTCTTCGACGAAGGGCGGCACGGCGGACTCGAAGAGCCAGTCGAAGGCAATCGGCTGGCAGGCGTTGCGCTCGAGGCGGAAGCGCAGCTTACGCAGGGGCTCGACCACCTCGTAGTGGATCGGGCCGATCACCGTCCGCAGGGCGTCGGGGAAGAGCCGCCGGCTCGCGCGCACGGTCGTCTGCTCCTTCCCGCGCGAGAGCGCGGCGTAGGCGTCCATGACGTTCCGGTTCACATACTTCCCGAGGCCGAAGCCGAGCTGGAGGCTGCCGTCGCGCGCCATCGCCATCGCGCAGACCTTCTCGGTCCACGAGGGGTCGCTCGAGCCCACGACCGCGAAGGTGTCGGGGATCTGGTGCGTGAAGCCTTCGTCGGCGGCGCTGAGCGGGGCGATCGGGTTGGCCACGGATCCGCTACCTCAACGCTTCCAGTAGCTTCCGTCCAGCATCCGCTCGAGGGTCTCGCGGTGCGGGATCACCGAGTCGACCTCCGCCGGCCACTCGGCCTCGCCGAAGTGCACGCGCCGGGCGTGGATGCGGGCCATCACGATGCCGTGGCGTAGCGCGGCGTAGAGCTCGTAGAAGGCGAGGTCGGGCACCGCGTGCCCCGAGACGCGCTCGTAGTGGGCGGCCACGTCGTCGCGCCGGAGGAAGCCCGGCATCCCGGGCTGACCCATCATCCGGGCCACGCCCTCGAAGAACTCGTGCATGAAGACGAGCCAGCCGAGGTCGAGGCCGCGCGGGCCGAGCGCGGCCATCTCCCAGTCGAGGATCGCGACCGGCTCGAAGCCGTCGTACAGGACGTTCCCGATCCGGGAGTCCCCCCAGCTGATGACCGCCGGACCCTCGTCGCGGGGCCGGTTCGCGTCGAGCCAGGCGAAGCAGTGCTCGAGCACCGGGTGGCGGCGGCCGTCCTGCATCCAGGCGTAGTAGCGGCGCTGGTTCTCGATGTGTCGCGCGAGCGACGTCGCACCCGAGATCGGAAACTCGAGGAAGGACGTGTCGGTCCCGTGCCGGTCGATCGCGTGGAGCTCCGCCAGGACGGCGACGGTCGCGTCCTGGAGGCGCTCTTGATCCGCCGGGGGCGCCTCCGAGAGCCAGCTCCCCATGTTGTAGGGCATGATGTCGGGCGGCACGCGCCCGACGACGCGCTCCATCACGAAGAAGGGAGAGCCGAGGTGGACCGGGTCGAGCTCGAGCCAGCGCACCCGCGGGACGGGCACGCGGCTCCGCTCGGCCACGAGGCGCATCACGCGAAACTGCGTCTCGAGGTCGTAGAGCGGGAAGACGGGGACGTCGCGCGGGTCCGGAGCCAGGCGCGCCACGAAGGAGCCGGTGCGCAGGGCTCCAGCGTCCTGGAAGCGCACGTCGAAGACCAGGGTCTCGCTCGACATGCCGCTCGCCGAGGGGCTCGAGAGCGCCGTGATCTCGGGCGCCTGGATTCGCGCTCCGAGCCAGCAGGCGAGGCGCTCGCGGAGTTCGCCGGGGTCGCGGCTCGAGCGCTTGTGGGTCGGAATGGCTTCGCTCACGGGGGGCTCCGGCGATCGGCGGGCCGAACCATAGCCGATGCGTCGGTGGTCCCGATCGGCCCCGGCTCTAGTAGAATGGGCCTCGGGCCGGATGGAGACGTCGCCGGAGGCGATGAGGCCAGATGGGTGCAGCGAGGCGTTCTCGTCGCGTCGCAATCGCGATCCTGGTCTGTGCGTGTGCCAGCCCCGCGACTCCGCCGGCTGAACAATGCCTCGCCACGGCAGCCCGCGCCCCGCTCCCGAGCGTCGAGTGCTTCGAGAGCGACGAGGGACAGCGCCACGCCGGCCGCATCGCAACCGCGATCGCTGACGCGCTGATGGGCCACACCTCGCACCCGGGCTCGGCCGAGCTCAGCGTCAGCTTCGGCGACGACGCGAGTGTCGCGTCCGTCTGCTCGGACGGGGGCGTGGAGGGCGTCGAAATTGCACGGCGGCTGCCCCGGGCGGCACGGCAGCTCCAGGCGCTGCCCGCCGGGCCCGGCTGCTTCGCCGGCCGCCGCCTCGACTTCGCCTGGGAGAGCCCGGAGGTCACTTCCGCACACGTGCGACAGGCGGTCCGCGAATGCAGGCGGCGGATCGAGGGACACCGCCGCAGGAACCTCTTCTGCCACGAGATGCAGCGGTGCCCGGTGGAGGAGGTGATCGAGCGCTGGGACCGGGGAGACCAGGAGCTCCGCTCCTGCGTGCTGGAGAAGGTCCCGCTCGAGATGCACGTCGTGGGCTCGGCCGAGGCGCATCACTTCGTGCCGACCGCGGGAGCCGCTCCGGATCCGGACCTCGCGATCCAGGCCATGGACGTCTGCGAGGCGCTCGCCGATCGCGACACGATGGTGGGCTGCATGCGCCGGCACGGCTGGGAGCCGCGTCCGTAGGCGTGCTCCTACGCGAAGGCGCGCTTCTCGGGGCCGACGCGGGCCACGATCGGCGCGAGCTTCTCGGTATCGAAGCCGTAGAAGCGGACGGCGTTGCCGCCGAGCATCGCCGCGATCTCCTGCTCGGGCAGCCCGTGGAAGGTCTCGATCATCTGCTCGCGGGTGTAGGGCCAGGAGCCCTCCGGGTGGGGGTAGTCGCTCCCCCACATGATGTTCCCGACCCCGATCTGGTGGCGCATCTCCGCCTCGCGACGCGGCATGCAGGACGCGCCGAGGAACACCTGCCGGTGGAAGTACTCGCTCGGCTTGCTCTTCAGGTGGCTGCGGTAGTCGCCGAGCTTCTGCGAGTAGTGCGTCTCGGAGTAGCGCTGGTCGAGGAGCGCCAGGTACTCCGGCACCCAGATCGAGGTGCCCTCGGTGATCGCCACCTTGAGCCTCGGGTGGCGCTCGAAGACGCCGCCCCAGATCAGGAAGGTGAGCGGCCGCACGCACCAGAAGACCACCTCGGAAACGTAGATCCCCATCGCGCCGGGGAGCGAGGACCCCGTCCCCAGCAGCTCGCCGCCGAAGTAGTCCTCGGTCAGCGCGGGGCCCGAGTGCCAGTGGATCACCACGTCGAGCTCCTCGCACACCGTCCAGAGCGGCTCGTAGCGAGGGTGGTGGTAGGGCGGGAACTTGCCCCACAGGGCGGGCAGCATGATGCTCGTGAGCCCGTGGGCGCGCGCCCAGCGCACCTCGCGAACGGCCTCGTCCACGTCCCAGAGCGCCGGGACGATCGCCACGCCGACGCGCCGCTCCGGCGCCATCGCGACGAGCTCCGCCAGCCAGCGGTTGTGGGAGCGGGCTCCGGCCCACTGGAGCTCGGCCACGACGTTCTCCGTCGCAAGCGAGAGCCCCGCACCGAAGGGCGGCATGTTCATCTCGGTGATGCCGTCGGGGAAGATGATCTCGCCCGCGATCCCGTCGCCGTCGAGCACCTTCGCGCGCGCGTCGTGGTCCCAGGCGCCGGAGAGCATCTCGTCGCGGCCGCGGCGCCACTCCTCGTTGATGTCCGCCACCAGGAACTTCCTGGCGGCGAGCCGCGTCTGCTCGAGCTGGATCGGGAGCGCCTGGTCGAAGGCCTCCCGGTACTTCGGGTCGAGATAGTCGCGGTAGCGCTCGGGCGGGAGCCCGGCGTGGCAATCCGAGGAGATGACGAGATGGCGGTCCATGCGCGTGTCCTCTCGCTGCTGGCGGTTCGTGGTCAAAGAGTACACGAGGAGGCCCGCGTCGCCTGCCATCACTAAATCGAGTATCGGCAGCGACTTGACCCGAGGGCCGGCCCTGCCCGCTGGCCCCGGGGCGGGTCCGGTGGCATGGTCCGCACGCTTTGTCTCGGCCGATCCACGCGGAGAACGCGACCGCATGAGCGCCCCCGGTCCCGTCCGCCTCGCGAGCCCGTCGGGGCTCGCCGTGCAGCTGAACTCGAACGGCTCGATCCGGCGCATGGATCACCGCGGCGTGATCCTGAACGCGTTCCTCGGCACGGAGATCGAGGGCGGACCGGCGAACCTCTTCCTGCGCCGCCACGGGGGCCGCATCGCCTGGATCCCGCTGCTCGGCCCGCGCAGCCCGGGGGAGCTCCGCCTCGACGAGACCGGCTTCGAGGTCGTGGGCGACTGGTCCGGCCTTCGCTTCCGCGTGTCGCTCCGGCTCGCGGACGCCGCCCCGGCCTGGTTCTGGCACGTCGCACTCGAGAACGTCGACAGCACTCCGGCGACGCTCGACCTCGTGTACGCCCAGGACGTGGCGCTCGCCGACTACGCCGCGCTACGCCTGAACGAGTACTACCTGAGCCAGTACCTCGACCACACTCCCCTCTCGCATCCCGCGCGCGGCGTCGTGCTGGCGGTGCGCCAGAACCTGTCGATCGCAGGCCGTCATCCCTGGGCCCTGATCGGCTCGCTCGCGCGCGGCGCGAGCTTCGCCACCGACGCGCTCCAGCTCCACGGTCTCGCCACGCGCGCCGGCCGCGAGCCGGCGGGCCTCGTTGCAGCGAGCCTGCCCGGAGAGCGTCGCCAGCACGAGCACTCGATGGCGGTGATCCAGGACGCGCTCCTCCGCCTGCCTCCCGGCGCGCGGGTTGCGCGGGGATTCTTCGGCTGGCTCGAGCCCGACCACCCGGACGCCACGTCGGCCGACGACCTCCGCTTCGTCGACCGGGCCCTCGCCCTGCCCGAGGCGGCGCCGCCGGCGCAGCGCGCGGCGGCGCGCGGCGCGGCGCCGGCCGCGACCCTGTTCAGCGCGCGGCGGCTCCTCGCCGCCGACGAGCTCGACCCGGCCGAGCTCGCCGCGCACTTCGGCCCGGACCACCGCGCCCCCGAACGCGAGCACGGCCAGCTGCTCTCCTTCTTCACCGGCGCAAACGCTCACGTGGTGCTCGCGGCGAAGGAGCGCGCGAGCCTGCGACCACACGGCCAGATCCTGCGCAGCGGCGAGCGCCTCGTACCCGACGAGGCCTCGCTCACGTCGACCCTCTGGATGGGCGGGGTCTTCCACTCGATGCTCACGCAGGGCCACGTCAGCATCAATCGCTTCCTCTCGACCACGCACGGCTACCTCGGCCTCTTCCGCTCGCACGGGCAGCGGATCTTCGCGGAGCTCCGCGCCGGCTGGCGACTGCTCGACCTGCCGTCGGCCTTCGAGATGACCCCGAGCGGCGCCCGCTGGCTGTACAAGCACGCGGAGGACCTCCTCGAGGTCCGCAGCTGGGCGCCGGTGGACCGCCATGAGATGTGGCTCGCCGTCCGGGTCCTCGCGGGACCTCCCTGTCGCTTCCTGGTGTCGAACCACGTGGCCGTGAACGGCGACGACGGCGCGGACGCCGTTCCGGTCCGCTTCTCGCGCGACGCAAGGGGGGTCGCGATCCATCTGCTCCCCGACACCGACCTCGGACGCCGCTTCCCGAAGGGCGGCTTCCGAATCGACCCGGCGCCCGGCACGGCGCTCGAGCAGGTCGGCGGCGACGAGCTGCTCTTCGAGGACGGCCGCTCGCGCGGACAGCCCTTCCTCGTGCTGGTCACGGCCCCGGGTCCGTCGATCGGTCTGCGCATCACCGGGCAGCTCGTCGGCGGCGCTCCGGCGGAGGCGGCGGCCGGCGACGCGCGCGAGCGTGCCATGGCCGACGCGGACGCGTCGGAGCGCTTCTGGAAGCAGATGACGGGGCTCCTGGCACTGGACGCGACGTCGGGCGGCCCGGCCGTTCCCGCCGTCGCGCAGATCGCCGAGATCCTGCCGTGGTTCGCCCACGATGCGCTCATCCACTTCCTCGCGCCGCGCGGGCTCGAGCAGTACTCGGGCGGCGGCTGGGGCACGCGCGACGTCTGCCAGGGCCCCGTGGAGCTCCTGCTCGGGCTCGGTCGCACCGAGCCGGTGCGCGACCTCCTGCTGCGCGTGTTCCGCAACCAGAATCCCGATGGCGACTGGCCGCAGTGGTTCATGTTCTTCGAACGGGAGCGCACGATCCGCCCGGGCGACTCCCACGGTGACATCGTCTTCTGGCCGCTCCTGGCCCTGGCCCAATACCTTCTGGCGTCGGACGACGCAGCCGTCCTCGATGAGGAGCTCCCCTTCTTCCATCCGGACGGCGACGCGCGCGCCGAGCGGGCGCCGCTGCTCGCCCACGTGGAGCGCGCGCTCGGCGTGATCGCGCGGCGCGTGATCCCGGGCACGCAGCTCGCGGTCTATGGAAACGGCGACTGGAACGACGCGCTCCAGCCGGCGGACCGCTCGCTCGCCCTGCGGCTGTGCAGCTCGTGGACGGTGACGCTGCATCACCAGACCTTCGCCGCGCTGGCGACGGCGCTGCGACGCGCGGGCCGCGCCGGGCTCGCCGCGGAGCTCGACGCGGTGATCCCGCGCATCCGCGAGGACTTCCAGCGCCTGCTCGTCGTGGACGGCGTGGTCGCAGGCCTCGCCCACTTCCGCGAAGACGGCCGCATCGCGCCTTGGCTCCACCCGAGCGATCGGGAGACGGGCGTCGCCTACAGCCTGCTCCCGATGATCCACGCGATCCTCGCGGACCTCTTCAGCCGCGAGCAGGCCCGGCACCACGTCGGCCTGATCCGCCGGTTTCTATTGGCCGCCGACGGAGCGCGCCTCTTCGACCGGCCCTTCCCGTACCGGGGGGGCCTGCAGCGGCACTTCCAGCGCGCGGAGACCAGCAGCTTCTTCGGCCGCGAGATCGGCATCATGTACACCCACGCCCACCTTCGCTACGCGGAGGCGATGGCACACCTCGGCGACGCGGAGGCGTTCTTCCTGGCGCTGCGCCAGGCCAACCCGGTGGGGCTGCGCGACGTGGTGAGGAACGCGCGCCTGCGTCAGGCGAACTGCTACACCTCGAGCTCGGACGCCGACTTCAGGGACCGCAGCGAAGCGCTCGCGCGCTACGAGGAGGTGAAGAGCGGAGCGGTCGCCGTGGAGGGCGGCTGGCGGGTGTACTCGAGCGGCGCGGGAATCGCGCTGCGCCTCGTCCGCGAGTGCCTACTCGGCCTGCGCCTGCGCCGCTCCGAGCTCGGCGTCGACCCGGTGCTGCCGCGCTCGCTCGACGGATTGCGCGCCACGCTCGAGCTGGCCGGGCGCCCGCTCGAGGTGGTCTACCGCGTCGGCTCGCGCGGCCACGGCCCGAGGGCGCTCTTGCTGAACGGAACGCCGCTGCCCTTCGCGCGCGCGGAGAACCCCTACCGCGAAGGCGGTGCCGTGGTACCGATGACCGCGCTGCGCGAGCGGCTCCGCGACGGCCCGAGCACGCTGTTGGTAGAGCTCGGCTGAGGATCGGATGCGGAGCGAGCTGCTCGACGACTTCCAGGACCTCTCGGGCTGGAGCGCCATCGCGTCCGGGCAGGCGCAGCTCGCCCTCTCCCAGGAGAAGAGCCCGGGCGGCCGCGCGCTGCGGCTCGACTTCGACTTCCAGGGCGGCGGCGGGTTCGTGGTGGCGCGCAAGAGCTTCCCGCGCGCCATGCCGCAGAGCTGGGCGCTCGAGCTGCGCGTGCGCGGCGCGGCCCCGGCCAACCGGCTCGAGATCAAGCTCGCCGATCCCTCGAACCGCAGCGTGTGGTGGTGGCGTAGGGATGCCTTCGAGTTCCCAGCCGACTGGCAGCGGCTTCGCATCCGGAGCCACGAGGTCGAGTTCGCCTGGGGGCCGGCGGGGGGCGGCCCGATCCAGGAGCTCGGTGCGATCGAGATCGCGATCGCCGCCGGGCCCGGCGGGCACGGGACGGTCTGGGTCGAGGACCTGCGCTTCGAGGACCTCTCGCTCCGGGAGCCGCCGGACGTCCGCGCGTCGAGCGCGCTGCCGGGTCACGCGCCCGAGCACGCGCTCGACGGCTCGCCGCTCTCGAGCTGGCGCAGCGAGCCCGGCTCCGCGCCGCAGTGGCTCGCGCTCGACTTCCGCGGTGAGCACGAGGTCGGCGGGCTCGTGATCGACTGGGTGCCAGGCTGCGAGGCACGCGCCTTCGACGTGCAGTCCTCCGACGACGGCACCCGCTGGACCACGCTCTGGTCGGCGCGGCAGGCGGAGGGCCCGCGCAGCTACGTCCATCTGCCGGGAGGCGGCCGCTCGCGCTGGCTGCGGGTCCTCCTGCTCGAGACGGGGGGCGGAGACTCGTTCGGGATCGCCTCGCTCGACGTGCGGCCCACCGACTTCTCGCGCTCGCTCCACGACTTCTTCCACGCGGTGGCAGCGAGCGAGCGCCGCGGGCTCCACCCGAAGTGGCTGCACCGCGAGCAGACCACCTGGTCGCCGGTCGGCGTCGACGGCGGGAGCACGGCCGCGATCCTGAACGAAGAGGGGATGCTCGAGCCCGATCGCGGGAGCTTCTCGCTCGAGCCCTTCCTCTTCGTCGCTGGCGAGCTCGTCACCTGGGCGGACGCCGACGTCTCGCAGGCGCTCGCGAACGCCTGCCTCCCGATCCCGTCGTCCGTCTGGCGCCGCGGCGAGCTCGCACTCACGATCACCGCGTTCGCCACCGGGGACGCCGCGGGCTCGGCCGCGCGCGTACGCTACCGCGTCGAGAACGCCGGCCCCGCCGCCGCGCGCGTACGCCTCTTCGTGGCGCTGCGCCCGTTCCAGGTGACGCCGCCGTGGCAGGCCTTCCAGGGACTCGGCGGAACGAGCCCGATCCGCGAGCTCGCGTGGCGCTCGGGCGCGGCGTGGGTGAACGGCCGCAAGTGCGTGATCCCGCTGACGCCGCCGGATGGCTTCGGCGCCGCCGCCTTCGAGCAGGGCGGCGTCCTGCGCCACCTCGTGCGCGGTGAGCTACCGCCCCACACCAGGGTGAATGACGCCTTCGGCTTTGCCTCGGGCGCGCTGGGCTGGGACCTCGAGCTGGCGCCCGGGACGGGCGCGGACGTGGAGCTGGCAGTCCCCTTCGGCGAGCAGCCCGCGGACGCGGCAGACGTGGGCGAGTTGCGCCGGCTCGCGGGAGCCGCGACGCTCGAGGCCACGGCCCGCAGCTGGGAGCAGAAGCTTGGCCGGGTCCGGATCCGTCTCGCCGCGAGCGCGGCCGACTGCGTAGACACGCTGCGCACGGCCACGGCGCACATCCTCGTGAACCGCGACGGCGTAGCACTCCAGCCCGGCCCGCGTCGCTACACGCGCTCCTGGATCCGCGATGGCGCCACGATGGCGGCCGCCCTGTTGCGGATGGGCCGGGCCGACGAGGCGCGCGACTTCCTGCGCTGGTACGCCCCGTACCAGGCCGCGGACGGCAACGTGCCGTGCGCCGTGGACCGGAGCGGCCCCGACTGGCTGCCCGAGCACGACAGCCACGGCCAGCTCGCCTTCACGGTCGCGGAGATCTTCCGCTTCACCGGCGACCGCGCCTTCGCCGCCGAGCTCTGGCCGGCCGTGCTGCGCGCGACCCGCTACCTCGAGCGGCTTCGCGATCGCCGCTGCACGCCGGAGTTTCGCACGCCGGAGAAGCGGGCCTGCTACGGAATCCTGCCGGAGTCGGCCAGCCACGAGGGCTACCTCGCGCATCCGGTCCACGCCTACTGGGACGACTTCTGGGCGCTCCGCGGCATGGGCGACGCGGCGGAGCTCGCGCGGGCCCTCGGCGAGGATGCAGAGGCGGTGCGGCTCACGGCGCTGCGGGACTCTCTCGGCGAGTGCCTGTACGACTCGATCGAGGCGACGATCGCGACGCGGGGCCTCGACTACGTGCCCGGTTCGGTGGAGTGGGCCGACTTCGACCCCACGGCGACGGCCACCGCGATCGCGACGACGGACGCCGCGCAGCGTCTGCCGTCCGCCGCCCTCGCCTGGACCTACGACGAGTACCTTCGGGGCTTCCGCCGCCGCCGGGATGGCGAGATCGACTGGAACCACTACACGGCCTACGAGATCCGCATCGTCGGCGCACTCGTGCGCCTGGGACGGCGCGACGACGCGCACGAGCTGCTCGCCTTCTTCCTCTCCGACCGGCGCCCTCGCGCATGGAACCAGTGGCCCGAGATCTCCTGGCGCGACCCGAAGAGCCCCGGGCACCTCGGCGACGTGCCGCACGCGTGGATCGGCGCCGAGTACGTCCTCGCGCTGCTCGGGATGCTCGCCTACGAGCGCGCGACGGACGCCTCCCTCGTGCTCGCCGCCGGCGTCTCCGAGGCTTGGCTCGACGCGGGCGAGGTCGCGGTGGAGGGTCTCCCGACCTGGTGGGGACCGCTCGGCTACCGGCTCCGGCGTTCCGGATCCGGCGAGCTGCACCTCGACCTCTCGCCCGGCCTGCGCGTGCCGCCCGGCGGCATCACCATCGAGCCCCCGCTCAGGCAACCCCTCACCGGCGTCGAGGTGGACGGCGCCCCCAGCACGAGCTTCGACGCCCGCAGCGCGACGATCCGACGCTGCCCGGCGAGCGTCGTGATGAGGTTCTGATTCAGCGCCCGCTCGCGACGCCTCCCAGCGCGTCGTTCACGATCTGCTGGGCTTCCCTCAGGATGGCGTCGAGGTGGGACGGGCCCTTGAAGCTCTCGGCGTAGATCTTGTAGAGGTTCTCGGTGCCCGAGGGCCGCGCGGCGAACCAGCCGTTCGCCGCCACCACCTTGAGGCCGCCGATCGCGGCTCCGTTGCCCGGGGCGTGGGTGAGGCGGGCCGTGATCGGCTCACCGGCGAGCTCCGCTGCCCGCACCGCCTCGGGAGAGAGCTTCGCGAGCCTCGCCTTCTGCTCGGGTGTCGCCGCAGCATCGATGCGCAGGTAGTGAGGCTCGCCGAACTCCGCGACGAGCTCGCGGTAGTGCTCGCCCGGATCCTTGCCCGTGCGGGCGGTGATCTCGGCCGCGAGCAGATCCAGCAGAAGGCCGTCCTTGTCCGTGGTCCAGACGCTGCCGTCGCGCCGCAGGAAGCTCGCTCCGGCGCTCTCCTCGCCGCCGAAGCAGCAGGACCCGTCGAAGAGCCCCGGCGCGAACCACTTGAAGCCCACGGGAAGCTCGGAGAGGCGCCGCCCGAGCGCGTGCACGACGCGGTCGATCATCGAGCTGCTGACCAGCGTCTTGCCGACTGCCGCGTGCGGGGGCCAGGCGGGGCGATGCGTGAGCAGATACCGGATCGCCACGGCGAGGTAGTGGTTCGGGTTCAGGAGCCCCGCGGAGGGTGTCACGATCCCGTGCCGGTCCGCGTCCGGGTCGTTGGCGAAGGCCAGCCGATAGCGGTCCTTCTGCTCGACGAGGCGCGCCATCGCGTGGGGGCTCGAGCAGTCCATGCGGATCTTTCCGTCGTGATCGACCGTCATGAACGAGAAGGTCGGGTCGACCCTGGGGTTGGTGACCGTGATGTCTAGGCCGTAGACCGCGTTGATCGGCTCCCAGTAGTGGATGGAGGAGCCGCCGAGCGGATCGACGCCGAGCACCAGGCCTGCCGCGCGGATCGCGTCCATGTCGATCGCGCTCTGCAGGTCGTGGACGTAGGGCAGGACGAAGTCTTCCTGGTGCGTGGTGGCCGCCCGGCTCGCCCGGGCGAAGGGCATGCGCTTCACGCCCGCGTTGCGGCCGCGCAGGAGCTCGTTGGCCCGGTCCTCGATCCAGCGCGTCACGTCCGTGTCCGCCGGCCCTCCCTGGGGTGGGTTGTACTTGATGCCACCGTCCTCCGGCGGGTTGTGCGAAGGCGTCACGACGATGCCGTCCGCGAGGCGGTCCTCGCGCCCGCGGTTGTGGACGAGGATGGCGCGAGAGATGACCGGCGTCGG
>Ga0214473_10002538_pt1 | contig 22398 bp, 16 predicted proteins | sample RVTome_7_FD_203509 | JGI IMG/M metagenome (GOLD analysis project Ga0214473, IMG submission 203509) | Soil microbial communities from uranium-contaminated site in the Upper Colorado River Basin, Wyoming, United States - RVT98D197 | ecosystem: Environmental > Terrestrial > Soil > Contaminated >... | reverse complement strand
TTTACGGCAAAAAGACCCATATAGAGCTGGATAGAAAGAAAATCCACATCCCCCGCCAAATGTTGCATGCGCAGGTATTGGGCTTTAAGCATCCGATTACGGGGAAGGAGATGGAGTTTGAATCCCCGGTTCCGGAGGATATGGAGGAAATCCGAAAATTATTATTAACTGCTGTAAATTAATGTCTATGCCTGTCATTCCGGGCTTGACCCGGAATCCAGCGACTTTTGGCCTCATGTAGGAATCAATATTTGGGGGTTAATAAATGCATCCTAAAACCGTCCTCATCCTTAATCTCGCCTTTTTCGGCGCACTTGGAATTCCGGCCTCCCTGCCCCTCATAGAAAAATAAATGGGGACACATCCCATTTTACCCCGCCCGCTTCAACGGCCTGATCTCTTTCAAGACCTCCCTCTGCCGCTCTCTGGCTCTGTAAAATCCGTGTGCCTTGTTTAAATTTGCACATGACATAACCAATTCTTTATAATCTTATTGATACTAAATGCAATTTGAAATAATCGGGAATGTTAACGATGTTGAAACAATTGCATCAGGGAACTCGATACGGGAGATTTCCCGTTTACGAAAAGTATATGGCAGTGGGCGTTGGCGAAAACTAAAGGGAGTGGCGACTGTCCGCCTTTTCGATGGGACGGTTCGCAAGGCGGAAATGCATTGGTATGAGGCGCATGGGATCGGCAAAAAGGAAATAAAGATGAAGAGGTTTTTAGAAATAACATGAAACGCACCCCACAATTTGTCGTCTGCATAAGAAACGAGGACTATCCGGCGTCGCTGGAACTGAGAAAGATTTATCAGGTGATACCCGATTCCGAAGCTGCCAAACATCATTATATCCGGATTATTGACGAATCAGGCGAGGATTATCTCTACCCGGATGACCTTTTCTCCCCGATAGAACTGCCAAAGCCCCTGGAGAAAAAAATCTTTTCGCTTTCCGCTTAAAACATTTTTACCCCGCTCAAAGCCGTCTGTCATGGAGTTCTTCCCTTGAAATTCCGATCTCACCTTTTGTCCCCAAATCAAAGCCTTTTTCCATGATAGCCGTCTGTCTGGCCGCCGCTCTCTTAAATCTCTTCGAGGGCTGAATCCGCTGTTTCCGCCTCTTTTTTGCCTTCTGTGCAGGCACCTTTTTTCTATCAGTCATTTCCTTATATCCCCCTTAGAATAATTTCATTTAAGCAGAAATCCTTTTTTAACTTGGCTTTAATATTCTCGTTTACGAATAGTCCCATTGACTTCAAACCGTGCCAGTAATATAGTAAGGCGTTATGAAATTCTTCCTTGTCCTTGCCCTGATAATAACCGTCGCGCTCCTTATTTTCGTACTCCAGAATTCCTCCGTCGTAATCGTGAATTTCCTGACGTTCCATTTTGAGGGCTCCCTGGCCGTGATTCTCATGGCCGTATTTGTGGCGGGGTTTCTGGCGGGGATATTTATCTTATTGCCATTTCTTCTTAAGAGAAAGCTCAAAAGACGGACCCAAAAATAGTGAACCGCGTCACCTTGACACGGTCACCTGGTCAGGAATTAGAATGGAGCGGTAGAGGGGGCCAGGGGGTGAGGATTAAAGCTTCTGCCCTTTGAACAAAATGCTTTCGGAAAGGATGCTCCAAGTGCTTGAAAGTTCGGCTTTTTCCCCGCTAATATTGAATTGTTCAAGGAAGTTTGAACGCGGTTTCGGCCTAAGCTGCTGAAAAGAAAAGGGAATCCGGACCGGGCTTGAACGCCAAAAAAAAACGCGCGCACACGCGCGCGATAGCGTATGTATATAGATGGTAAAAATCACAATGTACTATAAGCCCGAGTGCTGGCTGTGCGACACGGTCGAGGAGATGTTGAACGGCCTCTCGGAGCGGCACCACCTTGAGATTAAGAAGGTCGATATCAGCGAGGACGATGCCCTTTACGAGCTATATCGCTTTGATATCCCCGTGCTGGAATTCAGGGACGGCTCGCACCTGAACGGACGGATACGGAAGAAAGATTTGATCCAGAAATTCGAGGGGAATGCGGAATGAGGATTTAACCCCTCTCAATCTCCCCTTGGTAAGGGGAGAATTCAAAGTGAAAAGCTCACCTTATATAGCTGGATTCAAACAGGCGTCTTATTTTCCCCTCCTTGCCAAGGAGGGGGTCAGGGGAGGTGTGTCGCGCTAATGCGCTACACTAATATCACCGCCTCTTCGGGCGGGACGCGCGGGGTCTTCGCGGGGATGCGGGCCGGGTATCCGACGGGGACGAGCGCGACGGGGCGCAGGTCTTTGGGGATAGCGAGGGCCTTTACTACTTCCTCTTCGCGGAAGGCGCCAACCCAGACCGTGCCCAGTCCCATCTCCCATGCCGCAAGCATCATGCCCATGACGCTGCACGCGGCGTCCTCGATGGAGTAGAGGGTCACGCCCCTCTCCCCGTACCGGCTCATGATCTTTGAGTCGGTGCAGGCGACTATTACGAGCGGCGCCTCGGCCAGGAATTTTTGGTTGAGGGCCGCCCGCGCAAGCTCCATCTTCATTTCCGGATTTTGGACGAAGTAGAATTTCCGGGACTGGAGGTTCCCGGCGCTCGGCGCGGCTATGAGGGCCTCGATGAGTTTATTTATCTCCGTTTCCGAAAGGTTTTTTTTCTCGAATTCTCTTATGCTCCTGCGTTCTTTTATGGCTTTAATGACTTCCATCGGCTTTCACCTTATATGGTCCTTAGAGTTTAAGCAGAGCCAGGCCCGAGGCCGGGTCCAATTCCCGTTTGGCATCGATGCCCGTTATTTCCATTACTACGGCTTCGAGGACGAGGAAGGTTTGGGCGGCCCGGCGAAGGCATCCCACGCGGACTTTGTCGCCCCTGCCCGCGGCCATGTGCAGGTGGGCCCTTGGCTCGGGACCCGCTTCGGAATCCAGCCAGAAGATTGTCCCTATGCCCACGATCTCGGTATTGCCCTCTATCTCCTGCCAGACGGGCTCCGGGGGCATCTCGTTTCCTTTGGGGCCCACGACGATGCTGCCCTTTTTCGCCCCGCCCACAAGGTGGAAGACCCCGGCGCGGATGTTCTCTTTTTTTGCAAGGCTTGCGATGGAGGTCAAAAAGTCCTCGCCGTCCTCGAACCGGGCCACGAAGACCCTTCCGATGCTGCCCGCCTGGTATCTCATCAATTCCCTCCGAAGTATGTATTCAATAATTTTTAAGGGCTTTTTCGGTGATAGCGGCGCCCGTGCGCGGCATGCTACCACATTATGGAGAGCAGGCTTTCGATATCGGCCTGAAGGCGGTGATACGCGCACTGGAGCACCATGCACTGGCTCGAGCGGTAGCAGTACCCGCCCTTTATGACCACGTGCACCTGCACTCCCGACTTCTCTTGATGGGGGCAGGGGACATGGAGTTTCCCCGTATTTTCCGAGAAGCGCTTCTTTTCGAACGCGTCTTTCATGCTCCTTATATTATAGAACGGGGCAAACCGAAAGGAAACCCGGAAGGGCTTCAGGGCGGGGACGGCGGGCCTTCGAGGAACACTTTTATATGCGCGTTCGCCTTCAGGCTCTCGATATGGCTTTGGAGCTTCCTGTTTACCTCTCTTTCTGCGAGGAGGAGATCGATCTGCTCCCTCACGTCCTCGAACTCGGCCCCTTTGAATTCCTCCCTGTTCTGCTCGTAGAAGGCCTTCTGCTCCCGTTCCGGCACGATTATGAAGGCCCTCACTTTGAGGTCTATGTATTCCTTGAGCATCCGGTCCTCGTCGCCGAGTTCCGGGAAGAGCTTTTTCGCCTCAATGAGAAGCAGCCGCCTGTTTATCAGGGTTTGGAGGACCTCTTCCCTCTTTATATCGGGCGCCATGGGCCTTGCTTTCTCGCAGGCGGCACTGAGATCGGAGAGGAGTACGGCCTCGTCGTTAACGAAGGCCACGACCCTGTCTATCACGGCGGACAGGGCCGCCCCGGGCAGAAGCAGGATTGAAAGGACCGCTATCAGTATGAATTTAGAACGCATGGCCTATGCTGAAGTGTATCTCATCCCGGCTCTCTTCGGGCTCACGGTCGAGCTTCCGGCCGTAATCGAGCCTGAGCGGGCCCACTGGAGTATTGTACCTGATCCCCGTTCCCGCCGCATATCTCAAGTCGCCAATATTTACATCGTCCGCCTTCGGATACACGTTCCCGGAATCGAGAAAGAAGACCAGCCCCCAGTTCCGGGTAAGCCTCATCCGGAGCTCTATGTTAAAGAGGGCGAACGCGTTTCCTCCGACGGGCGTGCCGTCCCCGCTCTTGGGGCCCAGGGTATCCTGGGCGAAACCCCTTACCGTGTTCCTCCCCCCCAGGAAATATCTTTCCACTATCGGGAGTTCGTCCGTGCCCGCAAAGCCCTCGGCTATCCCGAACCGCCCGGAAAGCGCCAGCACGAGCCTGCTCGATAGCCCGTGATAGGAGTTGGCCTGGAGCGTGAGCTTGGCGAAATTCGTCTCCGAAAGGAAAGCAGTCGTGGCCAGCTTGAGCACGGCCCCCGCGAGCAGCCCTTTTCGCGGGTTGAAGGGGTTGTCCCTGCTATCGTAGGTAAGGGCCGGCCTGAGGGCGCTTATGGCGAGCGTGCCCACGTCCTCTCTCGAGAGGACGACCTCCGGCTGCACGTCAAACGTCTTCACAAGCGAGAACTCATAATAAAGCTCTCCTGTAAGATAATCCGAGAGTTTTCTCTCTATGCCGGCGTTTGCCGTGTACCGATTGAGCCTGTACCTCACATCTCCGGTGTCTATGTTCTTTTCCGTCCGCTCCTCCCTCAGAAGAAGCGCCCTGAAAGGATATCGGCCCCCAAAGAGATAGGGCTCTACATAGCTCACGATCACCCTGTTCTCGATCCCGCTCACTTCGAGCCGTGCAGAGCCAATCCTGTCCATTCCGAAGAGATTTCTGTATGTCACGCCGAGAGAGCCCCTGAACCCCTCGTAATCGCCGTACCCGATACCGAACTCGACCGAGCCGGCCTTTGCCTCTCTCACCCTGTATGCCACGTCCATTCGCGAGTCGTACCTGTCAATGACCTCCGTGTTCACCTCGGAGAAGAGTCCCAGCTCATAGAGCCTCTGGCGCTCAAGAAGCATCGTCCGCAGGTTGAAGGGGGAGTTCAAGCCATGGCGGAGCTCCCGCTCGATGACGGCCCTTTTGGTCCGTTTGTTCCCGATTATTACGTGTTTTCCGAAAAAGACCTGCCCTCTCTCCGTGACGAGAAAGGCGATATTGGCCTCGGTATCCCTGAATTCACGCCGTATCTCGATTGCCGCATCCGCATACCCGCGGTCCTGATAAAGCTCCAGGAGCCTCTGCCTCGAATCAAGTATATCAACCTCATTGTAAATATCTCCGGGTTTTACCTTTACGGCCGCCCTTGCCTCCTCAATGGGGATAGCCCCGCCGCCTTCGATGTCCACTCCTTCGATATCGACCGCGGCTACCCTGTACTGGGGACCCTCGGAGATGCGATAAACGAGGGCCATCCCGTCCTCCTTGAGTGCCGCTTCCTCTTTTATGGAGACCTCAAGATATCCCAGGCTCTGATAGAAACCCGTGAGGCTCTCGGTATCCGCTTCGAGGAGGTCGGGGTTATAGGGCTTCCCCTCGTTTGAGGGGATGAGCTCCTTCAACCTTTCCGGATCAAGGGCAGTGCCCTCGAAAGTTATCGAGGCAATTTTCGCCTCAGGCCCCTCGTGGATATAAAAAGAGACCTTTACGGTTGCGTCCCCGGAACTGATGACGGGCGCTATCTGGACGAACGGATACCCTTCCTCGTAATAAAGGGACTTCATCCTCTCCACGGCCTCGTTCACGAGGTCGTCACGGACGTCCTCGGCCTCGAAAAAAGGGAGCGCCCGCCTGAGTTTTTTAGTGCTGAGGGCGCTGTTGCCCGTAAATTCCGCCTCGAACCTCCTGCCGGGCTCGACCTTCAAGTAAAGGACCCCTTCCGAAAACGTGTATGGGCCGACTGCCGGCGAAAAATAATTCCGGTCCTTGTAGAATTCCCTCAACTCCTTCAAACTCTCCCGGAACGCGAACTGGTCGAATACATCTCCCTGCCGGACGCCGAGGCGCGGGAGGACCTCCTCTTCCGGACGGCCGATAACGCTTATGCTCCTCACGATAGAGGGCCTGCCCTCGTTCACTTTTACGATGAGCAGCACTCCATAGCGGCCTTTTTTCCGGGTCTCTATATCGACCTGGGCCTCGGGATAACCGAACTGGGCAAGCGCATCCTTGAGTCCCTTCCGGGCCTCATCCAGCCGGTCATACCGCATGATGTCCCTCTTGGATATAACGAAATTCCGTTTTAGAAACTTGTCCGGGACTTCCTCGTTCCCCTCGACCTCCACCCCCCGCACGACTTCTTTCTCGACGACTGTGATCCGGATAAGACCGCTTTCCCGCTCATCCTCTTCTACCCCCATGTAATCGAATATCCCCTTCCTGAAGGCCCTTTGTATTCCCTGGGCGAGAGTGTCGGGCTCAAGCTCCTTTTTCCCCTCGAGACAGAGCAGATATATGAGTTCCTCCTCTTCCATGGAAGAAAGCCCGTCCACCTCTATCTTTTTTATGGGAATCCCGGCAAATGCGGCGAGTGGGAGAAGGATGAGAATTATAGAGATTATAAGTACCGACTGGGGCTTTCTCCTCATCTGAACTCGAACCTGAATGTGACGTCGACGCCCGCGCTGCCCCGTTCATCCCTGAGGCCCACAAGCGATACGCTGTCGCTTACGGCGTATTCAAGCCTTATTACGTCCTGCTCTTCGGTGCCCACGGGGGCGGAGTATATGACATGGAGCCTGTCACCCAAAACCCTTTTTCCGACCACTACTCTCGGCGTGATGGTCCCCGTCGTCTTTGATACATACGGGTCTATCTGGAACCGGTCCACGCCCGTTATGGTCCTCAGGCGTTCGGAGACTACGCCCTGCAATTCCCCCGCTATGAACGAGGTCGCCTCGGCCGCCCCGATGCCGCTCTGGGCCCCCTGGGCCGTCCCCAGCTCTCCGACCGTGAGGAGCGAAAGTATGCTCATCTCGTCCAGCGGGGGCTCGGACGTGAGCGCCAGGCTGAACCTTTCGAGAGTGCCGGAGATGCTCACTCTTATCTTATATCCCCTGGCGATTGTGGTGGCCAGTATATTCAGGACCGGGTTGATCCTGGCCGGGTCCGCGAATATTACAGAGGCCTGCTCTATATCGAACTCGGTGTTCCGGAAGAAGAGCTTGCCTTTAGGGGCCTCGACCCTGCCCACGGGTATCGGCTCGTCAACCGTCCCCCGGAGCGTCAGGTCTATGTTCAGGGGGGCCCTCGCGAGGTTGTTTTTAATCTCTATGGCTTCCGTTCCATATACCCTTAGTCTCAGTTCCGTGCGGGCAAGACGCCCCTTCTGCACCCTTACGGCAGGCTTTTTCCCGAAGGCTGTCCCGCGCCAGTCGACAGGCTTGCTATAGACGGCCTTCCTCACGTTTACTTCTCCGAGAAGGCTCTGCCCGGACGGGTCTCCCTTGAATATCAGGTTCCCGCTGAGGATGGCGTTTACCCCCCTCACGGACATGTTCACATTGCTTGCGAGCGTATCGAAGTAGAACCTCCGGGGGCGCAAGCCGTCAAGATAGAGGACCCCTGTCAGGCTGATATTCCCCCCGCCCATCCGGGCCGTGAATTCCTCGAGCGTGAGCCTGTCGTCGTCGATGTAAAGGTAGGCGGAAAGGACCCTGATGTTCTGGGGGAGCCCTTTGATGCCCATCGTGCCCTCGCTTACGGTCAAGCCGCCGCTCAGGCGGGGTTTCCGCCAGGCCCCCCCCACGTGAAACACATATTGGGCATTCCCCGTAAGCAGGTCCACTTCTTTTATAAACGCCTTCAGAGGGGCAAGGGAACTCCTCCCCGAAATATCAAAATCGTAGGACCTTCCGAGGACCATCCCCCCCGAGAGGTTTATCATCCCCTGTCCGCCGCTCAGGCTGAAATTCCTGAGCGTGAGCGCCTTATTGTTTATGAGCACCCTGGCATCCCTGCCCCCCGAGAAACTCTGTCCGAACCCGGCGAGAGTCAATTGGGAAAGCGCCAACTCCCCGCTTATATTATTTTTTGTGCCGCTGAAGGCGCCCCGTCCGGCGAGATTAACGAGCAGGTCTTCGGGGAGGGTCTTGAGGAAGCCCCCCAGGAGGTAATCGTATCTGCCGCTTTTTATATCCACGCGGGCCTGCCACGGGAGGTCCCCGGCGAGCGTCATAGCGCCCTCCAGGGTAAGCCGTTTTGCAAGGTCCAGTTCCGCCCGGAGATTTTTCCCCGATAGAGTGGCGCTGTATTCGCCTTTGGGGAGCCTCTGGTTTTTAAATACGCCCTGAATGAGGTTGCCCGAGGCCCTTATTTGCGGCTCTTTGAAAGTGCCCTTTCCGCTTGCCTCAATGCTTATCGTATAATCGAGCGGGAGTTTTTGGGGGAGGGCCTCGCCAAGCCTCAAGGAATCCGAAGCGGCCCGGAAGCTGAATTCCTTTGCTTTATTCAGAGTGCCGCTTGCCCTGAGCGTTGATTTCCCTTTCCGAAGGAGGGCCTCGGAAATTTTGAGCAAGCCCCCCTCATAGGAAAATTTCACGTCCGCCCGGGACGCCCCGTACCCCGAATAGGCTATATCGGTTCCCCTGGCCTCGCCGGAAATAATGGGGGAGGCGCCTTTTATATTGACGGAACCCGAGACCCTGCCCTTTACGGGGATGGGCTTAAAGGGCGTGCCAAGGCCCGCCCCTACGAATTCCGCGAGGTTTTCGATACGTGCCCCGGCCACATTTACGGAAAGGTCATAGACCGGGTTTTTCAGCTCGAATAGCTTCTCGGCCCGGGGGAAGGCGATCTCCCCTTTCACCGCGAGCGTCTCTTCATCTATTTTCGCATCAATCCCCTGCACTCTGAGGAGGTCCTTCGCGTAACGGACGTTTCCCGAAACGCTCCCCATCATGTACTTTCCATGCTTCACATCTATTAAGGAAATATTTGCCTCGGTCACCGGGTCCTTGTAAAGGCCTTTTATGGTCCCCTGGGCCCGGCCCCTGCCGGAAACCGCCGTGTAATAGGGGTTTGTGAGGTCCTCAATGCTGTTTGTGCTCAGGGAAAAAAAAAGGTCGAGCCGTTTCTGTTTCAGGTCTATGGAGTTCCGTGCAAGGATCTCCGTCGAAGGGGTTTTAATCACCACATTGGCAAGGTCCAGAAGCCCTCTTTCCATTAATGCAAATTGGCCGGTCACGGACCTGATCCTGCCCGGAAAATCCGCCTCAGCCATCCGGGAAATGGGGCCCGCGCTCCGATAAGCGAAAGAACCCTCGGGCCGGAAATCGCTCCCCGAGGTGATAAATCCTCCGTTTATTCGTCCGGGCGGGACCGGAAGGTCGATGCCGAGTGCCGGGAGGAGGAATTTCTGCGAGCTTATTTCCTCAATGTCCACTTTTATGGTATATGTCTTTGCCTTTGGGAGAGGTATGAAGACCTCGCCGGAAGCTCTTCCGTCATAAGCACTCGCCCGCATATCCCGGAGGGCGAGGAGACCGTCCCGCCAACCCAGATTGAGCCGCACGTCATCGAGGAGGATGCCGTAAACATTCCCGTTTCTGACCCTCCCCTCCCCGGAGCCGGTAAATCCGCTTACCGTGCCCTTAATGTTCCCGTCCACGCGGGCAAGCCCTTTTATATCGACCCCCGCCCTCACAAGCTCAAGAAGCGTTTCCAAGTGGAAATCCCCTTTGACCCCGGCATCGAACGAGGCGGCGCGGATATCCAGGGTGGGAGGGAGACTGAATCCGCCCCTCACCGCGATGGCGCCCTCTCCGGACCCTTCCAGCTTGAAATACCTTTTAAACGTGCCGGGCGAAACGTCCAGGTCGAGCTTCGCCTGAAGCCCTTTCTCTTTCGAATAACTTCCCTCTCCGATGCGGACCTCGGAGCCGTCTATTTCGGCTGTGAGCCTCTCGACCCTGAGGACGTCCTTTCTCAATTCGGCGGAGGTCTTTCTGATTACGGCTTTGATCTCGGGGTGCTCTTTAAAGGCAAGGGAAAGATGTGCGCTGAGTATCCTCAACTCCTGCTTGTCCTTTAGTTCGGCCTCCGCGTTCAGAGCGGAGGAGGCAAGGCTTATCTTCCTGGCGGAATCCGAATACCGGATACTCCCGTTCCTCACCTCTGCTGTTTTTACCTTCACCTCGAATGCGCCGGGCTCTTTTTTCTCCTTCAGGAGGGAGATTATGCGATTAAGCCGTTCCGGGGTAAGGGAGGCATCCGGGGAATTCAAGACAAGCCTTTTTATGAAAATGGTCCGGGCAAGGAGCCGGCCAGGGCTTACGTAGGCCTTCACACTTTTGGCCGCAAGGGCGCGCTCCCCGGCCTCATCGAGGAGTTTAACTTCTTTAGCTTCCAGATAGAGCGGAAAGAGGTTCAGTATGACCCTGTCGGCCATCAGCTGAAAGCCCGTCGAGGCCTCGAATTCCGTAAAGGCCGCCCTCTTTAAATAATTCGAAAAACCGGTGCTCCTCAAGAAGAGAAAGAGCCCGAGAAAAAGGAATGCGAGGAGCCCAAGCCCGATAGTCCTTTTTATATTTATTCTCATTAATTTAGCCCCGAATAATAATATAGTATATATTCGATATGAAAAAAATGTGATTCTCAGGCGAGATCGGATCCCCCTTCAACCTGCCCTTTTTGATATAATTAAGGACAGTCCATTTGACAAAAAATTGCCGGATGGGCTTAATTAATAATTGAAGGCGCGTAGCTCAGGGGGAGAGCACTACCTTGACACGGTAGGGGTCCGGGGTTCGAAACCCCGCGTGCCTATTTTAAGAGAGAAGGGGTTGGCTCATCCCCGTTTCCCCCTTAATTTAAGGGGGGATCAAGGGGGTTAAGTCGGCCCCCTTTTCTTTTAAGATTTTCCCCGGAGGAGTTTTGAACTGCCGGGCAGTATTTTGGCTATGCGGAGGAGTACCCGGTAGCGCCCCACGGCCTTCCACTCTTCGGGAGCACTATGGTTGTCGGGGCCAAATGCGACTTCTACTTTGCCTTTCCGGTCCCGTACCGGCCGCCCTTCCCCGTCCCGCCGGATGCGGTACTCGTATGTGCGCGCAGGTCCGCCGGAGATGAGATGGCGCGGCTTCCGAAGCAACCGGTCGGCAAATCGCTCCGACCATACGGCGGCTACAAGCTCGCCGTCAAGGGCCATGCTGAGCGGGTCCATGTTATACGTTCCGACGAGCGCCAGCCGGCCGTCGATCACGCCCAATTTGCTGTGCAGATTGTGCTTGTCCCCGGCCACAAAAAGCCGCAGGGTCGGCACATGCGCCAGGAGCTCCGGCCACTGATCGAGGAAAAAGGCCTGGCTGAGCGCGTTGTCGCTCGAAACCGGACTGTTCGTGAGGACCGTAATCCGGACTCCCCGGGCCGCCGCTTCCTCGAGGACGGATACCGCCTTCCGGGACAGCACAAGATAGGGGCTCTGAATAAATATTTCGCGCTCAGCGGAGCGGGCAAGGCCCTCAAGGCCCGTGCCGATCGGATCGCGAGAACTGAGAGTACGGGGGCGGCTGTCCAGCAGCCGCACTTCCGCCGCGGTCGGGCTTGCGGATTTCTTTTCGAGCGCGCCCCGGAGGCGGGGCAATTTTTCGAGGTCCTCGAGCCAGGAGAGCCCTTTGTCGCGGATGGCAGAGACCGTGTTTTCCGAAAATGGCTTGCCCCGTAGCCATGCGTCCATGGCCTCGTACGCGAGGAGCAGGTCTTCCTCGGGATTTACAATGTCAACCCTTTCAGGCTTTAAATCATGGGCTTCACCGCTTTCAAATCCCACGTCAAAAAGGGCACTTAAAGCGCTGCCGGCCTCTTTTCCATGAAGGAGCACGTCCGCGTCATAAAAGGCTTTTGGATCGTCTGCCGGGTCCGCGAAGTATTCCGACCCGATATTTCTGCCCCCCAGGAGAGCGAGCCGCCCGTCGGCAATAAGTATTTTGTCATGGTCACTCGCTATCACCGCGGCCGGGTTGAATGTAAGGAACAGGTCGGTATACCGAAAGACGAGCGGGCGATACATTTTCACCGACACGTTCGCGTTGGCTGCCAGGGCGTCAAGATAATCGTTGCCGCTTATATTCCGCGCGAGCCTGGTGCCCATCGCGTCCAGGAGTATCCTTACATGCACTCCCTCGCGCGCCTTCTGCAGAAGATGCCCTAAAAAGGACATGCCGAAAACATCCCCCTTGAGAATAAAATAGCTGATGTCCAGGTTCCGGCGGGCTTCCCCAAGCAGGCGCCAGCGCGCGGCCCATGCCCGGGGGTTTTCTTCGAGGAGCTCGATGCGGGTGAGAGTCCCGGTCTTTTCAGCGCCCCTTCCCGGGTCTTCTATTTGGGGAAGGTCCTCAAATACTTCCCTGAGTGTATTGCCGGAGGGAGCAGGAAGGGGGGTCTGGTCCCGGTAACCGCTCTCCCCGGGCAGTTGCACATCCAAGAGCAGATTGCCTGAAACCCAGGCTGCGATAAGGAGGGCCGGGAAGGCGAGGAGGATGCCGCACTTTTTATGCTTCATATTTAGAAGGAGATTGAAAATTCAGAATGTAACCCCGGAGACTGTCCGGCAAATACCTTTTCCCGATTTAAGGGCATTATATTTTGTAGCCGCAACCTTCAGGTTGCGCTATATGAACGCAGGCTAAAGCCTGCGGCTACATCACTAAGACCGGTAAGACCCCGGTTACGCTCGCTATCCATTTATATGCCCAAAGTAGCACAGGGAGAGGTTGAAGTCAATGAGCCGGGAGTAAAGTGCCGCTTACTGCTTTTGCGCGAAGATAAAAGGCGGCGACCACGGGCAGGTGGTCCGAGGCAAACCGGATGAACCCGGAGCGGTCCGCCGGGTTTGATATAGAGAATGCCCCGGTCAGGTATTCAGAGGGCAGGACCCATATGCGGTCCAGCGGAAGGAAGGGGATAAGCGCGGGGAAAGACCGCATGGTTACGGGCTTTCCCAATCTCTCCTCAAGCCGCTTCAGAACGGGGCTCCCGGGGACCCAACCGTTCATATCTCCCATCACGACCAGGGGGAAACGGGGGCGCTCGGGCAGGATCTGGAGGAGGCGCTCCATCTGCCTGTTCCGTTCCATCGGCCACAGGCCGAAATGCGTTGCAAGCACGCGAACGGTGAAGTCTCCAACCATGATATCCGCGTCGATCACGCCCCGGGGCTCGAAACCGCCCAGGCTTATATCATGGAGGCGCACGCGGGTTATAGGAAAACGGCTCAAAAGCGCGTTGCCGTATTCCCCTTCCTTTTTGAGTCTTGTGGGCGCGGAAACGGCCATGTACATGCCGGCCCTCTCCGCAAGGTAGCGCACCTGGGCGGACGCGCCGCCGCCCGGACCGGACAAAACCTCCTGCAGCGAAATGATGTCCGCGTCGAGTGAGCGGATGACCTCCGCGACCCGCCCGGGGTCCTTCCGGAAGTCCATCCCCGTGCACTTATGGACATTATATGAAGCGATGCGAAGGGGGCGTTCTCCCCGCGCAGTCGCTTCCCATAGGGCCGCGAGCCCCGCGGGGTCCCGTGAAGGCCATTCCCTAACGCCGATTTCCCGAGGCCCCAGCACGACCGGCTCTCTCGGGGGCATCCGGTCCCCCATCCCCGCGAATAGGAAAAAGCCTCCTGCGAGGAACGAAACCGCAAGACTTGCCGTTATTAATTTGGAAAACATAAAAGAGGAAAAACTCCGATATTGTTTTTGCTTCGATTAAGCCCCTCTATTATAAGCGCCCCGGCTCCCAAAAAAAAAGGGCCGGCTTGCGCCGGCCCTTCTGCTTTGAACCTGATTATGGGTTCGCGGCGAATGTGACCGAAATCGTGTGAGGCGTGGTCACGCCCGTGAAGGTATGTTCGGATACCGCCCCCACGGAAGCGCCGTCAACAAGCACATCAGCCACATGATAGCCCGCGTTCGGGGTCATCCAGAACGTCTGGGAGCCTCCGATCGCGACCCTTACCACGCCCGAAGGCCCTATCCTGCCATTGGAGCCGGCAGTGGCCGTAATCGACGCGTCAAAATCGGCCACTATCGTGTGGTTTGCGTTGACGTTCGTAAAGGTGTAGCTCGTGAGCTTCCCTTTGTAAACGGTGTCCACATAGACCCCTCTAACCAGGTATGAGCCAAAGCTGGTGGTAGTGGGGGTTATTGTGAAGGTCTGGCTCGTGCCGCCCGTCACCGTGACCGCACCCAAAGGCGCAATCGTACCGGCAGACTGTGCCGCCCCTATCCCCACAGAGGACGTAATGGTGTAATCCAGCGGTGGCGTGGGCACTGCGGCGGCGTAAACGGTCTTTTGCCTCAACCCGTAGAACCCCAGGTTGTCGGTAATCAGGAGGCGGACCTTATGATATCCTGCGGCGCTGTATGTGCAGGAGGCCGTCGTTGCAGTCGGGCCCTCCACATCCCATGTGTTCAGGTTGTCCTCACTCGTGCAGTCCCACTGGTATGTGCAGGGGGTATTGGTGCATGTCGACCCCGCGCTGTTCAGGTCTACCTCGAAATCGGTCACCGTGTCATTGGCCCAGGTGAAGTCCGCTCCAGGGATCTTGACCCCGGCAAGCTCCGGGTTTTTGAGCCTTGCGAGTTCTTGCGGATAATATCCGAGCACCGTCCCCTGGTCCAGGGTGTTCCCGATGGGTGCGCACTCGTCAACATCGGCGAGGTTCAGGCTATAAGAGTTGCCCCACCTGTCCTTATACCCCAAACCGGCGCTCACCCGGTTTGTCCCGCTGATATTCGTCTGCACCACGCCGGCGGTTGTGCCGCATTCGGCATCGTCTTCGGTGGGATTATTAAAGAGAGTATGCGTCTTGTCGAAGAACCCGACCGAGCGCTTGTTGTAGAACTTGCTGATAACGCTGGCCGAGTGGCACATGATGCAGCCGCCGCCGTCCGGGTCGCCCAAGATGTAATTGCACTCCCCGGGGTCGTCGGTGTCCGTATCGCCGTTCCGGTCGATGCATTTGCCGGCCTTGGGCATAACGTTATGGCTTACGTCAAAGGTGTTGATGTAGAAGTTCATAATGGGCGTCGCCGAGCCGCCGAGGGACGTGTTGATCCTGCTCACCATGTCCGTGATCTCGGCCTTTGTGTTTACGATGAGGGTGGTGTCGCCGCCCTGGGCCCTGTTGAGAGGCCAGTCGTAAACGCCGTCGGCGGGGCTGGTGTCTCCGCTTGCCGTCCTCTTGGCCTCGGCCGCGCCCTTAGCGATCCTCTGGAATGTCGGATTGGACGCGCTCCCGTTCACCCAGACTGGGACGGCCATCGTGGTCAGCGGCTCGATCTTGAACTCCTCGCCGTGGTGCCCCGTGTCCCTGTAAAGATAAAGGGGCTTGTAGTTGATCCCGTAAGGAGAACTTACGAGGAACTGTCCCCTTGAAAACATCTGGAACGGCCCGGCCGTGAAGTCCTCCACACTCTGCTTTTTCACGAAGTTCACGACCGGGATATGGCAGGTGCGGCAGTCAATCTTCTGGAAGTGCCTGGCCGAGAAGCCCGCGTGCGCCGCAGTAGGATCGGGAGCACCTGCCGCGTTGGGATGCGTGCCGTCGATATGGCAGCCCTCGCAAGTTGCCGTGCCGTCGAGCTGGTCCATGTTCTTGCCGTCGGGCAGGTTATTGCCTTTCGCGAACTGATGGTCGATGCCCTTCACATTGAGGGCGGGGAACACCTCTTCGGACAGGCTGTTGTACATGGCCGGGAAGCTGCCCGCAACGTTATAATGGCAGTAAGAGCAGGTCCTTCCCGAACCGGCCGCGGTGCCCATATGCGCATCGGGGTTGTTCGGGTCGTTGATGGACTCGCCCCTCTTGCCGAACTCGGCCCTGCCTTTCGTAATGCCCCAGGCACTCGTGTTGTTGCCCCCGCCGACTATATCTCCATCGGCCGTGCTGCCTGTGCCCAGATATTTCTGGAAGGCCGTAAAGCCCAGGGGAGTGCTCGTCGGCCCCTGGACCGAAGCAAGGCTCTTATCGGCGAAGTGGCAGAGGGCGCAGTTCTCCCTGTCGGGGACCGTGTTAATGAGAGTGCCGGGAAGGACGCCCGCGCCCGAGCCGAGGTTATTATACCCCGTGATGGTTGGGTTAGGGTTCGTTCCGACAGAGCCTTTGGTAGTGATCTCGACGAGGCCCGTGGTCCCGGTAGGAGAAACCAGGCCCAGGGTGGCGGATTTCTTGACAACTCCGGTGGCCGGCCCGTAGTTCCTCTCCAGGTTGCTGTACCTGAAGCCGCCCACGGTGGTCTTCAAGTGGCACATGAGGCAGTCCGCCTCGATGACGCCGTTCGTCTGCCAATCGGATACCTTGCTCACTATGCCCACGCCGGGAGAGAACGTGAAATAATCGCCCTCGCCGGGGGTGGGATTAAGCCCGGAGAGGCCGAGCCCTCCGTTTACGCCGTCAAAGCGGTAGCCGTCCCTGTCATACTCCAGGGGGCCGCCGCCCGGGTGGCACCACGCGCATCCGGAATGGGCCATGTCCCAAGTGCTCATATCGAACTTCGAAGAGTTTGTCTCGCTCGGGTCCGCCAACTGGCGGTTCGAGGGCGGTCAGTACTTTCCGTACATTCCCGCGGAGCTTGTGAAACTGGCGAGGCCGTAAAAACTCCTCTGCCTGTCTCCGTAGGAATGGTTTAGGCCCTGCTGGAAGTGGTAACCGGCGGTGACGCCGTGCAGGGGATAAGGAACGCTGTACGGGCTTCCATAAGACGGCGAGCCCGTGCCATGGTCTTTCACGGCGTAAGCGACATCGCTCTCATAGATATTGCCCGAGAGCCCCTCGTCCGTTGCGATTGAATCATGGCAGGACGTGGTGCCGCAGGTGGTCTTCGGGCTGTAGGGGTTCGTCGTCCCTGCGACAAGGTTGCCATCCCTGTCTTTCAAGGGCACATCCACATGGATGGCGCTCGAAAGCGAGGCAAGCCCCATGAGCCCGATCGCCAGGACGGCAATCAGAACTATTAATCTCTTCATTCCCTTCATTCCTCCTTGGTAAGTTAATTCAGCTAAGAAAAACTCAAAAGGCCGAAAAGTCCAAAATTCCCCCCAACCACCTCCTTACGCCTATCGGCACATGAATTTGGGCTGCTCTGGAGAGAGCAAGAAGAGTGCCAAAAGCCGGGGGAATCTTTCGGACCACGTAACTTAAAGCCGCAACATGTTTTCAGAGGCGCCCTTACCGGACTGGTAAAAAAAAGCTCCGCCCGACATAGGTGGACCGGGGCGAAATCACCCCAAAAAGAGGCCATATCACCCCAAATCTCTAATCCTACAAGTTGCGAATAATCTAATATCCGAAAGTCCCTGCTATAAAAGGAGTGGCACGTAAATTGCTTTTTGAAAGGGATGAAATTGCTTTGCAAATGGCGGCTCTTGCGTTGCTGCGCCCTGCTTTTACGGGGCCACGGGGCCGGCAGCTTTTCGGGAGATTTTATATAATAGGAAGCCCTTGGAATCCGGGCGCAAAAATATTCAGCACCAGGAGAGAGAAATGCCTGAAATCAGGAATTTGACCCTTTTCAGATTCTTCCCTGTTTTGCTCCTTGCGGCGATGCTGTTTTCACCGGCACTCGCGGCAGGGGCGGAAGAGGCCGCGCAAAAAGAGAAGGCCGCAGAGCCCCGGAAGGGCCTGGAACAGGAAAAAGCCCCGGAGGCCCCGAAGGGGATCACCAGAGAGGAGGCGGAAAAGATAGTCGTTGCCCGGGTAAACGGGACCCCCGTTACGCTCGCCTCGCTCCTTCAGGTCATGAACCGTTTCACCCCCCGGGAACCCGCAACAGCAGCCGAAGTGAGGGAACAGGCCCTCTCAAGGCTTATCTTTCAAGAGCTTGCCTATCAGGAGTCGCGCTCAGAAGGGATATCCGTTGAAAAAGACAAGATAGACAATTCGATCGCGAACCTGAAGACGAACTTGGGCGGAGAGGAGCAGTACGCCGCATTTCTCGCGCGCGAGGGCATTAAGGAAAGCGATATCCGGGGACGCGTCGAAAGGTCCCTGGCCCTGGAAATCATATACAACCGGGAGGTAGTCGAGAAGGCATCCGTCCCGGAAGCGGAACTCAGGGAAGAGTATGAAAAAAACAAAAGCTCTTTCGTGCAGAAGGAAAAGATAAGGGCAACGGACGTTTTTGTGCGGTCCGATAAGGAGCAGGACCCCCCGCACAAGGCAAAAAAGCTCCTTGCCGAGATCAAGGACGTGCACGGGGGGGACCCGTGGAAGCTGCTCCTTGACGGGACATTCCTCGTGAGGGATTACCGGATGACAAAAGAGCGGGACAAGGAACTTTACGAGGCGGCAAAGGAGCTGAAAAAAGGAGAACTCTCGGGGGTAATAACAACCCGGGACGGCGCCCATATAATAAGGCTCGAGGAATATGCCCCCGAGGAACAGTTAACCTTCGAGAAGGTGAAGGACTCCCTCGAGAGGCGGTTGAGGTCCGCCGCCCAGCAAAAGAGGATGAAGGAGTGGGAAGAGGAGCTTAAAAAGAAGGCCGTCATTGAAATCGTTCCGGCTAAGGAGTGGAAGCCGGCACAGGGCTGAGAGGAATAGGTTCTATTCTTTCGGCTGGGAAGATATGCCCAGCTTCTTGAGCCGGTACCTCAAGGTATCGCGGGTGATGCCCAGAAGTTTTGCGGCCTTCCTCTGGTTCCCGGAAGACAGGCCTACCGCTTTTTTTATAAGCTGGGCCTCGACGTCCTTCAAGGAAAAGCCCTCGGGCGCGGAGGCGGTCTCTTCATTTCCGGCGGAAACCCCGGCGAAAACGGGCCGGGAGAGGGTATGGTGCCCGGCGAGCTCGGCTAAGCCGATTACGGCGCCCCGGGATATCACGATGAGCTTCTCGATGAGGTTCTTGAGTTCCCTGATGTTTCCCGGCCACGAATATTCCTTTAAGGCTTCCAGGGCCTCGGGGGAGAACTCTTTCTCTTTTGTGCGGTGCCGCTCCGAGGCGCCCTTTAAAAAGCGGGAGGCGAGGAGCGGCAGGTCCTCTATCCGCTCCCTCAGCGGGGGCAGCTCTATCGTGGCCACATTCAGGCGGTAAAACAGGTCCATCCTGAAAGAATTGTTCCGGGCAAGCTCCTGCAGGTCCCTGTTTGTGGCGGCTATGATCCTCGCATCGGCGTTCTTGTACTGAAGCCCCCCTATCCTCCTGAACTTCTTTTCATCCAGCAGGGTGAGTATCTTTGACTGGAGCTTGTAGGCCATGTCCCCTATCTCGTCAAGGAAAAGAGTGCCCCCGGCCGCCGTCTCCACAAGCCCCTTCTTTTCGGCCTTTGCGTCCGTGAAGGCCCCTTTCTCATAGCCGAAAAGCTCGCTTTCCACGAGGTGGTCCGGTATCCCGGAGCATCCTATCTCTACAAAAGGCATCCCGCTCCTCGGGCTTGCCTCGTGTATCTCGCGCGCCAAAAAATTCTTTCCGGTCCCGGTCTCTCCCAGAAGGAGTATGGTGAGGTCGGACTTCGCGGCCAGGTGCTCCGCCAGCTTTAATATCCCCGCCATTTTCCCGCTTTTATACGCGATTCCGCCGAAGGGGGCCCTTTCGGACCCGGAACCCCCGGCCTCGAACACCTTGATCAAGCTATCGAGGCGCTCGAAATCAATGGGCTTTTCCAGGTAGTCGATGGCCCCTCTCTTCATCGCCTCGACGGCCCCCTGCACATTTGCGTGGCCCGTTATCATGAGGACCCGGGTATCCGACCTCAGCTCTTTTATGGTCTTCAAAATGCCAAGCCCGTCCGCGTCCGGAAGATGGATATCCAAGAAGATTATCTGCGGGTTTTCCTTTTCTACTTTTTCGAGCGCGCCCATGCCGGAAGAGGCCGTGAGCACTTCATATCCGGCCCTTTCGAGGCACCTCTTCAGGGCAAGCCGGACCCCCGGCTCGTCATCAACGACCAGCGCTTTCCGGGGGGAAAAGACCCCGTTCGTGGGTATTTTGAGCATGCCCGATTCTAAGACATCGCACCCGGATTAGTCAATAAATTTCTTGACAAAATGGGCTTTATAAAGTCAAACTTGCGCATCAGGAGAACCGGGGGGAAATTTTGAAAGACCTCTTAAGAAGGTTCTGGACCAAAGGGTACTTCCTTGTCCTGATCTTCATCTGGACCCTGCTTATAATCCTCTCGACCTTCTGGAACATATACCAGAGCAAGAGGGAAACGCTCGAGAAGGCCCGGGTGGAGGCGAGGGCCATATTCGAGCATACCCTCGCATACAGGCGCTTGAACGCCCTGCACGGGGGCTTTTACGTCCCCATCGAGACAAATCCTCCCAACCCCTACCTCATTACGCCTCACAGGGACGTGGTCACGGCGGAGGGCATCAAGCTCACGCTCATGAACCCCTTCCGCATGACGAAACAGGCTTACGACATTTTAAAGAAACAGTCCCCGCTGGCGGCCCTGAACCGCACCGTAAGCCTTAAGCCCCTGAACCCGGAAAACGAGCCCGATGAGTGGGAAAGGAAGGCCCTCCTCGAGTTCGAAAAAGACAAAAAAGAAGTAACCGAACTCACCGAGATAGAGGGCGAGCCCTATATGAGGGTAATGAAGCCCTACATGACCGAAGAGAGATGTCTCGGGTGCCACAGGGTTCAGGGCTACAAGGCCGGGGACGTACGGGGAGGGATGAGCATCGCGGTCCCCATGAAGCCCTATTTCGCGGGGGCAATCGCGATGGAGAAGAGCATAATTTCTACACACCTTGTCCTATGGGCGCTGGGCGCGGTCGTCCTTTTCTTTTTAATGAGGGTCCTGAGGAATATGGAGGAACGGCTTTTCCAGGCGCGAAAACTGGAATCCCTTGGAAAGTTCGCGGGCTCGGTGGCGCACGACTTCAACAGCACCCTTACCGCCATAACCGGGTTTGCCCACATGTTGAAGACCGACTTGAACGAAAAGGACGCGATGCTCACCGAATGCGCGGAGCAGATACTTGTGGCCTCAAAACTGGGCAAAAACCTCACATCGAACCTGCTTGCGTTCGGCAGAAGACAGATCAGAAATCCGAAACCCGTAAGCCTGAATTCCGTTCTCGATAACATCGCCGATATCCTCAAGATGCTCGTCTCGGAGGATATACGGCTGAGGTTTGTGCTGTCGAAGAGCGAACTCCCCGTATTTGCGGACACCCACCAGTTGGAACAGCTCGTCTTGAACCTCTGCACAAACGCCCGGGATGCGATGCCGGGGCGGGGAGAGCTTGTCATCAGTACGTCTTTCGTCCTGCTGGATAAGCCGTATAAGGGCAAATACTCCACGGTGCCCCCGGATGCCTATATGACGTTTTCGGTCTCGGACACCGGTTCGGGGATACGCAAGGAAGACCTGGAGCATATTTTCGAGCCCTTCTTTACGACAAAGGACGCCTCTCACGGGACGGGCCTGGGCCTCTCCATAGTGGGCGATATCGTGGCCGAGCACAGGGGCCATATAGATGTACGGAGCGAACCGGGGAAAGGGACCTCGTTCAGGATATTTCTCCCCGTCATTAATAAGAAACCGGAGGAGGCCCCCGGAGCGGGACCGGGGAATACGGATCCCAACGGAGACAAACGGATACTCCTCGTGGAAGATGACCCGCTTGCAGGCAGGTTCCTGGAGAGCTTTCTCCGGAAGGAAGGCTATTCCGTAATCTCCGCCCGTGACGGCGAAGAAGGAGTTGCAAAGTACATGGAAAGGGACGCCCCGATAGACCTCCTCATACTCGATGCCGCGCTCCCCAGGAAGAACGGGAAAGAGGTCTTCGAAACCATCAAGGGGGAGACCCCCGGCATCAAGGCCCTCTTCATAAGCGGGTTTTCCGAAGGGATAATCCCGCCCGGCTGGACCGCCGAGCAGGGACTGGAACTCATCCCCAAGCCCCTCGACCTCGAAATTTTCATAAATAAAGTGCGTGAGCTGTCAAGAGGCCCAAATTCCCCCGCCTGAAAATCGGGCAAAAAAAAGGGCCGGTTTATGCCGGCCCTTTTTTTTGCCTTGGACCTGATTATTGAGCGAATGTGGCCGAAATCGTGTGAGGCACGGTCACGCCCGAGAACGTATAAGAGCTTACCGCGCCCACGGAAGCGCCGTCAACCACCACATCCGCCACGACGTATCCGGCGTTCGGGGTCATCCAGAACGTCTGTGAGCCCCCGATCGCGACCTTTACCACGCCCGATGGACCGATCTTCCCGTTGGGGCCGGAAGTGGCCGTAATCGAGGCGTCAAAATCGGCCCTTATCGTGTGGTCCGCGTTGACGTTTGTAAAGGCATAGCTCGTGAGCTTCCCCATATAGATGCCGTCCACATAGACCCCTCTGACCAGATACGAGCCAAGG
>Ga0214473_10002537_pt1 | contig 22407 bp, 23 predicted proteins | sample RVTome_7_FD_203509 | JGI IMG/M metagenome (GOLD analysis project Ga0214473, IMG submission 203509) | Soil microbial communities from uranium-contaminated site in the Upper Colorado River Basin, Wyoming, United States - RVT98D197 | ecosystem: Environmental > Terrestrial > Soil > Contaminated >... | reverse complement strand
TTGCCCGCTACGCTGAGGTGGTGGGGAGGGAGGAGGTCGTGCTGGAGCTGCCGCCTGACGCCGTCGTGGCCGACGCGGTGGCCGCGTTGCGGGCCAGCGTCCCGGGTGGCCAGTTGTTGCCGGCCCGCCCGCTCGTGGCCGTGAACCTGCGGCAGGTGCTGCCGGCCGATCGCCTGCACGACGGCGACGAGCTGGCCCTGCTGCCGCCCCTGGCCGGCGGGTAAGCGTGCCGTTCCTCACCCGCGCTCCCATCCGTCCCGATGCGCTGCTCGCCGCGATCCAGTCTCCCGAGCGTGGGGGTAACACCCTCTTTCTCGGCACCGTGCGGCGGGGACCGGACGACGGTCCGGTGGTCCGGATCGAGTACACCGCCTACGACGCCATGCTGGAGAGCGAGTTCGGGGCCATCGTGACCGAGGCCGAAACCCGCTGGCCGGGGACCCGGGTAGCGGCGGTGCACCGGCTGGGCGACGTCCCGCTGGGGGAAGCCAGCATCGCCGTCGCCGCCGCCGCCCCCCACCGGGCCGCGGCGATGGACGCCTGTCGCTACGTCATCGAGCAGGCCAAGCAGCGGTTGCCGGTCTGGAAACGGGAGATCCTGGCCGACGGCTCCGCCGCGTGGCGGGACAACGCCGGCGGCCGGGTGGCCAGCGGTCCACCGCCGAGGTAGCCATGGCGCTGGGTGTCGCGCTGATCGAGCCGAAGATCCCACCCAATACGGGCAACATCGCCCGCCTGTGCGCCGCCACCGCCTGCACCCTGCACCTCATCGAGCCGCTGGGATTCTCCCTGGACGACGACCAGGTCCGGCGGGCGGGGCTCGACTACTGGGACGAGGTGGACCTGTGGGTTCACCCCGCCTGGCATGCGTTCCGGGACGCCGTGGCCCGGGAGCGGTGCCTGTACTTCTCCTCCCACGGCACGCTGTCGTATCTCGACGCGCCGTACGCCGCCAACTCGGTCCTGGTCTTCGGCAACGAGACCGTGGGCATGCCGGAACGGATCCGGGAGAAGCACCCGGACCGGACCTACCGCATCGCCATGACGGCAGCCGTGCGCAGCTTGAATCTCGCAACCGCGGTCGCCATCGTCGTGTACGAGGCGGTCCGCCGACTGGGACTGGGACTCGAAGACGGACGCCCGGCCCCGTGATTTCCTCACCTCTCATCCGGATCGTCACATGCTGAATACGATTACTGTGGTCGGCGCGGGACACGTGGGAGCGACCCTGGCCCAGCAGGTCGCCCAGCAGGAGCTGGCCCGCCGGGTGGTGCTGGTCGACATCCTCGAGGGGATCCCTCAGGGAAAGGGGCTCGACCAGTGGCAGTCAGCCCCCGTCCTCGGGTTCGACACCCGGGTCGTGGGCACCAACAACTACGACGACGCCAAGGGGAGCGAGATGGTGCTGGTGACCGCGGGCATCGCCCGGAAGCCGGGGATGAGCCGCGACGACCTGGTGCGCACCAACGCCGACATCGTCAAGGCGGTGAGCCAGGAGATCAAGCGCGTGGCCCCCAAGGCCACCGTGATTGTGGTGTCCAACCCGCTCGACGTCATGTGCTGGGTGACCAAGCAGGTCACCGGCTTCCCGCGCGAGCGGGTGATCGGCATGGCCGGCGTGTTGGACACGGCCCGGTTCCGGGCGTTCCTGGCCGAGGCGATTGACGTGTCGGTCGAGGACATTCAGGCCATGGTGCTGGGCGGCCACGGCGATACCATGGTCCCGCTCATCTCGTACACCACCGTCTCCGGTATCCCCATCACCCAGTTCATCAAGGGCCCCGCGCTGGACAAGATCGTCGAGCGAACCCGGAACGGCGGGGCGGAGATCGTCGGGTACCTGAAGACCGGGTCCGCCTACTACGCGCCCGCCGCCGCCGCCGCCCAGATGGCGGCCGCCATCGTGCACGACAAGAAGCGGGTCCTGCCGTGCGCCGCCTGGCTCCAGGGCGAGTACGGGTTCGCGGAGCTGTATCTCGGGGTGCCGTGCAAGCTGGGCCAGCGGGGGCTCGAGGGGATCATCGATGTGACCCTCAGCCCCGAGGAGAAGGCGGCCCTGGCCAAGTCGGCCGACTCGGTGAAGAAGACCATGGAAACGGTCAAACTCTAACTCGGAGGGCGCATGACCGGCCTCGCCGCCATCGCTGCCGCTGCCGCGGCCCCCCTGGTTCCGCTCATGGACCTGTGGGTGCCCATCCTCATCGCGACCGCGCTCGTTTGGGTGCTGAGCGCGCTCTTCTGGACCGTGTCACCCCACCACAAAGGTGACTTCGGACAGCTGCCCAACGAAGACCAGACCCTGGGCGCCCTCCGCCAGGCGAGCCTGAAGCCGGGTACCTACGGCTTCCCGTATGCGGCGAGCCAGGCGGACGCCAAGAGCCCGGAGTTCCAGAAGAAGCTGGAGACGGGACCGGTGGGTACGCTCACCATCCAGTCTGCCGACGTCTACAAGAACATGGGCAAGCCCATGATCCTGTCGGTGATCTTCTATCTGGTGGTGAGCGTCTTCGTGGCCTACGTGGCCGGGCGCACCCTGCCCGCGGGGACGGACTACCTGCAGGTCTTCCGGATCGTGGGGGCGACCGCGTTCCTGGCGTACGGTATGGCGATCATCCCCGATACCATCTGGTTCGGCCGGGGCTGGACCCGCGCGGGGAAGCAGCTGCTCGACGCCCTGGTCTATGCCCTCGTCACCGCCGGGGTGTTTGGATGGAGATGGCCGGGAATGTGAGCTGTGAGCTGTGAGCTGTGAGCTGTGAGCTGTGAGCTGTGAGCTGTGAGCTGTGAGCTGTGAGCTGTGAGCTGTGAGCTGTGCGCTGTGCGCGGTGAGCTGTAGTTCACCGCCCACAGCGCACAGCGCACACGGTCAACCTCCCCGATACTCGACGTAGTTCCGCGGCGTCTCCCATAGCACGATTCTGACCAAGTTACCCGGCAGGTTCCCCTCCAACCGCTTCCAGATCACGATCGCGATGTTCTCGGCCGTGGGGTTGAGGTCGCGGAACTCCGGGACGTCGAGATTCAGGTTCCGGTGGTCCAGCGCGGCCACGACCGTCTCCTCGGCGATCCGCTTGACCACGCCCAGGTCCACCACGTAGCCGGTGACGGGATCCACCTCACCTTCCACCGAAACGTCCAGCTCGTAGTTGTGGCCGTGATAGTTCGCGTTGTTGCAGGGGCCGAAGATCCGCCGGTTCTCGGCGTCGGAGAGCCGGGGCGCGTGCAACCGGTGCGCCGCGTTGAAATGGACTCGGCGGGTCACGATCACGGTGGGCATCCTCAGGTCCTCACGGTCGAACGGTAATCTCCGCCCGGGCCTCCAACGCCCGGTCCGTGGCCGGTATCCGGCCGACCACGGTGTAGCGCCCCGGCTCGGCCGGCGCCACCGCCGCCACCTGGTAGGCCACCGAGTCACCGGCCTGGACCCGCACCTGGCCCAGCATCTGCATGAACATCATGCCCTCGGCCCAGCGCCACACGGGGTGTCCGGCGGAGTCACGGACTTCCACGTCGTACCGCTGGCCCGTCGCGAAGCGCAACACCACCGTGTCGGGGCCGGCGTTGGTCAACGTCAGGATCACGGCGAGCGAGTCGCCCGGCGCATAGACGCTCCGGTCGGTGCGGATCCCGAGCCGCAGGTCCATCGAGGCCTCCCGTTCGCCGGCCCCCTGGAGCATGCCGCTCGCGAGACCGAACCCCAGCCCCACCACCATCCACCGGCGCATGTCCCAGAATGTACCCGCCGGCCGTGTTGACCGCCGCTCCGAGGATTCTTACCGTTGGACGATGCGCATTGCCCGCGCGGCCCTGGCCGCCACGCTCGCGTTCGCGCCCTTCGTGGCGGGGGCCGGGCCCGCCGCCGCCCAGGGCCCCACGTTCGAGCTGACCTATGGCGCCTGGTTCGCCGACGACGACACCAGCGCCCGGGTGTTCCACGCGGGGGTGACCCGCCGTCTCCTCGGGCCCCTCGGCTGGGGGGTCGGGTTCGCGCACGTCCAGGATTCCCGCGACTCGCTCTCCCGATCGCTGTCGGGCGGCGAATTCTCGCTGAGCCTCTGGCGCGATGGCTCGGGCCCCTATGTGCTCACGTCGGTCGGCCTCGGCGTCCGGCACCGGGGCGGGGGAACCGATGCCTTCTGGACCGCCGGCGCGGGCTACCAGGTGCGGCTCCTGTCGCTCTTCTCGCTGGGAATCGAGGCGCGCTACCGGATGGAAGACACCCGGGTCCGCGGCTTCTGGCAGCTCGACCCCGCGGATCGGCGCGGAGTGCAGATCGCGGGACGGATTGCGTTTGGAATCGGTGGGCGCAGGGAGCCGGGAGCGGTACCCTCGCAGACCGGTCCCACCTCCGTCGGTGGGCGTCCCGCATCCGAAGGCGACGGGCGTACGGAGGGTACCGCTCCCCGCTCCCCGCTCCCCACCGCGACCGATCCCTACGCCATCGCCGTCGCCTCCGGCGCCAGCGAAGAAGCCGCCCGACTCACGGCCAGCGTGGTGGAGACGGCCCTGGCGGCCATGGGCAGCCCGTATCAGTGGGGCGGCACCAACGCCAATGGCTTCGACTGCTCCGGCCTCATCCAGTTCGCCTACGCCAAGCACGGGGTCCTGTTGCCCCGCATCAGCCGCGACCAGGCCCGCATGGGGCAGGCCACCGACCGCGACGTGGCGGGGCTTCGCCCCGGCGACATCCTGGCGTTCTCGAACGACGGGACCAGCCAGGTCAGTCACGTCGGCCTGTACGTGGGCGGCGGCCAGTTCATCCACAGCTCGGGGACCGGGGTCAAGCTCTCCGGCCTCGAAGCCGACGACGGCGACAGCCGCTGGTGGCGGCAGCGCTGGGTGGGAGCGCGTCGCATCGTCGAGTAGCGCTGGCCTTGACTCCTTCGGGACCTGCTCTAGCTTTCCAATCTACTAGCACTCAGCGCTGCCGAGTGCTAACCTATCAGAAACAACGTAGCGACAATCAGTTACCGCAACGGAGGTGTTGTTATCATGTCCACTGCCACAAAGACCGCCACCAAGAGCAAGCTCAAGATCCAGCCGCTGGCGGATCGGGTGGTCATCAAGCCCCTGGAAGACACCGAGGAGATGCGCGGTGGTCTCTACATCCCCGACACGGCCAAAGAGAAGCCCCAGCAGGGCGAGATCGTCGCGGTCGGTCCGGGTCGCGTCGAGAAGGGCGCCAAGGTCCCGATGGAGGTGAAGGTCGGGCAGCGGGTGCTCTACGGGAAGTACAGCGGCACGGAAGTCACGCTCGACGACCAGCAGCTACTCATCGTCAAGGAATCTGACGTCCTCGCCGTGATCGGCTGAGGCGGGAGAAGGAGAAATCCATGGGAACGGCAAAGGAACTGCATTTCGACGTCGATGCGCGCGCCCGCCTGAAGCGGGGCGTCGACCAGTTGGCCGACGCGGTCAAGGTGACCCTCGGCCCCAAGGGCCGGAACGTGGTCATCGACAAGAAGTTCGGCAGCCCGACGGTCACCAAGGACGGCGTCACGGTGGCCAAGGAGATCGAGTTGGCCGATCCGATCGAGAACATGGGCGCCCAGATGGTGAAGGAAGTGGCGACCAAGACCTCAGACGTCGCGGGTGACGGCACGACCACGGCCACCGTGCTGGCCCAGGCCATCTTCCGCGAGGGCCTGAAGAGCGTCACGGCCGGCGTCAATCCGATGGCCATCAAGCGGGGCATCGAGAAGGCCGTCGAGCTGGTGGTGGAAGAGCTCAAGAAGCTCTCGGTCAAGACCTCGGGCAAAAAGGAGATCGCCCAGGTCGGTACCATCTCCGCCAACAACGACCGGGAAATCGGCGACCTCATCGCCGACGCGATGGAGAAGGTGGGCAACGACGGCGTGATCACGGTCGAGGAAGCCAAGGGCCTCGAGACCACGCTGGAGACCGTGGACGGCATGCAGTTCGACCGCGGGTACCTCTCGCCCTACTTCGTCACCGACCCCGAGAAGATGGAAGCGATCCTCGAGGACGGTTACGTCCTGATCCACGACAAGAAGGTCAGCGCCATGAAGGACCTGCTCCCGGTGCTGGAGAAGGTGGCGCAGACCGGCAAGCCCATGCTCCTCATCGCCGAAGACGTCGAGGGTGAGGCGCTGGCGACGCTGGTGGTGAACAAGCTGCGCGGCACACTCAAAGTGTGCGCGGTGAAGGCGCCGGGCTTCGGCGATCGCCGCAAGGCCATGCTGCAGGACGTCGCGGTCTTGACCGGCGGCAAGGTCATCAGCGAGGAAGTCGGCTTCAAGCTCGAGAACACCGTGCTGGGCGACCTGGGTCGCGCCAAGCGCATCGTGGTGGACAAGGACAACACCACCCTGGTGGACGGCGCCGGCAAGGACAAGGACATCCAGGGCCGGATCCAGGAGCTCAAGGCGGCCATCGAGAAGACCACGTCGGACTACGACCGCGAGAAGCTGCAGGAGCGGCTGGCCAAGCTCGCGGGCGGCGTCGCGATCATCAACGTAGGGGCGGCGACCGAGACCGAGATGAAGGAGAAGAAGGCTCGGGTGGAAGATGCGCTCCACGCCACGCGGGCCGCGGTGGAAGAGGGTGTCGTGGCCGGCGGCGGGGTGGCGCTCATCCGGGCGCAGGACCAGCTCAAGAAGGTGAAAGTGGCCGAGGAGGACGAGCAGATCGGCGTGGACATCGTGCGCCGGGCGCTCGAGGAGCCCATGCGGATCATCGCCCAGAACGCGGGCACCGAGGGCTCGATCGTGGTCGAGAAGGTCCGGACCTCGAAGGAAAAGAACTTCGGGTACAACGCCCAGAGCGACAAGTACGAAGACATGGTCGCCGCCGGCGTGATCGACCCCACCAAGGTCACCCGTACCGCGCTACAAAACGCGGCCTCGGTCGCGGGTCTACTCCTCACCACCGAATGTGTCGTGGTGGAGAAGAAGGAAGACGAGAAGAACCCGCCCATGCCCGGTGGAGGTGGTGGGATGGGAGGCATGTACTAGGAGCTAGACGGCAGGCTAGACGGCTAGACGGATAGACGGCTAGCGGACGGCTAGTTTAGAGGTGAAAGCGGAGCCGGTTCGGCGTCAGAATAGCCGGACCGGCTTCTCTTTTACCCGCCTCCAGGCACCCGCTGGCCGTCTATCCGTCTCGCCGCTTACCCTAGCGCCTGGCTTGATTGATAATCCGATCGACCGTTGCTCGATCCGCGCGCAGGAGCCCGACGGCCGGGAGGCGAGGAAGCAGGTCGGCCCAGGCGGTATCCTGGACAAAGGCGCGACGAAACAGCGGAATGGCCTCGTCCACGCGTCCCTGATCCGCCAGCGTCACCGCCACCCAGTAGATCAGCTCGCCGTTGGTGGCGGAGTCCGGCAACATCTCCGAGGCGCGCCGATACGCCACGAGCGCCGAATCGATCTTGCCGGCCGCGACGTAGTTGTCGCCGTCCGTGGCCGCCTGATACGCCCGCGACACCCGCACCAACCGGCGCAGCTCGGCCAGCGGCTCGGGGTGGTCCTCCACCCGGAGATCGACCGTCTTCTGCCAGGGCGGGGCGGTGCGGTCGCCGCTCACCACGATGAGCGCCGCCGACTGCTTGCCCCGGATGTCGCCGCCCGCCGCCTGCGCGGCGTCGAGCGCGGCCAGCAGCCGCTCGGCCAGGTCGCCCCGGGTGGCCTCGAACGCCCGGGCCATCGCCGGCCAAATCCTGTCGCTGCGCATCAGGTTCGCCTGCACCGAGTAGCCGGCCCCCACGTGCTGGCCCGCGGCCGGGATGTCGCGCGAGCCGGTGTGCGCCGCCACGCGCCCCCGGGCATCGATCATCGCCACCTGGCGCACCTGGCTGTCCGGATCGGCCCGGAGCAGGGCCGCGAGGGCGGCCGGCGCCGGCGTTCCGGTCCGCATCAGGTACAACCCCCGCGGGCCGTAGCTGGGATCGACGAACGACTGGGTGGCCACCGCGCCGATGCCGGGCTCGGCCCACGTCACGATGCTCCCCACGCTGAACCAGTGCGACTGGACCGCCACGCCGATCTCCCCGGTCACGCTGTCCCGGGCGACGATCGAGTAGGTGTGGACGGGGCGGCGCGCTTCAGTCTGCGCCGCGACCGGCGCGGCGCCGAGCACGGTCACGAGGGTGAGGCCCGCGAACCACCGGTGTGACATCGGGAACCTCCGTTGAGGGGCTACGGTGACGAACGTCACAAGTCCGGCCGCCGGACCAATCGGCGCCGCCGGACCCGGCGCGGCGCCGTAGCCCGCCTCACCGGAAAGTCATAAGTTAGGCGCATGCTTTTGCGCGCGTCCATCGCGCTCGCGCTCGCGACGACCCTGGCCCCGGGCCTGGCGGCCCAGCGTCCGCCCCGGCTCGAGGGGACTTGGCGCGCGCAGACCCCCGACGGCCCCCAGACGGTGATCGTGCGGGCCGACTCGTCGGCCAGCTTCGGCGACGAGACGGTGCGATGGCGCATCGTGGCCGACTCGATCTTCATCGCGCTGGGGGACGAGTGGACGGTGTACCGCTTCGTCCTCGCCGGCCGGAAGCTGACCCTCTCGGGCGGCGACCTGGAAGAGCCCGTCGTGCTGCAGCGCGTCGGCCCGGCGTCGCCCCGCCCGGATTCCATTCCGGTGCCGGCCGCGCCGCCCATAACGCGACGCGGCCAGGGCGGGGCCGGCCGGTGACCGGGGGCCGCGAGTCCAGCAGCACCGGCGCGCCGGCGGGCAAGACCGCGCTCTCCCGCGAGCTGCGGGACTTCCTCATCCAGCTGTCCATCGCGCTCCACCGCTACGCCATGTACCCCGACGGCCATCCGTCGCTCGGGCCCACGGTGGAGCACGTGCACGGGATTCTCACCGAGCTCCTCACCACGCGCGAGATGCTCTCACTTGGCGTCGCCCGCAATCAGCTGGTGATCGAAGGCGTGGCGACGGACCCCAAGAACCCGGTGCTCACCGAGCTGGCGTCGCGCATGCACCGGCATCACGTCGGCGCCATCACGCTCCGGCGGGGCGTGGCCCATGCCGAGCTTCAGGAGTTCCTCCGGGCCGTGGCCCAAGATCCGGACCGCACCGGCCAGCCGGTGGGCCTCGATCCCAAGTATCGCGAGTCGATGTGGGCCCACCTGCGCCTCTACTCGCTCAACTACGAGCGGCTGCGGTTCGTGGGCGACGACCTGCCGGTGGAGGAGACCGAAACCGGGCGCGCCACCCGCACCCGGGCGGCCCAGCTCTGGCTGGGGCTGGCCCGCGCGGCGCTGGCGTCGGGCGAGACCGCGGACAGCCCCGAGGGCGAGGACGACCTGGAAAACGTGGACCCCACCGTCATCGCGCAGGCCATCAGCTCCCACGAGCGGGACGCGGCCTATGACCAGGTGATCGTGGGGTACATGCTCCAGATCGCCGAGCAGCTCAAGGCCGGCCAGGTTCCCGAGTCGGCGGCCCTGCGCCGCCGGGTCTCCCGCATGGTCTCCACCCTGCAATCCGACACGCTGCAGCAGTTGCTGGACATGGGCGGGGACGCCGCGCAGCGGCGCCGGTTCCTGCTGAACGCCGCCGAGGGCCTGGCGGCCGACGCGGTGGTGGATCTGGTCCAGGCCGCGGCCACCACCAGCCGGCAGACCGTGTCGCACTCCCTGCTGCGCATGCTGCAGAAGCTGGCCCGCCACGCGGAAGCCGGGCACGGCCGGCGGCAGGTCACCGCCGACGCCTCGGTGCGCGAGCAGATCGCCCAGCTCATCACCGACTGGTCGCTGAACGATCCCAATCCGGACGGGTACAGCCAGGCGCTCCAGCGCATGTCCACCGCCATGCCGGTCTTCGCCACGGCGGTCGAGGCGCGCTTCCTGCCCGAGCCGCGCCGGGTGGTGGAGATGGCGCTCGAAGTGGACGCCATGGGCGAGCCGGTCGAGCGCGCGGCGGACGAGCTGGTCGTCAGGGGCGAGCTCAAGTGGCTGCTCGAGACCCTGCGCGCGGCGCAGGCGCCCGGGGTCACCGCGGCCCTGTTCGCGCGCTACGTGACGCCGGCTCAGGTGGAGCACGTGCTGGTGATGGAGCCGGTGCCCGCGGCGCTGCTGGACGAGCTCATCTCGCAGCTGGGCGTGGCCGCCGCCGACCCGGTGCTCGACGCGCTGATCCGGGCCGAATCGAGTCAGACCCGCCGCCTGCTCATCGACCGGCTCATCAAGCTCGGCCCCTCCATCGGGCCGGCCGTGGTCCGCCGGCTGCACGACGAGCGCTGGTACGTGACCCGGAACATGCTGGCGCTCCTGGGCGAGCTGTCCCAGCTCCCGGCCGGCTTCGACGCGAGCCCCTACGCCGGCCACGCCGACAGCCGGGTGCGGCGCGAGGCCCTGCGCATCCTGCTCCGCGAGCCGGCCACCCGCGACCGCGCCATCTGCACTGGGCTGGCCGACCCGGACGACCACTCCATTCGCCTGGCCCTCACGGTGGCGGCGCGGGGCTGCCCCGAGGCGGCCATTCCCCTCCTGGTGAACCGCGCGTCGTCGGGCACCAACCCCGATCAGCGCATCACGGCCATCCGGGTGCTGGCCGCCACCCGCCACCCGGCGGCCCTGGAGGCCTTGGTCCGGATCGCGGCGCCCCGGCGCACCCTCCTGGGGCTGCGCCCGGCACACAAGACCCGGGAATACCTCGCCGCCCTCACCGCCCTCACCCGGTTCGCCGACGAGCCCCGCGCCCGCGAGGCCCTGGCCGTGGCGGCCCGGGCGCGCGACGCGGAAATCGTCCAGGCCGCCACCGCGCGGCCAGACGGCAACGACTGAGCTCGTGAGCACCCAGGTCGGCTTTCTCCACGCATTCGCGCAGGGACTCGCGACGCTGGCCCTGTATCCCGAAGGGCACGCGTCGCGGGAACGCGCGCTGGACCTGCTGTTCGCGCGGCTGGACGATCTGCTGGGCGAGAACCCGCGGCCGGTGTTCTCGTTCCTGGGCGACGACGTGATCTACAACGACATGCCGATGCGGGACATGCGGGGCTGGGACTGGAGCCGGAAGCTGGCGGAGCTTGGGGTGCAGCGGCTGCAGTTCGACAACACCGTGACCCGGGATCAGATCGAGGAGTTCCTGGACCTGGTGCTGGCGCGGCTGACGCTCAAGGCGGTGGACACCAGCGAAGCCCGGCAGATGCGCCCCAGCGGCATCCGCTACGGCATGGTGGGCGTGGACGGCCAGGATTCACGACAGGACACGCCCACCGCCACGATCCGCTTCACGCTCGAGGACGAGGCCGACGCGGTCCGCTGGATCCACGAGGAGGTCGCCGGCCAGAACGTGCTCCCCCTGGCCGAAGCCGAAGCCGTGGTCCGGGGCCTGTCGGTGGCGATGCACGGCGACCGGCAGCTCATCCTGCCGCTCCTCCGGCTCCGCGAGTTCGACGAATACACCACCACCCACTCGATCAACGTCTCGGTGCTCACCATGGCGCTGGCCGAATGGCTCGGCATGGGCGCCCGGGACGTGCGAGCCTTCGGGGTGGCCGGCCTGCTCCACGACCTGGGGAAGGTGAAGGTCCCGAAGGACATTCTGAACAAGCCCGGCAAGCTCACGGCGGAGGAGCGCGGCGTGATGAACAACCATCCCGCCGAGGGGGCCCGGATGATCCTGACGTCCGAGCCGGAGCTGGACCTGGCCGCCGTGGTGGCCTACGAGCATCACATCATGATCAACGGCGGCGGCTATCCCACGCTGCAGTATGCCCGGGCGTGCCACCATGCGTCCAAGCTGGTCCACGTGTGCGACGTGTACGACGCGCTCCGGACCAACCGGCCGTACCGCGATGCCTGGGCGGCCGACAAGATCCTGGCCTACATCGAGGAGCGATCCGGCGCCGAGTTCGACGGCGAGATCGCCCACGGGTTCACGCGGATGATCCGGGAGTGGGAGCCAGCCGTGGCGGAGCTGCCGGCAGCGGCAGCAGCGGTTCCCGAAGGCTGAGCGTGAGCTGGTCGGCGCCGCGCAGGCTGAACGCCGCGAGCGGCCGGTCCTGCGTCGCGATCAACAGCCGTCCCCGGAAGCGACGGCCCTTGAGCGCCGCTTCGACCGTACGCCGGGCCAGGGCGGGATCGTTGCACCGCTCGCTGACGTGGACCAGCACCACCACCTCCAGACGCGGTCCGCACAGCTCCGCGGCCAGCTCCGCCGCGGCCCGGTTGGACAGGTGGCCGAACGCGCCAGCGATCCGGGCCTGGACGACGGGCGGGTAGGGGCCGGTCCGCAGCAGCACCTCGTCGTGATTCGCCTCCAGCACCAGAGCCGCGCAGTCCCGCAGCAGATGGCGCACGCCCGCGGTGGGGCGGCCTAGGTCGTAGGCCACGCCCACCTTCCGGTCCGCCTCGTCGGCGATCGCGACCGCCACCGGCTCCGACGCGTCATGCACGGTACGCGCCGCGGTCACCCGGAACGGTCCGATCTCCAGGCTGTGCCCGGCCAGCGGGAGCAGCCGCGCCACCGCCGCCGCGCCGGGCACCCGCGCGATGGTCCCGGCCGACGCGAAGACCGCGCAGCCGAACGCGGCCGCCAGATGCGCCGCCCCGCGGGTGTGATCGCCGTGCTCGTGCGTGAGCACGATCCCGACCAGCGGGCGCAGGGGGATGCCCGCCTCCTCGGCTCGGCGTACCAGCGCCTTGGGCCCGAACCCCGCATCCACCAGCAGCGTGGCGCCGTCGGTATGGAGGGCCAGCGCGTTGCCGCGGCTCCCCGATCCCAGGACGGCCAGCTTCATCGGGCCGCGTGTCGGTGGACCGCCGCCAGCATCGCCACGACCGGATCGGTCACCTCCACCTGACGCCGCGGCATGACCCGCCGCGCCACCGTGAGGAAGCCGTCTTCGGTCATGCGCTCGCCGTCCAGACCCCAGGCGAAGGCCGGCACGTACTTGGGCGCGTTGGGCCGGCCGAACACGTTGGCGCCCACTCCGATCACCGCGCCGGTGGGCAGCAGCGTCCCGATGGCCGTCTTGGCATGGTCGCCCACCAGGCTTCCCAAGAACTGGCGGCCGGTCTCCACCGGCTCGGCTCCCAGGTCCAGGCGGATGGACCCGTAGGTGTTCTTGAGATTCGAGGTCGTGGTACCGGCGCCGAGGTTGGTCCACCGCCCCAGGGCCGTGTGGCCTACGAACCCTTCGTGGGCCTTGTTGGCGTACCCCATGAAGACCGATGTGGACACCTCGCCCCGGATGCGGCACCGGGGCCCGATGGCCGAGCCGCCGATGGGACCGCCCAGGAGCTCGGTCCCGGGGCCCACGAAGAGCGGGCCTTCGAGCCGGGTGCCGCTCCGCACGTAGCCGTGCTGTTCCAGCACGATCGCGCCCCGGCGGGTGTCGAACAGGACCCCCGGCTCGACCGCGGCCCCGAGGATCATCACCTCGCTGGGATCGCCGATCAGGATGGAGCCGTCGGGGATCGGGTCGCCGTGCTCGCGCATGAAGTACTGCGCGTCGGCCACCAGCAGCGTCTCCAGCGCGGTGACCAGGTCGAACGCACCGTGCAGCCGCATGCCCTCGATGGGCACCGCGTCGCCGCCCGCGTCTTCGCCCTCCCAGGTGTGGCCGGGCGGCACCCACCAGCCCACGGTCGCGTCTTCGCTCACCAGGCGGGCGGGCGCGTCTCCCAGCTCGGGCGGATCGCCGATCGGGGCGAAGTCCGACCGGCCCACCAGCGCGGGTCCCTGAACCGGCGCGCGGGCCCGGACCGGCGGGGCGCCGTCCTCGACGAACGGGTGGAGGTGATCGGGGCCGAAGATCGCCCGGGTATCGCCGTCGGCCACGGCTTCCCAGCGCTCGCGGATGAGCCACGCGCCGGCCCGGAGCTCGGCCACCGGGCGGGCGTCCTGGAAGGGGGCCCAGGCCGCGGAAACGGACGGATCGAGCAGGTAGAGATCTGACATCAGGGAGTCGGACTCGTCAAACGTACAATCCAATCGAGGCGCGTGAAGGCCGACGCAGTCAGCACATACGCGTTCGGCTCGAGCGGGGCGTCGCTCGACAACCCGACCGACGCCGAAACCGTTGTTTCCAGGTATGCCACGCAGGAGTCTCCGCTCACCAGCTCCCACACGCCGGACGGCAGCGCAAGCAGGGAGGGCGGCGCTCCCAGACCTCCCATGAACACGGCAACGCCGGTATCGGCCTGCAGCCGGAACCACCACGACATCGGACTGACGCCGGCCGAGGAATCGGCGGCGCCGACCAAGAGCGGGATATCGAGATCCGTCCCGCGATCGAGCATGATCTCCCGAGCACCACCGCGGATCACTAGCGGCATCGGGATTTCTCGATACGCCGGTGACGTCCCATGGAGCATCGGACCGGTGATCTCAAGTACCGGTGGCGCGGCGGCGAGTGACTGGGACCGGCGATATCGCCGAATCGGCGACTGCGGTATGGACTCTCCCGCGACGGCCTCCGTTCCGACCAGGAGCACATCGGACAGGATCGCCCGGATCCCGACGGAATCCCGGCCCGGATCCAGCATGGCCTCGATGGTGAGGGAGTCGGTGGAACCGTCCGCCCAGATGAAGATCCTGAGGTTTGCCGGGGTCGCCGGGGCCCGGGGGGCCGCGGGACCGACGAACTCCAGACCGCAGCCGATCCCGAGCGATGCGAGCGCGACGATCGCGGGCCTCAAGGGTCCTGCCCCGCCAGCGCCCTGGCCTCCAGTTCCCCGGGGCGATGACTGTACTCCACCTGAGACTCCACGAGCCTGCCCAATGCGAAGAAGCCGAGGCTGAAGAGCCTCGGTGTGACGTATCGTGAAACCCACTGGAGAGGTGGGACTTGCGCCTCCAGCCAATCGTCAGCCGCATCTCCCCAGCTGATGATGGCGTCACCCTGAAGCACGTGGACGCGCTCATGGGCTCCCACCCGTTCGAAGCCCGGAAACGCAACCAGGTCGCCGTTGAGGTATATGGTCCCGACCGCCGCCATTGCCGAGGCCCGGGCGTCGTCGACCACGAAGTCGTAGCCACGCGAGGTGAAGACGGCCGCCCCCCAGGTGAGGCTCCTGCTCCAGTCGAGCTCCAGTTTGGGCTCGATCAGCCCATAGCCGAGATTCCACAAGGCCAGGACATCCACGCGTACGCGGGCATCCTTCCCCCAGGACCCCAGCTGAACCTGCGCGGGCAGAAAGCCCAGAGGCAACGCGACCCGGTCGAGCGTTCCACGACCTTCACCCGCGTTACGCACCACGGAATGTCCGACCGCCGCGACCTCGCGGCCCAGCAGTCCGGCGACCGGAAACCTCCCGGAGGCTATTCGCTTCCCAGCGTAGATCACTGCTCCGCCGAGCGCGCCCCGGGTGAAGCCGTCCTTGAACGACCCGCCGCCCAGCTCCTGCCAGAGCCCCGCGGTCAACGCTCCCAGCAGCACATTGCCGCCCACCACAGCCAGCTCCTCGCCCCACCAGACGGCGGGGCATCGGCCGTAGTAGTAGCACTCCGGATCTTCGATCACCGGAGGTTGACGCGGGGGGGGCACAGGGACCTGCGCCGTGGCGCTCCGCACGGCTGGCGCCAGACAGACAGCCACAACCAAGAAGCGTCGCCAGGTCACGGAGACGCGCTCGAGAGGTCGCGGAGATGGGAGGGCAGCACTTCCAACAGCTCCTTGAGCCTGGCGGCCCGTTCGCGGGTGGTCACCAGCACCCGACCGCACGCCCGGACCACCACGAGACCCTGGACCCCGTCCACCACGACGGGACCGTCCTCGCTCCACACGACCGTGTCTTCCGACTCCCGGACGAAGGCATCGCCGACCACGACGTTGCCCGCGGCATCCGGCCGCCGGACCCGGGCCAGCGCGGCCCAGGTCCCCACGTCGTCCCAGGGAAAACGCCCGGCCACCACGACCACCCGGCGGCTGCGCTCGAAGTGCGACCGATCGACCGCGATCGGCGTGACGGCCGCGAAGAACCCGGCGACGTCGCCGCCCAGGAGGAGCGGCAGGTGACGCGCGATCTCGGGGGCGTGCGCCTCGGTCTCGGCGAAGAACCGGCGCGCCGTCCAGGCGAAGAGCCCGGAGTTCCACAGGGCGCCGGCCGCCACCAATCGCGCCGCCCGGGACTCGTCCGGCTTCTCGGTGAACCGGGCCACGGCCCAGAGCTCGTCGTCCAGCGCCTCGCCCTTCTCGATGTACCCGTAGCCCAGGTCCGGCCGCGTGGGCACGACGCCGACGGTCACCAGCGCGTCCTTCGCCTCGGCCGCGTCCAGCGCGCGCGCCGCGGTGCGGCGGAACGCGTCGGCGTCGCCCACCCACCAGTCGGCGTGGAGCGAGAGGAGGGTCGCCTCGGGGTCGCGCGCCGCGACCACCGCCGACGCCCAGGTGAGCGCGGGCGCGGTGGAGGCGGCCCGGGGCTCGGCCAGCACGTTGGCGGCCGGCAGCTCGGGGAGCAGGCGGCGGGTGGCCGCCGCCAGCGCGCCCCCGGTGATCACCAGCGTCCGCTCGGCGGGCACGAGCCCCGCGAGCCGGCGCACGGCATCCACCAGCAGCGGGGTGTCACCCGCCAGCGGGAGGAACTGCTTCGGCATTGTCGGCGTGGAGAGCGGCCAGAACCTCGTGCCCGAGCCGCCCGCGAGCACGGCCGCCCAACGACTCACCGCGTCCAGCCCCCCGCCCGCCGGCTCACAGCAGGCCGGCGATGGCCGCGCGGTGTTTGCGGACTTCGTAGAGGAGGGAACCGACGTTGGTCCCGGGCGTCACCACCAGCGCGAGCAGCGCGTCCGGCGTGAGCGTGGCCACCAGCGTCGTGCCGGCCGCGAACTCGACCGCGCCCGCTCCGAAGTCGCCGGAGGCGCTGGCCTCGCCCAGACGAGCGCACGCCGCAATGACGGGCGGCACCAGCGCGGCGACGCTTTCGATGTCCACGCCGTCACGCACCGAGGAATCGATGAGGAGCCCATCGCGGCCGAGCACGATGGCGGCCTGCACGCCGGGGCGACGCGAGAGCGCCTGCACCACGTCGCGGATGGTCGGCATGGGCGCCAAGCTAGACGCGACCGAAACCGAAGTCAAGCGAAGACAGGAGGTTGACCGACTTTTCGGCTGCGGCTAAGCTTCACCCACGCCGATGCCATCTATCTCGTTGCCATATCGTCTGTTCCCCGGCGCCGCCGCGGCCGGGCTCCTGACCGCCGTGCTGGCCTGCGGCGACTCCCTCAGCCTGCCCGACGCCACGTTCGCCAACGCGGTGGATACGGTGGTGCTGGCGGCGCTCACCGCCACGCCGATCTCGCAGTCGAGCGCGTTCGACGTCGTGGTGGGCGAGCCGGTCCGGACCGACCGCACCAACGCGTTCGACTTCGCGTTCGACATCGACGCCGGCGGGACGCCGCGCCTGTACCCGGCCGGCGCGCTCGGCCTGCCGGCCGAGCCGGGCATTCTGCTCAGCGATCAGACGTTCGACGCCCTCACGTCAGCCCCGCTCGAGGGATACGTGACCGACAGCGCGCTGGTCGTGGGGGCCAACACCGTCTTCGTCGTCCGATCCCGGAGCAGCACCATCCAATGCGCCTTCTCCGGCGGCCTGCCGCGCTATGGCAAGTTCCACGTGCTGAACGTGGATCCCGCGGCCCGCACCGTGACGCTGGAGATGCTGGTGGACCTCAACTGCGGCTACCGCGGACTCGAGCCGGGCACGCCCGAGGCCTGACCATGCTCGACATCCGGCTGATTCGGGAGTCGCCCGACGCGGTGCGGGCGGCGTTGGCGCGTCGCGCCCCCGCGGTCGCCGAGCGGGTGAGCGAGGCCGTGGCGCTGGATCGCCAGCGCCGGGAGATCTTGGCGGAGGTCGAGCGGCTCAAGGCCGACCGCAACCTGCACTCCGGGGAGGTCGGCCGGCGGAAGAAGTCGGGCGAGGATGCCGCCGCGCTGCTCGGCGCGCTCAAGGGCGTGAGCGACCGGATCAAGACGCTGGACGACGATCTGCACGCGGTGGACGGGCAGCTGTCCGAGCTCCTGCTCCAACTCCCCAACCTGCCGCTCGCCGACGTCCCCTCCGGCGGGCCCGACGCCCATCGGGTACTCCGCGCCTGGGGCACGCCGCTCGCGTTCGACTTCACCCCCAAGCCGCACTGGGAGCTGGGGACCGCCCTGGGCCTGCTGGATCTGCCCACCGGCGCCAAGCTGACCGGGTCGGGCTTCCCGCTGTTCATCGGCGCCGGCGCGCGGCTGGTCCGGGCGCTGGCCAACTTCATGCTGGACCTCCACACCCGCGAGCACGGGTACGTGGAGGTGGCGCCTCCGTGCCTGGTGAACGCGGACTCGGCCCGCGGCACCGGGCAGCTGCCGGACCTCGAGAGCAACATGTACGTCACGGGGGACGGCCTGTATCTGATCCCCACGGCCGAGGTACCGGTCACCAATATCCACCGCGACGACATCCTCGCCGCCGACCGGTTGCCGGTTGCCTATGCGGCGTTCACGCCGTGCTTCCGGCGCGAAGCCGGCGCCCACGGTAAGGACACCCGGGGGCTGATCCGGGTGCACCAGTTCGACAAGGTCGAGCTGGTCCGATTCTGCCGGCCCGAGACCTCGCCCGCCGAGCATGAGCTGCTCCTGGGACACGCCGAAGCGGTGTTGCGGCGCCTCGGCCTGCCGTATCGCGTGGTGCTGCTGGCCGCCGGCGATTTCGGGTTCGCCAGCGCCAAGACCTACGACCTGGAAGTGTGGGCCCCTGGGGTGGGGACGTGGCTCGAGGTGTCGAGCGCCAGCACGTACACCGATTTCCAGGCCCGCCGCGCCAACATCCGCTACCGGCCCGCGCCCGGGTCCAAGCCGGAGTTCGTGCACACGCTCAACGCCTCCGGCGTCGCGTTCCCGCGCACCATCATCGCCCTGCTCGAGAACCACCAGCGGGCCGACGGCTCGGTGGCGATCCCGGAGGCCCTGGCGCCGTACCTCGGGACGGATCGCCTGGGGCCTTCGCGGTGAGCCGGCGCCGGCTCCGCGGCCTCAAGGGCCTGGGGCCCGAGGTCGCGCTGGGCCTGGTGATCCTGCTGAGCGGCGTCTCCCTGTGGCAGGCGTGGAACCTCTCGGGCCACCTGGCCGATGAGGCGGCGCAGTCGTCCCGGATCTACGGCCAGGTCATCGCCGCCCTGGGCGACACGGCCGAGGGCGCCCAGACCGCGGCCCTGCTCACGGTGGTCGAGGAGATCCGCCACACTGGGCTGCCCGTCGTGATCACCGACCCGGACGGCCGCGCCACGCAGGCGGCGAACTTGCCGTTCGAGGCGAGGCCCGACGACCCGCGGGTCGCGGCCTATGTCCGGGTGCTCGACCGGGAGAATCCCCCCATTCCCGTCACCCGGCTGGGGCAGGTCCACTACGGGCAGGCTCCGGTCGGGCGCCGCCTCAAGCTCCTCGGCATCCTGCAACTGGCGCTGCTGGTCTGCGCCGTAGCGGCCGGCAGCTGGGCCTACCGGGCGGCCGGCGAGCGCGACCGCGACCGGCTGTGGGTGGCCATGGCCCGCGAGTCGGCCCATCAGCTCGGCACTCCGCTCATGAGCGCCAATGCCTGGGTGGACCGCCTGCTCGAGCGGGGCGAGCACACCGGCGAGATCGCCGGGCATCTGCTGGCCGACCTCGAGCGGCTGCACCGCGTGGCCCAGCGGTTCGAGCGGATCGGCCGGCCGCCGCGCCTGGAGCGCGTGGCGCTGGGTCCGGTGGTCGAGCGGACCGTCACCTACTTCACCCCGCGCCTCCCCAAGCACGCGCACCAGGTGCGCTTCGCGGTCCAGGCGCCGGCCGCGGGTCCCTACGTGGCGGGCGATCCCGTGCTGCTCGAATGGGCGCTCGAGGCCCTGGTCCGAAATGCCATCGACGCGCTCTCCGGCCGCGGCGGCTGCATCACCCTGCGGGTGGACTGCGACGACGCCCGCGCCCGGATCTCGGTGCGGGACGACGGCCCGGGCATCGCCCCGGAGGTCCGGAGCCGGCTGTTCGAGCCCGGCGTCACCACCAAGCCGGGCGGCTGGGGCATCGGACTGGCGCTGGCCCGGCGCATCGCGGAGGACGTGCACGACGGCGACCTGACCCTGGCGCCGGCCGCGACCGGCGCGGAGTTCATCCTCGCGATTCCGCTCGACCGCGGATGATCGCCATCGGCCTGAACGCCGCCCAGCGGGCGGCGGTGGAGCATGGCGCCGGACCGCTGCTGGTCCTGGCGGGGGCGGGGTCGGGCAAGACCCGCGTGCTCACCGCCCGGCTGGCGCACCTAGTGGCGGAGCGCGGGCTCCGGCCCGACCGCATCTTCGCCACCACGTTCACCAACCGGGCGGCGCGCGAGATGCGGGAGCGCGTGGCCACGCTCCTGGGCCACGAGCCGCACGGACTCTGGATCGGCACCTTCCACTCGCTCTCCGCCCGGCTGCTCCGCCGGGAGGCGCCCCACCTGGGCTTCACCCGCAGTTTCACCATCTATGACGAGGATGATCGCCTGGCCCTGCTCAAGCGCCTGCTGGAGCAAGGCGGCTACGCGCCCAAGGCCTTTCCGCCCAAGCTGGTCCAGGCGGTCATCTCGAGCGCCAAGAACCGGCTCATGACCCCGGCCGGCCTGGCGGCGGAGGCCACGGACCGGGTCGGGCGGGCCGCGGCGGAGATCTACGCCCGGTTGCAGGAGGCGTTGCGGCTGGCCAACGCCATGGACTTCGACGACCTGCTGGTGCATCCGCTCACGCTGTTCCGCGAGCATCCCGACCGGCTGGCCGTCTGGCAGCACCGGTTCGACGCGGTCCTGGTGGACGAGTTCCAGGACACCAACCGGGCCCAGTACCTGCTGGTCAAGGCGCTGGCGGAGCGCCACGGGAACTTCAGCGCCGTGGGCGACGACGACCAGTCCATCTACTCGTGGCGCGGGGCCGAGGTCCGCAACATGCTGGAGTTCCAGCAGGACTTCTCCGGCACCACGCTCGTCCGGCTGGAGGAGAACTACCGTTCCACCCGGATGATTCTCGACGCGGCCAACGCGCTGATCGCCGAGAACACCCGGCGCCTGGGCAAGACGCTGTTCACCGCGCGCGCGGGCGGGCCGCCCGTGGTCGTGCTGGCGGCGGCCGACGAGCGGGACGAAGCCGAGTGGCTGGCGCGCGAATTCGAAGCCCGGCGGGCCGAGGAGCACTACGGGCACGCCGATCTCGCGGTGCTGTACCGCACCAACGCGCAGTCGCGCGCGTTCGAGGACGCGTTCCGCCGGGCCGGGGTGCCATACCGAGTGGTCGGGGCCGTGAGCTTCTACGAGCGGCGCGAGGTGAAGGACCTGGTCGCCTACCTTCGGCTGATCGTGAACCCGGCCGACGACGAGGCGTTCCTCCGCGCGGTCCAGGTGCCCAAGCGCGGGGTCGGCGGCACCAGCGTGGACGTGCTCCGGGCGGCGGCGGCGCAGTGGGGCAAGCCGCTGCTCGCCGTCGCCGCCGTCGCCGACCGGGTCCCCGACCTCCGGCCCCAGGCGCGGAAGGCGTTCCAGGAGTTCGCCGAGTTGCTGGGGCGGCTCCGGGCCGACGCCGGCGGGTTGGCGCCGGCCGCCGCGCTCGAGCAGGTGATCGAGACCATCCGGTACGAGGACTACCTCGAAGCCGAAGGGGTGGAAGGGCTGGACCGGGTGGAGAACGTCCGCGAGCTCCTGGCGGCGGCGGCGGATCAGTCGGAAGAGGCCATGGCCGAAGAGGAGGGCACGCCGCTCGAGCGGTTCCTCGCGAGCGCGGCGCTCACCACGTCAGCCGAGCAGCGGAGCGGGGATCCCGACGGCGTCACCCTGATGACCGTCCACACCGCCAAGGGACTCGAGTGGCCCGTGGTGGCGGTGGCCGGCCTGGAAGACGGCCTGTTCCCCCTGAAGCGGGCGACCGAGACGCCCGAAGGAACCGAAGAGGAGCGCCGCCTGGCGTACGTCGCCATCACCCGCGCCCGGGACCGGCTCTACCTCTCCTGGGCCCGGATGCGGCGGCGCGGCGGGCAGATGATGGCGGGCATGGCCTCCCGCTTCTTCGAGGCGATTCCGCCCGGCGTGTCCGAGGAGCGGCGCTCGAGCGCGGCGTTCGGCGCCGACGCCTGGCGCCGGGCGACCGGCGGCGCGCGCCGGCCTCCCTGGTCCGTGGGCGAGACACCGGTCCAGACCTACGGCCTGATCGAGCCCGCGCCGGAAGCCGAGTCACAGGACGCGCCCCGGTACGTGAAGGGCGAGCGGGTGCGGCACCGGCGCTTCGGCAGCGGGACCATCCGGGGCCTGGCGGGGCGGGGACGGGATCTCAAGGTCGAGATCGAGTTCGACGACGCCGAGCACGGGACCAAGCTGCTGGTGGTAGCGTACGCGGGGTTGGAGCGGGACTGGCAAAACGAATGATGAATAATGATGAATGTCGAGTGTCGAAGGCAGAAGTAGGAACTTCAGACTTCTGACTTCGTCATTGTTCCTTCTGAATTCCCGTCTGCTT
>Ga0214473_10002536_pt1 | contig 22411 bp, 20 predicted proteins | sample RVTome_7_FD_203509 | JGI IMG/M metagenome (GOLD analysis project Ga0214473, IMG submission 203509) | Soil microbial communities from uranium-contaminated site in the Upper Colorado River Basin, Wyoming, United States - RVT98D197 | ecosystem: Environmental > Terrestrial > Soil > Contaminated >... | reverse complement strand
GGGCCTACTATTGGGCAGCGGAAATATGCTGGGTGCCTGGATGGCGGCGCGCATGGCGGTGAAGCGCGGCGCGGCCTGGGTGCGCTGGGTGCTGATCGCCACCGTGGCACTTTCGGCGGCTTATCTGTTTGGGCTCTTTGATATGTTGGCTAGAATGCTGAATTAGCACCCTAGGGCGGGTTACAAACCCGCCCCTACTGACAGCCTACTTTCTCAAAGCGAAAGATACCTTGTAGTTATAATTCCCCCTTCAATGAGTTGGCTTTTCGATCCCGCAATCTGGATAGCCCTGCTTACATTGACCTCGCTGGAGGTCGTGCTGGGCATCGACAATTTGGTCTTCATCTCCATCCTGGCAAGCAAGCTGCCTAAGGCGGAACAAAGCCGCGCCCGGCGCGCCGGGCTGGGATTAGCCATGTTCATGCGCATCGGCTTGCTGCTTTCCATCGCCTGGATTGCCCGGCTCACCGATCCTCTGCTAACCGCGTTCGGCCAGTCTATTTCCGGGAGAGATATCATTCTGCTCAGCGGCGGCATCTTCCTTATCGGCAAGAGCACCTTCGAGATTCACGACAAGCTGGAGGGCAAAGAAGGACACAGCGGGGCCAAACTGAAGCGGGTAACCTTCGCCGCCGTGATCGTGCAGATCATGTTGCTGGATATCGTCTTTTCGCTGGATTCGGTGATCACTGCGGTGGGCATGGTGAACGAGGTGGCAGTGATGATAGCCGCCATTGTGATCGCCGTAGGCATTATGGCCCTGGCAGTTAATGTGATCAGCGATTTTGTCGATCGCCACCCCACGATCAAGATGCTGGCTCTGGCGTTCTTGCTGTTGATCGGCTTCTCGCTGGTGGTAGAAGGGCTGCACCAGCATATCCCCAAGGGGTATATTTACTTTGCCATGGGTTTCTCGGTATTTGTAGAAATGCTCAATACGCGCTTTCACGCGCGGGCGGTTCAACCAGTGCACTTGCGGGAAGCGTATAGTGCGCGGCGCAGAGGGAGAAAACGCTAGTGCAGTCGCGATGGCAGCGTAAGCTCATTCGGGGCGCAATCGTACTCATTCTGCGTTCCACCACCAACACGGAGATACAGGGCTTGGAAAAGCTGCGCGCGGTCAAAGGCAAGGCGATCGCGGTGGCCAACCACCTTGGCCGTTTGGACCCGGGCTACGTATTCCTGCTGGCCGACCGGGACGACATCATTATGGTCGTAGCTGAAAAATATCGGGAAGTGCCCATTGCGCGTTGGCTGGTGAAGCAACTGGACCTGCTGTGGCTGGAACGTTTTGAAGTTGATTTGGGCACGATCAAGGAAGTGCTCCGCCGGCTGGATAAGGGCGGCATTCTTTTCATTTCTCCGGAAGGTACACGCAGCCAAGATGCCTCGTTGCTCGAAGGCAAGCCCGGCGTGGCGTATCTGGCAGCTAAAAGCGGCGCACCGATCATCCCCTTTTCATTGGTCGGCACGGAAGATCGGGTCGTCCTGCAACGCTGGCGTAAGTTGGGGAGAGCGCGGGTACGTATCTCCTTTGGCGACCCGTTCACTGTCCCTCCCCTTCCCAAAACCGACCGCGACGTATTTTTGCGCAAGCATACCGAAGAGATCATGGTGCGCATTGCGACTCTTTTGCCGGAAGAATATCGGGGAGTGTATGCAAAGCACCCGCGTGTGGTGCGGTTGCTTGTTTGAGAAAAGGGATAATTTTTAGTTGTGCAAGGATTTGGCTATGCGCATTAATCGTATTAAGATATTCAGGAGAAAGTATGCAAGTTAGCGGATCTACAGCGATCAATGCGCCGCGCGCAAAGGTCTGGAGTTTTCTTACCGACCCCGAATTTGTCTCCAAGTGCGCCCCTGGCCTAGAAAGCATGGAGGTGGTGGAGGAAAACAAACGCTTCCGCGCCGTCGGCTCTGTGGGCCTGGGCAACCTGAAGGTGCGCTTTAGCGGAGACATCGAATTCCTCGAAATGGATCCCCCCAATCGGGCCAAGATGAAGGGGCACGGCACCGCTCCCGGCAGCGCGGTGGATGGTGTGGCGGAGATGAAATTGCGCGATGGTGAAAACGGAACCACAGTGATGGATTGGACGGCCGAGGTGAATGTGCTCGGCACGATCGCCAGCCTGGCCTCGCGCATGATGGGCAGCATGACCCAAAAGCTGAGCGGCCAATTCTTTGACTGTGTGAAGAAACAGATCGAGGGATAGCAAGGGAGGGTGAAGACTGAGGACGAGAGAGAGAATAGAGATTGGAGATTGGAGATAACAGCAAGTGGTAATTAGTAATTGGTAATTGGTAATTGGTAATTAGTAAGTATGCAAGAGTTACTTCCTGATCTGGAGAATTGGATAAATGGCGGTGAACGCGTGGCCCTGGCGACCGTGATTTCCACCTGGGGCTCGGCGCCGCGGCGGGCCGGTTCAACTATGGCCGTGAACGAAAGCGGCGGCATGGTAGGTTCGGTAAGCGGGGGCTGCGTGGAAGGCACCGTCATCCAGGCAGCGCAAGAAGTGATCAAAACTCAGCAGCCCCAGCGCCTACACTTTGGCGTGGCGGATGAAACGGCCTGGGAGGTGGGCCTGGCCTGCGGAGGGGAAATCGACATCTTCGTGCAGCCCGTTCAGCAAGAAATTTTCCGCAGCCTGCTGCCCCGGCTGAAGGCGGACCAGGGCAGCGTGCTCGGCACAATTATCAAAGGGAACAAAGAAGAGCTAGGCAGGCAGGTGCTTGCCGATGAAAAGGGAAAACCGTTGGCATCAACCAACGGGATTAAATTAGGGAACGAAGATATCTGGAAAGCCAAGCATCCTAAAATCATCGGACCTGGCGAAAAAAAAGAAATCTTCATTAACCCCCTGCCACCCTCCCCCACCCTGGTGATGGTGGGCGGCGTGCACATTGCCATCGCCTTGGCCCAATTAGCGCACACGCTCAACTTCCGCACGGTGATCATCGACCCGCGCAAAGCGTTCGGCAACGAGAAGCGCTTCCCGCACGTTGATCAACTGATCCAAGCCTGGCCCGAGACCGCGTTCGAGCAAGCGCCGCTGACCAGTTCTACGGCGCTGGCTTCGCTCAGCCATGATCCCAAGATCGACGACCCGGCATTAAAAGCTGCGTTGGCCAGCCCGGCGTTTTTCGTGGGCGCCTTGGGCAGTAAGAAGACGCAGGAACGGCGGCGCAAGCGGCTGCACGAAGCTGGAGTAGCGGAGAAAGACCTAGAGCGCCTACACGCGCCGATCGGGTTAGAAATCGGTGCGGAAACGCCTGAGGAAATCGCGTTAGCCATCATGGCGCAGGTGGTGGCTGCTTATCGAAACGAAAATTGATCGTTTGGATGTTGGGCTTGCTAAGCCTTTGGCCCACGACTAAAATTGGTCCTCCCCCAACAGTTGAACTTATGAAGCCCGCACCGTTTGAATATTACGCCCCCGATTCTTTAGAAGCCGCGCTTGAACTAAAGTCGCAGCACGGCGACGAAGGCAAGCCACTGGCCGGCGGCCAAAGTTTGATCCCGGCGATGAATTTCCGCGTGGCGCAGCCCAGCCTGCTCATCGATCTTAATCGCATTGATGATTTGCGCTACATTCGTAAACAAAACGGTGAAATGCGCATCGGGGCAATGACCCTGCAATCCCAAGCAGAGCACGACAAGCTTGTGGAAAAACAAGTGCCCTTGTTGCACGAGGCTATTCCAAATATTGCCCATTCGCAAATCCGCAACCGCGGCACGGTTGGGGGCAGCCTGGCGCATGCGGACCCCGCCGCCGAGCTGCCGGTCGTGGCGCTAGCCCTGGATGCCCGTTTCCGCGCCCAAAACAAAGGCGGTGAGCGCTGGATCGAAGCGAAAGATTTCTTTGCTGGTTTATTCGCCAACTCGCTGCAAACCGATGAGCTTTTGGTGGAGATAGCCTTTCCGGAAATGCCGGCCAACACCGGAACCAGTTTTATGGAAGTGGCGCGACGCAGCGGTGATTATGCGATGGCGGGTTTGGCGGCTTTGCTTATGCTGGATAAAGAGGGCAAGTGCAAGAAGGCGCGGCTGGTCTATCTCAACGTCGGTGATGGCCCGGTCGATGCCGTTCAGGCCGCAGTCAGCCTAATTGGCAAGAAACCTAACGCGGCCGCGTTCAAGGAAGCCGGGCAGATCGCCAGCCAAAAGGATATGTCGCCGCTTGGCAATCTGCATGCCACGCCAGATTACCAGCGCCACCTTTCGGCAGTGCTAACTGAGCGTGCGTTGGCTCAGGCCTTCAAACGCGCCCAGGCTCGCAAATGACCCAATCATTTCCCATCAGCGTTACGATTAATGGCAAGCAGCACGAAAAAAACGTCGAGCCGCGCTTGCTGCTGGCGGATTTCATCCGCCACGAAATCGGCCTAACCGGGACGCACATTGGCTGCGAGCACGGCGTGTGCGGGGCGTGCACCATCCTCTTCGATGGCAAACCAGTGCGTTCTTGCATCATGTTGGCTGTGCAGGCGGATGGACACGAGCTCATGACGGTAGAAGGCCTAGCCAAAAGTGAAGAGGAGATGCATCCCTTGCAGAATGCGTTTTGGGAAGCGCATGGCCTGCAATGCGGGTTCTGTACGCCGGGCTTTTTGATGACGCTGCTGCCCTACTTGCAAGAAAACCCTGATCCCAGCGAGACGGAAATTCGCGAAGCCATTTCAGGGAATTTGTGCCGCTGCACAGGATACCAGCACATCGTGGACGCGGCACTCTTGGCCGCTAAGAAAATGCAAGCCAGCCCATGAGGATCGACAGCGTTACACCCTCCCGATTTAAATCACGGCTTACCGAGCTAGAAGAACAATTTGCCAAACTCGAGCCGCAAATCCATGCCTTTCTCCCCGAGAAAGATCGATTTCAACGACTCGCAAACGATGCGGCGAAATTAGAAGCCGGTTTTCCCATTCTAAGCAGCCTTCCAACTCTTTTCGGAATTCTCGTTGGGGTAAAAGACATTTTTCATGTGGACGGTTTCCCCACTCATGCAGGCAGCCGATTGCCGGCGCGAGCATTGAAAGGCAAGCAAGCGGAAAGCGTTACTCGGCTCACAAACGCTGGCGCTCTGATTGCTGGCAAAACGGTCACCACCGAGTTCGCTTATTTCACTCCCGGGCCGACGCGTAATCCGCACAATTTTGAGCATACACCGGGCGGCTCGAGCAGCGGCTCGGCCGCTGCGGTAGCGGCTGGATTGGTCGACCTTGCCCTGGGGACACAAACCATCGGATCCATTATTCGCCCAGCTTCGTATTGTGGCGTGATCGGGTTCAAACCAAGCTATGGTCGCGTTTCCGCGGAGGGAGTAATTCCCCTCGCCCACTCACTCGACCATGTGGGCTTATTTGCCAATGATGTCAACACAATCAAGCGCGGAGCTTCGGTGCTTTGTAATAATTGGAGGGCAACAAACGCGCCGAAAGGCAAACCCTATTTAGCGGTGCTCACTGGCGACTACCTGGCACACGCTTCGGAAGAGATGCGCGTGCACTTTGAACGTGTGCTGCAGCGCCTAAAACAAGCTGGATATTGGATCAAACAGCTCGACCCGATGCCGGATTTCTCCGAAGTCGTGGAGCGGCACAATACCATTCTGGCCGTTCAGGTTGCGGATGCCCACGCAGCCTGGTTTGAAGATTACCGCCATTTGTACAGTGAAAAGATGGCAGCCCTAGTCGAAAAAGGTTTGAGCATCTCTGCGGAGGAGCTGAAACTAGCGTTAGCAGAGGCACGCAATTTCAGTTTAAGCATTAGCACCCTTATGGATATCCACGGTATCGACCTGTGGATCTCGCCCGCGGCGACGGGGCCAGCGCCAAAGGGCCTGGCGAGCACGGGAGATCCGGTAATGAACTTGCCCTGGACCCAGGCTGGCCTGCCCACCCTAGGGCTGCCTTCCGGGAAAAATGCCGAGGGATTGCCTCTGGGCATCCAGCTCACCGCCGATTTTAAGCGAGACGAGGATTTGCTGGAATTGGGAGCGGCTATCGAAGGCGTACTTCGGGAGGCAACTTGAGCGTTACCAAGAGCCAGATCCGCGCCGGGGCTTACTTCGACTCGGTGGTTTTGATGCAATTGCAACGCAACCTGGCCGCGCTGCCCGGTGTGGAGGACGCCGGCGTAGTGATGGCCACACCCGCAAACTTGGAACTGCTGGCCGACAGCCAGTTGCTGAACGAAGACGGCAAACGCGCCAAGCCCGACGATCTGCTGATCGTGGTGCGCGCGGCAAAGGAAACCGACGCGGGCAACGCACTGAACAAAGTAGATGAGTTGCTCAAACAGCGCCGCTCGGCCACAGGGGCACAATACCGGCCGCGCAGCCTGGCCGCGGCCGCCAAGAACTTGCCACAAGCCGAATGGGTATTGATCTCGGTGCCCGGGCGCTATGCAGCCAAGGTAGCCCAAGAAGCTCTCGATTTAGGCAAGCATGTCTTTCTTTACAGCGACAATGTCGCTCTCGAAGATGAAATCAAATTGAAAACGCGCGCAAGCGAAACTGGATTGCTGGTGATGGGCCCGGACTGCGGCACGGCCATCATTAACGGGGTCGGGCTTGGCTTTGCCAACCGCGTGCGGCGGGGTTCGATCGGTTTAGTGGCGGCGTCAGGGACCGGGCTGCAGGCGGTTACCGCGGGGATCCACAACCTGGGTGGCGGAGTTTCGCACGCCATCGGAACAGGCGGGCGCGATCTGAAGGCGGCGGTCGGGGCGCGCAGTATGCTGCAAGGGTTGAGTTATTTGGCTGAAGATAAAGACACGAAAGTGATCGTGCTGATCTCGAAGCCGCCGGACGACGAAGTGGCTGCTCATTTGCTCACTGCCGCGCGGCAATTAAATAAGCCTGTCGTAGTGGATTTCATCGGTTTCGCCGCGCCGGCTGCGCGAATCGGAAACATTTATTTTGCGGCGGGACTCGACCAAGCAGCAGAGCTAGCCGTTCACCTCAGCAAAGAAGACAAAAGGCCACAGTCAAATTCAGTCAAACCAGTCAAAGGTTATTTACGAGCTTTGTTCTCCGGCGGAACTTTGGCTTACGAAACGCTAAGCGGGCTGCAGAATTTCCTGCATCCCATTTATTCCAATGTGGCCATTCGGGAATCGCAGGAACTGGAGAATCCACTGAACAGCAAAGCGCACACTATCTTGGATTTGGGCGAAGATGAATTCACCGTTAGCCGCCTGCACCCCATGATGGACAACGACCTGCGGCTGCGTCGTATGAAGCAAGAAGCCCAGGATACAGAAACAGGCTTAATCCTGTTGGACGTAGTGCTGGGCGAAGGGGCTCACCCCGACCCGGCTTCTGAGTTAGCGCCTGCCATCGCTGCGCATCGCAAGGCGCGCAAAGAGTTGGAATTTGTGGCGCTGGTCATCGGCACAGAGGAAGATCCACAGCAGACCAAAGAACAGATCAAAAAATTGGAGAAGGCGGGAGCTGTTGTCTTCCGTCAGGTGGCTGAAACGGTGGATTATGTCGCCAGCCGACTAACTTCATCCGGACACCCTGCATCTTCGGCTGTAACGGCCTTCGGCGAACCGTTTGCGGCAATCAATGTCGGTGTGGAGAGTTTTTTCGATAGCCTAAAAGCTCAAGGCGCGCAAGCCGTGCAGGTGGATTGGCGCCCGCCTGCCGCAGGCAACGAAGAATTGATGGGCATTTTGGAAAAGATGAAAGCAAGTAATTAGTAACCAGCAATTAGTAACCGGTTTTCCTAGAGATTGGAGACTGGAGATTAACAGAATAGTTAATATCGAAAAAGCAAACCAGCAGGCCGTTGAGAGGATGATGGACGCCCGCCCCATCCTTAAGGGCGTCGCCCCAGCGCGGGACGTGATCCCCAACATGCGCACTAACCTGCTGCTGCACGCCGGGCCGCCGATTGAATGGGAGCGCATGTCCGGGCCGCTGCGCGGTGCAGTGATCGGCGCGCTGATCTTTGAAGGGTTAGCCAAGAACGAAAAAGAGGCCACCGCGCTGTTGAAAAAAGGCGAGGTTGACTTTGCGCCCTGCCACCATCACAGCAGCGTGGGCCCGATGGCCGGCGTCACCTCGGCTTCGATGATGGTCTATATCATCGAGAATGAAACCCACGGCAATAAAGCCTTTTCCAACTTGAACGAGGGCTATGGCAAGGTGCTGCGCTATGGCGCCTTCAGCAATGAAGTAATCGCCAAACTAAAATGGATGAATGACGTGATGGGACCGCTGCTGGCCAAAGCCATCGAAGCCAGCGGAGGCATAGACATCCGCGCCTTGCTCTCTGAAAGTCTGCACATGGGCGACGAGGGCCACAACCGCAACAAGGCCGGTTCGATCATGTACACAGCTAAGCTGGCCCCATGGATCGCCAAAGTCGCTACTGACCGAGCCGCGGAATCGGAAGTGCTCAAGTTCCTGGGTGAGAACGCGCTCAGCGTGCTCAACCCGGTGATGGCCTCCTGCAAGGCGATGGCCGATGCGGCCCACGGGGTCGAGGGCAGCTCTATGGTGACCACGATGGCGCGCAATGGCACGGATTTCGGCTTGCGCGTGAGCGGTTTGGGAGAGGCCTGGTTCACCGCGCCCGCCGAGGTGCCGCAGGGACTTTATTTCCCCAGCTTCACCAGTAAGGATGCCAACCCGGATATCGGCGACAGCACGATCACCGAGACTGCGGGAATCGGCGCATTCGCCATGGCTGCGGCTCCGGCCATCGTTACTTTCGTAAGTGGCACGCCGCAAGATGCAATCAACGCCACTCTGGAGATGTACGAGATCACGGTGGCGGAGCACAGGCACTTCACCATTCCCCAATTGGAATTTCGCGGAACGCCGACCGGCATAGATATTCGCAAAGTGGTTGAGCTAGGCATTCTGCCACGCGTGAATACCGGAATTGCTCACAGAGAAGCGGGTGTTGGACAAGTAGGTGCGGGTTTAGTGAGGCCGCCGATGAAGATTTTTGAAGATGCGATAAGAACGTATGCAAAGAAGTACAAGCTGTAAAAACGTAATTGGTAATTGGTAACTGGTAAATCACACTATGGACCTTTCGGACCTAGAAGTTCTCAAAACTGCTGAAGTTATTGCCGATTCCGTCTGGCAGGAGATAACAACTTGGGATTCTTTTGCTAAAGATACAGTAGGAAAACAGCTTGCCAAAAGTGTCGATTCCATTGGCGCTAATATCGCCGAAGCTTTCGGGCGTTTTCACTATGCGGACAAAATAAGATTCTTTTACTACTCGCGTGGTAGTATTTTTGAGACAAAGTATTGGCTGAACCGCTGCCTCAATAGAGGGTTGCTAGCCAAGACGAATGTTCAGATGCATCTTTCCCAACTGACTATACTAGCTAAACGTCTAAATTCTTTGACCGCAGAAACAAAATCGCAAATAACAAAATCAAGCGGCAAATCATTCAAAGAAGAAGCGAGCTCATATCTAATAGAAGAACCCGAGGGTCTGTTTAGCTCTTTAGAACTGGAATTTTTGTCCAAGTTGGATAATTAGAACAATTGCTAGTCACCAATTACTAATTACAAGGAGTTCCATGAAAATCCACGATCTTTCCCAGCCCCTTAATCAAGACTGCTCCTTTTGGCCTTTCTATCCACCATTTGAAGTTAAGTACATCAAAAGAAAATCCGAGCACGGCGTAAACGCCCAATACATTCAAACCAGCAATCACATGGGTACTCACCTGGACGCGCCGCGCCATTTCGTCACCAAAGGAAAGACTATCGATCAGCTCCCTCTGGATTGGCTGTACGGCGAGGGAGTCATCGTAGATCTGAGCGATCAAGTCGATGACTTGGCTGTCTTCACTCCTGAGATGATCGAGAAGAAAGCCAAAATAAATAATGGCGACATCCTCTTTATCCATACCGGCTGGTCGAATTATTCTTTTTTCAGCGAGGAAGCTGATGAGGAAAGATACATCCAGCGCCACCCCGGCCCGCACCACAGCATTTGCGAATGGCTCCTGGACAAGAAGGTTCACCTTTGGGGAGTGGACATGATCTCCACCGATCATCCGATGAACCTGCCTATTGGTCGCTTCCTTGGCAAAGGTGGTTTGGAGCATTGGGCCAAAGTGCGCGCCCTGGTCGAAAAGAAATTCGGCGGCTCGGCCAAGGTGGACGAGATGTTCCCGCCCGAAGCCTACCAGCTCACCCACAACGCGTTGTTCCCGCACGATTGTGTGCACGTTGAAAACCTGGGCGGGGAGATCGGCAACCCCGCTTTGCACAACAAACGCATTGTCCTCGGCGCGCTGCCCTGGAACTTCAAGGGTGGCGAAGCCGCCTTCTGCCGCGCGGTGGCATTCACCGAAAAATAGTTGATGGCAACCCGCTACTTCGGCGAACGCATCAAACGCAACGAAGACCCGCGCCTGCTCACCGGTCGCGCCCTTTTCGTGGACGATGTGGACCTGCCGGGAATGGCGCACATCGCCTTTGTGCGCAGCCCCTACGCCCACGCGCGTATCAAATCGATCGACGCATCCGCGGCCAAAGAACTACCTGGCGTAGCGGCAGTCTATACCGCGGCCGATTTGGGCAGTTATTGGCGCAGGGGCGTCCTAAACGTCAACATGCCACCCATCAAGGATGCCTATTTCAACGAGCGCCTGCACCCCATTCTGGCGAAAGACAAAGTGTGCCACGTGGGCGAAGTGGTCGTTTGCGTTGTGGCGGAGAGCCGCTACATCGCCGAAGACGCTGTCAACCGCATTGCGGTGAATTATGATCCGCTGCCCGTGCACATCGATCCACGCAGGGCTCTGGAAGATGGCGCGGCGCTGATCCATGAAGACTTAAAAAACAATATCGCCGCCCACGTTGTGCAACGGAAAGGCGATTACGAGAAGGCCAAAGCCAAAGCAGACCACCTGATTGTGCGCGAACTTTTCTACGACCGCGGCACGGCCGCGGCCATGGAAAACCGCGGCATCGTGGCCCAATGGGATGCCAAGGCTGGCAAGCTCACCATGTGGGACACCACCCAAGCGCCGGTCATCATCCGCAACGGGGTGGCCGGGATGCTGGGCCTCTCTGAGCACCAGGTGCGGCTGATCGCTCCCTTTATCGGCGGCGGCTTCGGGCCCAAGATCCTCATGTTCTATCCCGAGGAAATGCTCCTGCCCTGGATCGCGATGCAGCTCAATCGGCCAGTGAAATGGATCGAAGACCGTTCCGAGAATTTCTACGCCACTACGCAAGAGCGCGGCCAGTTCCACCAGGCGGAGATGGCGCTGAAGAAAGACGGAACGATCCTGGGCGTGAAAGATGTGTTCTGGCACGATAACGGCGCCTACGATCCCTACGGACTCACCGTACCCATCAATACGCAATGCACTTTGCTCAACATGTATCGCGTGCCCAACTATTACAGCGAGTTCACCGCAGTCTTCACCAACAAGCCGATCGTGAGTCCATATCGCGGCGCAGGCCGCCAGCACGGCATCTACGTGATGGAGCGCTTGATGGATGCGGCAGCCAAAGAATTGGGGATAGATAAAGTGGATCTCCGGCGTAAAAATCTCATCCCGCCCGACGATTTCCCCCACAAACACCAGATCATTTACCAGGATTTCACTGAGCTCACCTACGACAGCGGCAATTACGAGCCCATCTTAGATAAAGCCTTGAAGATGATCGAGTACGACAAATTCTATAAAGAACTCAAGCCCAAGGCGGAGAAAGCGGGCAAAAAACTTGGGCTGGGCATTGTCTGCTATGTGGAGGGCACCGGCATCGGCCCTTACGAAGGGGCGCGCATCCAGGTGCAGGCCAATGGGCGCGTCAGCGTGGCCACCGGCATCGGCACTCAGGGCCAAGGCCACTTCACCAGCTACGCACAGATCGTCGCGGAGCAGCTCGGAGTGCCCGTGGATCAGATCGACATCGTCACGGGCGACACCGACCAATTCCACTGGGGTGTAGGCACGTTTGCCAGCCGCGGCGCGGTGGTGGCAGGCAATGCTATACACGCGGCTTCCCTGCGCGTGAGAAAGAAAATATTAGAAAAGGCGCGCGAGGAATTCGAGTTTGAAGTCACCGAAGAAAATCTGGAGCTGATCGGCGGCAAGGTGCAGATCAAAGGCGCACCCGATACAGCGATACCCCTTGGTGAGCTAGCCAAAAAAGCCAACCCGTTGCGCGGTTCGGTGAAACCGGGCACGGAGCCCGGCTTGGAAGCTACCGACTATTTCGGCCCGGAAATGGGCGCCACAGCCTCCGGCGTGCATGCCATGATCCTTGAAGTGGATCCTGAAACGATGATGGTGGAAATCAAAAAATATGTGGTGGTGCACGATTGCGGCGAAGTGATCAACCCGCTGATCCTGGAAGGTCAGATACACGGGGGCGTCGCCCAGGGACTGGGCAACGCTTTCTTCGAACAGCTCATCTTCGATGAGATGGGGCAGATCGTGAACGCGTCATTCATGGATTATTTGCTGCCCGGCGCCAGAGATGTGCCGCGCATCGACACGGGGCACCAAGTCACCCCCTCCCCACTTAATCCGTTAGGGGTCAAAGGTGCGGGAGAGGCAGGTGCCATCCCTGTGGGCCCACTCTTTTGCCAGGCCATCGAAGATGCGTTGGGCTTGGCGGGTTTCGAGATCCGCGAGATCCCGCTCAGCCCGTTACGATTATGGCAACTGGTCAATGAACATCAAGCCAGGAAGTGATGGCCGCCCAAAAAGACATCCTCATCCACAACGCCCAACTGCGCCACCATCCCTCAGGGAAACTGGTGGCGCTTCACATTCAAGGTGGGCGTATCATTGCAATAGAACCCAAGCTCAAAAGTAAAGCCGACTTTGAGATCGACGCGAGCGGAAACCTCGTCACGGAATCTTTTGTCAATCCCCATCTGCATTTAGACAAAGTTTACACGCTCGACCGAATGGACGAATTGGCGCTGCAAAGTTACCAAGCTGAGGGCATGGGCAAGGCGATGAAGGCCATCGAGTTAGCTTCCAGGGTCAAGTCCGAATACGATGAAAGCTGGATATTGCCCAATGTGAGAAAAGCGCTTGAGTTGGCGGCAAAAAATGGCAATACCCATATCCGCACCTTTGCCGACGTGGATAGCAAGGCCAAACTCATCGGAGTGAAGGCGCTAATCAAAGCTCGCGAAGAGTTTAAGGGAATTGTTGATATTCAAGTAGTCGCATTTCCGCAGGACGGCATCGTGCGCGAAGCCGGCGCCGAAGAGCTGGTTCGCGCGGCCATGAAGCTGGGCGCCGACGTGGTCGGCGGTATCCCCTGGATCGAATTCACAGACGCAGATGCCCAGCGACACGTGGATGCCATGTTCGCCATCGCTAAGGAATTCGATAAACCTATCTCCATGCTGGTGGACGATGCCGGGGACGCTGGCTTGCACACCCTGGAGATGATGGCCACTGCGACTATTCGCCAGGGCTGGCAGGGGCGTGCCTTGGCCCACCATGCCCGCGCCATGGCACTGTATCCAAAACCATACTTGCAAAAGGTGATCGCCCTGCTAAAGCAAGCCAACATGTTTGTGGTCAGCGATCCGCAGACGGGGCCGCTGCATGCTCGCGTGAAAGAAATGCTTGAAGAGGACGCATTCGTGTGCTTGGGGCAAGACGATATTTCCGATGCTTACTACCCTTACGGACAAAATAATATGCTCGAGGTGGCCTTCCTGGCCTCCCACCTTCTTTGGATGACATCCGCCGCCGAAATGGATATCCTTTACAGCATGGTCACCACGGAAGCTGCAAAAGCAATCGGATTGAAGGAGCACGAAATCAAAGTAGGCGCGCCGGCTAATCTGGTGGTGCTGGATGTTCCCACCGTTCGCGAAGCGCTGCGCTATCACCACTTCCCCACCCACGTGATCAGCCACGGGGCGCTGCTTGAGCGCTGAACGCAGGGAAGCGCTGCAGGCCATCTCCATCGCACCCTTAGCCAAAGCCTGGTTGGCGGAAACCGAGGCAGCCTACGTGCTTCAATCCTTCCAGAAAGTTGTCAACCTGGTAAACCAGGAGAGCAACGTTCTTTCTCTGGTGAGCTCCGTTATTGGCAATGGGCCTTTCTCTTTAGTGATCGGGGAGGAATTTTTTCCGCCCGATATCAGTGCCGACGCACAAATCGAAGTTTCTGGCGAGACGCTAAGACTGGACGATTTGGTGATCAATGCCCAAGGCAGCCCGCTATGGGAGAAAAAACCAAAATGGGCTGGTCTGCGCAAGAACCCCCAATTCGCTACCTGGGCGGCGCCTAAACTAAGTGCCTTGCTGCGCCAGCACGCGCTGGCAGACAGCCTGGCGCGCTTAGTCCTAGACCCTAACGAAATGATCCCCTTGCCGGAGCGCATTCTGGAAGCTGCTAGGGAGAATATGTCCAAAATTTATTTGGGCGTTCAAAAAAATGATTCCGAAAGTATTGAGGCGGCTGCAAAGCGGCTCGCAGGTCTTGGTCCAGGCCTCACGCCTGCAGGCGATGATTTCCTGGTTGGGCTGATGCATGGTCTGTGGGCTACCCGGCCGGAAGAGAACGCAACGAAATTGAGCAGCCTTATCGCAAATACGGCCGCTCCGCGCACCCATGCACTATCCGCCGCATGGCTGCAGACAGCTGCTCTTGGAGACGCTGCAGAGCCCTGGCACGAGCTGCTGGAAGCCATCGCCCATCAGGATGCAAGCGCACTCAAGCGGGCAGCGATGCGCATCTTACCCACCGGCCACACCTCGGGCGCGGATGCCCTGGGAGGCTTTTTAGGCATCCTGCTGCGGAGAAACATTTGATCTTGGTCACCGGAGCAGCCGGGAAAACCGGGTTAGCTATTCTGAGGGCGCTATCCGGCATGGGGATCGAAACTAGAGCCTTGGTGCGTAATCCTGAGCAAGAATCTTCGGCAAAAGCGGCAAAAGCGCTTCAAGTCCTCAGCGGGGATTTGCTCGATGGCCGTGTAGTAAGGCAGGCGCTGCAGGGGGTTGAGGCTGTTTATCTCATTTGTCCAAACGTCCATCCCCAAGAATTCGAAATTGGCAAGAGGATAATTGCGTCGGCCAAGACGGCCGGCGTGACGCGCCTGATCTATCACTCGGTGCTGTACCCGCAAATCGAAGCCATGCCGCACCACTGGCAGAAACTACGCGTGGAGGAAGCGCTCGTCCAGTCAGGAATGGATTTCAGCATCTTGCAGCCGGCCAGCTACATGCAGAACCTCCTGCCCTATTGGAGCAAGATCATCACGGAGGGCGTCTATCGCATCCCCTATTCTGTGAATGCTAACTTTAGTCCAGTTCATCTTGAAGATGTAGCCGAGGTGGCCAGCCGCGTCCTGACCGAACCCGGTCACTCGGCGACAATTTACCCACTCGCTGGGCCTGAGATCTTGAATTCCGAGAGAATGGTCGATCTGATCGGACAACACCTCGGCCGCCAAATAAAAGCCGAAACACAGAGTATCCGCGAATGGGAAGAAGAAGCTAGGGCTAAAATAATGGGCGATGACCAAATCGATGCGTTTCGCAAAATGTTTATTTATTACGATGCGCATGGCCTGGTTGGCAACCCGCGCCAGCTGCAGCAACTCCTCCAAAGATCCCCCAAGCGATTTTCGGATTTCATATCAAGCCTGGAAATAAGTAAGAACAAAAGAGACCACTGATTTCAGCCGCGCGGATGCTTGACAGTTTTTTGGGTTTCACTATAATCGGATGAACATGCCTGAAGAAAGAAACTCGCCATCAATAATCAGCGCCCAAGAGAATTCTCTTGGGCGCTTTTTTATGCGCAGGAACTAAATGCTGACGCGCTTGCCAGACCTTATAGATTGCCACGTCCACGTGCGCGAGCCCGGGGCGACGCACAAAGAAGATTGGGATAGCGGCACAGCGGCGGCATTGGCAGGTGGCTTTACAACTATCCTTGCGATGCCAAATACTCAGCCGGCGATCACCGATGCAAAGACTTTGGAACTCTCCTTAGCCGCGGCGCACAAAAAGGCGCGCTGCTACTATGGCCAATATCTGGGCGGAACTGCGAAAAATGCCGCCATTCTGCCAACTCTGGCAGACAAGGCAGCCGGGCTCAAGCTGTACCTCGATCAAACCTATGGGGATCTCAAGCTGGACGATATGAGCCAATGGAAAACGCATTTTTCCTTGTGGCCCAAGGCCGCGCCCCTGGCCGTCCACGCGGAAGGAAAAACGTTGGCAGCCGCTATTTTGCTTGCCGCCATCGGCGATAAACCGCTACATCTTTGCCATGTGTCGCGCCGCGAAGAAATTCTGTTAATCCGGGCGGCAAAGGAAAAAGGATTCTCCATTACCTGTGAGGTGTGCCCTCATCATCTTTTCTTGACCGAGGAAGATATTCCAGCCTTAGGCGCTGGCCGGGCCGAAGTGCGCCCGCGCCTGGCGACGGGCGCGGATCGCGACGCTTTGTGGGCCAACATGGGCGTGATCGATTGCTTCGCAACAGACCACGCTCCCCATACCCTGGCAGAGAAAGACGGCGACAGCCCGCCGCCCGGTTTTCCGGGCTTGGAAACTATTTTGCCCTTGCTCTTGACGGCAGTAAGCGAGGGCCGCCTAACTCTCGATGACCTGATCTTGCGCCTGCACACCAACCCACACCGAATTTTCAATCTGAAAGAGCAGCCCGAAAGCTATTGTGAAGTTGATTTGGGAGAAAGTTATGAAATACACGCCGCCGAACAGCAAACCCGCTGCGGCTGGACACCCTTTGAAGGCTGGAAAGTAAATGGGCGCGTTCGCCGCGTTGTGTTGCGCGGACAAGTTGCTTATGAGGATGGGCGCGTGTTGGCTTCTCCCGGTACGGGCAAGAATGTTCGCAGTAGTTAAGGAAAGGACTAAATATGTCAGCTCTCGCTAACCAAAAAACATCAGCAAGTGCACATCTCCCCTTTGGTGACCAGCGCAGCGCTCGTTTCTATGGGAAGGACATCCTTTCGGTCAAACAGTTCTCCATTGAGGACCTTACCTATATTTTTGAGGTCGCGCATGAGATGCGCGAGATGGTGGCCCGGGTCGGTACTTTTGATCTGCTCAAAGGTAAGATCCTGGCTAATCTCTTTTATGAACCGTCCACGCGCACCTCGTCTTCCTTCACCGCTGCCATGGAGCGTCTGGGAGGTTCTGTAATTCCGATCAACGAAGTGCGCTATTCCTCCGTGTCCAAAGGTGAATCCTTGCCCGACACCGTGCGCACGCTGGAATGCTATGCAGATGTGATCGTGCTGCGCCATCCGGAGCTGGGCGCGTCCACTCTTGCGGCGCAATACGCGCGCAAACCGATCATCAATGCCGGCGATGGCGTGGGCGAGCACCCAACCCAAGCCCTGTTGGACCTGTGCACTATCGTAGAAGAACTGGGTCACGTTGAAGGGTTGAATATCACCATGCTGGGTGATCTCAAATATGGGCGTACCGTGCATTCGCTAGCGCGCTTGCTTTCGCTATACCAAGTAAAGATCAACTTTGTCTCACCGGAATTGCTCAAAATGCCGCCGGAAATTATTGAAGAGGTGAAAGGAAAAAGTATTCAAATCTCTGAGCATTCAGAACTCGAACCTGTACTTGCGGAGACGGATGTGCTCTATGTGACCCGAGTTCAAAAAGAACGTTTTGAAAATCTGGATGAATATGAGCAGGTAAAAAGCCTTTACGTGATCACACCAGAAACCCTAAAGCAGGCAAAAAAGAAAATGATCGTCATGCACCCATTGCCGCGCGTAGGCGAGATCAGTCCGGAGGTGGATGAAGATCCGCGGGCCGCTTATTTCCGTCAAATGGAATATGGGCTTTACATTCGTATGGCTCTCCTGGCAATGGTGCTGGGCAAAGCTTGATGAACGGCTCCTTTTTTGCGCGACTCGAACAACGCTGCCTCGCGGTTAATTCACTGCTCTGTGTCGGGCTCGATCCGCACCGCGATGAATTGCCGGAGCAAACAGCCTCCGCGGCCCGTGATTTTTGCCTGCGCTTGATTGAGGCGACGGCTGACGTAGCGGCGGCCTTCAAGCCCAACAGTGCCTTTTTTGAGGTTTTTGGTGCAGACGGGATGCGTGTGCTCAAAGAGGTCATTGACGCGGTGCCAGAAGGTATTCCCGTGATCCTGGATGCCAAACGGGGGGATATCCCCTCCACGTCACAAGCCTACGCACAGGCAGCCTTCCATGCCTTGGGGGCGGACGCGATCACGGCCAGCCCTTACCTGGGACGTGACTCCATTGCGCCCTTTATTTCCGACTCCCAACACGGAATCTTTTTGCTTTGCAAGAGCTCTAACCCCGGAGCTGGAGACATTCAAGACGTGATTGCAAACGGGGAGCCGGTTTATATGCACGTGGCCCGGCTTGCCCAGTCGTGCAACGAAAAAGACAATGTGGGCTTAGTGGTGGGAGCTACATATCCACAAATACTGGCAGAATTGCGCCAGCAGGCGCCGGAACTATGGTTCCTCACGCCGGGTGCAGGTGCGCAAGGGGGAGAGCTCGAAGCGGCGGTAGCCGACGGGCTGCGAGCGGACGGTTTGGGGATGCTGGTGCCCATTTCGCGCGGCATCAGCCAGGCAGCTAGTCCGGCACAGGCGGCGCGCGAATTCCGAGACGCCATCAATGCCGCGCGGACGGTGAGCGCCAAGACCCACCGCCCTACCTTCCGCTATGCGCAGCTGGCGCAGGATTTATTGCGCCTCGGCTCCGTGCAATTCGGCCAGTTCAAACTTAAATCTGGGCTGATTTCCCCCATCTATTTGGATCTGCGCCGTTTGGTGGGCGATCCCACGGCGCTGGCCCGAGCCGCCTCAGCCTACATCGAGCTCATGCGACCCTTGAAATTTGACCGCATCGCCGGCTTGCCTTATGCTGCTCTGCCCCTCGCCACTGCTATTTCGCTGCAAAGCGGCTGGCCGCTTATTTATCCACGTAAGGAAGTAAAGGATTACGGCACACAATCCGCCGTCGAAGGAATTTATCAAAAAGGGGAAAGGGTTGTGGTCGTGGATGACCTTGTCACTACGGGAGGGAGCAAGCTCGAAGGCATTGAAAAATTAAAAGAGGCCGGATTGAAAGTAGCGGACATCGTTGTCCTAATAGATCGACGAACCAAGACTTCGGCACTGAGGGACGGAAAAAGCCTCCGCCTGCATGCTGTGTTCAAGCTTCCTAACTTATTGACATACTGGCGCGACTCAAAAGCGATTAGCAACAAACAATATGAATCAGTAATCGATTTTCTCCAAGAAAACTGATGTACGCCCGCTTACGTCCCTGGCTTTTTCGCTTGGACCCCGAACGCGCCCACTGGGTAACGTTGCGCTTACTACAGATGGCGGGCGCGCTGCCGCCAATCGCCACTTGGTTGCGCAAACTTTACTCGGTGCCTAATACCGATCCGGTCGAGTTATTCGGATTGAAGTTTCCCAACCGACTTGGCTTGGCAGCCGGTTACGACAAAGACGGGTTGGCGTGGCGCGGCTTAGGTTGCCTGGGCTTCGGCCATATTGAGATCGGCACCGTCACCCCACGGCCGCAAACCGGCAACCCGCGCCCACGATCGTTCCGGCTTGTGGAGGATGAAGCGCTGATCAACCGCCTCGGTTTTCCTGGCCGCGGAGCGCAGTTTGTTGCCAAACGAATGCGCGGCGCGCGCCCTGCTGGCCTGGCGCTGGGGGTCAATTTGGGGATTAACAAAGATACCCCGCTTGAGCGAGCCGCCGAGGATTATTTATCTCTTATGGAAGTGTTTTCTCCGCTTGCCGATTATTTAGTCATTAATATCAGTTCGCCCAACACACCTGGGCTGCGCCAGTTGCAAACACGCGAATATTTAGAAGGATTGCTAGACAGTTTGACTATCGAAAAATCGAAGCCGCTTCTGGTAAAACTTTCACCTGATTTAGATAATGAAGAGCTTGAGCAAGCTTTAGCAGTAATTATGGAAAAGAAAGTTGATGGGATTGTTGCTACAAACACGACTACCGCAAGGCTGCATTTGCAATCTAATTATGCATCTGAGTCAGGCGGTTTGAGCGGTGCTCCATTGACGGTTCGGGTGCGGAAGATGGTTGCTAACATCTACAAGCTAACGAATGGCAAGCTGCCCATTGTCGCCGTTGGGGGCATCATGAGTGGCGAAGCTGCGCGAGCAGCGCTGGATGCGGGGGCGAGTCTGGTGCAAATCTATACCGGCCTGGTTTACCGCGGACCAAGTTTGGTTAAAGAAATTCTGCAAACAGTGGCTTAGAAAAAAAAGAGGAGCAGCAATCGCTGCTCCTCTTTTTTAACAACAGCGAAAATCTAGCGGCGTGCTCGTGCTAGTCGGCGAGGAGCCGGCCGCCTTGCAGCCTTCCTGCCTTCAGGATTAAAGATCAGAAAGATCGCATTGATAAGAATGCCGGCCACTGCTGCGGTGGCGATCGCAGGTAAGCCACTGGGGAAACCTATCCCTGGCATAGGAATGGGCAAAAAGCCACCCGTAGCCGCATAACCGATGTTGCCGCCAATGCCCAAAACCATGATGGTCGCGCCAACAGCCAGATTGCGCGGCTCAAACATGTTGACCTTGTGCTCTTGCATTAGCGCAATACCTTGCATGCCGATCACACCGAAAAGATAGATGGCCAAACCCCCACTTACTGCCAGAGGCACGGAACCGACGATGGCTGCCAGTTTCCCGACGAAACCCAGCAAAATGGCGATGACTCCCGCCATGATCAGAGCCGGGCCGGAGTAGTTTCGGGTAATGGCCATTAGGGAATTATTTTCCCCATAGTTCGTGCCAGCCGTGGCACCTAGTAAACCGTTAATGAAATCACCAATGCCATCCAGGATCAGGTTAAAGCCAATGTGCTTGTCCAACTCGTACTTCTTTGCCTTGCGTTCCTCTGCGAAACGATCAACATACAGGCTGATCTGGTAAAGATGGGCAGTAGATTCTGGGATTGTAGCGATCGCCATGATAGAAATGCTGAACACAGCCAGCCCGACAAAGGCACCAGAGAACACGGGGAAAGTGAATGTGGGGATCTCAAAGACTGGAGCCGCGGCAATGGGCGCGAAGTCTACCGAACCAGGAAACAGGATCGCGGAGAGAGCATACCCTGCAACACCTCCAAGCAAAACGGGCAGCATGCCGATAAAGCCGCGATTCTGCAAGTAAACAGAGAAAACGATGGTGAGAAAAAGGGTCAGAAACGCCACACCCCAATTGGCGGCGGCCAAACCAAGAGCGGCAAAGGCCAAACCAAAACCGATAATCGCTGCTACCGAGCCGGTGACTACTGGAGGTAGAACTTTGTCTACCGCCCGTTTTCCAACTGCACGGATGATGAATCCCACTGCTATGTTAAGAAGGCCGGTAACTACAATACCGGCTTGCATCGTGCTAATTACATCATCAGGGGCGGGAACGCCGAAGGCCGGCGGGGCCCCTGTCATGGCTGTCACTACCGCTACGTATGCGGCAATGTAGCTAAAGCTCGAACCATAGAAAAGCGGGATAAATTTTCCTATTCCCTGCTTGGAGAGAAGCAGGGCAACAATGGTGGATATACCCGATGCCAACAAAACCGTTCCCACATGAAAGCCGCAAAAAGCTGCTACGAAAATCGTGGCGGGAAACATGGTGAGCACGTGCTGGAAACCGAGAAGAATCAGTTGTCCCATCGGTGGCCATTCATTGGGCAAATAGCCCATGCGCTTTAAGTTTGCAGCCATACCTTATTTCTCCTTGTCGATTTAGGGAATATGACCTAAATTAATTCCTGTTCCCCGGCAACCTCCTCACTTATTCTGCATAAACTTAGTGATAAGAACACGAAATTGGGGGAATCGGTTCGCGGCGATTAGTAGAAACTTTGTACTATAATGAATTTTTGAGGACGAATGGAAGATAAAAAACCGGGGTTGCTCACTGGTATTCGCGTTTTAGACCTGACCCGCGTGCTGGCCGGCCCTTATTGCACGATGATGCTGGGAGACCTTGGTGCCGACGTGATCAAGGTCGAGGAGCCCGGAAAAGGGGACGATACGCGTCAATGGGGGCCGCCATTCACCAAAAGCGGGATGTCCGCCTATTTCATTTCTGCCAACCGAAATAAGCGCAGCCTCACCCTGAACCTGAAAAACGAAGCGGGTATCAAGGTGCTTAAAGAGATGGTGAAGCAGGCCGATGTGCTGGTCGAAAACTTCAAAGTCGGCACGCTGGAGAGGATGGGGCTGGGTTATGGTGAATTGCATAAACTGCGCCCAGACCTAATCTATTGCACGATCACGGGTTTTGGTTACAGTGGCCCTTACAAAGACAAGCCAGGCTACGATTTCATCGCCCAAGCGCTGGGGGGTCTGATGAGCATTACCGGGCCAGAGGATGGACCACCAGTACGCGTAGGTTTAG
>Ga0214473_10002535_pt1 | contig 22417 bp, 17 predicted proteins | sample RVTome_7_FD_203509 | JGI IMG/M metagenome (GOLD analysis project Ga0214473, IMG submission 203509) | Soil microbial communities from uranium-contaminated site in the Upper Colorado River Basin, Wyoming, United States - RVT98D197 | ecosystem: Environmental > Terrestrial > Soil > Contaminated >... | reverse complement strand
GAGTGGGCCGGACTCACTCATGCAATCCCACCCGGGCCAAACAATCCATTGGGCAACAGGGAAATGAAGTTGAGCAAGAAGGGTTACAGCATTCACGGCACAAATCGTCCGATGTCTGTGGGGACACCTGCGACGCATGGATGCATCAGGATGTATCCGAGCGACGTTTTGGAACTTTTCGATGTAGTGAACGTGGGAACTCCGGTTGAGATAAGGTTGTGAGGAAGAGTATGTGCTTACATCGGATGCAGATATATGGCCGAGTCCGGGCGTTTATTAATCTCTAGGAACTTGCTTGGCTGCACGTACTTTTGTATGATTAGCTAACAGGGGAAGAAAAACTTGGAGGGACTTAAGTAATGGTTGAACGAGGGACGCTGCGTGTGAAAACAGGACTTGCCGAGATGCTCAAAGGTGGTGTGATAATGGATGTTACCACACATGAGCAGGCAAAGATCGCTGAGGATGCGGGTGCCGTGGCTGTCATGGCTCTGGAGCGGGTGCCGGCGGATATTCGCGCGGCCGGCGGAGTGGCGCGGATGGCGGACCCAACGGTGATTCTGCAAATAATGAAGGTTGTGACCATTCCCGTCATGGCTAAAGTGAGGATCGGTCATTTCGTTGAAGCTCAAATCCTGGAGCGTCTAGGTGTTGACTATATTGACGAAAGCGAAGTGCTTACTCCGGCTGACGAAGAGTATCATGTAAACAAGTGGGATTTCAAGATACCCTTCGTATGCGGAGCCAGAAATCTAGGTGAAGCTTTAAGGAGGATTGGCGAAGGCGCGGCTATGATGCGGACAAAAGGAGAGGCCGGTACGGGCAACGTAGTCGAAGCTGTTAGGCACATGCGACTAATCATGAGCGAGATTCGCCGGTTGCATGGGATGAGTCGAGACGAATTGATGGCAGCAGCCAAAGAAATGCAGGCACCGTATGAATTGGTTTGTAGAGTTGCGGAAGAAGGAAAACTACCTGTAGTCAATTTCGCCGCGGGCGGGATTGCAACTCCGGCTGATGCCGCTCTTATGATGCAGCTTGGGGCGGACGGAAACTTCGTCGGATCCGGAATATTCAAATCCGAAAATCCTTCTGTGATGGCAAAGGCAATAGTAGAAGCCACGACGCATTACAATGACCCGAAAGTGTTGGCGAAGGTTTCCGAGAAACTGGGCGAGGCAATGCCGGGTCTCGAAATTTCCCAGATAGACGAAAAGAGCCTCATTCAACACAGAGGATGGTAAGAAAATCGTCGAATGTCGAATGACGAAGGTCGAAAGACGAGGAAAAAGCTGGCGACGTAGGACAACCAGCGTTTGACATTAGTTCACGCTAGGAGCTTAGTATTATTGACGATAACTATCGGAGTTCTTGCTCTTCAAGGGGCAGTGCGAGAGCACATCTACATGATAGAAAGTTCGAATGCAAATGGGATAGCGATCAAGAAACCGGAAGAGCTATCCCAAATTGATGGTCTCATAATTCCGGGTGGCGAAAGCACCACAATCGGAAAGCTTCTGGTCAAATATGATTTTATTGAACCAATAAAGGAGCTCTTCAGAAAAGGAATCCCTGTTTACGGAACATGCGCGGGTCTGATCTTGATCGCCAAGAGGTTGGTCTCCCGGCCGTTAGCTGCGGTTGAGACCGGTGGGCTCGGCGAGGCTAAGCTGCCATTGCTTGGGTTCATGGATATCGAGGTGAGACGAAACGCATTTGGCCGCCAGAGGGAGAGTTTCGAGGCGGATTTGGACATTCCCGAACTAGGTGCGCCGCCATTCCGGGGAGTTTTTATTCGCGCCCCATGGATTGAGTCAGTCGGACCGGATGTGCGGGTGATGGCGAAATTCGAGGAGAATATCGTGATGGCCAGGGCTGGAAAGCTTGTGGTTACAGCTTTTCACCCTGAGCTAACCGACGATTATAGAATTCACAAATATTTCATTGAGATGGTGACAGGAAACTAGAGTTCAAATATTGTCATTTTGACCCTGAGCTTGCCGAAGGGGAAGAATCCCAGTGGAAAGTCTCTGCTGTAGAGATTCTTCGGTCGCCGCAGCTTATCCCGAGCATGGTCGAAGGGCTCCCTCAGAATGACAGGGGCGAGGTCTGTCAACAGTGTGGAAGGACGGGTAGCGAGCAATCTGGATTTTCTACGTTCATCTTTGCTTGTAGGAGGGAGGAGGTCATTATGTCCGGCCATTCAAAATGGTCAAGCATCAAACACAAAAAAGCCCGAACTGATTCCCAGCGCGGGAAACTATTTAGCAAACTGGCAAGGGCGATAACTGTTGCCGCCAGAGAAGGCGGAGGCAATCCGGATATGAATCACACTCTCGGTGCGGCAATCCAAAAAGCCAAAGATTATAACATGCCTTTTGAAAACATTGATCGCGCCGTCAAACGGGGAACCGGAGAAATTGCCGGCGCCCGCTACGAAACGATAGTCTACGAAGGATACGGCGCTGGTGGGGTAGCTGTGATGGTCGAAGCGATGACTGACAATCGCAATCGAACGGCGTCGGATATCCGAAATATTTTTGATCGTCACAACGGCAAACTTGGTTCAAGCGGTTGCGTGGGCTGGATGTTTGAAAGAAAGGGCAGAATCGTTGTCGATAAGGGATCAGGAATAGGAGAGGAAGCTCTTTTGGACTTGGCTATCGAGGTGGGCGCCGAAGATATTAGGACCGAAGATGAAAAACAGTGGGAGATAATTACGGCAGCAGCCGATGTCATGAGCGTCAGAAAGGCACTCGAAGAGAACGGTGTTGTAGCTGAGTCGGCGGAAATAACGATGGTGCCGAAGAATATCGTGAAACTCAATGAGTCAGACGCAAAGAAAGTCCTTAAACTGATGGACTCAATGGAAGACCACGATGATGTTCAAGAGGTTTTCTCCAACTTTGACATCCCGGACGAAATATTGACAGAGCTGGAAGCAGCCAGCTAGCTCAGGCTAAGGAACACCGTAGTTGCCCAATTTATTGGGCTTCCGGACGCTCGGCAAATTTTCTTGACCCAACGGAATTCTATGATATACTGAACACATGTTCGTATCGGAGACACTAATTTAAGTGCCCTTGCCGGCAGAACGCAGGTAGATTTCAACCAAAGGATAGAGGTAGAAAATTCAATAATATAAGAATCCAAGGAGGACAGGCGTCTCGCCTGTCGGAAGATATGACCATTTTGGGCAGCCGGGACGGCTGTCCTACTACAACCCGGAAATCGTATTTCCTTTTTTTTGGTTTCAAAGTGCAAATTGCAGAATTCTGAAAGCGAACTATAGGCATTTTGATTTTTTCATCTGACCAACCTGGAGGGGCATTGATAATTCTGGCGATTGATCCGGGAATTGCGACCACGGGTTATGGTGTCATTGAGAGCCGCGGAAGCGATGTTTCCTTCAGGGATTGCGGTACCATTGATACCTTATCGAGCACCGCAACGCCGGAGAGGCTTAGGCAAATCTATACCGAAATGATCGGGCTGATCAGCACCTACAAACCGGATGAAATGGTTGTTGAGAAGCTCTTTTTTAATGTGAACGTTCAGACGGCTATGTCTGTCGGCCAAGCAAAAGGCGTCATACTCCTAGCGGCCAGCACGTCAAATGTGGCGGTTTTTGAGTATACTCCTTTGCAGGTGAAACAAGCTGTGGTCGGTTACGGGAGGGCGGAAAAAAAGCAGATTCAACTGATGGTGAAAATGCTTTTGGGACTGCCGGAAGTGCCGAGACCGGATGACGCAGCGGATGCACTTGCCGCGGGAATCTGCCATGCTCATTCAAAAAAGATGCAATCGCTTGCAGGTGGACGTTAGGAGCCGTTGCCGATGATCTCATTCCTCAAAGGAAAGGTTGAAGAAAGAACGTCGCAGAGCCTGATACTAAATGTGGGCGGTGTCGGCTATGAGGTATTTATGCCGACTACTTGCCTTTCCGGGCTGCCGGATGCAGGAATGGAGACATCGGTCTTCACTCATATGCACGTTCGTGAGGACTCAATGCAGCTTTTTGGCTTTTGCCACAAGGCCGAGAAGGAGTTGTTCGAGAAGCTGATCTCCGTATCCGGAATCGGACCCAAGGTCGCGCTGGCTATTTTGTCGGCTTTTTCGGTTTCGACTCTAAAGAAAGCAATCATAAGTAATGATGTTGACGTAATCACGGCCATACCGGGCATTGGAAAGAAGACCGCTCAAAGGTTGATTTTGGAGCTTAAAGAAAAACTATCGCTGCCGGAACTGGAACTAGTTGACGGCTCCGATTCCGGCGACCTATCGAAATCAACCTATTCAGAGGCGAGGGCGGCATTGATCTCTCTGGGTTATTCAACCCCCGAAGCGACCGGAGCCCTAGAGGCTTTTCCTTATGGCCGGAAGGAAACCACGGTCGAGGATATGGTCAAGTATGCTTTGAAAAACCTGGCTGGAGGTTAGGAATTGGAAGAGCAAATCCTCTCGGCAAAGCTTACCCCGGAAGATATTGAGCATGACAAAACACTTCGTCCTCAGCGGATTGAGGACTTCGTTGGACAGTCCAAAATCAAGGAGAACTTGTACATTTTCATAACAGCGGCCAAGAAACGCGGGGAGGCGTTGGATCATGCTCTTCTGACGGGCCCTCCGGGCTTGGGCAAAACCACCTTGGCCAACATCATAGCCAATGAACTTGGGGTTAATATGAAAGCGACTTCCGGACCGGCTTTGGAGCGGGCTGGAGACCTAGCGGCCATCTTAACCAACTTGCAGGCCTACGATGTCCTTTTCATCGACGAAATTCACCGTTTGAACCACGCCATTGAGGAGATTCTATATCCGGCCATGGAGGATTATAAGCTTGATCTTGTGATTGGCAAGGGGCCGAGCGCAAGGTCGCTGAGGTTGGACATCCCGCATTTTACTCTGGTCGGCGCCACAACGCGAACCGGGTTGATTACCTCTCCCTTGCGAGACCGGTTTGGGGTTTGTTGCCGTCTTGATTTTTATGAGGAAGGCGAGCTTAAGGCAATAGTAAAGCGTTCAGCGGCTATTTTGGGCATAGATATCGATGAGAATGGAGCCGAAGAGATCGCTTGCCGGTCCAGAGGAACCCCGAGAATCTCCAATCGCCTATTGAAAAGGGTTAGAGACTATGCTGAAGTGAAGCGTGACGGAAGAGTCGGAATAGACGTGGCAAAAGAGGCATTACTCTTTTTTGAAGTGGATGAGTGCGGATTGGACAAGCTGGATCAGCGGATTCTTCTGACCCTCATTGATAAATTCAGCGGGGCTGCTGTTGGTCTGAGCACGCTGGCCGCATCAGTCGGCGAAGAGCCGGAAACACTTGAGGATGTCTACGAGCCCTATCTTTTGCAGCTCGGCTTTTTGCAGAGAACGCCCCGCGGCCGGGTCGCAACGGAAAGAGCATACAAACACCTGGGCATTGATATGCCCGAAAATCAAAACCGGCTGTTTTGAAAACAGGACTTTTCCAAAAGAGATATCACAGTCGGCTCTGTCATGTGGGGTCACGGTCAGTTCTGTCATGTTGAGCGCGAGCGAAACATCCGGATCTTTCAATAGGATCGGGGCTTGCCGTGAATACAGTCAAGCGAGGGAATTCGTGTATCTCGAGGATAGAATGTAGTCAACGGCGAATCAGGTAAGGTAGCGAAACCAGTATATCATTAACGGGGGTAAAAATGAAAATTCAACTATCGCCATCCACGCTCAGCCTTTACAAAGAATGTCCCAGGTGTTTCTGGCTACGCTTCAATGAAAAGATTCATCGTCCGCGCGGCATATTTCCAACTCTCCCCGGCGGGATGGATGCCGTAATCAAAGTGTATTTTGACAAATATCGAGAAAAGGGTAGCTTGCCGCCGGACATTGATGGAAAAGTTGTTGGAAGTCTTTTTTCCGACACCACTCTGTTGGCCGAATGGCGGGACTGGAGAACGGGCCTTCGTTTCTATGATAAAGACAATGAAGCTTTACTTAGAGGGGCTCTGGACGATTGTCTTGTTGACGACGGACATCTGATTCCGGTCGATTATAAGACGCGAGGTTATGCACCAAGCGCCGATGATTCCAAAAAGTATTACTCAGCTCAACTAAATTGTTATTCGCTTCTGCTTTTGGAAAACGGCTACAAGGTCAGAGATTTTGCTTACCTAGTCTACTACTACTACCCGCTTTTGGTGAACGAGAGTGGGATCGTGCAATTCAAGGTTGAAACCATCAGGCTTGATACAGATCCGGAGAACGCGCGACAGATGTTTAAGAATGCAGTCGATCTGCTGAGATCCCCCCTTCCGGAAAAACACTCCAGTTGCGAATATTGCGGCTGGCTCGAAAACTTCATGGATGAAAGCTGAACCTCAAGGAGCTTACCGAGAACGTAGCTGCAGAGCTTGCTCTGCTTGTCATCCCAAAATATTATGCCCTCACCCCCCACTTTTTCTCAAAGGCGGACAAAGGGCGATCAAACAAGCCTATCTCCAAAAATACCCAACAGATCTAAGAAAATCCATGCAAAAAAAGAAGGGATTTTGGAGTTGACGTAGAAACCCTATTAGGAATTTTACATTGATCATTTGACAAGGGGCAAGCACTTCTGAAAGCAGGGGATAGACAATATCCTACAAGTAGCAATCTTAACCGGCTCATATTTTTTACAACTTTGAGTCGGTTTTTTGCATTTTTGGAATCATTTCGGGGTCCTTAGAAATCGAATTTAAAAGGAGAAGATTGAGATGAGAAAGAGAATTCTGGGCATTGTGATTGCAGCATTGATGATTACGGCACTACTTTCATTAGGAAACATTATCTCCAAAACGCTAGCTGAGGCAGCAAGTGCTCCTACAGCACCGATTGTAACAACCCCTAATGGTGGTGAGACGATCGACGATTCTGTTGAAATTAGATGGAATGCGGCAACGGACCCAGAACAAGAAGAATCGGAATTAAGGTACGAAATAGACTATGCCTCAAACGTTTCAGCTGGCGAAGCTCAGAACACGCATTTCACACTCGCAAATGGCCTACTGCAAAATGATAAGGTAAATGACATCTATGTTTATGATACTAGCGAAGATAGCATTGATTCTGCCTGGAGATATGATAGTGCAAAGAGTTGGTATTCCGAGCCAGCTTCTCAAACAAGAGGGGAAAGAAGAGAATTTCCTGAAAAAGCGTATTTGATTGCCACAGATGAAGGTCTAGATATTATTGATGCAGTTGACAATAGCTTGTGGATGAGGTTCAAAGCAAATATTTCTGGGGACTATAATATGCTTTTTGGTCCGAAATCTGTCTTCGCGCTCAATGGAAAGATTTATGCTTCTACTTATGGAGCTGGTCTAACAGTAATTGATTTTATTAATGATTCCGGAATACGTTATCACTCTGACACTGCAAATGGCTATTTCTACGAGAACAAAGGAATTGGAACGCATTTTGACAATGGCGAATACGGTTCTATTTCACAAAGAAACGTTGGGTATGGATGGGAAAATGATAATGCATTACCAAATATTGTCAGCTGCAATGTTAACGACGTGCACGCAGCTGCTGTTAATGGAAGCACATATATAGCTGTGGCAACTGATGATGGGGTAAGTATTGTTAACGAAGGTGCCGGACGTGTAATAAATTATCTCCCTCCAAGTTCTAACTACAAAATGGGAAAGGTTTTCATAACCAACAATGACGTTCTGTATGAGGTGTTGACGAGAACAGCTTACGATGGAAATCCAGCAGGAGAGGTTTATTGGAGTATATTATGATCAATCAAAACATACAGCTAATCAAGTTTGGGCAAATAAAGATGTGCAATACGGATCCCTCTATTCATCTGGATATCCTCCCCCGATAGTTGGCAGTCCACCCAATACCTACAATGATTTGTATGTTACCTCAGGGACGTCAAAAGTCCACAGCGGAGATAATACAATCTATGTTGCTACAGATGCTGGCACTACAACAATACAAGAATATAAAGGTAATGAAGCGGCTGGACAATCAAAGCATTACACAACCGGGAGTTTTACCTCCTTCAGTGATAACTGCAATGATGGTAGTTTAGATGGTTGGACGTCTGTTGGGAGTAATGTTGCTATCGAAACTGGCGAACTTAGCTGTTCGGGATACCCGTCAAATAGTGCTGGGCCTACATCATTAGTGCTCAGCGATTTTACACTTGAGTACGATATGAAAATAATCAATAACTCTGGAACGACAGAAACTTACTTTAGGGCAGATGATATTACAAAGATCGTTCCGAATGGCTACATGTTTTCCTTCCGATCCGATTCATCAACAATCGCACTCTACAAATTTGTCAACAACGCTTGGAGGTCACTCAAAAGCACAACGTTTCCTCATAATCTTAATAAATGGCACCGAATCAAAATCATGGCTGTGGGAAGTACGATCCAAGTATATGTTGATGGGATTAAATACATTGATGTCACTGACGCTACATACCTAACTGGCAAGGTAAGACTGGGAAGTTGGGAAGATCCGAATTTTGGTTGGACAAATGAACATGTTCATTTTGATAATGTTCAGATTAATGATCTTACTCAAAGTCTAGCTGGTGCCACATCAATATCTGCGGCAGTCACAGCATTGGCTGACGGATCAAAGATGTGGATAGGAACAAATGACAGGCAACAAGGGGGCTCAGCATCAGAAATAGATTTAACAACAAACACTTTGGCGAATCATTACACAAATACAACTATACCTTCTGTCATATCAAACAATATTAGTTGTTTGTCAGATGGAAGTCTCATGGTAGGCACAGATCAAGGAGCTACAATCATAGGAAGCAATCAAATTAACTGGCAAAATATTGTTTCCTTGTCTGATAATCTTAGTACTTCTGGCGGCCTAGGTTCTTACCTATGGGATACCTCTGCACTTCCTGAAGGTGATGACTATAAGATTAGGATCAGAGCTTCTGATGGGACTTCAACCTATCCTGAAGGAATGGTCTCCTACTGGAAATTTGACGAAGGAGCAGGAGCGACAGCTGCTGATTCAGTTGATGCAAATCATGGAACGATCAAAGGTGCAATGTGGACGACGGGCCGTGTAGATGAAGCGCTGAGTTTTAATGGCGTGGATAATTTTGTCGATGTAACGCCTTCTTCCTCAGTCACAAATGGTAATTCAGAGATGAGTGTTGAAGCTTGGATCAGACTAAACGATTATGGGAATCTAATGAGCACTACTGGTTGGACCATAGTCGGTAAAGGTCAAGCGTTTGTAGACAATGACACATCTTGGCACTTGGGAATTGGCGCGATGTCTTCAGGCGACTTTTCCTTTGGTAAGAGAATAGAGTGGTCTGTTGTCAAAGACAATCTCCAGCAAAACAACTCTAATAGAAAAGATGTTCGTTCGAGTTGCGATCTTGAGCTAGACACCTGGTATTACGTGGTTGGAACTTTTAAGAACAATGATTTGAAGATTTACATCAACGGCGAAGATGTTACTTTACCAGGAAGCAGAACAGGGATTGTGAATGGATTGTCCCCGACGTCGCAGTCAACTGTGAAAATCGGGAAAATTCCTGGTTTGACGAATGCGTTCAGTGGCCTCATCGATGAAGCTGCAATCTACAATCGTGCTCTGGCACCAGAGGAAATTCAGCAGCACTACAACAGTAAGATATATGGCACACCCAATTTCGGCCCATACGATGAATCTGGCACTTTCTCAATCTATCATGGCCCTGTCATTACAGATGTGAGCAGAGACATAGGGCATCCTAATGCTAATGATGAAGTAAACATTTCAGCAAAGGTAACTGATAGTAATGGTCTCCAAAGCACAATACTAAGATATTCATTTGATGAGATTGCCTGGCAAGACGTTTCAATGTCTGATAGCAATGAAGACAATGTTTTTGAAGGAACAATTCCAGCGCCTGGAGTAACATCTCAAGTATCTTACAAAATGATTGCCACAAATACGGAGGGCAAATCGACTACGAGTGATACTGAAAACTATGCTGCAGATGGTACCTCTCCGGACATCCAATCATTTAAAGCATCTCCTAATCCCGTAGACATAAATACTCCTACAACCTTCTCTGCTTCCATTTCAGATAACGTAGCAGTAGACTCAGTTTTTATGACTGTTGATCAAACGGTCTTATCAATGTCATATAACTCAACAAGTGGTCTTTGGGCAACTTCTACACCAATTCTAGCCTCAGGAAGATATACAGCAGATCTCACAACAATAGACAAAGCCGGAAATGTTGCTACAACAAGTACGATAGTAAGAGTAGTCACGGCCTCGGAGAAACTTTCTGTTTTACCATCATTTGACAAAGACTCCTTTGTTCCAGATGAAGATATCACCATAAGAGCTATTGTCACCGATGAGAATAACCTTGCTATACCTGGTGCCCAAGCTACGGCTGAGATAATGGCTCCGAGTGGTGCAACTACAACTCTTAACCTATTAAATGATGGAGCTCATGGTGATGCTGAATCCAATGATGGAGTCTACGCAAATACCTTCTCCTCGTCCGAGCAAGGTGTATTCACTATTACTTATGCGGCCACAAAAGATTTCATGATCCCGGATACAAACACAGCTTACTTAACAATTACCCGACACGATCTGGGAATAGTTGGAGGCTCTCAACCAGGCTCTGAAACCAGAGGCAATGAAGTCTCAATTAGAGCAGACATTCACAATTACGCACATGTCAGCGAGGGTGCAACGGTAGAGCTAATTGATTTGACTGACAATTTAACTATCGATTCAAAAACAGCAATGATTTCCGCCCATGCAACTAAGTCGATAAATCTATCTTGGGATACATCGGATTCTTCTATAGCAAATCACGAGCTGCTACTAAGGGTTACTTCTGAAACTGAAGATAGCAATCCCGCAAATAATGAACATAGTTTCCAGATAAATATTGTCGCCCCAATTGGTCCCAAGATTGCAGTTAGTCCTGCATCTGTTAATGTAGTTCTCAACAAAGGACAATCAAAATCAATTGAGGTAATTACCACCAATATTGGCGATGAGCAAGTACAAAGTTTGGGTATCACAACAAGCGGAGAATATATTGCTCCAATAACTTCTAGTACTCAAAATCTCAACCCTGGTGCCCACACACGTCTTTTTGCACAAGCAAATGTACCATATGAAGCAGCACCCGGAACATATGTTGGGGCAATTACAATACAAAGCAGCAATGCAAACAATGCAACAGTTCCTGTATCTATTGAGGTAACTGATGTTCAAAACGCAGAAACAAAAGTATTTGTTCATGATGCCTTTGGAAATCCTATCCCAGATGCAACTGTTGTTTTCAAAGAAAGTGGAGGCGCCATCACCACAGCTTCGACCGATGGCGGTGGATACACAAATATCAATATTGCCAGCGGTGATTACGAGATCTATGGCACAAAAAACGGCTATCAGAGTACTGCGCAAGAATTAACTCTAAATCCAACTCCTCCTGGAACAGGGCCAAACGAGGTTGACTTACTTCTAATTGAAGACGATGTACTGGCAGTAGAGGTAATAGTAACCGATATCAGTGGCCAAATTGTTGATTACGTTGAAGCAGGTGTAGCGTATCATTTTGAGGTCAAATATTATGTGAAAGAAGACAAAACGCCACCACCAACAACCTCTATCTATATCCCAAGTAGCAATACTACGGTTTCAACTGGCTGGCATGTAGTTCCTTCATCAGGCTCAGTTCAAACTGTTCGGGTTGCAACTCCGCAAGCTACTTATGTTCCAGCGCCTTCTCATAGTGATCTTTTAACAACAATTGAAATCACAGGTGATGTTTATCAGATGAAGCAGATGTTTGATGTAAAAGCCAAGGTGTATAACAAAGGTGGAATGACCATAGAAGATGTGACTACCAATGCAACTGCTATTCCTAGCCCAGGCTTACGGCTTCACTCTCAATATCCAAGCCAAGTGTACCTTGGAGATATCCAGCCACTTTCAAATGCAATGGCTCAGTGGATATACATCGGAGACGCAGCTGGCGATTATACCGTAAGCGTCAAAGCTGAGGGCTATATTATTGATACCAAAGTAACCGGTGAAGGATCCTCAGATGTTCATGTTGATCCATTAGCTATTCTGTCTTTTGATTTTCCAGCACTTGATTTTGTTACAAAAGATGTACCAATAGACTGGACCATAACCATCAATAACAATAACGACTACCCAGCATATTCGGTTACAGCAGTTCTTGGAGAGCTGAAAAATATCGGTCTAGCACCAGGAGAGATACCAAGTAAGTTTCTTGGAACCATTGATCCCCATACATCTGTTGCAGTTACTTGGAAACTGATTCCAGAAATATCTGGCACAATTGAGTATTTCACCGCAAATGTTACCTATCCAGAATTTGGAGTCGCCATAAAGAACAGAGCTCCTGTTGCAGAAGCTGGTGAATCTTATATTGGTTATGAAGGTCATCCTGTTAGTTTTGATGGATCCTTATCGTCTGATTCAGATGGAAATGAGCTAACTTATGAATGGGATTTTGATGGTGATGGAGAAACCGATGCTGATGGTGTATGTCCAACTTATGTCTGGATTGATGATTACTCAGGAGAAGTCACGCTAACTGTTTCAGATGGCCAGCTTACTTCAAGTGATACAGCACCTGTTACCATAAACAATGTTGCTCCGACAGCAAATGCAGGACCTGACCAACAAGCATATGTGGGAGAAACAGTCAATTTTGTGGGTTCTGCCTACGATCCAGGACTTCAAGATAATCCAACTGGCTCCTGGACTTTTGGTGACGGAAATGGAGCAATTGGATTTGAAGTATCCCATTCCTATGAAACTGCAGGGTTCCATAAAGCAACTCTTACCGCTGTAGACAAAGATATGGCGACTGATACTGATGAGGCAATAATCAAAGTAGAGAGGCGACCAACTACTATAACCTATACAGGTGATATTTCAGGTGATTATTCAGATGCCGCTTATCTAAAGGCAACTCTACAAGATAATGAAGGAACACCTCTCTCGGAAGAAGCTCTAGTGTTTTCAATAGATGGCCAAGAAGTAGCCGCTGTAACTGATCTTCTTGGTGAAGTACAAGCAGTGATTGAGATTGATCAGTCTTCAGGCATTAAAGATCTAGCAGTAAGCTTTGCGGGGGATAATAAATACCAAGCTACTACATCCCATACCAATTTTGAAGTGACAAGAGAGACCGCATCTATAAAATATTTGGGTGATACGATCACTCAAAGATATCAAGATGCAACTCTTAAAGCTCAATTATCTGAGAACGATCTACCAGTTGGAGATCTTAGCGGAAAAACAATTATATTTACCATTACTGATGGAACAAATACCCAAGAGTTTGCAGCCATAACCGATGCAAACGGAGTAGCAACAACAGAACCTACACAGATTTTTATACCTGCTAGTCTTTACAATGTAACCGCAAGTTTTGCAGGAGATGAGTTCTATCAAGGTTCTTCTACTAAAACGCCTTATGTTGTTTGGCAAGTCATGCCAGGACTTAATATAAACGGTGGTGGCTGGCTGGAAAAAGACAACAAGAAATGCAATTTTGGTTTTACTGCCAAATATGTAAACAATAGCGATTTTCCCAAAGGACAGTTAGAGTTCATAGATCGAAGTACAGGCCAAAATATCCACAGTGAAGGATTTGGTTGGTTAGTTTTGGACTCACAGAACCTGGCAATATTACATGGTTCTGCAACTATTAATGGAGAAAGCGGACACACATTTAGGATGATGGTCTCAGATCTTGGAACACCTGGGAAAGATATTGATACATTCGATCTTGAGATTGATTGTTTACCTGTTATATCAGGACTTCTTGATGGAGGAAATATCGTCATTCACTAGATTCAGTTCTTCAGATGGTCACGAGCCGTAAGCAGCATTTTGATGGACCATTTGTGGATTGGTGTCCTATATTGCTGGCTCGAAAACTTCATGGATGAAAGCTAAGCCTCAGGAGCTTGCCGAGAACGTAGCTGCAGAGCTTGCTCTGCTCAATGTCTCTGAAGGACAAAGCAAGCTTTGTCGCTACAATATGGTACAATCGGTCGTTGATCATAGATTGTTGGCAAGATTCTCAATACCTCATGGGCCGTCCTGAATCAGCACAAAGCGTGTAGCGAAACTGCTCAAATCCAATGGAACCGTCCACAGCTGCAGGAACACACCAAGCTTCTTCCGCCGTCTCACTGTCTCGCGAATATGAGAAACCAATGACATCAACCCAAACGCGCAAAAATGTAGTAAAATAACAAGCAGAAGGAGGTGATTTCGATGCTTGAAAGTTGCAAGGACTTTTTTCTCTATTGCTATGAGGCTGCTTCAAGGATGGAAGAGAAATCGGCTTACTTTGGTGAAGAAAGAAAAAAGCGGATGGATGAATTTAGGCAGGAGCGAAAAGCAGCCGCTGAGCGAGCAAAAGAACGCTTAGAGCAAATCAAAACGGAAAAAGCTGATAAGATCAAGGACTTAGTCAAACAGTCAGGAGTCGCAACCAAGGATGAGCTGGAAGAAGTGAAGAAGATGCTGGCTGATTTGAGCAGCAAAGTTGATAGTATTGCGAAGAAGTAGCTGCCCATTTAGACTGGATTGTTATGTCAGAAAACCTAAAGACAAAGAAGCGGAAGAGAATTTTTGCTTTTGTCCGCCTCTTTTTTGGAATAACGCGCGATTTTTGGAAAGAAACCCGCCTCATGCGGCGCCTTGGCACAAAAGTTGCCCGAGATCGAATGTCCAATATCCATCGGCGCCGTGCAATGTTTTTTCGAGATACCGCTCTGCAAATGGGTGGCGTTTTGATAAAGCTCGGCCAATTTTTGGGAACCAGGGCCGATGTCATGCCCGAGGAATATTTGCAGGAGCTTGCCAAACTCCAAGATGAAGTTCCGCCCGCCGAATTTCCCGAAGTTAAAGCACTAATTGAAGAAGAGTTCGGGAAGCCGCTTTCCGAAATCTTTGTTGAATTCAACGAAAGACCGGTCGCCGCCGCTTCTCTTGCCCAGGTCCATAAGGCAAAGCTGCCGACAGGTGAAAGCGTCGCCGTGAAGGTCCAGCGGCCCCAAATTGAAGCCTATATCAATATTGATCTCGGGATATTTAGTTATCTAATGGACGGTCTCTACCGTTTCACGCAAGCCGGGAGGAGATATGATATTCCGGCGCTCGTTCGGGAGTTTGCGCTTACCCTGGGAGATGAGCTCGATTTTTATAGAGAGGGATTCTATGCCGAGAGATTCAAGGCGAATTTCGAGTCGAGCGAGATAATCCGGATTCCAAGTATCTACTGGGCCTACACGAGAAATCGTGTTCTTACCCTTGAGGCCGTTGATGGAATAAAGATTTGGGACTTTGAGGCACTTGAAACGGCCGGAGTTGATAGAAGCGAAGTTGCGTACGAAGTTCTTCAAAGTTTTCTCAAGATGGTTCTTGAAGACGGTTTCTTTCATGCGGACCCGCATCCGGGGAATCTCTTTGTTGTGCCTGGTCCTCTGATTACTTTTGTGGATTTTGGAATGGTCGGCCAGATCACTCCTGAGATGAAAGAGCTTTTCAAGGAGGGAGCGATCGCAGGTGTCAGGCGTGACGTAGACAGCCTCGTATCCTCTCTGACCAAGTTGGGTTTCATCCGACGTGGAGCCGACCTGCGCCCAATCAAGAACACCATTGTTTGGATATTCGAAAACTATTCCGGGATGAGCGCCAAGGAGCTGGATTTTGAGAAGTTAGAGGTTATTCAAGAAGACCTAAGAAGAATTATGTATGAACAGCCTTTCACGATCTCTTCCGAGTTTGCTTTCTTAGGAAGAGCCGCTGGTACCTTAATCGGACTCATAACCGGCCTGGATCCCGAATTTGACTTCATTGAATCCGTCAAACCTTACGTGCAGAATATGATAAGTGAGATGAAGCCTCCTCTGTATGATATGATCGCTGAGGAAGCGAAGAATCTGAGCAAGATCCTTCTCAATCTTCCGAAGCAGGTTCAGAATGTGTTGACCAAAGCAGAAAAAGGCGAGCTCCGAACAAGAATTGACACCACTGAGATTGTGGACGCAATAAACAGATCAAACCGCGCACGGTTCACCACGGCACTCTCGATCATCTTTGCCTCTTTGATAATCGGCGGCGTGCTCCTAGTCTCAAATGGTCACCGTTTCTTATCTTCCTTGATGTTTGTTTTTGCCTTTTTTTCTTTGCTTGGATTCTTTCTTACTCTCCGAGAGCCCCGCTTCCATCATCACTGAGAATGCCGCAAAAAAAATGCGCGCCACTATGACATCATGATGTATAGCCCTTTTTTACTGCCTCAAGCATAGCGTAGTAAGTGATTTTTTTCGGATGATATTTCATACGGGAGGATTCATTCAATAAAAATCGAACTTTCTTGGAATGGTATGTGCGGATTCCGAAAATGCGATGGGCGGAAGAAATGGCGAGGAAATTCTTGGCCTCATTTCTCCTTTTGCTCCTGTTTCTCTCGGCAAGTTCTTGCACAAAGGGCAAAGAGAAGAAGGACAGCGACAAACTGCAAGGGGAGTTGAAGAATGAGCAGAACCAAGAAACGGGCGAATTTGAGGTTTGGCGCAAGAAGAAAAAGATAGTGTTGCCGGACGTTACTTCAACATCGAGCCTTGTTCTGCCAAATGGCAACATAAGATGCTATCTCAGCAAAGAGGGCTACATTCATTACGCTGAGAGTAAAGACGGAGAGAATTTCGGCGAAATGGTGAAAACCACTGTTGGGTCGGAATCGCAGGAAAGCATGCCTTTCAATCCCTGCATCTTGAGGCTGAGAAGCGGCAGGTTTATGCTGTTGTACAACACAGGTCAAACAAGATTGCATCTTGCTTATTCGGAGGATGGGAAGAGCTTTCAAGATCGGGGTGTTGTTGCGGATTCGGAAAAAGACCAATATGCTGTCGTACAAAGCGTTGATACCGTATTATTACCTGACGGGCGAATTCGTTTGTATGGATCGGAGAAAGGCATAAGCACAGCGGTGAGCAAAGATGGAGGCCGGACCTGGGTAACTGATGGTTTTGGCTTGATTGGAGACCGGGCATCTGATCCGGACGTCCATTTGAGAGAAGACGGAACCTACATTATGTATTATTTATTTGCTGCAAGAGTCGCAGGTGTTGTGCAAAAGAAAGCTATGGATATGAAGGATCACATAAAGATGGCTGTCTCAAAGGATGGATTGAACTGGAAGCTTAGTGATAGAAACATAGTCTCTCCTGACCTTACCGGCAAGATTGTTTCCGATCCTGACTATATCCGGCAGCAAGACAAGACTGAAATAATGTTCTTTTCACAGTCAAAGACGACCAAGGATAAGGATGAAGGCAAAGCAAATCTACAGATTGCGGTAAGGGATAAGTAGCGACAAAGCTTGCTTTGTCCCATGCAGACTAAGCAGAGCAAGCTCTGCGGCTACGTTCTCGGGTTATCATATCTGGAGCCGATTTCTCTGTGAGCTAGTCGACCTAGAGACTAGAACCTGCTTGGCAAGAATCCCGCAGTTGCCTGATTTACTTGTGCCGTTCGCCGGTATCAGGCAGGCACGGCAAGAATCCCGTAGTTGCCTGATTTATCAGGCATACAAAGATAGCTAAACGGGGCAAACCGGCTCCATGAATGGAGCAACTACACATATCTTTACGGTATTCTCGGAAACCATGTTCTCTTTCTTATGAGCAAAGACGAATTTACTGACGACAACGAACTGATAAGAAAATATCTTGATGGCGACAGCCTGGCCTTTGAGGCCCTGGTGGAGCGTTACCTCCAGCGCGTCTACAACTTCTCTCTGCGAATTGTCAAAAACCCGGATGATGCTTCCGACTTGACCCAGGAAACATTTATCTTGGTCTTAAGAAAACTGCACACTTTTCGCGGTGAGTCCAAATTCTCTACATGGCTGTATAGCGTTGCAAGTAATGTGTGTCGTGATTCGTTGCGGCGGAGGAAGCCTCTTCTATCTCTTTCAGAATCGCCATTCTTAGAGGAGACAGTTGCAGCACAGAACAGGGCTTTTTCCGATGACTCGCCCGAGGATTCAGTAGAAAGAAAAGAGATCAGAGCTGAAGTCAAGAAATGTATAGCCGGGCTGCCTCTCGAGTATCGTTTGGTCATCGTGCTGCATGACATCCAGGGTCTGAGTTACAATGAAATTGCAGAGGCGCTGAAAATCTCGATTGGAACCGTTAAGTCAAGGCTCAGCAGGGGAAGAATGCGGCTGGCCAAAAAACTCTCTCATATGAGGGAACAATTGAATCAATGAGGTCATCTAATCTATGAGGACAAGAATAAGTTCTGATTTCCAAACAGATTTGGACGGGTGTCTTAGATGAAATGCAAAGAAATAAAATCTCTGCTTTCAGCCTATCTTGATGACGAGGTGAGCCGGGACGAAAAGCAGGCAATCAAATTGCATTTGGAGGAGTGCAAAGACTGCTCCGAATTGCTACTGCAATTAAAAGAAACGAAGAGCCTGCTGAGTGAGATTGCAGAAGAGCCGATTCCTCGAGAGGTGGCCGAGAAAGTGAAAGCCGGCATTCGCGAGGCCGAAAGGGCGAAGAAGACTGAGCCAAGTAAGGATATCCAGGAGTCGTTTTGGTCAAGGAAAGCCCTCGGCTACATCTTTGCTTTCGCCGGTGTTTTGGTCGTTCTCATTGTGGTTCTAATACCCCTGCGCGGTGCTTTGTTCTTCTCGACGGAGCCCGCTGTCAAATTAGCTCCAACATCACCTCCAAGAGAGAGCAAATCCTTGGAAAGTCAAAAGGGAGCGGCACCTCAGGCTGAAAAGCGCGAAGCGGAAGGCCAAGTCGCGCCGCATGCAGATTCACTAGTTGCTGGAGGCGGGGTACAGGTTTCGGATACTAATTATGATAAGCGAAAGGTCAATGAGCTTCTCGATTCCTATGAGCGGACAGAAGAGCAAACGGCCAAAACGGACACTTTCTCTGCTGATCGGCGGGATGTGATGATCTCGAGTATGTTGACGGAAGCTCAAGGCCTCAAGCTGGATGCAAATCACCTGGACCAATGCTTCGGCGTATTGGTGTCGCACAATGAAAGCATCCTGCCGGTCTACGCCGAAAAGACCCGGTTTGAAGGCAAGGATGTCTGGATAGTCATAGTAAACGAATTCTCATCGGACCCAAAAAGCCCCGAAATGCGAGCCTATGTCTTGACAACGCCTGTCTGCGAGATAATTCTTGAGGTTGACTAGCCCAAAACCGACCCGGGAAATGCGGAAATACCGGACCTGTCGCCAAAGTCCAAAAATGTCCTAGGTTCGTCATCGCGAGGAGCCTCAAGGCGACGCGGCGATCTCATTACTGCCAGGAATTGCTTCGCTCTACCCTGCAATGACATTCACAAGACACTTTGGCAATAAGTCCAAACCGATCATCGCTTGCCTTCTCACCAAAGAGAAAACACCATCATTTCCCCCCTTTAACAAAGGGGCAGGGGGGATTTGAAGGCAAAAAGGAAAGTTTTGAGTTTTATTCAAGGGATTGCGTCATCATTGGAGAAGTAGGCTCGCAACAAGGAATGATCAACTTAGCAATGGCAACCAAATCGTAGGTTTTTTCTAAAAGAGGAGGCCGTTTTAATGCAATGTTCGAACTGTCGCGCAGATTTGCCGGACGAATCGAGGTTTTGCTCTCAATGCGGAACAGAGGTCAAAGCTGAAGAACAGCCAGCCGAAGCATCAACCCCGGCGCCGCCGGAAGCACCATCGGAGGCTCAGTCCCAAGCTCCTCCGCCGACACAACCGGTGGAAGCATCACCGGCTGAATCAGTCTCTCAAGTTGCATGGGTGGCTCCGACGGCTCAGGTGACTCCGGTTGCAGATCCGTTTCTTGAGAAGTGGAATTGGGGAGCGTTCTTGTTGTCCTGGATTTGGGCATTGGGTCACGGTCAGATCCTGGTCGGGATTCTGATCCTCGTGGTTGGTATTTTGCCTGTAATTGGTACTCTGGTTGACCTCGGGTTGGTAATCTATCTCGGCATCAAGGGAAACGAGCTCGCCTGGAATTCCGGCCGGTTTGCCAGTATCGAACAACTGAAAGAGACAGAAAGAGTTTGGACCAAGTGGGCCGTGATTCTTCTCATAATCGGCCTGGTCCTGTTCGTGCTTTCAATGGTCGTCGGAGTGATCGCGCTGATCTCATCTATTACAAGCCAGTCGGAGTTGCCGCTCCTGTTTAGACAGGGTCTCCTGAAATAGGTTCAACTTGCTAAGGATTTCCATGAGGTCCAAAGATGCCCCGAGATCGAGGCCATATTGGCATGTGGACGCAAAATGGATCACCGGCCTGCTGCTAACGGTCCTATTGAGCCTCACCTTGTTCGTCTATGGCCTCGTTCAGATTACGAGCGAGAAACCGGCCGTTGATACTCTAACCATGACAATGGCGCTCACGTCAAGCCGTCACGGATTGGACGACAAAACCGAGATCGAGGAAGTCCGCAAGCGTTTAGGGGCCGGTTCCGGTGGAACCTTTGAGCCGATTCCCGGACTGCGGCTCTCAGTCACGGAAGAGGACCTTGCTAACCTTTCACCACGAGAATTGCGGCTTTCTCTATTTCGCCAGATAGCCGAACCTTTCTACCGTGAAGGTACTGAGGGCCTGGCCGAGCTGGTGGAGGAGCCGGAACTCGAAAAAGGCCTCGCCGGCGGAGCCGGAGCACTCAGTTTCTTCACACTTGAGATGCATCAACGACTCCGCGGGACATTTCTTTTCCTTGGGATTATTTCATTGCTGCTGTTCATCCCCCTGATCTTTTTCAGTCACCGCTTTGGCCGGTTGGCCAGCCCCGGATGCGTCCTGATCCTGGCAAGCCTACCCGGCGCCATCCTCTTCAATCTAATCAGCGCAGCCCCCCAACCCGCCGCCAAACCCCCGGTGGAAGAAGCAGATATGAGCGGGATGCTAGGCTATTTGGCCGCGAATCTCGTGCCACCCCTAGCCGAAATCATAGCCCGCACCTACACAATTGCTCTTGTGCTGGGTCTGGTCCTCGCAATCTCATCAGTCTTTGGCAGCCTCATTTGGCGTTTGTCCCGCCGAAGGTCGTCAACACATAAACCGGTTGATCAGCCATCTGTTGAAAATACCCACTCAATTATTGACGGATGACAACATCTGTCTTTCGTTATTGTCTAGCATCAAGTCTTCTCATTATTAATCCGGTTTTGTTGTCATCATCTGCCCTCAATCTCGCCATCGTCCGGATTCTTCTTTCTTGTCATCATCCGACTTGATCAGATGATCCAGAAAACACGCAGCAGAATCAACCCAATCGGACCCAAAAGCCCTTTTGCTCAGCGGAAGATGCCATGTTTTGGAATGTTGCCTACCCAAATGCAGGGTGCACACGCAACGGCAACCATGCAATCCGTTTGGCACTAGCGGTTACTGTCTCCTAAGGCAAACAGTGGTGTTGCATTACTACAGCAAAGTTCTTTTAAGTTGATCTCAGCATGCCATTCTGTTTTGACTTGCAATACTAAATTAAATAGAATGTTTGACAATGATAGGATGCAGATGAAGTACACCAATGCAGCACCTTTTCAAGCGCGCACGGATTAAGACAGGTGTTAACCGAAACAGGCAATAGAGCATCGCAAATAAAAATGTGGGCGAGCTCGGATGTTATGCTGATCCGCATAAAACGCTCCTGTAAATGGATGGAACCGATGAAACACGTTCAGTACGGTGCTGCTAAGATGTTTTCAACTAGAAGTGCGCAAGAGTGTTATGATGCAGAAATAGCTTTGTTTGGGTTGTTATACGGAACTGTATAATCATTGTTAGCCTATTGAGAGATAGAGTGAAAGGAATCCGAAGTGAAGCTTCCGAATATTGATGATGCTGTCATTGAACCATTGAAGTTGCGGAATTACCTATTGTCTTCGACTCACCCAATAGGTCGGTTCAAGGCGGCATTCTTTCACTCTATTGGATTTGCCGAAGATAACTGGGAAGCGCTGGAGACGGAAATTCGCGCATTACTGGGAAATGACGCTAGAATCTAAACTATCCACCGCCTCTGGCGGTGACTATTCACAAGGTTATACCTGGATATTAAAATAACATAGCTCCAGCCTGAAAGGCGCTTCAGGAGGAGCCATGCAGAGAAATTACAAACGATTATCGCACAGCATTTGGTTATGCACCTATCATATCGTATTTTGTCCGAAGTATCGATATGAAGTTCTTGCAGGACAAGCGGAAGTTTTGGTACGCAATGAACTGTATAGACTGTGCGGACAAAAGGATCAGATTGAGATAGTGGAGGTTAATATTCAATCTGATCATGTGCATCTGATCGTCTCAATACCACCTAAGTATTCTGTGTCTTCCGT
>Ga0214473_10002534_pt1 | contig 22427 bp, 21 predicted proteins | sample RVTome_7_FD_203509 | JGI IMG/M metagenome (GOLD analysis project Ga0214473, IMG submission 203509) | Soil microbial communities from uranium-contaminated site in the Upper Colorado River Basin, Wyoming, United States - RVT98D197 | ecosystem: Environmental > Terrestrial > Soil > Contaminated >... | reverse complement strand
CAAACGCGGGGCGGTAGCCGAGCCCGACCAGCTTCTCATGGACACGCTTGAGGCCCGCGGGTGTGACCAGAATGTCGACATCTTCGGTCGTCCGACGGTAACCGTGGGCGACAAGGGCCATGCCGCCGACGATGGCATACGGAATGTTTGCCTCCGTGAGCCGCCTAGCGATCTCCGTGAGTGAGTCGTAAACAGCATCGCCGCGCACGAAGAACCTCGATGTTTCCTGAAGGGCAACCGCACCGCCGCGACGCATTCTAGATTCGAACGGCTCCATCGCCTAGTATTGTAGCGACCAGCCGGCGGGCCTGACCACGCCGGGTCGGAGGTTTGCCCCGCGACGGAGCCGTGACTCATGGTCCAGCACATTCCCATCCTCCGGCAGGGAATGCCGTACGCCAGCGTCCAGCAGCTCGACCTCCTTCACCACGCCACCCGTGAGCCGGTCGCTCGGATCAGCCAGGCCAACAGCGGCATGATCCGCCGGGACGTCACCCGCATGGCCGACGACGTGCTCGAGCGATTCACCGTCGCCGACCTGTTCGCCATGTGCCGCAAGGCGGCCGATCTCTTCATGCACGCCGCCCTGCCGCTGGGCGACGCGTTGCAGTCGTTTGAGGACTACATCGGCCAGCTTTCCTCCACCACGGGCATGCCCGTCACGTATTGCCGCAACAACGCTGCCAAGATCCACAAGATGCTGGACGAGATCGACGTCGTGGTCGGCGGACTCACCCGGCGGTTCGACCTGAACATCCTGGACCGGGGATACGGGCGACACCAGGACGGGATGCTCAGCTACTTTCGCGAAGGCCGCATCTTCGGCGCCGTGCTGCCGAGCAACTCGCCCGGCGTGCACGCCTTGTGGATTCCCGCGATTGCCCTGAAAGCCCCGATCGTCCTCAAGCCGGGCTCCCAGGAACCCTGGACGCCCCTGCGGATCATCGAAGCCTTGGCCGCCGCGGGCGTCCCCCGCGAGGCGTTCGGCTTTTACCCCACCGATCACGCCGGCGCGGCCGAGTTGCTCCGCACCGTGGATCGGGCCATGCTCTTCGGAGACGAGGCCACCACCCGCCCGTGGCGGATCGATCCGCGCGTCGAGATTCACGGCCCCGGCCTCAGCAAAGTCGTGCTGGGCGACGACGCGGCCGAGGAGTGGGAGCAACACCTCGAAGTCATGGCCTCGTCGATCATTGCCAACGGGGGCCGCTCCTGCATCAACGCTTCGGCGGTATGGACGCCCTGCCATGGCCGGGCGATCGCCGAGGCCCTGGCGGCACGGTTCGCAACCGTCCAAGCCCTGCCCGCCGACGACCCCAACGCCGAGCTGGCCGCGTTCGCCGACCGGAAAACGGCAGAGCGAATCTCCGCGGTCATCGACAACAATCTGCGCGTGGAGAGGGCGGAAGACTTGACCCAGGCCGTTCGCGGCGCGCCGCGCTTCGCGGTGCTCAACGGCTGCGGCTATTTGCTCCCGACCATCGTATGGTGCGGCACGAGAGACCACCCCCTGGCCAACCGCGAGTTTCTCTTCCCCTATGCTTCAGTGGTCGAATGTCCCACGAACGAGATTCCTGGCGCCATCGGCCGGACGCTGGTGGTCACCGCCATCACCCGCGACGAGCGGTTCGCCCGGCGGCTCATGGCCTCGGCCAACGTTGACCGGCTCAACCTCGGGGCGATTCCGACTTGGCGGCTGAGCTGGGATCAACCGCACGAGGGCAACCTCTTCGAACACCTGTACCGGCAGCGCGCCTTCCAGATCGAGCCCGCCGCATGAGCCCACAGGCCCGGCCGACGAGTACTGCGCAGGACGGCCTGCCCGAGGTCTTGAGCAACTCACGCCCCCAAGTGGTGTTCGGCCCCGGTCGGCTGGCGGAGGTGGGGACGCTGGCCAAAACCGCGGGTGCGACCCGCGTGTTGCTGGTCAGCGACCAAGGCATCGTCCGCGCCGGCCACGTGGACCGCGCCCTCGCCGCCCTCGCCCAAGCCGGCCTCGACGCAGTCCTGTTCGACGGCGCCGAGGAAAACCCCAGCACGGAACACGTGTCCGCCGGCGTGGAGCTGGCCCGGACCTCGGCGATCGACTTCATCATCGGGCTGGGCGGCGGAAGCTCGATGGACTGCGCGAAAGGCATCAACTTCCTCTACACCAACGGCGGCGCCATGTCCGACTACTGGGGCATCGACAAGGCGGCTAAGCCCATGCTGCCGTTCATCGCCATTCCCACTACCGCGGGGACGGGCAGCGAGGCCCAGTCCTTCGCCCTGATCCGCGACCCCGTCACCGGCCGAAAAATGGCCTGCGGCGATGCCAAGGCCATGGCCCAGGTCGCGATCCTCGATCCGGAACTCACCCTCACCCAGCCGCCCGCGGTCGCCGCGGCGGCGGGGATCGACGCCATCGCTCACGCAGTGGAGACCGCGGCGACGACGAAACGGAATGAGGCGTCGCGGGCGCTGTCGCGCGCGGCGTGGCTGCGGCTCGAACCGTCCTACAAGACGGCCATGACCAACCCCGGCGATGACGAAGCCCGGACTCACATGCTGGTCGGCGCCCACCTCGCCGGCGCGGCCATCGAGCGTTCCATGCTCGGGGCGGCGCATGCGTGTGCCAACCCGCTGACCATGCGCTGCCGCATGATTCACGGCGTGGCCGTCGGCGTCATGTTGCCGCACGTGGTCCGGTTCAACGCCCGCGCTGGTGCGAACCCCTATTCCGATCTGTCCGATAATGCGGAAACGCTGGCTCGGCGGCTGGAGCACCTGCACCGTGCTGGTCGCCTCCCGCGGACCTTGCGGGACAGCGGCGTGGCCGAGGCCCTGCTCCCCGACCTGGCGGCCCTGGCCGCCAAAGAGTGGACCGGCACGTTCAACCCGAGACCGGTCGGCGAGAGTGACTTCCTCGGAATCTACCAGGACGCCTTTGTCTGACCGGTCCGGCGCCCGCCAACGGTGAGCAGCAGCGGCCCGAGCACACACTTTGTTACAGCGCGGAAACGAGACGAATCGACTATACTCCGCTGCCTGACCGGGCTGGATGGGCCGAAACGCCGCGATGGAACTCGATACACTCAACACCGATTCTGCCACCGAAGTGGGCAGCTACTTCGTGGCAAACTACCCACCGTTCTCGGTGTGGTCGGCGGAGCACTTGCCCGCCGCGGCCCGCGTGCTGGACACCCCGGTTGGGGAGCGGGTTGATCCCGGGCTCGCCCTGGCTCCGCTAGGGCTGTATCTGCACGTGCCCTTCTGCCGCAAGCGCTGCAAGTTCTGTTATTTCCGCGTGTACACCGACAAGAACTCCAGCGACGTCGATGACTACCTGGCGGCACTGGCTCGTGAGGTCGCCCTGTACGCGGATCGGCCGGCCCTGCAGGGACGCGACTTCGACTTCGTCTACTTCGGCGGTGGGACTCCCTCATTCCTCAGCAGCGAGCAGCTCCAGCGGCTCATCGATCGGATCAGCGAGCACTGGACCTGGCGGAACGCCCGTGAGGTCACCTTCGAATGCGAGCCGGGCACGCTTCGGAAGGGCAAGCTGCGGACCATCAAGGCCATCGGGACGACCCGGCTCAGCCTGGGGATCGAGCACTTCGACGACGCCATCCTGAGCCTGAACGGGCGGGCCCACCAATCGCCGGAGATTCTCCGGGCCTATGCCTGGGCTCGGGAGGTGGGCTTCGATCAGATCAACGTCGATCTCATTGCCGGGATGATGGGCGACACGGAATCGAAATGGAAGCAGGCCGTCGACCGCACCCTGTCCCTGGAGCCGGACAGCCTCACCGTGTACCAGATGGAGCTGCCCCACAACACCATCATCTCCCGCGAGGCCCAACAACGTCACGTGCCTCCCCCCATCGCCGATTGGGTGACCAAGCGGGCCTGGGTGGACCATGCCTTCCGTCAGTTCGAGCAGGCCGGCTACCGGATGTCCAGCGCCTACACCGTGGTCAAGCCGTCGGACCGGAGTCGATTCGTCTATCGTGACGCGGTCTGGCACGGAGCGGACATGGTCGGCACCGGCGTGGCCTCCTTCTCCCACCTCGGCGGGGTCCACTACCAGAACGTCGATCGGTGGGAGGAGTACATCGAGCGGCTCAGCGGCGGCGCCCTGCCCCTGGGGCGGGCCCTGCCCCTCACGGACCGGCAGCGCCTCATTCGCGAGCTGATCCTCCAGTTCAAGCTTGGCCGCGTCGATGCCGCCTACTTTCGGGCCAAGTTTCGCGTCGAGATCGCGGCACTGTTTCAGCCGGCCCTCGCCTCCCTGGTCGACGCCGACCTGGCCACGATCGACCATGATGACATCTGCCTGACACGTGACGGGCTGCTGCGGGTGGACGCCCTGCTGCCTTCGTTCTTCGAGCCCGAGTTTCGAGGCATCCGCTATACATGACCCCCGCCCGGCCGAAACTGACCGACTACCACACCAGCGAGGAGGCCGTGCAGGACCTCTGCCAAGGATTCGGCGGACCGGTCTGTCCGGTCATGCCCTGTCACCAGGTCGTGGCGAGCGACCTGCCGGAGACCTTTCGGCTGCTGCTGGCCCACCACGGGCACATGACCACCAGGCTGGAGGCCTTTTATGGCTGCCCCGTCGACCTGCAGGTCATGGAGGAGGAATGGGAGGGCGACCTCTACCGCCGCAAGATCCTGCTCCGCTTGTCGGAAACGGATCAAGTGGTCGAGTTCGGAATCGTCCGGATCGATTTGCAACACCTGCCACCGCCGCCGAGAGACGAGATCCTGGCCCGCCAACGGCCTCTGGGCGAGATCCTCATTCGGCACAAGGTCCTGCGCCGCATAGACCCGCGCTGGTACCTGCGCTTCCCGGTGCATTGCGGCATTCTCTCCTGTTTCGGGCCGGCCCGGCGCGGCGACGCCTACGGACGCGTGGGCACCATCTACTGTCAGGACGAGCCGGCCATCGAGCTCCTGGAAGTGGTCGCCGACCTCGCCCTTTCCCACCGAGCCGGCGACCGCCCGCAGGAGCGACGGGCCAGTTCGGACTCAGCATCATGACCAACGAGACGACGTACGATTGCGTGATCATGGGCGGCGGCCCCGCGGGATCGACCGCGGCGACGCTGCTTGCCGACCACGGGCACCGCACGCTGGTGCTGGAGAGCGCTCGCTTTCCGCGGCACCACATCGGCGAATCGCTCATGCCGCAGACCTACTTCACCTTTCAACGGCTCGGCGTGCTGGACAAGCTGCGCCGATCTGACTTTCCGATCAAGGAGAGCGTGCAGTTCGTTTCCGCCTCGGGGAAAGACTCGGCGCCTTACTTCTTCGCCGACCGCGACCCGAACGAATGGTCGGTGACTTGGCAGGTCCGCCGGGACGAGTTTGACAAGATGCTGCTCGACAACGCTCGCGAGCACGGCGCCGAAGTTTGCGAAGGGGTCCACGTCAAACAGGTCGTTTTCGAAGGCGCTCGGGCGGTCGGCGTCGACGCCCTGTGGGACGGCACCATGCGTCGGATCCGTGCCAAAGTCGTCGTCGATGCGACCGGCCAGTCCAGCCTGCTGGCCCGGCAGCTTGCCCTCTGGCGTCCGGACAACGACCTGAAAAACGCCGCGATCTATGCGTACTACCGCGGAGCGATTCGCGACGCGGGGCGCAACGCCGGCGCCACCCTCGTCATCCGCACGCCCGAGCGGGGCGGATGGTTCTGGTTCATCCCCGTCTCCGACGACGTGACCAGCATCGGCATCGTGGCTCGGCCCGCGTTTCTCTTTCACCGCCAGGGGCACGATCCGCTCTCCACGCTTGAGGCCGAGGTCGAGCGTACCCCGGGCCTCCTCTGGCGGGTGAAGGGCGCCGAGCGCACTACGGGCGCCCACGTGATCCGCGACTTCTCCTACCGTGCCAGCCGCATCGCCGGCGAGGGATGGGTGCTTGTCGGCGACGCGTTCGGCTTTCTCGATCCGGTCTACTCCTCGGGGGTTCTGCTGGCGCTGAAAAGCAGTGAATTGGCCGCTGATGCCGTCCACGATGCGCTTTGGGCGGGCGACCTGTCGGGTCGCCGTCTGGGGGCGTTCGGGCCGCGGTTCGCGGCCGGCATGCACCTGGTCCGACAACTCGTCTATGCTTATTATCATCCGGAGTTCAGCTTCGGCGCGTTCACCAGGGCCCACCCGAGGTTCCACGACCACATCGTCCGGCTCCTCATCGGCGACGTCTTCAACGACGAGGTCGCCGAGGTCTTCCGCGAGATGCGGAACTGGATACCATTGCCCGAACCAGTCCCTCTGGAAGAAAGCGACCTTTCCGCATGAGAGACCTGGGCTACGGCCTGATCGCCCTGCCTGGCTTTCTCCATCAGGACTGCTGGTGGTTGGATTCCAAGAGGCTGGCGTGCGATGTCAGCCGCGGCGGCTCGGCGTACTGTTCGCTGATCGCGATGCCGGCCGGCCCCGGCGACGTTCGCCGACGGGTGGCGCTGCCCGGCGATAAAGCCGGCGCGATGTAGCAGGAATGAACATGGACAAGGAGTTCACCGTCTCGCGGCGCGTGCAGTTCTGCGAAACGGACCTGGCCGGAGTGCTGCACTTCTCCAACTATTACCGGCTCATGGAGGAGGCGGAATGCGCGTTCTGGCGGGCCCAGGGATTGAGCGTGATCGGCTCGGACGGGGAGAAGGCCATCAGTTGGCCGCGTGTCTCGAGCAATTGCGAGTACTACGCGCCGGCGCGCTTTGAAGACGAGCTGGAGATCGCCTTGACCGTCGTCGAGGTCAGCACGCGCTCCGTCACCTATCAGGCGGAATTCCGCTGCCGGGGCCGGCGAATCGCCGCCGGCCGCGTGACCGGCGTGTGCTGCGTGACGGTCGGAAACTCGTTTGAACCCGTGGCCATCCCGGCACGTTTGCGGGAGAAGCTGGAAGCCATTCGTAACTCGTGACACCCCCCAGATGCAAGGGCGGGCGCATTGGATCAGGAGGCATTCACCATGACCCGATATGTGGTGCTCGTAAACTTCACGGAGAAGGGCATTGCCAACGTGAAAGATTCGTCGGCGCGGGCCGAGGCGTTTCGGAAGTCCGTGGCCAAGGCCGGCGGGACGGTGCCGGCGATGTACTGGACGCTGGGCCCGTATGACGGGGTTGTCGTCCTCGAGGCCCCGGACGACGCCACCGCCGCGGCCCTGGTTCTCGGATTGGGCCAGGGCAAGAACGTCCGCACCACCATGCTGCGGGCCTTCGACGCCAAGGAGTTCGCCACCGTCGTGGGCGAGCTCCCGGCCTAGGCTGCCCTGCCGCGACCGCCCCGCGAGTGGGCCCGCGCCGCTCCCCGCGATCGGCGCGTCCTGAAGGCGCCTGACCGAGGCTCAGCCCTCCGCGAGCACACGCGGACGACCTTCTCGGAGCGAATCATGAAGTTGTGGCCGTTCTTTGTCACCGCGACGATCCTCTGTTGGGGCGCGTACGTGCCCACCATCCATGCCGGCCAGCAGGGATTTGGAAAGAACAGCGCCCTGCGCGCGTTCCTGTTCGTGGGCGCGGCCTACTTCCTCATGGCGGTGGCGGCGCTGGGATGGGTCACCGCCACCAAGGCGGAGCCGCTGGAATTTACGCCCAAGGGGATGAGCCTCTCCACGCTTGCCGGCATCCTGGGAGCGCTGGGGGCGCTGGGCATCGTCTTCGCCCACCTGTACGGCGGGCGGCCGATCTTCGTCGCTCCCCTGGTGTTTGCTGGCGCGCCGATCGTCAATACCCTGGTTTCCATGATCCTGCACCGCCCAGCGAAGCTGCCCAGCCCGATGTTCTTTCTGGGAATCATTCTGGCGGCAGTCGGCGCCTCCCTGGTGCTTCGTTTCAAACCCACCTGAGCGAGGCAGTGCGGATCGCGAACATCGAACGAGATGGCCATGCCGTGCTTGACGTCACCCGCGCACCGTAGCCTCAAGATGCGTCGGCGCTGTTGCCCGGCTCTGCCCGTGCTCGTCTCGCTGCTTCCGTGCGTCACCGGTTGGTCCCCGCCGAGCCCCGTGCCGCCGGCAACGGTCCAGGCCTCGCAGACCGCTTGGCCGATGTTCCGCGGCAATCCCCGACAGACAGGCGTCGCCGTCAGCTCTCTGCCACAACCTCTCCAGGTGGTCTGGAAGCACACCTTCCCAGAGGCGATCACGTCGACCGCGGCCGTCGTGGAGGGCGTTGTGTACGTGGGCTGCGAGGACGCCTTCCTCTATGCCCTCGACCTGATCGCGGGCGAGGTGAAGTGGAAGTACGAGGCGCGGGACCTGATCCAATCCTCTCCTACGGTCGTCGGGGATACCGTGGTGTTCGGCGACAGCGAGGGGGTGGTGCATGCGGTGGACGCGCGGAGCGGCCAGGGGCGATGGACCTTCGCGACCGACGGGGAAGTCATCGCCTCCGCGAACTACGCTGCCGGCCGCGTCTTCGTCGGCTCCTACAGCGGTTCGTTGTTCTGTCTCTCCCTCATGGACGGGGCTCTCGTCTGGAAGTTCGAGACGCAGGGCCGCATTCATGGCTCCGCCGCACTCGTTGATGGTTTCGTGGTCGTGGCTGGCTGCGACTCCGGGCTTCATGTCCTGAACGCGGCCGACGGCAAGGAGGTCGCCGAGATTCCGCTCGGCTCCGTGTCAGGCGCCTCGGCCGCCCTGAAGGGATCGAGGGTCTACGTCGGAACCTACGGGAATCGAGTCCTCGGCATCGACCGTAATGAAAAGAAGGTCCTGTGGAGTTTCGAAGACCCGGAGCGGGACTTTCCCTTCATGTCCTCAGCCGCGGTCACGGAGGAGCTGGTTCTCATCGGCGGAAGGGACAAGTACCTGCGGGCCCTCGACCCCGAAACGGGCGCCCTGCGCTGGTCATTCGTCGCCAAGGGGCGGATCGATTCTTCCCCCGTGGTGGTCGGGCAGCGCGTCTTCGTCGGAGCGTCGGACGGTAATCTGTACGAACTGGCCTTGGAGACCGGGCAGGAACAGTGGCGGTTCGAGGCCGGGGCGCCGATCACCGCCTCCCCTGCCGTCGCCCAGGAACGCCTCCTGATCGGCGCTCACGACGGGGTGCTGTACTGCTTCGGGTCTGGGAGCAGACCGCCGGAGCCGGGGCGGTCCCCTCCGGCGGAAGCCGACAAGGCCCCATAATCCGCAGCGTCTGGCCGAGCAACCCAGCCTCGTTGGACCAGCCGCTGTCCGGGCAATGTCAGCTTGCTGTAGACTCCGTCGCGTGCCCCTTGCGGATCCACTCATTGACGCCGCCCTTCAGGCTCCGCACCTGGCGGTAGCCCATGGACTTCAAGTAGAGCGTCCAGTTCTTGGAGAACTTCCCGATGCCGCAGACCATAACGATGGGGGCGTCGCGATCGGGCGGCAACTCAGCCCTGCGGGTCTCCAGTTCCTCCATGGGCACGTTGACCGAGCCGGCGATGTGCGACTGGCCGTACAGCTCGGCGGATCGAATGTCGACCACCAGCGGGTGATCCGGCTCCAGCAACGTCCGGTTCAACTCGTCCGGGGGGATCGTGTCGTAGGGGTTCTTCAGGTTCTCGATCATCGAAGCCAGAAAGCCGTCGTTTTTGCCGGTTTCGGCACGATCGTTCCCTTCGCCGCCGGGGCGGACGGACGGGAAATGCCGCTGGAGCGACGTGACGTACTTGAACACGTTGTCCGGGAAGATCACCACCGCAAGCGTGCCGGGCTCGTCAGGGATGGTGCCCAGCCCACCGACCAAGGCCATGCCGGAGCTGGGGCCGGCAATGATGCTCTCCTCCCGGTTGAGCCGCAGGCACATTTCAAACGACTCGCGGTTGGTCACCTCGATCGTGGCGTCATACTCCTCCGGACAGTAAAGCTTGGTCTGCTGAAGCTGCCGCGCACTCCGCACCCCCGGAATGTCATGGCCCTCCTCGGGGTAGACCCCGATCACGCGAATACCGGAACGCTGCTCCTTGAGGAATCGCCCCGTCCCCGTAATCGTGCCGCAGGTGCCCAGACCGGCGACGAAGTGGGTCACCTTCTGCGCCGTCTGCCGCCAGATCTCCGGTCCGGTGGTGCGATAGTGGCCGCCCGGGTTGGCCTCGTTCTCGTACTGGTTCAGCAGGACATACTCGGGCTCCGTCCTGGCGGTCTCCATCGCCCGGGCGATGGCCCCCTCGGGAGCGCCCGGGGCAGGGCAGAGGGTATCGTCGAGTTCCACGACCTCGCTGCCGAAGATACGCAGCGCGCTCCGTTTCTCCGGCGGAATCGCCGCCGAGAGCGGCGTCCGCAGCGGATAGCCCTTCGCGTTGCCCAGCATGGCCAATCCGAACCCCGTGTTGCCGGAGGTGGCCTCGACCAGCTTCTTGCCGGGGCCGAGCAACCCGCGTTGCTCCGCGTCCTGGATCATGTTGGCCGCGATCCGGTCCTTCACCGCCCCGAAGGGGTTGTACCATTCCAGCTTGGCGAACACCTGAGCGTGCTGGAACGGGATGACCCGGTTGAGCCGGACCAGAGGGGTGGGGTTCTCCTCGCTTGAGAGGAGCCCGATAATGGAGTCGTACACCCTAAGCGTGTGGTCCGTCGGCATAGCATCACCACTATAGCTGGCCGAGGGGGCGATTTCCAACTAGGGCGCCCCGTGTCCGTGACGGCAGTTGCTCCGACGGGCCGGTACTTGTAGAATCCAGCGTTCCGGGCCAGGGCATGTCAACTTTCGGGAGCGGCGTCATCATGAAGGCCAGCAGTACCATGTGGAAGCAGTGCCTGGCGGGCAGACTCCCCGAGCAGCTCGCCCAGGAGATCGACGCCTTTGAGACGGAGATGGAACTGCGTCGGCAGGGGAAGATCGACGAAAAGGTCTTCGCTGAGACGCGGCTGCGCCGCGGAGCCTACGGCCAGCGATATGACAACGGGCAGCGCTACGACGGCCGGGCGACCCAGACGTTGGAGTACCCGGACGGTAGGAACACCAAGGGGCCCAACACCGTCTGGGACGCCCCGGGCATGCAGCGCATCAAGATTCCCTACGGGGGACTTAACCCCGAGCAGCTCGAGGCGATGGCCGAGCTGGCCGAGGAGTACGCCGACGACATCGCCCACGTCACGACTCGCCAGGACTTTCAACTTCACTTTGTCAACCTCGACGACACACCGGCGTTGATGCGCCGCCTCGCCGCCGCTGGCATCACCACCCGCGAGGCGTGCGGAAACTCCGTCCGCAACGTCACCGGCTGCCCCTTCGCCGGCGTCTGCCCGGACGAGACCTTCGACATCACCCCCTACGCAAGCGCGTTGATGCGCTTCCTGCTTGGGCATCCCGACGCCCAGAACTTCGGTCGCAAGTTCAAGCCGGCATTCAGCGGCTGCGCCCAGCACGCCTGCGGGCTGACCGCCATGCACGACCTCGGCTATACCGCGGTGACGCGGGTGGTGGACGGCAAGGTGCAGCGCGGCTTCCGGTTTGTCGTCGGCGGCGGGCTGGGGGCGGTGCCGCATCAGGCCAAGCTCTTCGACGAGTTCCTGCCCGTGGAGGAGATGCTGCCCATGGCCCAGGCCGTCGCCCGGGTCTTTGCCCGTTATGGGGAGAAAAAGAACCGCGCCCGGGCCCGCCTGAAGTTTCTCATCAAGAACTGGGGCATGGACAAGTTCAAGGAGGCGGTGCTGGAAGAGCGCCGCGGGCTTGTCCCGGATCCCCGTTGGACAGCGTATCTCGAAGATGCCGAGAACGAGCACGAAGAACCCCTAAGGCCGCCCGGCGAACTGCCCGCCATCAATGGTAACCGGCGCTACGCGCAGTGGCTGGAGACCAATGTTCGCCAGCAACGCCAAGCCGGCTTCGTCACCGCGACGGTGGCCCTGCCGCTCGGGGACATCACCGCCGACCAGCTTCGGGCCCTGGCCGACATCGTCCGCCGCTTCACCAAAGGCACCATCCGGACCACGGTGGAGCAGAACTTCGTGATCCGGTGGGTCAGCAAGCGTGACGTGCCCGCCCTGTTCGAGGCGCTGGACGCCGCGGGCCTCGGCGAGCCCGGGGCGAGCAACATCCTGGACATCGTCGCCTGCCCGGGCACCGACACCTGCAAGCTGGGCATCTCGTCCTCACGCGGGCTGGCGGCGGAGCTGCGGACCCGCCTGGCCCAGAAGAGCTTGCAGATGGACCAGGCCGTCCGCAACCTGCACGTGAAGGTGAGCGGCTGCTTCAATAGCTGCGGGCAGCAACACATCGCCGACATCGGCTTCTACGGCGTGAACCGCATCGTCAACGGATACCAGGTGCCCCACTTCCAGATCGTGCTCGGCGGCCAGTGGGAGGAGAATGCCGGTGCGTACGGGCTGCCTATCGTGGCCATTCCTTCCAAGCGAATCCCCGAGGCCCTGGACCGGATCACCGACCACTACCTGCGGTTGCGGCAGAAGGACGAACGGTTCTCGCACTTCGTCCAACGGGTGGGCAAAGCCCAGATTCGCGAGGCCCTCGACGACCTCACCGGCAACGCCCCGGCCCATGACGCGGAGCCGTCCTTCTACTCCGACTGGGCGGACCCCCGCGAGTACAGCACCGGCGACGTCGGCAAGGGCGAATGCGCCGGCGAGGTGGTCTCCCAGTACCAGTTCGCGATGACCGCCGCCGAGCGGATGGTCTTCGACGGTCAGGTGTCCCTTGACGCCGGCCACGTGGAAGACGCCGGCAAGGGAGGGTATGCGGCCATGCTCAAGGCCGCCAAGGCCCTCGTGCAGATCCAGTACGACGACGTGGCCAACAACCCGGAGGAGATCGTCGCCGAGTTCAAGGAGCGCTACTACGACACGCAACTGTTCTTCGATCCCTTCGCCGGCGGCAAGTTCGCCCAGTACCTGTTCGCCGCCCACGAGCGCCGCGGCACGCCCTTCACCGCCGAGGCGGCCCGCTATACTATCGAGGAGGCGCACCTGTTCATCGAGGCCGTGCACAGTTGCTACAACCGCATGCGGATTGCGGGCTTGTCGCCGGCCGCGGGCCCGTCCTGACCCCGGCCGGCCGCGTGCATCGTGATGGAATTGCAGCACGTCAACGTGAAGATGTTCGTCGACGGCGACCTGCCCGTCGCCCCGGGCCGGTTCATCGAGATCTTCCACGGCTGGATCCAGGACCGCGCCCTGCCAGAGTTGCTCATCGACGTTGCCGACTACCGCCACGTTCCCGCTGGCCCGGCCGTGCTCTTGGTTGGCTACGAGGCCGATTACTCCATGGACCACGCCGGCCACCGGTGGGGGCTTCGCTACAACCGCAAGGCCTCCCTGGAAGGCGCCAACGACACTCGATTCCGTCAGGCCCTCACCTCCGCCGCCCATGCCTGCATGCTGCTCGAGGCACGTCTCGCGTCCGAAGCGCCGCTCAGGTTTAGCCGCGACGCCTTCGAGCTGTTCATCAACGACCGGGCCCTGGCCCCCAACACTCCGCAGACCTACGCCGCCTGCGAGCCGGACCTCCGCGCATTCCTCAAGAGCACGCTCGGTCACGACGATTACACGATCACACGCCAGGACGATCCGCGGCGACGCTTCGGCGTCTGCGTCCAGTGCAGTACGCCATTCGACCTGGCGGCGATTGCCACTTTCCCCGCGGGCGCGCCCTAGAATCTTCTCTGCGACCCCTCTCCCCTCGGGGAGACGGCAGGGTGAGGGAGAGATGCCCAAGTAATCCGGACCGTTCGCCAACCCCCCCTTGAAACGGAAGGGAGCACTTGAATAGGCTCGAGGGCCCCCGCGATTCGCACCCGCTGTTCCGCGCCGGCGGCGAATGGCGTACCATCGGTTCATGTCCGCGATCGCCGTCAAGGAGGTCACCAGACAGTTCGGCACCCAGGTCGTGCTCGAGCGGGTCTCGTTCGATCTGCGCGAGGGGGAGATCGCCGGTCTGGTCGGGGCCAACGGATCCGGCAAGACCACTCTGTTCCGCATCCTCGCGGGCGAAATCCAACCTGACACCGGCACGGTCACGCGGTCGCGCGGCCTGGAGATCGGACACCTGAAGCAGGAGCCGGAGGCCGTCCCGGACCGTACCCTGCACGACGAGGTCGCCAGCGTGTTCGACGACCTCCTGGCCATGGAAACGCGGCTGCACACCATCGCCGAGAAGATGTCGGCGTGTGGCGACGGACCCGCTCTGTGCGCCTTGATGGACGAGTACGAGCGGGTCAACGGCCGGTTCCTCGCCGCCGGAGGCCACGGCTTCCAGACTAGGCTCAACGAGATTCTTGGTGGACTGGGGTTTGCTCCCTCCGATTACGACAAGCCCATGGTCCAGCTCTCGGGGGGGCAGAAATGTCGGGCGGCGCTGGCCAAGCTCCTCCTGGCCCAGCGGCGCTTCCTCCTGCTGGACGAGCCGACCAACCACCTGGACATCGACGCGGTGCGCTGGCTGGAGCGTTTCCTCAGCGGGCACCCCGGCGGCGCGGTGATCATCTCCCACGACCGCTACCTGCTCGACCGGCTCTGCTGCCGCATCCTGGAGATGGAAGACCAGCGCATCTCCTGTTATCCCGGTAACTACACCAACTATCACGAGACCAAGCAGCGGCGGCTTCTCACCCAGGAGCGGCAGTTCGAGAAGGACACGGAGTTCATCCGCAAGGAGCGGGACTTCATCGACCGGCACCACGCGGCACAGCGCTCCAAACAGGCCCAGGGGAGGCGCACACGTCTCCAACGGGGATTGCGCGACGGCGAGTTCGTGACCGAGCAAACCCGCCGGGCACGGCGCACCCGGATGGCGTTCGCCGAGGTGGCCGAACGGACCGGCACCATGCTGCGCTGCGATGATCTCGGTATGGCCTTCGGACCCCACAGGCTCTTCGAAGGCCTGACGCTCATCGTCCAGCCCGGTGACCGCCTGGGCATCACCGGGCCGAACGGCACGGGCAAGACCACCTTGCTCAAGATCATACTCAAGCAGATCGCACCGGCCGCGGGAACCTGCACCTTCGATCCGGGCCTGGTGATCGGCTACTACGGCCAGGAGCACGCCGAGCTCGATCCGGCACGGTCCGTGCTTGAGGAAATCCGCTCGTTCCGCAAGGATTTCAGCGAGCTGGCCGCGCGGTCTTATCTCGCCCGGTTCCTCTTTCGCGGGGATGACGTGTTCAAAACCCTGGGCCTCTTATCGGGGGGCGAGCAGTCGCGCGTCCGGCTCGCCTGCCTCATGCTGGGCGAACCGGAGCTGCTCATCCTCGACGAGCCCACCAATCACCTGGACATTCCCTCCTGCGAGGTGCTCGAGGAAACCCTGACCTCGTTCGGCGGGACCATGATCCTGGTCAGTCACGATCGCTACTTCCTCGACTCCGTGGTCAACCGGCTGCTGGTGCTGCGCCGTGACGGCCACGCCGTCTTCCCGGGGAACTACTCCGAATACGCCGCCCAGGTGGAGGCGGACGAGTCCGCCGCCCGCGTGAAGGCCACCCGGGACCAGGCCCGATCGAGACGACGGGCGCCGGTGCCCGCCCGAAAGGCGTCCAAGGCCTCGCCGTACGACCGCCTCTCCATCGAGGAGCTCGAGGCCATGGTGGTCGAACGCGAGGTCAAGCTGGCCGAGCTGCAGGAGCGCTACGGCAATCCGTCGCTGTACAAAGACCCGGTCGCCCTAGAGGAACTGGCCGAAGAGATTGAGTCGCTCTCGGCCGAACTGGCCGAAGTGGACGCCGCCTGGCAGGAGCGCGCCGCGTCGCAGTAAGCCGGCTACCCGCTTGGTGACGTGCGGAAGTTCGCTTATCATGCGGGCCGACCCGGCCGGGGGCGCTCCGGCGCGATTCGGCCTTTTTTGCGTCGTTCCACGGCCCATGCTGGCGCGAGTCCAACTGGAACCCATCACCTTGCCCGGCGGATGGTCGGGCTCGGCGCTGACGCGCTGCCAAGGCGTTGCCCCGAGCTTCGAGGGCGAGGTCACCCTGCCGCCGGCATCTCAGTGGGCCGCCCTGCTCGAACCCGTCACGACCAGGGCATCGTCCCTGCCCGGCTACGAGTTGCTCAAGTACTCCAGATCGGGCGAAGTGTTCCGGGTGCGGCTGTGCTGGGACGGCGGCTCCATCGACGCCGTCTGCAAGCAGAGCCGCTCGGAAGGCGCGATCGGAGCGCTGCTCGACCGCGTGCGGGTGTCCGGCGCCCGCCGGCAGTTCAACCTCGGCTTGCGCCTGCTCCGCGCGGGCATCGGAACCGCCCTGCCGCTCGCCCAGTTCGATCAATCGGCTGCCCCGCGGGCTAGCTGGCTGATCACCAGATTCCTGGCCAATGTGGTCGACTTGGACCAGGTCGCTCTGACCTTGCTGCCCAAGTTGGACGCCCACCGGACGCGGCTGGTGAAGAACAACATCATCGACAGCGTGGTGCATCTCCTCGCCCAGCTTTACGAGCACGGGCTATATCACCGCGACCTGAAGGCAACCAACATCCTTCTGAGCGACTGGGATGCCCCCGATCGGGAGCCCCGGACTTGGTTGGTCGACCTGGAGGGCCTGCGGCCGTTCGGTCTGCTTCGAAGGCGCAGAGTTTGGCGACCGCTGGTCCGCCTCGCCGCCAGCCTGTTGAGCTATGACGCCGTGACCCGAACGGACTACTTCCGCTTCCTCCGCGCCTACCTGGCCCGCACCGAGCGGATGCACCGCGCGTCGGGACCGCTTTATCTCAAGCTGGGGCGGTGGGCGACCGACTACGTGCGCGAATCCCGGAAACGGAAAACTCACAAGCTCGACGGCTACGTGGACGGTCATTGATCGGCGGGCGCGCCGCCATCGTCACGGCCCATGCCAGGCGCCACCCTTTCGACACGGCACACTCGGTGGCCTACAATCGCCGCCGAAATGTCCCTGCGCATCCTTCATGTGGTCGAGTCGCTCGAGCCGGACGCGGGATCGGTAAGTGTCTTGCTCGGCGGCCTGGTGAGCGCTTTGCGCGATCGGAGCATCGAGTCGGAGGTGATGGCCACCAACGCCCGGTCGCCCGCGGCGGACCTGTCCGGCGCCGCCCGCCGGCTGGGCGAGGGCGCCCTCATCCATTTCCACGGCTGGGGCGATGCGGCGATGCGCCGCCTCGCCGCCCTCGCCCGCCGGCAGCGCAAGCCGTACGTCATCTCGCCCTTGGGGGCGCTCACGCCGGGGTGCCACCACGGGCACACCTGGGCCGAGCGACTCCGCAAGCTGCTCGGCGGTGACCGGCTGGTCCGCGCCGCGGCCGCCCTCGCCCCGCTCAACTTCTGCGAACGGGATTCGCTTGCGGCGCGCTTCCATCACCAGCAGCTCCACCTCCTGCCGTACGGCCTCAACGTGTCGGAATACGAAGGCCCCCAGGGAATCGCTGGTGAATTGCCCCCCGGCCCAGACGGACGCTGCCTGCTGCTTTTGGGTCCAATCCACCCCATCGAGGGCCTCGTGCCGTTCTTGAAAGCCTTTGCCGAGATCGGGCCCGAAGCGGACGGCTGGCGGGTGGTCTTTGCCGGCCGGGAGACTGGGGACTGGCGCAAGATGTTGGAAGCCGCGATTCGCCGGAAGGGGGGAGCGGGCCGAGTCACCTTCACCCCGGCACCCGACGAGGCGGCACAGCGCGCTTGGTTGGCCCGGGCCTCCCTCGTCGCGGCGCCGAGCCTGCAGGTTCGCTGCCCGGTGTCCGTTCTTCAGGCCATCGCGGCCGGAGTGCCAGTGGTCGCCACCGACCGCGTGGCCCCTCCGGGGTTCAACGGCGCGATCGAAGTCTGCGCTCCGGACCGTGAAGGACTCAAGCGCGCCCTGCACTCGCTGCTGACCTGCACGGACGAGGAGCGGGCCGCCCGGGCTGAGCGGGCCCGCGCTACAGCCCACGCCGCGTTCGACTGGCCCGTGCTCGTCGATTCCTACGTTACGTTCTACAAGAGCCTCGTCTGAATGGAACAACTCACCCCGGAACTGCTGGCCATCGACGCGCAAGACCGCCCGGTAGACAAACACTTCCGCCGGCGGGAGTTTCGCCGCATCCTGGCGCTTGCCTGGCCGCATCGCGGCAAGCTCGCGGTCGGACTGCTGGTCACGATCCTCTTCGCCGGGTTCCACACCGCCAGCCTCGGCGGTGCGTTCCCCGTCTTCAAGCTCCTCCTGGAACGTGAGGGCTTTCACGGCTGGGTCCATCGCACGATCGCCGCCAGCCGCCTCGGCCTCCAGCTTGGCCAGCCGGGCGAAGAACAGTCCGTCATCGTCCTGGACGTCGGCTCGGCCGCGGCGGATCGAGCCCCGGGCGTCGTCGCCGGCGACATCCTCGCCGACGCCGCAGGCCGGCCCATGGCGGCGCTCCTCGCCGAGCTCGCCGCGGCCGAAACAGGCGCGACGGTCTCCGCCGTGGTCAACCCCAAACAAGAGCCGCGTGCCGTCACGCTGACCCCCGGCGTGCCGGAGACCAAGTTCCGCTTGCTCCGCTGGGCGGCCGGGTTCATTCCGGTTTCCGACGAAACCGAGCGCGGCAAGCGGCAGGTGTTGATCTACCTCTTGAGCGCCCTTATGGTCATGATCCTCATCGCCAACATCTTCCGCTACCTCGGAGAGGTGCTGGTCTCCGACGCGATCCTGCGGGCGATGATCGCCCTCCGCGCGCAGCTTTACGAACGGACCCTGCACCTGCCCATGTCCTTCTTCGCCGCCCGCCCCACCGCGGACCTGGTCACCCGCTTTGTGCAGGACGTGCAGGAGATCCAACGGGGGTTGCTCACCCTCTTCGGCAAGTTCACCCGCGAGCCGCTACGGGTCATGTTCATTCTGGCCTGGGCGTTCTCGATCAACTGGCGAATCACCCTCTCCATGGTCGTGGTGGCCCCCATTGCGCTGGTCATCTTCCTGCTTGTCGGGCGTTCCGTGAAGGGTGCCAACCGCAAGCTGCTCCAGGCGTACGGCTCAATGATCGGCGCCCTGACCACCAGTCTGCACAACCTCCGCGTGGTCAAGGCCTACACTGCCGAGGACGTGGAGCGGGAGCGGCTCCGCCAGGTCGACCTGCGGATGTTCGGCCAGCAGCTCACCCTCGCGAAGCTGCGGGCCTTCATCACCCCGGCCATGGAGACTCTCGGCGTCGTCGCCGGGTGCTTCGCCACCGTGTGGCTGGTCGGGCGCGTCTTGGAGCATGAGCTGTCCATGTCCACCTTCGGTACACTCGGGCTCATGCTCTCCATGCTCTTCGATCCGCTGCGAAAGCTCTCCGACGTGTGGGTCCGTGTGCAGCAGTCCACGGCTGGGGCCGAGCGCATCTTCCAGGTCATCGATCAGCCGGTGGAAAGCGACCTGACCGACGCCCGCACCACCCTCAACCCTCTGGCGCAGGGCATCGAGTACGACCACGTCACCTTCACCTACCCGGGCGCGGCCGTGCCCGCCCTTCACGACGTCTGCCTCTCCATCGCCCGAGGGGACACCATAGCGCTAGTCGGCCCCAACGGCTCCGGCAAGACCACCCTGGTCAGCCTGCTGCCCCGCTTCTTCGATCCCGACGAGGGAGCCGTCCGCTTCGACGGCATCGATATCCGCCTGGCCACCCTGCGCAGCCTGCGCCGCCAGTTCAGCCTGGTAAGTCAGGAAGCCATCGTCTTCGAGGGCACCCCGCTGGAGAACATCGCCTTCGGCGACACCTCCGTCGATGAGGCCCGTGCTCAGGACGCCGCCCGGCGGGCCTATGCCGACGAGTTCATCCGCCAGATTCCTGGCGGCTATCGGGCCGCCCTCGGCGAGCGCGGCACCACCCTCTCCGGCGGCCAGCGGCAGCGCCTGGTCATCGCCCGGGCCATCTACCGCGACGCCCCCATCCTCGTCTTCGACGAGGCGACCAGTCAGATCGACACGGAATCGGAACAGAAGATCCAGGCGGCCCTCAAGGAGTTTTCCCAGGGGCGGACAACCTTGATCATCGCCCACCGCCTCAGCACCATTCAGTTCGCCACCCGCATCGTCGTCATGGACGCCGGCCGGATCATTGACGCCGGTACCCACTCGGAACTCTTCGATCGCTGCCCGCTCTACCGAACCCTCTGCGAAACGCAGTTCGTCACGGAGTCGGCGTAACTGCGGCCGCCATGCGACCGTCAAAGATATGACGCTCGCTAATCGCTCGTCATTCTTTGGTTTTCGGGTGCGTTCGTGCGCTTTTCCGAGCCGCGACCGCGAGGAAGCGGGCTTGGCAGACGTGACCCGCTCCCCAAGAGTTGGCCCAGGATAAGAAAGGGGTGGCGGCGTTGGAGTTGGCCAAGCAGATCGGGGTGTGCTACGGCACGGCCTGGCTGATGCTGCTGAAGCTGCGTCGGGCGATGCGTCGCCGCAACGATGGTTATGTTTTGCATGGACTTGTGGAGGTGGATGAGACGTACGTCGGCGGGGAGGAGCCGCGCCGACCCGGTCATTCGGAGCGGGATTCGCAGAAGAATGTACCGGTGCGGTGGCCCTGGAACTCGATCCCGAAAGCAAGCCCAAACGGGTGGCCATGGCCTTGGTCAAGCGGGTGACCGGGCACCACCTGAAGCGCTTCGCCGTCCGGGCGATCGCCAAGGGATCGAGACTGCGCACCGACGGATGGGGGGCGTCACGCCGAGTGGCCAAAGCCGGCTACGAGCACGAGCCGATCATCACCGGCAGTGCCGGGGAGGCCGTGCAGACATTTCCGTGGCTGCACACCTTCATCGGGAACATGAATCGGATGATCCTGGGAACTCATCACTGGGTGTCGGCAAAGCGCGTGGACGATTACCTCGCGGAGTTCACCTATCGGGCCAACCGACGCTGGCTGGAAGCGAATCTCCTCGACCGCCTCGTCGTGGGCGCCCTCGACAGCAAAACCGTCGCCTACAAGCAGTTAACCACCGGAGCGACATAGAGAATCAGGAATCGCGTATTCGATGGCCTCGCACCGCGTGCGGCCATTCTTCAACGATCGCTCCGTTCGCCTGAGTGGACGAGCGGCTGTCACGCTTCGAAGTGCACCAGACGAACCGGAAGCCGCTCCTCCTGGACCCGGACCCAGCCCCTGCGTTGGCCGGGCAGACGCCAGCCCAACTCGCTCACCATACCCACGTAATGGTGACCGTCGCGACACTCGATGACGTACAGATATGCAGGCACCTCGTCATCCTTGGCGAGCGACCGAGGCGCGTCAGGGCTGGTGGACCAAGCGACGAAGGCGGGCGGGGTCGGCGCCATGCAAATCCCCGGGGATCGCGCCGCCGCCCGGTGGTCGTAAGTCGGTCGCCGCCGCTCGCTCAACCCGTCACGGAACCGTCCACGCGGTGAAACGCCGACAGCTCGATGACCATCCCGCGGACTGTCCCGCCGGTGCGGAGGTATCGTTCCAGGTAACCCAGCTTGTGGTTGAAGCGTACCCGGGCAAGGATTTTGTGGCCGCCGCCGCTAAACGGGCCGCGGGGATCAGTCAGGTTCTCCAGTTCGAGCTCAAGCAGGTGGAAGAGGCCTTCGACGGAAAACGCGCCGGGGTCAGCGGTCAGCGCCGCCCGGCCGTCGACCAGCAGTTCCGTCACCAGCCCGCCTCGCACGGCCACCCGGTATTCGCTCCCGTGCATGCGGTAACGAAGGTCATAATCGACAATGCCCTCGTCCCGCCACCGGCGTGCGGCATCTCGCACCACCACAGGAGTCAGCGGCTCCATCGGCTCGCGCATCACCCGCAGCGCCCCGACCAAGCCGACGAGAAACGCGGCCCACCACACCATCCACCTTCGGCCGCTCGGCGTGCTCATTCCACGACTTGCCGGATCGACTTGGCGCTGCCCGTTGGCGTTGGCCAAGCACGCTCGCCGAGGGCGCGCTCATCGGACGAAGCTGCGACGCAGGGAGACTTGCACAGAGAGGCGTGCCGATCCTGCCCTACACGTGCAATCGGCGATGGCGTTTGGCCCGTTCCCAACGAACCGTCGGAAAAAAGGGGAATGCGGAGTGAATCGCCCCGGCACTCGCGGAGCCGGTCGAGACAGGTTAATCAGCGGCCGCGGGAACCGACGCGGGCGTCCAACTCCGTTTCACCGGTTTGACCACCAGCCCCATGCGGATGGCCTTGGCGGATACCTTGATTCGGCAGATTCTTCCGTCCACCACGGCGCGAACGCGCTGGATGTTGGGCTTGAACTTGCGATTGGTTACGCCCGTGGTCTTGCGACCGACTCCGCCGAGGTACTTGGCCTTGCCCTTGCGCGCAATTGACCGGCCCGATCGGGTCTTCTTTCCGGTAAAATAACAGACTCTGGACATTAGCCTCGCTCCGATCAACGCCGCATCGCATGTTCCGCGGACTGAATCCACACGGCCGAAAAAGGCGGATACTATACGAGTAACCGGAAGTTCGCAAGCCGTTCGCCTCGGGGGTGGAGGCCTCATTATAGGACGTTCGGTTGCGGCCGAGCCTGCATTTTTGGGGCGGAGCCAGGCCGCAATCTGCGAGCGGGCCACTCGTTATACCTCTTTGGAAAGGTGGTCCATGGCGGCATCGGA
>Ga0214473_10002533_pt1 | contig 22429 bp, 23 predicted proteins | sample RVTome_7_FD_203509 | JGI IMG/M metagenome (GOLD analysis project Ga0214473, IMG submission 203509) | Soil microbial communities from uranium-contaminated site in the Upper Colorado River Basin, Wyoming, United States - RVT98D197 | ecosystem: Environmental > Terrestrial > Soil > Contaminated >... | reverse complement strand
GTCTTCCAGTATATAAGCGTGTCTCTGCGCTTATTCTGCCCATTGTTGACTAGGCTGTTCTACTAACTCTGCTAGGTTGTTATACTGACTAATCTAGTGGGTATGCTCAAAGGCATACTCACAACCTTATTACAAACATGTACAACAGAAAGTCGGGTCCTCCTTCTCTCTACGAAGTATCTCCTCTATACGCAGTGGTTATGAGTGTATATGATGGTATTAAGCAAGCATACAATGACAACAAGAGATATAAGGAGCAGAAGAAGAGGCTAAAAGAGGAAGAGTCATAGAATGGATGGTGCTAGTTAGCTTCCTTGTACTCTCAAAGAATAGGCATGTGGTACCCCACCAAACACCATTCCACGGAACAGAATGATATACAATTCCATAAGGTGTATTATACATTCTTCTGTATAACAAACAAGTTATTAGACACTTCTTGACGTCTAGTATAGAACTGTTATATGGTTTCGTACCCATTTGTATTACAAATCTTTCTACATGGCCAGCAACCTAGAATATAGTTCTTCAACTCTGTCCACGGCACTTCGAGAAGAGCAAGTAACACATAGCATATTACCATGGTTATAATTATACTTAGGCTCATCCATAACATAATACATTCTGCTACACTTGATGAACAAAATAGCATGGTGTTTAGATTGTATACTAACTATGAAGTATGTATAATCATATAACATACATTGCTAACAAATGTGTTATTAGACGCTCAAAAGCGTCTAATATAGAACTGTTATACGGGTTCATACGCATTTGTATTGCAAATCTTCCTACGTGGGCAACAGCTCGAAATATAGTTAATACATGCAGTCCACTGCGTCTCAAACAGTGTAAAGAACACGTAGCATATTAAGGAAGTTATGATTATACCGAAACACGTCCATTGTAGAACACTGAATAACCAATCTGTCATAAGTTGTGCGTTTGTTGACTGGCTATTTAATTGCTAGTATACTAGCAATTATGAAGTATGTCACTTCCTTGTATGCTATAAGAATAGGTAGGTGGTACCCCACCAAACACCATTCCATATAGCAGAATGGTATACAAGTTAGGCCGTGTATTATCAAATGTTACAACTACCACTTATTTAGAACTTTATATCTGCATACGGAGCAGTGAGCATACATTATGAGTATGCCCACAATTACAAACAGTCTAGTTCTTCCTGAATCTGCCACCAAACATATCTACAAGTTTGTAACCAATGAGTTGGTAGCATGCTGCTGCGAATAACATCATTCTAGGATCGTCAAATATTAATGCAGACGATAGAGATACTGTATGGAATAGAACAATAGTAGAATAGACTTCTGCATCTACCTTCTCTTTGTTAATGCCGATTATCCGCATCTTGTTGTTCCAATAAGAGACTGCATGTCCCAGTGTACCAAAGACGAATCCCATTGCACAAATACATACTCTTAGCGAGGGTTTCATTGTTAAGTGGTTTGTATGTTGTGTTGTATAGTGACTTGATTGTTAGTACTGGTTTGTCTGTAGTTGTAAAGTGCGTAGAGATGTCAGACACACCACCTTCTGGTTTAGACTACAACTCGTTCCGTAGGTGGAGGAAGACGAATGGAATTACTGGAACTCTAGCACAAATCTCCTCTTCTTGGAAGCAGTATTCTGCTTCTGTTACTAAGAAGACACCTCCCAAAGAAGTAGCGAAGAAGACGCCTCCTAAGACAGCTGCTAAGACAAGCACAGGAAGAAGAGGAAGACCTCCAAAGAAGACACTAGTCCAACCAAGTCCTAGGAAGAGTCCTCCCAAGTCGCCAAAGAAGACACCTCCCAAACCAAGCCCAAAGAAGGCCTCTCCAAAGCCTAGTCCTAAGAAGATGTCTCCTGGAGTGGTTATGAAGAGTCCCAAGAAGAGTCCTCTTAAGACACCACCCAAACAAGTAGGAATACAGTCTGGAAGTCACAGCATAACTGGTAGGAGAGTCAGCAATGAGGATACACATATTGAGATGCCGACCTTCATGGAGAATACATCATTGTTTGGAGTGTTTGATGGACACGGTGGCAAGTGTGTCTCCAAGTATCTGGAGCAACACTTTGCAGAGGAGTTGAAGAGTGCTATTGGTAGTAACAAGACCATTTCTGAAGCGATAACAAGCGCATTTGAGAGCATGGATAAGAAGATTCTTGCTGAGAAGACTCTTAATTGTGGATCTACGGGCGTAATTGCATTAGTAACAGGAGATGAAGTGTATCTGGCATGGGCAGGAGATAGTAGAAGTATTGTTGTCAGAAATGGTAAGGTTATTCTAGCTACGGAAGATCACAAACCCAATCTTCCTAGAGAAAGGAAGAGAATTGAGGATGCTGGTGGAGCCATATTTCATATGGGAGTGTGGAGATTAGCTACAGAACTTGGATTGTCAACATCCAGGTCGTTTGGTGATGAAGTAGATAAGCAATTCATTATAGCAACCCCAGATATTGTCAATACAAAGATAGAGACAGGAGATATTATTGTACTTGCTTGTGACGGACTTTGGGATGTACTTACTAATGAACAAGTGGCAGTGTTTGTTACAAACAACACTTCTTCACCCAAATTCATGGCAAATAAGCTTGTTACCATAGCTTATGATTCTTGGAGTGGAGACAACATTACTGCTATTGTTGTGAGAGTGTAGAATTAGTATAAGTGACAGTATAGTATGTCGATTTCTAATAAAGAAATCAACAATAACATGACAGAGCTAATAAGTGTAGAGAAATTCATAGAACATTTGAAGAAGAGAGTGAATGACAAAATATGCAGAGGTAATCGAGAGCCTGATGTTGTCTGGTTTGGTACAACTTCCAAAGTGTTTAGATTGAGAGTGTTTTGTGAGCATAATGAATGGAATTTCTCCATTACAGAGTATTATATAGCTCGCAATGAGTATATAGATGCTAGAAATGTGGAAACACATCCATTTGTATCAGCTGGTAGTGTTATTGAAAGTGTGTGGCAATGTGTCAGACAAATAGAAGGCACGTTAATAGCAGACTGGAAGACAATGAAGTGTATCCTACCAAGCAGGAATGTAGAACAAGTAATCTACGATACCATTCATTCGTTGATTCAGAAGCGATGTGTTGGGAGTGGTTACATTGAAGATGTCATTAATTTGTTATGTGCTACGGATATTGGAGTCGAGCAGATTATGAATATTGTGCTTGTTGGTTATGCAATTGTGGGGCTCATGCCAGTTGCGTTTGATAGCGATGTAGCAAAGCGTACGCTACTAATGGATATTGCCAACCATTTGAGTTACATTGAGAAGCAGCTCTAATTAGTAACAATACTGACAAGTACAACACGTTGGTTTCTTATTAGAAACCAACAACTATCAAATAGCAACAATAATGGCAACACTGATAGCAGAAGACTTCCTAACACACCTTCGAACAAGAATTGGCAGAAAGCTTGATGGTGTCAGAACTACAGAGACTATTTGGTTTGGTACACCTACTAATATCCGCAGAATTAGGATGATATATACGAATGAAGAGTGGAGATTTAGCATGGACAGATTCACAGTGAAAACATTCGAAAGTACTGCTTATGTAGATGCTATTACGATAGTAGATTGTCCTATCGTGGCAGCACACAGTGCAATCAACTATGTTTGGAAGGAATTGGAGGGAATGAATGGTCAAGAACTACCATTCTTTGCGGATTGTGCTACTATGAAGCTTCTTCTTGATAGTAATAAGGTACAAAGTGTTATCTTTGATGCTATTGTACCACCAATGGTTCGGCTGACACAACCACATCTTGTGTCACCAACTGGAGGTAGCGTACTAGATGTTATTGAGGTGCTTTCTGCTACCAAGGTAATTGATGTGTTGGCAGCATTGAAGACTGGGCTAGTGTGCTATGCAATAGTAGGTGCACTTCCCACAGCAATTCGTTTGGAATTAGCTAATGAGGGATGTAATATCTTCCAGGATGTTGTCAACCGCATGCATCATTTCGTCCAACCACAGTTCAAGTAGGCTATCTATACTAATATGATTTACACCTATCCTGTGGGTAGGTGTAATGCTACTATTAAATGCTACTAATAAATGGACTCTTTAGTAGAGAGTATTCTCATTGGTAAAGTTGGATATTTGGAGCTACAAACTGCTCTGAATGATGGAATAGATGTTGTATTCACCAATGGAACAACTACTATTACTCTTACGCAGAAACATAAGCATGTTGCTTGCGTTGGAGTGGATAGTAGCGTGCATCACACCAAACACTATAGTAGGAATAATGTGCTCAAAGATGAGTATACTAACAAGTCTATTATCCACCCCAGTACACTATGCTATGTTCTAGGCAAGAGACTGAGTAAAATACAAGTAGAAGTGAAGGCTGGTCATGTAATAGAAGCTGCTAGTAAGCAATATATTGATTTGGTGGAGAGGTTACTACATAGCTTGTTTCAGAATGATGTAGAAGTATTGGACATTGTTAGATCCATTATTCATAGGCTTACACCTAATGCGAGAGATAATAGAACAGAACCAGAATTGATAGAAGAGGCTTGTAATCTACTTAGGAAGGAAGTGGATGGCACTAACTTGTCTAATATGGTGATGCGCTCATGGGGACATGTATAGTAATTGAGTAGTAACAATCCACTATTAATGGATTGTTAATAAGTTGGTAGGTTGATGAGTTGGTAATAGGGTAGGTTAGTAGTCCAACTATTACTCTACATATCGCAGAAGTATTGATATTCTTACGTGCTTTTCAAAGACAAATCTTGGAGGAAGAGGTATGTTCTGAGGGGTACCTCGTAAGCATACAGATATAGGTATGAGTTATACTACTTTGATATTGGCATTCCTTTCCAATAATCTGGCGGTAAATCACGGACATTAGTACCACTGAAGCAGAGTTGTGGTTGTGTCCTTGGTGGAAATCTTCTTGGAGATCTTCTGAGAGGTTGATTAGTAGCTGATTTCTCGGTTGGTGATCTTCTAGGAGATCTTCTTACTGCCTTCTGCGGGTAGGTGGAGTGTTCATACTTTCTGTAGTTAGGGGTGTGATTGGTTAGGAGTGTTATTAGTATACTAAACTACTGGCATGGAGCATACTAATACTAATACATTCGACGAATTGCCTTGTGGTCTGTTGGATGATTACCAGCCTGTTCCTAGGCGTGGTAGACGCGTTAGAAGACCTGTTAGGCATCCAAACCAGTTCTATTTGGATGGTATTTGGCAGTATGAACGGCAACAAGATCTGCAACAGCATTTTGAGAAGTACAAAATGGCACCAGAGATGAGAATTGTTGCACAAGTAGTTATGAACATTGGTAAGATGATCATTGAGAGTGTAGGAAAGGAGAAGATCCAGGAATTCATGACTAAACTTGCAGAGAATGCTGCTACTCCTACTAATACTACTAACAACACTACTACTAACAACCCACAAACATGTGTAATATGTATGGAGAAGGGAATAAATTCTGTATATTTGGAATGTGGGCATGCTGTTAGCTGCTACGAATGTGCAGTGAAGATTTCTAGTGCTAAGGGAACGTGTCCTATATGTCGTGTCGTTATTAGCAGGGTTATGAAGACATTTGGTTGCTAATATTTGGTTGTATTTGTTATTATACAAATACAAAGTGTAGTTAGATGGAGTTGTATATTCGCTGGTATTCTTGTATTACTGCAACCATCTTATTAACTCTACTAAGCTTGCTCTTAGCATAATCTTTGATGTCGGTTGTTGCGTGAGACTCTATGCCTATCCAAATACCAATTATTAGCGCAAGGTTTTGGGCAGGAATAACTCCTTTCATATGAGGAACAATCAGACATTTTGGTATTAGATGAGATGGTAGGTTATCTACATTAGTTTCAGGTTTTAGTAGCCGTTGCAATTGAGGAGAGCAAGCCCTGTGTAGGTGCTCCTTTGCAATTAGGCTAGTATCAACAGAAGAAACGCCATTTTCTCGTACCATTCCAATGAGCGTTAATGGGTCAACCATTCCTAGCTGTTTGGCGGTAAGCCATTCAGCAATTGCTTGTTCATTGAGAAGTGTAGTAATACTAGTGACATCTCCATCACTTATGTGGTATGTTTTACTCTCTACATTGGTGACGGTGCTAGACAAGACACGAATGTATTTGATAGTAGCACCATCTAACATAAGTATCCTTATTCTTAGTGGTACCTTTTCGTGTAACCTTCTCCTAATGTAGGCTTGAATGTCACGTCTGAATGGAATGGCAGTGACAGTAAGAGGAGGATCTAGAGTGAGGAGTTGATCTGGCATACTATCTGGATGTGACAGAGTGAGTAGAAACTTCTCTAAGTATCCTTTGTGCTCAAAAGAGATTACTGTATCTCCCATATTTGCTAGATGTATGTTATTCATCCAAATGAATGCAGTCATGTACAATTCTCTTAATTCTGTTGTTCTAGGTGGGAAGTTACTTAGAACACTATCATCTATTTGTCCAGACCATATCTTGTTTAGATGTTGCGTAGATAGATTTGTTACTCTCTTAAGCACATTCTTAGTGTACTGTACTAACACACTTCTTGCAAGAGGAGAAAGACATCTCCTTCTACTTATGACTGTTAGGAGCGTCATTGGGTCATAGAATTTGCCCTCTGTTGACCTTCGCATGTGTTCTTCTTTTATGCTCATCCCTTCAAATGTATGTACATCTTTGGAGAGTATACCCATACCGTGTGCAGAATAGCCATCCCATTCTTGGTAGAATGTTAGACTTAGTGGTAGAAGACTGAATGCATCTAACAAGACAAAGTTGAGTGGTATTCCAACATCTTTGGCCTCGTTGAAGTAAGCAATGAGTTCGCCAATAGTTGGTAGTGTATTGGATAGTTGCCTGATCACTATCGAAGCTTGTTTGCCGAGTCTTTTGCTAGCTAGTCTCATTGCTAATAGACTCTGTCCTGATAGATAAGAGGCTATTATTCCTCCTACTTCTACGGGAATACATTCTATTGATATACTAATGGTTGGCGTTGCCATATCTGTTTGTGTAAGTATGGTTGAGACATATTAGTATGTCGCAACAGTTGTGTCAGAATAGACTCTTGTTAGTTTAGTCGTCTACTCCTGAATCTGTAGCAGTTACTCTGCGTTTTGGGCTTGGCTTCTTAAATCTTGGTGCTGCTTTGGCTACGGGCTTCCCGAGAGCAAGTTTGACTCCCAAACCAGCCTCTGGTGGCTCAACAAGGGTTTTGATGATTAGTCTAGTAGCTGGTGTATTGAGTTCATATTTGTATGCCAACTCTGCTAACTTAGTGCGATTTTCTGGTGTGATTGAGATATTTGGATCATATAATGATGACAACTCATCTCCTTCTTTGATTAGGAGTGAATGGTGGTTCATCCACATAACAGCAAAGTAGATCTCATTATAGGCTCCTACTGAACTTCCCCAGTTCCCCTTCCTACCACCATTTCGGATGAGATACTGGGCTGCATTGAATGACACAGAAGCTGCTCTGCAATCGTGTTCTATTCCTAGTGTAATGGGTAGCTTATGAGCAGTAGCGAATTCAATACTTTTGACAACTTCTTCCTCTGTAAGAGCATTGTCATCATCGTCATCGTCATGTTCATCTCTCATGTTTGTAACCTTCTCCCAAATGGTGTCGAGAAATGGTGGGCAAGCATACATCTCACAGTCGTCTGCTAGTTGTAGAAGCTCTCCAATCTTCTTGGGAAGGTATTGGTGGTCTGGGAAGCCATACACATGTTTGACAAGTGCAAGGATGGATGTATGTGGTGTTGCTAGCGCAATTGTTAACACCTTGTTCTGACCCTCTTTCATGTTCTGTCCAGAGCGAAATGCTGCATCAAAGAATGGTACAACATCTAGAATACAACGATGTACTTGGATTGCTGTTCCATTTGCTATTAGGACAACATCATGGTAGGTTGGGTTGTTGAATAGGCGACGAGCGTCCATTATGTTAGTGTGTTATGTTAGTTGTGTTGGTAATAGATGTTTGGTTAGTATTGTATACTTGTCAGTTAATACTCTCTCTACTATTGCTAGTAGAGAGTCTACACCTATCATTATGAAGATTAGTGAGGAATGTAACGTCTAGTAAGCCTAGAAGGGTTTGGAGGAGACAACAACCAGTCTAGTATTTGTTGTAGAATGTGTTGGTTGGTTTGGAGGTAGCTAGTAGTGTCGTTGATTAGTTTCTGCAAATTACTAGGTGAAGGGTCATCCAGAGCTTGAGAAGCTGTTGGAAGAGCAGGAGAAAGTCTGATGTAATTGCTAGGAGAGTTGTTGACTGCGAAGAGGTGTGTTAGTTCTCTGTCTACTAAGGCGGAAGATGCCGATGTTTGGATGGAGATGACTGGCCTAATCCAGTCCAGTTTTCCCCACTTGGTAGTGTCCTGGTAGGTTGGAGTAGTTGCTCCTGTGCTTAGGGAGAGGAGGAATGTTGTATTGATGGTAGTTGGATAGGATTCTACCAGTGCTAACATTGATGGGTTATTAGCATACAAACCACCATCTCCTAGGGTGTAAGACGTCCCAGAAGTAGCCTGTACAGTGGCAGGTAGGAAGTAAGATGGTGCAGCTGCAGAGGCTCTAACAGAGTCAGCAAGAAGGAAGTCATCTCTTGGTTGTGGAGTAACTGGATGTTGCTGAAGATTGGTCATTAGTATTGGTTTGCCTGTTGGATAGTCCCAAGAAGGGAATATTACTCGTGGAGTAAGCTGTGACAGCTTAATATCACCCGCAAGTGAACGAAGTGTGTTGTTGAAGATAGTATCATCATACTCTGCTGCTCTCCATCCAAATAGAGAGGTCTTGGATGCTGTGAACAAGAGTGGAGCCTGTTGAATGAAGAAGTCTTGTATCTGTTTGACATCGAATCTTGTTTTGTAAGGAGTTAGGCTAGTAGAAGATGCAATGAATGATGGAAGGTCTGGTAAGACAAGAAGACCGCCAACAATTGCTCCAGCAGACGTACCAGCAATTAGATCGAAATAGTCTACTATTTTTGCAGTGGTGTCATGAGTGCGTACTCTTAAGAGTCTTTCTAGCTCTGCTAGCATAACTATCTCGCACAATCCTCTTACTCCTCCTCCGTCTAGGGAGAGAATTCTAGTAACAGACATGTTTATTATATGTAGTAGGCAGCCAATTCTTGTAGGATTGGCTGAGCTGTTTATTGATTACTCGATATTGGATAGATACTACGGAACAATGTAATAAGCCTAGGAACAGTAGCTTGATCTTCTGGAGTGGAAGTTAGTAGCTCCAGGGTGTGACAGGCATTTGTCTCTAACTCATAATAGCTGACTTGTCCAGTATTTCGTGGGTTGAGGAATTGAAGGAGGATTTCTCTATCACCAAATAACCAATCAAATATTTGTTGTGTTAATTGTTGAGTTGATTGTTCGTGTGTCAAACAAGTGGCATTTGCTCGTGCTCTATCAAATGTAAGCCACAATTCTTGCAAAGCTAATGGTAATAATCCTCGATGGCGATGTATCGATACCATGTAGAAGGTGTGGTTATTAGAGATTGTCACAGACTTTGGAACAATAGAACAGAGTTCATCAATCTCGTGTTGGTCTAGCTTTGTAAGCTGAAAGAGATTGCAATTAGTGCGTATGTTTTCAGAGAGAATGTATTGCTTGGTGCAGAAGAGGTATGATAGTAGTTCAGACTTTGAGACAGAATCTATCATGTTAGTATATTCAATTGTATCTTCTTGAGGTATTGCATCTAGACAGTGTATACTATGCCTTGGCAAGTCCTCTTGCAGGCAATTGTAACTACAATACTGTGTAGTACAACTAGCACATTTGACAGGAGTAAGCAGTTCTTGGAAGCATACAGAACAGGCATGCTGAAGACGAATTGTAGCCATTTTGTTTGTTAATAATAGGTTGCTTAGTTGGTTCTATGTCGTTGTATTTGTGATAGGAGTTTACCTACATATTACAAGGTGTCGGGCAGGGTATCGTAACAATAGTCAACTCAACAAAATCGTAGAGTATTCCCCGAGAAAGATAACCAATATTCTTGTCTCCTCTATTAGGAGACCAGACACTCTCATTGTGGTAGCTTAATAATAGCTACAGTAACATCACCCAAACTACCAAGAGAATGATCTAGATATTCGCCATGTGCTTCTACAAAAGCTGTAACGTCGTCAGGATTCTGCATTCCTGAGCTAGAATAATACCTATACACTCTTGTCACCACTTCTCGTCTCTTATTCTCAGGACATGCGTTGAAGAGATAGTGAGCATTCTCAATGTAATTGGGTTCATGCGGGTGAATAGTGAACTGATTCTTAATCACCCAAGGCCAATATGGGCAGGCTTGTACTCTAGGATGTGTTAGGGCAGCATCCCATCTATTTTTGCCAATACTATACAGGAATGCGTTGTAGTAGTGTAGAGTTTCATCATCAAATCGATCAAAGAAGGACAAATCGTTGGCTTGGTAGGCAGACTCGAATTGATTGTATATGTCCTCGACATCCATTTGTTCGGATACATTCTTCTTACAACTCATTATGTATCCTGTGTTGATTACGTGTATTACTATCTGATTTAATCACTCTTAGTATGGGTTGTATTTCTAACAATCACAACCAATGGCACAGCCTGTTGTAGGTCCTTTCTTGTGTGCAAACATTCTTCACTGTGAGAACGATGCACAACTCACATGTAGTCGTTGTAGGAGTGTAGTCTACTGTCGTGCTGAGTGCCAGAAGGAACATTGGAAAGCTCACAAGGAACATTGTAAGGAGGGAGCTAGTTCTTTCACTCTTTTGGCGTTGTCTCACGAAGACTACCTAGAACAACTCGAAGAAGTCAAGAGTGGGAAGGCAGACACAAGCGGTGAGTATTACTTGAAGCTGAGGAGGGATGGGAAGCTCTACTGGGTTCCTGACGGCACAATGTTGGTGGATAATTCCACTTTACAAGTACCGATGAAGATCAAGAAGGGTAGGAAGAAGAATAGAATGTAACATGTGTTCTTGTCTCTGTTATCGGAGACTAGATGTTGATATATTATTAGGACTTACCAAATTAACTTCCAGGACCAGGAGCATCTCTCTTCTTCAACATCCCAACAAACCAGTCCAGAATAACATCAAGAGAATACACAATAGTAGTACCAACACGACCAGGATACATATATCTCAACACGATTGCTATGCCGCAAGTACATTCCTCATACTTTGTCTGTCCAGTACACCGTTTAGCATGTGCATCTTGCAGAGACAGCCCAACTGCAGTGGGAGCATGATACCAATACAATGCTGGAATAATATCTTGGCCAGCAACGATTCTATTATAGAATCTAAAGTAGATACCAAACCAAGAAGCTAGATAAGCATTACGTTTCTCGTAGAGTAGCTTCAAACAATGCTTACAACCTCGTAATAGTCCATCACAACCTGCAGTGACGAGATTCTCATCCACAAACTTCCTAAAGGCCTGTTCTGGAATAATTGTGAGCAATCTGGGCTTTGACATGTTGATATTGCACCTTTGCGTAGCAGGGTGTATCATATTACTTGGTTGTATTATTGAACCAATCATGCTCGGTGTCTCTAGAGACACAGAGAACTTGTACAGTATGAAGAGGAATATAGAAATTGCTAAGCAACTCGAAGACTAGTATATGGAGAGTCACAGAATCTTGACCAATCCTCCTCTGTCAAGAGATATTCAAGCGCGTGACTATACCATACAATATAACCATATATAGCTTTTGCAGCCTGTCGTGTTATGTAGTAGTCAGTCCCAACAGTGCGTTGTACATGCTTCTTCTGTGTGAGAGAACTAACAGTCCATTCCAAGAAATGTTCCAGCTCTCGAATTCTCAGAGAGAACATCTGTAATTTGTCGTTTGGCGGTGATTGAATGTGGTTGAGGAGTGCTCGAATTAGTTCTTCACCTCTTGCCTCTACTTTCTTATCGCGACGTTCATCTATCTCGTCCTCATCCTCATCCTCATCCTCGTCTTCATTCTTATTGTTGTCCTCGGCTTCCACATCTAGTTCAAGGCGTCTGTGTTTCGCAACATAATCTCTTAGCAATTCTTTGAGCTTTTCTGGTGACAGATCAACAAGTTGTAGAATAATAGCTTCCGCAAAGTCAAAGTGTGTTTCCAATGCTAAATGTGCAGAATCTTTTCCCTCTAAAAGGGCAGCACATTTGGCATTTGCTTTCTTGCGCTCTTCTATAAGAAAGGCGAACGGAAATGGATCATAAAGGACTATAGTATAACCCTTGACATGCGAATTAAGCAGACCTTTTGCGTAGTTTGTTATGTCCATCTTGCTCGCACTAGGGACATGATATGTGCGTTCAAACCTAGTCTCACCAAAGCTAGCACCATGTAGTCGCGTGGTTATGTCCAAATGCTGCCAACCACTCCTATCCAAATCGCTTTGTAATGAGTATCTTTCGAAAGCAATATGAAGATAAATGAAGGGTGACTCATTTTCTGGTGTTGTAGTGCGTCGTACTACCATATTAAGTCCAGAATATCGCTTAATTTCCGACCAGGTTGGTATTGATAGACATTCTGCTAGAGTTGTTGGTTCGTGTTTTGGCTTCTTACATTCTTCTGAGATTGGCGCTGTACTCTCTTCAGAGGGACGTTTCGACATTTGTAGTGGTGTAGTTGTATGAGTAAGGTTATTAGTGGTCGAGAGTATCATATTGAAACAATGACAAACTAAGAATCCTAATAGAACCAAACAAATGGATCTGCACTCAGACTTGTTGGGATTAATTGCTAAAGAATTACCATTAGAATCTCTTAATACATTCCAATTAGCGTGTAAGAAGTTTAGACTAGTAGCCGAGCCATTAATTGATGTGTTAAGAACTTCTCTTCCTAGTAGAGGAGAAGTATTAAGATGGATTAGAGTGCTTGACTTTGAGATGATATCCTGTGTAGTGTGTTGGGTAGTGCTAGATGGCGTGAATAGTAGGTTGTTATACTTGAATCTCCATGAATTTGCTGAGGACAAGACAACAAATACATATATAACTTGGTATACTCATGATAGTGGACATACAATGGAGATACAGATAACTACTCTCGATATTGTTGGTGAATTGGAGCGAATAGTACCGATGAATGCAATACTAGCACCACGACAACTAGCTGCTGTTATTAATGGAAGGAGGAATGGTGATACTAGTGGGAGAGTAACTGTAGCTACGCTTGCTAATATGAGAATTATGTTGTGTAGAACTGTGAAGGAATTGTTAACAATTAGCGAAGATGGTAGTCTGCTCTCACACAAATGGGTCAATCACAAACTACTGAATACACAGAGTGGATTGGTGGCTGTGCGGAGACGATTGGAAGAGATGATGATGGATGTAACAGTAGGAGATTTGTATGGATATCTATTCCTTGTAATTGACCCTAAAGTGAATGATGTAAGAATTCTATATCCTAGTGATGTTAGTAGATGGGTTCTAAATAATATTAGAAAGAATAGAACGATGAGAATGGCATTCTATGAGAAGAATGTTGCAATGGAGAAGATGGTAATTATCTTGTGTATTGATGAGAATGGTGTTGCTAAATACTATGGATATTGTATGCAATACAGTGAAGAAGTGAGGGAGAACGCGACAGACATATTTGGAGGTGAGTTACAAGAAAGGGAAGTTCCTATTGAGTATCGTCTGGGAGAAGTGTTAAGAGGAAGAGTACATCACGGACTGGATCCAATAACAAGAGCCAGAGTAATGCTAGATTTGGGGTGGGGACATAACGCATTCGCACAAGCACAGTATTGTCTGTATAACAATCCTGTCAAGAATAGGCTAGATCATGTATTATTGAAGAATCAATCTGCTGCTAAGATACATTTTGTGTCTTTCTTGGTGCGGTATTGGTGTGGAATTGGTAGTATGCGTGGTAGTATAAGTGGCAAGTTGGTTAAGAATACAGATAGAGAGTATGAGAATAACTGTAAGAGTGTTTGTGAGGATTTCAAGAGATTGTTATGCGTGTTACGAGTACGGGAATGATTAGTAGTATCCAATCCTGTTAATATTCGCACATACAGTATGTGCGAATGGGTAGCGACGCTAGGTTATTGGATGGCAATTACACAACAACATTCCGACATTCCTTCCTAATATTTGCATCACATTTCTTCAGATGCTCATTCCATTGTTTCTTACCACCTGGTGGTCCCTCTTTCTTCCCATCTCGTACAGCCAATGCCATTACAGCATCATGCACATAATAGCGCTTGTTATCAACAACATAATAGACACCTTCCATGTCCATCGACAATATCTTGTCTGAGAAGTAGTTGACATATATTGTAGTTGAATTAGTGATTGGCAATTCTGATGTCATTATATAGTTCTGGGTGATTTGTAACTAGTAGTTAGTAATACTAATCGCTTCATATTTGCACATATTATATGCAGCCAATTCTAACAGGATTGGCTGGATTTGATATGAGATAGACACTAACCAATTCTAACCACGGAAGGACGCTTTGCTGGAGCACTAGAACGTATTTGTTGTCTCTCTAGAACACGTTGCTGCTCAACTTGTGCCTTCTTGTCTTCTTCTGCCTTCCTTCTGGCACGGTTGCGAGATGAGACGAGGAGTACAATTACTAGGATAATGACGAATAGGACTACACCTATGATGATTAGGCCTGCGGTGGATGTCAGAAACGCTAGAGGAGAAGAAGTAGCTCCACCTCCTGTAGTCGTATTGCCACACGAAGACGATACAGATATGTTTTTTCCTACTTGAGATTGAAGCACCGTGATATTGGTTCCAGATTGTATGCACAAAGTGTTTACTGAGCATGTTCCAGTGTTTGCGAGCCTAATTGCGCCTGGATCTTGACATCTACGATCACACGATAATGGCGGGCTCACGCCCGCTTCATCGCGCGTGTTTAGAATCGCATATTGACTTGTTGGAAGAGCACAACCACAAATTTTCAAATCCCACCTACTAGGGTCACTACAGAACGTTGTGAGGTTAGAATCGCATCCTCCATATGTATTGCAGTACGCCCGACACTCTGGAGTCTGCAGGAGTTCTCCTTGACAGAGAATATTGAGAGGAGTGCAGGTTACTTTTCCCGTCGTTATAACATCACCATTACCACCACCTGTTGACATCTCGATTTTTGTTAATCTATGAGTTGACACGGGACATACTGCAGGTGGATCAATGTCAGCACCACCCGTAGAGAAACCAACAAGCGGAACAGTTGCGCCATCATTGCAAATAGGACTTAGGAAGTTATACAAACTTCCTGCACGTCCCTTAAATCCAGAAAGACCAGGTGGATTGCTACTGCTGCAATCTGCAACTTGGAGGATACCTCCGGCAGGCGGAATAGGAAGACAACCTCCTGCACATTCAGTAAGAACGGTACCATTACTACACGTCACCTCATTAAGAATAGCAACAATTCCGCCATATGCAGGTTGTGGCGTTAATGAGACCTTGGTAATGAACGATCCTGCAGGACATTGGAATGTTGTTGAGGGGTCACTGGGAGTTTGGGCACCATCAATAGTGCCGGTACATACTGTTTTCGGATCTGTACATGGAACACTGCTGCTCATGTTGGGTGGGCTTTACGTCCCACCTATGTTGGCGTAACCATACTAGGGCTGCCCACTATCGAGGATAAACTACAGCAACCATGCACACTCTCATAAGTATTTCTCTTATGCTACTATGTTACCTCAGTATTACCAGTGCGCAGAATGATCCCTTTTCGAGCATGTATGGTTCCTACGTTGTGAGTAGTACTGACTTATCTACTTGTAGGACATCCGCAAGCTGTTCTGCGTTTTGTTGTCCCTTGAATGTCACTGTTAGTCGCGTTTCTGACACAACAGTAGATATTAATTGGTATTACGATCCAACTACGTATTCTCGCTGCGGTTCTAGCAATCCAAACAACTATCCCTATAGTATTCGAGTTGGTATTTCATCCATTACAACTTCCAACATCATTACCAACAGTGCCAATGTATTGGTGAATGTGCCAATTAGTGCTAACTTCATTACACTAACACCCCAAAGTCTCTATTTGGTTCAAGGTGCACAGAAACAATGCCAAATTCCCACAGGAACAAAGAGATCATCCGCTTTTGTTGCCAGTATATCTTACATTCTCCTTGTTGGTATGATATTGGCCTTTGTTCTCACCATTCTCTCCTAATCGGTAATAGAGAAGTGTCTTATTAGGCACTTCTCATCTCTTCTTCTAATTTTGATACTTCCAAACTACACCATTCTGCATCTTTCCTTCTTTTGTCTTAATTGCGTTCTTAATTGCATTTCTTGTTGTACCAGTTATCCTTGTTGCTTCTCCCATTGATTCAAATGTGGATATCTTCTCACCATCTATACATATTAATGCTTTTAATCCAGGTCTTTGAGAATCATCAATGTCCAATGGAGGAGGATCTACAGTTACCTCTTCATCCTCATTTGCATAACGCCATTCATAGCCATACTTGCGTGTACCATTACGTATCCACGTAATTATTGTCTCTGCTTTTGCTATTCCTGCCGCTGTTCTTGTAGCATTAACGCTGGGATATATAGTAGTAATACCATCCTTCGTTACTGCAACACATCTACATCTGGCTTGTTCTGCTATGCTAGGCCCTTCTTTCTTGACATTAGTTGCAGGATCATGTATTTGTTGACCGGGAAGTGGTACATTGCTACTAGAATATCTCCATATAGCTTTCCATTTAGTCTTTGCATTATTTGGACCAGCGAGATGTTCCTTGAGAGTTTTAACATAAATGCCAAGTGCATCCGCTGCTTCCTTAGCAGATGCATAGAATGTTTCTACATCTCCTACAGTACGAATTACTGGTCTAAACTCTGGAGTAATCCTGACAAGCGGTGTTTTTGATGATGGTAATTCTTGCTTAGTTGCGTGACAAATCTTCACTTCTTGCACAGAATTCTCTCCAATTTCTTCCTCAGTGGCATTACGCCATTTGTATCCTGTTTTCGTGTGTATCTTGTCCTGTTTGATGTGTAGCATAATGACGTGTCTATCTACATTACATTCGCGACTCGCTATGATTAGACTTGCATGGAATTTCTTGTTTCCTTCCTTATTAATGGATACTATGGAACGTGTATGCATAGCAGCATCAAAGGGCTTCCTATTACGCCACTGCGCCGGTTTCGTTGCCCATCTAAGATTGGAAGGTCTGTTGTTCTTCCTTTCTTCAGAATTTATATGATCCGGCGTCATGTTCTTTTGTGGTGCTTCTCCGTGGAATGCTTTGCAAATTAGTCCATGAACCATGCGAAAGCAACCGTCATCTAACTTCACACGACAATATCCATCATGATCATATCCTTTCGTAATATATCCTGTTGGTAGTTGTACTTCTCCTTCACTCGACACACTGATATTATATACTGTTCCCTTCTTACTAGTAACAGTAAGTGATCTCCATTCTTCTTCTGGTGTCTTCTCTTCTTCTATCCATTTCCAAATGAACCCCTGTGAATTTTTGCGCTCACCAGAGCAACATTTGGCAATGTAGTCTGCTATAGTCTTGATTCTCTTCTGATTTGATGAATCCTCTACTAGCGAATGTGCAGCATCAATGGTAGAATCCCATTTCCTCACAAATGTGTTATTCAGTGTATATTGTTCAATAGCTCTTGAGATTCTTCTAGGATTGTATGTCGCGTTATTGTTATTGTCTTCTACACTGCTCCAACGGAGATTTGGAACGCGATTAGTCCATCTTACATGGTTAATATGATCAACAAAAGGAAGATTGTCTGGATTAGGAATATGTGCTAATGCGACCAATATGTGTGCACCATGTTGCGATTCTTTTCCTTCTTCATCTCTTACTGTAGCAATAACATAACCATTATACTTATCTGGTCTCGCTTGCGAAAATCTACCACTAGGAAGATAGATCCTTCCTTCTATAGATGCATAAGTACCAGGATAACCAGGCACTTCCTTCCAATAACCCGGAAGTGATTTAGCGATGGCCGTTGGTAGAGGTTTGGGTGGTGCTTCAGCCATGAGATAGCGTGTTCCTTTAGTAATGTGATGGTGGTTGTGTACCCGAGGGATCTTTACTACTGTACCGATGTTGGACAAACTCACTTCTTTGTGACTTCGGATTATTCCATAGCTAGTTATTAGACAACACTCCTCACCACCAAATATATTCTCAAGTATTTCTATACCAAACAATACAGCACAACTAATTCATACTAATAGATAGTATGAATTGCCAATTACTCACAGTTCAACACAAACATCTCCCAAATACTGCATCATTCTCTTAACAGACATCTCATTCATCTCTATTCTCAACAGTCTGTCTTTCTTGCTACCACCTCCCATCCAACTATACACCAACATTCCAACAGTCTTCATACTTTCAAGCCACAAACTATCTCTTCTTGTCAGCATTAACTTCTCAACAACCATTTCTAGACTTATTTCTCTGTCATCTGTACATAATGTGTCAAGGCTACTCGCAATTGGTAGCCTTATTTGTGCACCACTAGTAACTCCACACAAATAGTACATTAGAGGCGATGAAACATCCCTATCATCATTCTCCTTCATTACTTTCCTCAATGTTGCTACATCTATCATTCCCATAACTCTCCTACTCTTCAACATCTCTTCTATTCTGCAACCCTTAGGGATACTAGTCATCTGTACGTCCAAACTGTTCCCCGCCATTTCGTACGCACGATATACTGTAGTTCCGGAACTTATCTCTGTTTCCACAACTAATTTGGCCCATTTTCCATTCTCGTCTTCGTATCTGCGCATCCACACTGCCATTCTGACATCTTCTTTCCTTTCAATTTTCCTTTCTAGCCACTTGATTATCTCTTCGTCGCAAGGTAACCGTTGTCTCTCTTCTTCTCGTTCCTTCATGCCTAGTATCCACTCCATTCCTCTACCTCTATGCCATTTTTCTAGACATTTGATTATGTCGTTTCGTAGCTCACTATCATCTTTATCTCTATCCAACTCCTCTCTACCATCCATATCACCATCATCATATTCACCTAAATCGAGATATGTATCATCCTGAATCTCCTCGCTATTGAGTGCCCAATATACAGCTAGTCTCAACTCATCGCGTCTTCTTCTAAAGAGTAATCTTTCGTTTTCTTGTTCCTCTTCTTCCGCGTAGCTGTCTGTAACATTCACTATTCGACCACTACATACAAACCATCTCTCTAATCTCTCAATTACATCCTTACCAACCTTCCTAGCTACTTCCAATGCCTGAACATCGCTACAATTCCTCATTTTCAACACATTCCAAACTGTTTGTGGATCAACAATAACATTACTAGGCAGAGATTCCCTCACTTCACTGCCCGGACCATAGGCGCGCTCCCTATGTCCACAATATTCAGCTAGATTATGTCCATAATCTCCCATACATGTTAATCTGCCATTATCGAGATAGAATATATTCCTGTAGTCAGTAATATCTAGCGAATCACCACCAGTTTCTGCGCGATGATTCCATCTCATTAACAGCGGTGTATGCTCACAATCTATTGGTTCTTCCTCTCCATTATCATACTCTTCATCACAGCAATTTCTCCACCAAGACACTCTAGTAGGCATCCCTCTCTCATATCTAACTTGCAACCATCTCAACACATCCTCTACTCCAGGAATACTTATTTTTATCCTCAACATTCTCTTCTCGCTAAACACTCTAATCTTCTTACATACTCTTTGCAATCTAGCAACATCCCTATCCTCCACAAACTCAACAATGATTTCACTAATATCTCTTGGTATGCTCAGCATCTTTATATTATACCACTTCAATTCCTTCAATTTGTCTGATTTACAAAGCCACTCTGTCCCCAGACAAAGCAACCTCGTCTTCCTAACACTTACTAAATGGCACAACCAACTCCAATATCCAGGCGAATGCAACGCTACTTCCAAGACCCGGAACGTGCCAAACTCTCTGCACTTATTACACACTACAGGAAACGTAAGAAAGATGGCAAACCTTGGATGCCTAAGCCTTCTTCTAAGCTTGCCATATATTGTCAGGAAAAGGGCATAGACGTTGCCCAAGTAATCACTGGTGATATCTGCCTCGATAAAGAAGCCAAGATGTGCCAACAAGTCACCAGAAACCTTCAAAGCCTTCAGAAACATCTGGATATCTGCAGAGAACGCAGAGATTTCATCCTCAACCGTGGTTGGTTACCACATCCTAACACTGAACTCTATATTTTCTGCCAAGAGTACAATATTGATGTTAGTGAGCTAGTAGGATCCGACAAATCATTGGCAGAAACACTCAATGAACTCCATCTATAACTCCTGTCAAATTCACACTAATATTAGTGTGAATTACTCTATATTATTAGCATTTAGGATGTGGACCATTCTTAACTCTATGTCGTATTACATTATTCCTTACGCTAAGTCTTCCATGTTGTGACCAATCCTCATGCATCCAATCAATAGTACCATTCACAGCGCAATTCCAACGTCGAAAGAAGTGTTCTACAAGATACTCTATCCAATGAGGAACAGCACGAGCAGTATTATCTGGATCTCCATTCAATAATATGGTACCAGTATCATTCACACTCAAACAACAATACAAACTTGGTTGATCGCTTGGTGGTGTATTACCATCTATTATACTCTCCAAACATGCTTCATCAGAACCATCACCAACAAAATACTCACCTTCCACTCCAATGGGCAATTCTACAGCTAATCTAAGAGAATCTGGCTCATTAGCTACAATATTTGCATTCCTTCTCACTCTCCTACTCTGAGAAAAGGCTTGTAAATACTGTACTTGTGCTTGCTGCAATGGTGGAGTAATTGTTAGTTCTCCTGTGAATAGCATTGCTCCTTTATTACTTACTCAGAATACTACAAATCATATGCAAAGACAATAGCAACTGAACCCAGAATACAGCATTGAGACAATATTAAACACTCCTAATGGCCCAATCCTACCCAACCAACTACGACTTCTCTAAGCATTGGCGCACCAGAATAGTACCACTCCTAGAACATCCCACTATACTCAAATCAATCAGACAAGGCGTAAACAAATACCTACGTCAATTCCCAACATGCAGAGAAAGATACAAGAAGAACACACCACCTGCTTCTTACTCATCAAGAGACTACTATGCTTGTAGACTCATGGACAGAAAGCGAGAACTACTCCTAGCAAGACTAAAACAAGAAGGCAAATTACCACCAGCTTACCTCAAATTGGAACGTAAAATAGAAAAAGACGAGGATGATGACCAAGAACTATTCGGAAGACAGCTCAGAATGCAAGAGCGTATTCTCAAGCCCTATACAGATTGGAATGCTATCAAATATGACCTAGAATCCTACTACTTGTGCGGTGGTTGTCACGCTCTCAATCCTACACTAGGATTAACGCTGGCTAGATTAGTAGAACCAACCGAAACATGGAGAGTATTATCATCCAACGAACACACTACTGTCATTAACAGCGACAATTCAAGAGTATTTGACCTAATATACTGGGTTCTTGACGGTAGAATAGAGAACCACATGTTTGGTGATGAATTATGTGTAGTAGACCCAACACTTGGTGGCAAACAGGCATACATTGATGCTACCAAGTAACACAACATTCTGACATACAACACAATTAATAGTATATAAACATGTCTACCTTCTACAAGCAAATCATTGACACTGCCCTCCATTCAGGCCGTGCAATTCCTAACACAGGTCATGCCACACTAATCCTGTTCAGAGATGAAGAACAAATAGCAAGATGGACATCATTCGCTGCTTCTGATACAGAAAGTGCACGTATTATTACTGTACCACTACATTTCATCTCTTCTATTGTTACTATCCCTCCACCACTAGACAAAGTCTATCTCATAGGAGTGGGAACGTCACAGCACACCAACCTCTCTGACACAATATTGAAATTCTATCGTATTCTGCAGTTCTAAGTTAATACTTACACATTCTTAATAAGAATGTGTAAGATGTATTAGTCTACATTCCCTTCTCAGCATATTCCTTCAACTTTCGCAGTCTCTCTTCTCGGAACTCGTCAATTACAACGTGCTCTCCCTTCTTCACTCTTTCCAAGAATGTATTGAACATTTCTTCCATCTTTCCTACTTCGAATGTTGTATATCTAATACATAACAACGACTTATTGTGTTCAACACACCACAAATACTTGATTTCATCAGTCTTCAGTTGTATAATGAATCTAGGTTCTCCACCATATATTTCTACTGACATTTCGTGTTGTTTCCCGTTCATTTCTACAATACTGTTATACACAAATAAGTAGAAGTCGCAAGGAAGCAATCTTCCCTTTGT
>Ga0214473_10002532_pt1 | contig 22434 bp, 24 predicted proteins | sample RVTome_7_FD_203509 | JGI IMG/M metagenome (GOLD analysis project Ga0214473, IMG submission 203509) | Soil microbial communities from uranium-contaminated site in the Upper Colorado River Basin, Wyoming, United States - RVT98D197 | ecosystem: Environmental > Terrestrial > Soil > Contaminated >... | reverse complement strand
TCTCAAAGGAGTCGGTGCCCTTTTCCCTTCGGCAGTTCAGCCCCCCGCCTCTTCCCTCTCTTCATAACAGAAGGGGCGGGACTGTAACTTTGCGTCCTGCTCTTACGAACAGTTTGCCTTTCTCGGGGAGCATAATGTCCTAAGTTATGTATCGGCCACTATGAGTGAAAACTTTAGCTTTTTAAGTAAATTAACCAGCTATTATTTAGAATAGCCGTCAATCATCTGCCGGATAAGCCGAATAGCCTCGGGATGGCGCATGACTAAAAGGTCCGCTCCCGCCAGCATCAAAGTGTTGGCTGTTATGCTCTCCCAGAGAATGCTTCTGGTTTTGGCATCGCCCCAGGAAGGCTCTTCCTCGGCCGTAACCTTGGCTTCTTTGCGGCGCCACACTTCAGCACCCAAATTGGCAATCATGGGCATATTGGTCATCTGGTCGTTTTGCTGTAAGGCGGCCAGGCGCAGACGCTCCATAATAGTGTAGGAGTATTCCAAGCCATAGCCCAAAGCACCGGTAGTCGGATCCATTATGATATTGCCGGCATCCATACCTAGTTGGGTAATTAAAATGTTTAATTGCTTTGCAATATTAATATCGATAGGGGAAAGGGCGATAATCTTGTGGTCGTAGCCCATTGCTGCCGCCGCTACCGCTTTGTAGTTGTCTTCCTGGGCCGACCCTAAGGCAATATTCTTTCCGTGAGCGACCTCAGCCACTTTCTTCAGAACGTCTTCATCTTTCTTGGCATTGCCCGAACCGTAAACGATTAAGGGAACATCGATGGCTTCCAGAACGCTTTTTACGGTATCAGCCGCTTCATCAGCGCCGGCGTCACTGCCGTTCGGATCGGTGCTAACAAGCTGCAGGGCAATCAAGTCCGCTTTGTACTCGTCCTGGTTTTTTTTGGCCCACTTGGCAGGGTCGTCAATAACGTCGGCAAAAGGTTCCTTGGCCGTATCCGGCCAGTTGGCAGTTTCATCGTAAACTTCGATGGCGATTTTGGGACCTTGGCCGGTCTCGCCTTCCCAGCTATGAAAAGGTAAAACCGCCGCTCCTCCGATTGTTACGGTCTTATCGCCGACTCCCAGGGTTACCTCCCTGATTTTGCCGGTATAAGTTTCCTTCATTATTTCAACTGACATAACTTCTCTCCTTTGCCTGTTGCTTAGCGGCCGTAACCGTATTTTTCATCAACATAGCGACAGTCATCAGGCCTACGCCGCCCGGTACAGGGGTTATGGCTCCGGCCACTTCTTTTACCGGCTCAAAATCTACGTCACCGCAAAGTCCTTCTTCGGTGCGGTTCATTCCTACATCAATAACCGCCGCCCCCGGCTTGACCATATCGGCGGTTATGAATTTCGCCCGGCCGATAGCCGCTACTAAAATATCAGCGGTTCTTGTTTCAGCCGCCAAGTCTTTTGTCTTTGAGTGACATATCTCAACAGTGGCATCATTATGTAAAAGAAGTAAAGCAACGGGCTTGCCGACTATATTGCTTCGGCCAACAATAACCGCTTTGGCCCCGGCCATTTCGATGTTGTATCTCTTCAAGAGCTCAATAATGCCGCTCGGAGTACAAGATTCAAAGGTAGACTCCCCGACCATTAACTGACCGACATTAAACGGGTGCCAGCCGTCAACGTCCTTGGCCGGGTCAATCGTCAGCAAAACGGAATGCTCATCGATCTGTTCCGGAACCGGAGACTGAACTAGGATGCCATTCACTTTATCATCCTCATTCCAGCTTTTGACCAAGGCTAGCAACTCTTCCTGGCTGGTAGATGCCGGTAATTGCTCCTTAATAGAACGTATGCCAACCAACTTGCAAGCTTCTTCTTTGTTGCGGACATACACGTGAGAAGCCGGATCATCGCCGACTAAGGCAACCGCCAAACAAGGCTCGATGCCTTGCTTTTTGAGTTGGGCTACCTCGGCCGCGAGTTCGGATTTAATATCAGCGCTTACTTTCTTGCCATCGATTATTTGACCCATTACACTCTCCTTCTAAATTAAGGTTAGCTTATTATTTTACCCATAAGTTTGCTGACTGCACAAGCAGCTTTGGAAGCATCATCCAGCTGCAAAATCGATTGCTCGTTCAAGTCAAAACTTAGAATTTGCTCATCATAAGGAATAGTAGCAAAAATCTCCAGGCCGTTTTCTTTTGCTTTATCAATAAGAGCCCGGGGAACCTCCCCCGCCAGACGGCTGATAACAAGCTTTACATCTTTCACCCTGAGCTTTAATTCCGCCGCTAATTCTTTGACTTTTGCGGCCGTTAAAATACCTTTAACCGAAGGATCACTCACAATAAAGAGCACATCTACATTATCGGTGGTATTGCGGCTTAAATGCTCCAGACCGGCTTCATTATCAATCACTATATACGGATAATTCTCGTTGAGCTGGGAGAGATATTTGCGCAGTAAATTATTCACATAGCAGTAACAACCCTGGCCTTCGGTGCGCCCCATCACGACAAGGTCGTAACCTTCCTGTTCAACAAGGACATCTTCAAGGCGCATTTCGATGTAAGTGCTTTTATCCATTGAAGTGGGGATGTTTCCTTTTGTATCCTGCATTTCTTGTTTAACAGAACCTAAGGTTTGAACGTCTTTAATGCCGAGCAAATCGGCTAAGTTGGCATCAGCGTCGGCGTCAACGGCTAAAACCGGTTTTTTGCCGGCTTTCAGCAAATAACGCAGAATTAAGGCGCTTAATGTAGTTTTTCCCGTGCCGCCCTTCCCGGCAACTGCGATAGTGAAAGACATTGTGAAAATAGAATAACATCAAAGCCGGGGCGTACAAAGCACAAAAGGCCTGAACATTAAAGAGGAATGGTTGCTTGGACAGTTTCCCGGGAAACTGTCCACTAAACAATGCTAAGCTGCAGTTTATCTTCTTTAGCTTTCTCATTAATTTGAGAAACTCCAAGAAAAATAAAGGACTTTCTTTGTTTATGAGTAATTAGAGATATAGGGGGGTTAATTGGTATGTACTTTATTGCTAACTATTAATAACAATAAAAGGTGCTGGAAAAGATGAATAACCTGGAGATAATCAAACTTGAGCACGTCTTTAAAACTTTAGGCAACCGAAAAAGGTTAGCTTTGCTTGTCTATTTATTAGGAGGAGAATCGAGCATTAATCAAATGAGTAAAGCTTTAAATATTCCCTACAAAACAGCTGACCGTAATCTACTACAACTCCAGGAGTCTGGTTTTCTAAATAAACATACTTCATACAACCAAACCTTTTTCTCTATTAATTATAGTGCCAAGAATGAATATGTTTTGTTACTGAATATAATCAGAAAAAGTGCCCGAGAAGACGATCTTAAAGAACTAGCTAAAAGTATGCTGACTACCGCTAGAAATATGAACAAAGTGTATCGTCATATTAAGGCAAAGTACTCCCCGATGTGATTCTTGGTCTTGGACAGTTTCCCGGGAAACTGTCCAAGGTTATCTATTTACCTGTATTTAGAGCTTTTTTATTTCTCACTTTTTTGAGAAACCCTTGCTTTAGATGCGGTTTTACGTTCGCCATTGCGATGAACATAAGCAGCGTGGCAATCTCTAGACCCTCATCTCTTTCAAGCTAACAACTAGCTGTCGATTAAGATTTTAGCTTACAATATATCAATGCTAAAGACATGGTATTTAAAAACAATAATCATAATTTTAATAATTATTGCATTTATCATTTTGTTCGTAAGCAAAAATTACCAAATAAATAGAGTAGAACAAAGAAACAAAAGTTTAAAAAGTAACTTAGTTAATCTAATTCCACCTCGAAATATTTTAACTGATCTTCTAAAAAGAAAAGATTTGATACCTTACAAAGGCGTACTTGGCGGCACTATGAATTTTTATGATAAATCTCGAATAATATTGTTAGGCGAAAAAAGAATTTATGCTCCATTTGATGATGGCCACATAGATGGCTTTCTAATATTAGAGTATTCTGATAAGGGCAATGGGAAAATTACTTGGAAAATAATCGATTCTTTTTTAGAAGGAGCCTCCTCTAAAAACAAAAGTCCTTGAGGTCTATTAAGCTTCTATCCCCTACCCATTACCCTCAACAAGCTTCTTTACTGTTGGAAACAAATTGATATCCGTGTGGGGCAAGAATAAAGCAGCCATGTAGCGGTCCATAAAGGTGGGGTCCACTGAGAGTTCTATGTAAGTCATGCGCTTGGCGATATTATCCAGCTCTTTATAGGCTTCGGCGGAAATTGCCGCGAGGCGCGCTCCAAGCAAAGAGCCGTTTCCCAAGAATTTAACTTTCGAGCCGTCGGTTTCGGGAAAAAGTCCGATTAACATGGCCTTATCAAGTTCGAGATAATTACCGAACCCGCCGGCGATAAAAACTTGCTCGACTTCATCGATTGTGACACCGGCATTATCCAGCAAAGTAGTTATGCCGGCATAAACTGCCGCTTTTGCCCTGATAAGATTGTCGATATCGACTTCGGTGAGAACGATATCCCGGTCAATCTTGGCATCTTTTTTATAAACAAGCACGTATTCCGGCCCAAATTCTCCTTCACGGGTCCGCCCGGTCGGCAAATCAAGATTGATTTTGCCCCGGCTGTTAATTACTTTGGCCAGGAAAAGCTCAGCCAGAGCAGTTATGAGGCCTGAGCCGCAAAGACCGATGGGTTTAGCTTGGCGGATAGTTAAAATCATCGGCTCGTAATCTTCCCAATTCAAGCGCACTTGCTCGATTGCCCCAACCGTTGCCCGGCAACCGTGCCGGATAGTACCGCCTTCGAAAGCCGGTCCCGCCGAGCAGGAACAAGCCATCAGCCAATCTTTATTACCGAGGACTATTTCGCCGTTAGTTCCGACATCTATATATAGAGTGAGTTTTTCGGTTGTATACATGCCGCTCGCCAAAACTCCGGCGGTAATATCGCCGCCGACATAAGAAGCCCGCCCCGGCAAAACAAAAGTGCGGCTGCCCTCGGGGGCATTAAGGCCGATCTTGCTTGATTTAACCGGCGGCCAGTGAGTAACAGTCGGGATATAAGGCTCTTTTCGGATATTTTTAGGGCTGATTCCTAAAAAGAGATGGGCCATCGTCGTATTGCCAGCCGCAGTTACAATTGAGACTTCCTCTATTGAGCGGCTCGATTTCTTTAAAGCCTCCCCGGAGAGCTTATTGAAATCTTCAATAGCCGCTTTTTGGAGTTTTTGCAAACCGTCCTCCTTTGTGGAGTAAACAATACGGGCGATAACATCTTCGCCAAAACTTATCTGGGGATTATAATCGCTGGCTTTGCCTAAGATTTCGCCGCTATTTAGGTCAATTACCTCAGCATAAAGAGTCGTTGTCCCGACATCGTAGGCTAAAGCCAAGTTGTTTTTCGTAGTGTCGCCCGGCTCGACCTTGGTAATCGTTTGGTTGTCGCCAAGAGCCAAGATGGAAACCGTCACTTTGAAATCCTGCTCTCTAAGTTTATCTGCCAAATCAACAAGCACATCATAATCGACTTGCCTCGGGGTTGAAGGCCACCCCTCAGCTTTCTTTAAAGCCAATAAAAGACGACTTAGATCGTCGGCGTTATTACTTAAAGAAGGCTCTTCAACCTCAACATAAACTTTCTTAATAAGAGGATTAACTTTAAAATCGGCGAGCGCGTGGATGTCCTCGGCCGTTAGCATCACGCCGAAAGCAGCGGCTTCCCGTAGGCGGTCAAGCACCGCCCTCTCGCCCCGGCGGGCCTCCACCGGAATGCGGATTTGGATGTCCTCTTTAACCTTGCACAAACAAGCCAGGTGGTAGCCTTTTTGTTTTTCCTCGGCACTTAAAAGCTCGGTTTCTTCGCAGCTCTCAAGCTTTCCTTTTTCCAGGATAACCCGGCATTTTCCGCATGTAGCGGCCCCGCCGCAAGTGGCAGACAAGTGGACCTCCGCCTGCATAGCTGCCCGAAGCAAGTTCTCGCCATCGGCAACATCAACGTCTACATTGTCGGGTAAAAAATTAACCTTCGGCATCTCCTCAGCCTTTCTCGCAGCCGCTTAGGAAAGGCTTGCGGAATTTTTTAAGGGAAAAAGAGACATAATCCAGGGCAACTATGGCAATAACCAACCGTAAGAACATAAGAGGCATAGGGTTAAAGCCGTGGGCAAAAAGCGTTATGGCCAGGATTGCCAAGAGCGGCGTCATCAACCAGCCTTCATTTATAGCAAAGCAATATGCTTCTTTGCCGCCAAGCCCGGCCGCACTTATAAAAGCAATACCTAAACCAAGCGGACCAAGCCACCATATACCAGCCAGAAAGCCGATTTTTTGTAAAGCCAAGCCTATAAAAAAGGCGGAGAGAATTATTATCTTCACCCGCCGGTCGTAGACTTGAAGCAAAATAGCTGATACAAAAATGCCCAGGTCAATTATGGCATAGCCGGCTATCGTTAAAATTAACTTAAACGATGAGGGGTTGGCGGAAGCCAGAAGAACCAGAAAACCCACAGCTTGCAGAGCATAGCCGCTCCTATACAGGAACTCAAGGGGTTTGCTATGGGGAGGCATTTTAGCCATCGGCCTTACTCCTTATGCTTACCAGCAATCGTCTGCGCTAGATTATCCAGCGCTTTGAAATCCTCTTCAGCCGGATAACCTTTGGCCAGAACAGGCTCAAGTACCTCGACTTTTAAATTCGGAATAAGCCCGGTTATCTGCTCGATAGCTTTGCCGCCCCAGCCATAAGAGCCTATAACAGAAGCATACTTCAGCTTTGGTCTTAAAGCATTTGCCAAGAAAGTAGCGTAAATAACCTGCGGGTGAGCGCCAGCCAAAACCGTAGGCGTTGCCAAGACAACAGTAGAGGCGTCAACAAGGGAAAGCGCAAGTTTTCCCAAGTCGGTAACGGTTAAATCAAATAACTCAACCTCGACTCCTCTTTCCATCAAAGCGGCGCTGAAGTAATCCACCATTTTCTTGGTGCTGCCGTGCATGGAAACATAAGGTAAAACTACAAGATTCTTGGGTTCAGAAAAAACCCAATCCCTATACGCATCGATAATAAAACCAGGTTTTTTATAAACCGGCCCGTGGCTGGGCGCAATAATATCTATCGAATAATCCTTTAATTTCTCCAGATTCTTTTGAATAACATTGCGAAAAGGCATCATTATCTCGGCAAAATACCGCTTAGCGGCTTCGTAAACCTTTCCCTCATCATCGGCATATAAATTAGAAGAAGCTATGTGGGAGCCGAAAAAATCGCACGAGAAAAGGATTTTCTCTTCTTTAAGATAAGTAACCATGGTTTCCGGCCAATGCACCCAGGGCACATGAATAAATTGCAGAGTTTTATCGCCCAATGAAAGCGTTTTGCCGTCCTCAACAATAATGAACTGCTCTTCGGAAAGCCTTAGCAAGTCAATAAGCATGGGCTTTGCCTTTGACGTTGTTACTACCTTGGCGCCATATTTTTGAACTACAAAAGTAAGAGAGCCGGAGTGGTCTTGCTCGGCATGATTGGCAATAACAAAATCAATTTTGTTAATACCTAATTTGGCGAGATTTTCTTCGAGTTCATGCGTCTTGGTGGGATCTACCGTATCGATTAAAGCGGTTTTCTCACTGCCTTTGATAAAGTAAGAATTGTAGCTCGTGCCGTCCGGCAGAGGAATCAGGCTATCGAATAACCTTCTCTCCCAATCAATAGCTCCTACCGAATGAATATTTGCCCTAAGTTCCCTGAAAACCATATTTAGCTCACCTTCTCAAACATATCTTTACTAGCGCCGCAAACCGGACAAAGCCAATCGTCAGGTAAATCTTCAAAAGGAGTACCGCGTTTTACTCCCGAGTCCGGGTCTCCTTTCTCAGGTTCGTAAATATAACCGCAGACCGTACAAATATAATTCGCCATTGTTAATACGCTCCTAAGTTTTCCTTATCATAACTAAAAACACATTTATTTTCACTTTTAATTGGCACTCTTAACAGTTTCTTTTTTCTCATGCTTTTCGTCGAGCAGATTTCGCCCCCCGACATAACTACTAATTAAGGCTGTGAATATCTCGCCGAATTGGGCTAGTTTTTGCTCGCCTACTCCGAAAATTTGCTTAAAGCTGTTTAGGTCTGGAGGCAGGTAATGGGCCATTTCCCGCAAGGAGGCGTCGCCGAAAATAACGAAAGGCGGCACCCCTCTTTCATCGGCCAGTTTTTTGCGCAAGGCCCGCAGCTCTTCAAAAAGCACTTGGTCGTATTCAAAATCACCTTGAAGTTTAACTTTAGGCGACTGCACTTCAATACTGCTTTTAATCTTTGGCAAACTGATACTCTGTTGCTCTTTAAGAAATTTTTTGCCGGCCTCACTTAAAGCTAGAGTAGGATATTCATCGCCTTGTTTAACAAGTAAATTTCTAACCAGCAACTCTCTTATAATTTGCTTAAGATCATCAGTGGAATAATCGTTAACAATGCCAAAAACCGATAAATCCTGATGATGGCGCTGGCGAACATTTTGGCTGTTAGAGCCCCGTAAAACCTCTATAACATAGTTGGCTCCAAAACGACAACCGGTACGCACAACAGCCGAGAGAATTTTCTGAGAAATTTCAGTGCCGTCAAACTCCTCTTTTGGCGTAAGACAAACATCACAACCGCCGCAATTCTCATCATCCCGATTTTCGCCAAAATAATTAAGCAAAAAAGAGCGGCGGCAATAACTAGATTCGCAAAAATCAATCATTTCAGCTAGCTTTCGCTGGGCTTTTATTCGCTCATTCATATCTTCGATTTTATTAATTAAAAAATCCCGCTTAATTTTATCGCCGTAAGAATAAAAAAGAACGCACTCACTGGGAAGGCCGTCCCGCCCAGCACGTCCGGTTTCTTGATAATAGCCCTCAATGCTTTTGGGCAAATCATAATGAACAACCAAACGGACATCGGGCTTATCGATCCCCATCCCAAAAGCAATCGTCGCCACAACAATAGGTAATTCGTCGCGGATAAATTTCTCTTGCGTTGTTTTGCGCAAGGTATTATCCAAACCGGCATGATAAGGCAGAGCATTAAAACCGCTAGCCTGCAATTTAGCTGCTAATTGCTCAGTATTATCCCTGGAAAAACGATAAATAATAGTTGGCTCGCCTTTGTTTTTATTCAGCAAGCTAAGCAAAGTGTAATATGCCTTACGCTTAGGATGAATCAAATAAGTGAGGTTGGGGCGGTTAAAGCTAGAGATAAATGTCTTGGCGTTTTTTAGTTCCAGCTGGGTAACAATATCGGCTTGAACCTTAGCTGTAGCCGTAGCAGTTAAAGCAATAACCGGAGTTGACGGGAAAAACTTTCTCAAAATTTTCAAATTGCGATAATCCGGCCGAAAATCATGCCCCCATTCCGAAATACAATGAGCTTCATCAATAGCAATAAGACTTATCTTTAAATTAGTTAAGAATTTCTGAAAAGAGGAAACAGCAAAACGCTCTGGAGCGATATAAAGAATCTTAATCCGGCCGATAGAGGCTTGCTTTTGAATACGGGAAATCTCTGCATAGCTTAAAGTGCTGTTGATGAATTCGGCGGCAACGCCGTTAGCCCGGAGGGAATCGGCTTGATCTTTCATTAAGGCAACTAAGGGTGATATAACCAGCGTAAGACCATCAAGTTTAAGTGCGGGCAGCTGATAGCAAAGCGATTTGCCGCCACCAGTCGGCATTAAAACCAGGGTGTCTTTTTTAGCCAGCACATTAGCTATAATTTCCGGTTGCAACTCTCTAAATTTATCGTAACCAAAATGAGTTTTAAGAAGTTCAAGCATAAGAGTAAACCACAGAAACAACACGCCAATAAAAGTAAGCTTATAAATACAATACTAGCATAAGATAGCGGTAAAAGCTGACTATGCAACGGTGTCTCGAAACGACATCCCTATACAATTTACTAGACGAAAACTATACGATATGTTCATCTACATAAATTGAGGGCAACCAGCTTTCGCTTAATCAAGTTACAGCATTAAATGCTAATATTGATTGACACACCTCGAAATTAAACTTTCTTGCACAAATAGCTTTTGGTGCCTTTGAGGATTATTTGCTTTTTCTCTAAAATATTAAGGCCGGCTGATTTTATTCCATCTTCAAACTCGGGCCAGCTAAATCTGGCTTCTTCGGGGTGCTTAAAACCAAAAAAGTTTGCTATGTCAAAAAAAGCTTTACCGGTGCTCACTTCTTCAACTAAAAACACACCGTCCGGCTTAAGCACTCTGGCCACCTCTTTTAGCCCCTTCTTCCAGCCGGGAACATGGTGAAGTATTCCAAAGATAAAGACAGCATCAAAGGCGCCAGATTCAAGTTCCATTTGAGTTACATCGCCGACGAAAAAATCAACCGGCAGTTTTCGTTTTTTAGCAAGCTCTATCTGCTCCGGCATAAAATCAAAGGCGACGAGTTTGGAAGGAGAAAACTCTTTAAGAATAAGGCCCGTGCTATAGCCTGAGCCGCAGCCGGCATCTAAAATAGTTTTGCCCATTAGATCGATTCCCTGCTTGGCTAGGTGCTTCTTCATCAGCTCGAGCTCGACATGCTTTTGAATATAGCGCCTAACAGGATTGTTCATTAAGTAAAATTCAGGCTTACTAAGTCTCATTTAATCCATTCTTTTTTGGACTGCTTCGCTTTGGAGTTCTCTTAAAGCATCGCCCGCAATCCACTTGGCAGTTTTATTATCCATCGATTGTATTTCTTTAGCTACTTCAATTGCCTTTTTATTGAGATTAATATTCCTCTTGCCGATTTGCCTAAGGGCCCAGTTAACAGCCTTTTTAACAAAATTACGACTGTCGATTGCTTCTCTTTTAATAATTGGGAGAAACTCGAGAAGTTGCTCATCTTTTGCCTGCTTATCCTTCCAAGCTAAAACCGACATCATGGCAAAACCGGCTCTTTTGATGAATTCTTCCTGATGAGAAGACCACTCGACCGCTTTATCGTGAGCGAAAGGAGTAAGCCAAAATAAATTCATAGCCGTTTGGTCGCAAACATCCCACGAGTCAAAATCGGCCGCCCAGCTATCCATCTGCTTTTCATCAACCAGCTTGGGGTCATCAATCATGCTGGCCAGAATGCGAGCCTCATGATAGCCGCTATCCCAAAGCTCAAGTGCAAGCGGATGATCCTTCGTAATTTCCTTGGCCATTTTTCTAAGGTCCGGGATCTTAATACCGAAAGTTTTAACGGGATTTATACCAAACCGCGTCATCCCTTCGACATTTTTAGGATTAGAGAGAGATTTTAGCTTGGATAAAACATCGTTTAGCTGCATTTCGCTATCTGGGTGAGCATCATTTACTTAACGGTCACTTTTTTGGCTTTGCTTGCGATGCGTTTTTTACCTTTATTCGTAACCGCTTTATAAAGAGCCGTTGCAGACGGCGAATCGGAGCTTTTATAATATCCGCCGGCATTAGTTTTGCTTTCAGCTATCTCTTTATAAGACGCTTCTCCTTTAAGCTTTCTGAGCATTTTTACCTTAGCGCCTTTTTTTAACGGGCTAATCCAGCCGAAAAGCTTTACCTTTTTGCCTTTTTTGATGCTTTTTTTATTTGCCGATAAGCTAAGCGGCATAGCTTTGCCGACCGAAATCACACTAACCGGATAGGTAAAGCTAAAATTGACCATCTGCCCAGCGGGATCGGCTTTCTCCGTAAGCACAGCAGCCACTCTGTTTCCGTCAACTATGGCCGCGGTATTTTTCGAATCAAGTCCCCATTTGTTTAACAAAGCTTGCGGCAAGAAAATCCCGAAATTCTCTTTTTGTCCGGGCTTACTTGTAAGGCTCAACCTTACCGAGCTTGATTTTTTATCGCCATCATCATCACCAACCGGCAGAAAGGACCATGCATCAGCTTTATGAATTATCTGCAAACCATTTGCTTCAGCCGGTAACTTGGCACTATTTTCAGGCCAACCGTAGCTGATTTCCATATGACCGCTAACTTGCTGCCAGTTACTGTTGAGGATATCTGTTAAGCTCTTCGCTCCTTTTTCTTTCCAGGAGTCAATAGGCAAGGTTTGTCCCGCATCAGTTGATAATTCTATCCATAGTTGTCCTTGGTCTTGAACTGTTTTCGACTCCATAATTGTAATCGGTGAAACAGACCTAAGCTCCATGGATATGATTTCTATCGGTACTGTTCCCGACGCTCCACCGTCACTTTGATTTTGCCGAATGACAACAGTTGGTGAGCTTAATTCCGGCAATCCGCACCATTTTAAATTAACGAAATTTGAACTAACGTTAATTGACGGCTGGCCGATGTCCGGCGTAGTAAAAACAGAAACCGGTGGGAACCAGCTGGCCAAAGCGCTGGAAGAATTAAAAAGAAATAACAAAATTGCAATCGAAGCAGTTAAAAAAATAGTTTTTTTGGGTCTCATGCCTCTCCTTTGTCGAACTTTTTCAAAAACAATTTTCTTTCCCTCCCAGAAACTGACCGAAAAAGAAAGCTGCTAATAACACCGGATAAGTCCTCAATTCAAAACCAAGATCGGAATAAATACGTATAGCAATAACAAAAGGAACCGGCAAGTGAATAGAGGCAAACCAGGATGGCGAAAATTTTCTAACTTTCGAGCGCCAATAACCAAACGGCAAGTTAAGCGCTAATACAATCGCTGCAACAACCCACAGATTCATTTATTCTTTCCCCTAAAACGTTCGGCGAGCTTTTTCTCGATTCCTATATCTTTCGGAAAATAATACTTTCTCCCTTTTAACTCCGGAGGCCTATATTTCTGCTCTACCTGGCCGCCGTCAAAACTATGCGGATACTTGTAGTCAATTCCGTGGCCCAATTTTTTAGCTCCATAGTAATTACTGCCTCGTAGATGAGATGGTACCCCGGCAATCGGGAAGTCTTTAACGTCTTGTTTGGCTGCTTTTATAGCCTTATAAGATGCATTACTTTTCGGCGCTAAAGCAAGGTAAGTTACCGCTTGGCTTAGGTTAAGCTCGCACTCCGGCAAACCGACGAATTCCACGGCTTGAGCAGCCGAAACCGCCACCATCAATGCGTGCGGATCGGCGTTGCCGATGTCTTCCGAAGCAAAAATAACCATCCGCCGGGCAATAAAACGGGCGTCTTCCCCGCTTTCAATCATTTTTGCGAGCCAAAACAAAGCGGCATCAACATCACTTCCGCGCATGCTCTTTATAAAAGCGGAAATTATATCGTAGTGCGCATCGCCTTTTTTGTCGTAGTTAAGGATTGGCCCTTTTACCAGCAACTCAACAACATCATCAGCTACCTGACCTTTCCCGTCTGCCTGCTCGGCCACCATTTCCAGCAAAGACAAGGCTCTGCGCCCATCCCCGGCCGCTGCTTTAGCCACTTTTTCCAAAATGTCTTCGGTGATTTTGAGCTTTTTACCGCCCAAACCATTCTCTTTGTCGGTGAGCGCTCTTTTAAGAAGAGTAATTATCTCCTCAACTGAAAGCGGCTTCAAAATATAAAGACGGCTTCTCGATATCAAAGGCGAGTTAAGACTAAGGAAAGGATTTTCCGTTGTGGCTCCGATGAATATGACCGTCCCGCTTTCAACCGCCGGCAGTAAAACATCCTGCTGGCCTTTATTGAAACGGTGAACTTCATCCAGAAACAGAATAGTTTTTTGAGAATACTGGAGCCTCTCCCTGGCCCTTGCAATAACTATCCGGATATCCTTAACGCCGGCTTCAACTGCACTTACTCTCTCAAAAGCCGCTTTAGTGCTATTGGCAATAACCTCAGCCAGCGAAGTTTTGCCACAACCGGCGGGCCCGTATAGAATAATAGACTTTAAATTACCGGAAGTTATTTCTTTGAATAAAGGAGCTTCCGGCCCGATAATATCTTGCTGGCCAACGTAGTCATCCAGCGTTTGCGGCCTCATCCGGTAGGCCAACGGAGGCAAAATACCTGCTGTATCCTCTGTCTTAACTTTCATTAACCTAATGTAACGCCTTGGTTACATTAAGGCAAGTCTAGAAGAAAGTAGCAATAAGCCGTATTACGGCCGGACCGAGGATGATAACGAATATGGCCGGGAATATGCAAAGCGTAACCGGAAAAACAATCTTAACGGTAGTTTTTTGAGCCTTTTCTTCAGCTAGTTGCCGTCCCTTGGTCCTGGTTTCTTCCGCCTGGCTTCTTAATACTTGGCCGATTGAAATACCGAAAATATCGGCTTGAATTATGGCTTGAGAGAAGTTTCTAAGAGCGCCGTTTTCAGTCCTTTCTACTAAATTCCTGAAGGCCTCTTTCCTGGGAATTCCCACTTGAATCTCATAAAGAACCTTGGCAAATTCCTTGGCAATCGTCCCCTTGGCATACTTAATAATTTTTCCCAATGCCGCGTCAAAACCCAAACCGGCTTCTATACAGATGACAAGCAGGTCAAGAGTGTCAGGCAAAGCCTGCTGAATAGCTGCTTTTCTTTTTCTGATAATAGTGTTCAGCCAAAAATCAGGCAGATAATAACCAGCGACGGAGGAAAAAATAACCGTAAATAGCTTAATGCCCAGACCAAAGTTGGCTCCAATTATAAGCATTAAAGAAAAAACCGATACCGAGAAACCCACCAATGTTTTAAGAGCGATTACTTTCTCGGCACTTAGACCGCCGGGTTCACCGGCCAGCAACAGACGCTTCTTATAATAAGCCTTCCTTCCCAATAGCCTTGTCCCGGCTAAGATACCGGATAACTTGTTGAGAAAAACAGTGGAAAACTTTCGTAAAAACATTCCCTCATCTTGAGCATCCGCTATCGAATTTACTTCGTAGTTGGATAGTTGACCTAAAGACTGCTTATAGCTTTTATTGAGTTTTCTTGAACTAAGCCCAAAGTAAGTGAGTGAGCTCGTCATTAAAAATATTAGCCCTGCTAATATGTACATCATATATTCTTCCTAAACCGTCGCCATTCGCCAGTCACCAATCGCTATTCGCCAGCTTAAATCTTAATATCAATAATTTTCTTCATCCAAAACCAGCCTATTACCATTAAGACCAAAGCCCCTGTTACCATCGATATCCCCAAAGCCGTTGTAAAAAGTAAGGAAACATAAGACGGATTTACAATATATAGCAGCAATCCTTCAAATAACGGCAAAATAACTAAAACCGACGCCGACATTCTTCCTTCAGCCGTAAGAGAACTGACATGACGCTTGAACCGCTTGCGGCTCCGTAAAGTAGAAGCTACTCTTTCCAAAACCTCCGCCAAATTACCGCCTACTTCTTTTTGGATGTTCATAGCCACTACTGTCCAGTCAAAACTTTGGCTTTTTACCCTGGCCGCCATATTTTCCAAAGCTTCATCAGCCGAGAGGCCCAGCGATACCTCTTTCACCACTCTTTTCAGCTCGCCCGCTACCGGATCAGCGAGCTCGCCGGAAGCTAAGTTTATCGATTGAAGAGGACTATAACCTGCCCTTAAAGCACCGGAAATCATTGTCAGGCAATCGGGCAGCTGGTTTTCGAATTTGTTAGGCTTGCGATAATTATTTATAACTGATGTAACCTTCTCCCGGCTAAAGAGCCTTATTGCGGTTTCCGGACGAGATTTCCAAGCCTTTTCGTATGTTTTCAAGCGCTGGTAAGGTGATTCTTTTGAGGGAATAAGCCACCGCAGGAAAGATACAAGAGAAAAAAAGAGCAGAAAAGCCGTAAAAAAAGCAGCCAGTAAAGAACCGGCAAGGATTAAGTCCATCATTTCCTTTGCCTCCCTCCATTGCCATTTTTGCCGAAGATTTCCGGCTCGAATACGGCAGCCGGGAGCTTAAGCCCGAAATCATTAAGTTTCTCCAAAAATCTGGGTCTTAGGCCGGTAGATTTAAGCCTTCCCTTAAAACAGCCGTCTTCGGCTACACCCATCGAAAAATCGAACAGGAATATATCGGATAAGGTAATTATGTCTCCCTCCATGCCCTGAACCTCCACTACATGAGTGACTCTTCTGGTGCCGTCCTTAAAGCGGGCCTGGTGAATTATCAAATCAATAGCCGAGGCGATTTGCCCTCTGATAGCTCTTAACGGTAAATCCATGCCGGCCATCATGACCATGGTTTCGATCCTGGCCAGGGCATCGCGCGGAGAATTCGAGTGAACGGTAGTGAGAGAGCCGTCATGACCGGTATTCATCGCCTGCAGCATATCAAGAGCTTCGGCTCCGCGGACTTCGCCTATAATTATTCTGTCAGGCCGCATCCGCAAAGAGTTCCTGACCAAGTCCCTTATCTTTACCTCGCCCTTGGCTTCAATATTCGGCGGCCTTGATTCCAGCCGCAGAACATGCTCTTGGTGTAGCTTCAATTCAACCGCATCCTCGATAGTGACAATCCGCTCATCGGCCGGAATGTAATCGGAGAACATATTCAAAGTAGTAGTTTTACCGGAGCCGGAGCCGCCGGAAATAACAACATTTAAGCGCCCTTTGATACAAGCTTCTATCAGCTTTAAAGCTCTCTCGTTAATTGTTCCTAAACGCACAAAATCATCAGCCGAAAGTACCTCGGGAAAAAATTTTCTTATCGTGAGCATGGGCCCGTTTACCGCTAAAGGACGGATGACGGCGTTTACCCTGGAGCCGTCCGGAAGCCTCGCATCAACATAGGGCGAACTCTCATCGATTCGCCGCCCGACGTTGGAAACAATTTTATCGATTATCTTCAAAAGATGAGCTTCGTCAACAAACCGCTTAGTAGTATGTAAAAGCTTGCCGTCCTTCTCCACATAAATGGATTCGGGATTATTCACCATGATTTCGGTAACATTCTTATCTTGAATGAACTCTTGAATGGGACCATAGCCGATGACTTCGTCGACGATTTCTTGTAAAATTTGCAGACGCTCGGTTGCCGAAAGAGCCACCTCTTCCGCTAAGGCGATCGAGGCAATCTTCTGGCCGGCTGCTTCCCTTATTCGCCCGGGATTAAGGCTAAGCTCAGAGGTATTACCAAGCTCATGGATGATCGAATAATGCAATTTCCTTTTTACCGATTCGATGCCCTTAAGATAATTCTTGTTCACGATATCACTTTTTCCTTTACTATCTTGTCCAGGGCCAACCGTCCTATTTTTTCAAAGCTTCTGCTAACTTCGGCCCTTGGCGCATCGATAACAAAAGGCACTCCTAAGTTAACCGAACGGGGAACTATCCGGTCGCTGGGAATCGTCCAAGAGATGTCCTTTCCTATCGATTGCTCGATATCTTCAAAACTTAAACCGACTCTGCTATCAGCCCTGTTTAAAACAAGATTGATGCGACTCTTTTCTATGTTAAGAATCTCGAGCATTCCCAAGACGATCTTTACATTCTTGACGCTCGGCAAATCCATCGAAGCAACCAGCAGAATTCTATCCGAGGCATCAACTACCGCCAGAGTCGTCCGGTCGAGAGATGAAGGAGTGTCAACGATGACAAAATCAACTATTTCCGTTAATAACGCAAGCAACCGGCTAACTTGCGTTTCGCTAACAACCCTGGAAACATCGGGCTTAACCGGAGCAAGCAAAACTTTGAGGCCGGAGTCTTCATGATAAGAGAAAAGACTTTCAAGCATTTCTTTATCTAAACGTTCGCCCGCTTCGATAGCCTTGTATAAGCTTTCTTTCGGTTCGATTTTGAGCATCAGGGCAACATCGCCGAACTGAAGATCAAAATCTACAAGACAAACGTTTTTCTTTTGAAGGGCAAGGTAAGCTGCCAAATTGCTGGCAACAACCGTTTTTCCAACCCCGCCTTTCGTACTGAAAAGCGTTATTATCCGGCCCTTCTTCTTTTCGCTACCGGCATCGTCCTGACGGCCGGATGAGTCATCAAGAATATCCGAAGAGAAACGGGTCGCGGTTTTAATCATGGCTTTAGCTAAAACAAGCTTTATTTTTTCCATTTTTTCACCTCATAATAACGTCGATGTTTTGACCGGCCGTATTGACCTTAGCCTCTTTCTTATCCGGCCTAAGCACTAACCATAACCGGCCGTTTTCCTGGGCAAAAACAATCTTTTCGGCATTTTTTAAAGAAGTGGCCAATATAACCGTCCTGTCCTGCATGCGGCTATTATTATCAGACGCAGAAGATAATAAGCCCTTACTGCTCTTATTATTGCCATCAAGAGAATCCTTGATGATAAGCACGTTCTGCAGAACCGTTTTGGCTACTTCATCACCCTTGGAGTCTTCTTTGAAGTAAGCTATTAAATCCACCCTGTTGCCGCTTTTTACCTGGTCGGAAACTCCCGTCACCTTATCGACCTTCACCGCTATGGCCCGCATTCCTTTGGGAATATCCGAAACCAGCCCGGCTTTTTTTGCGGACAAGAACATGCCCGATGTTAATTGTTGTCCTTTGCCAACGTTTTGCGTAAGAATTCCCTTGTCCAGCCGGGCAAAACTCTTAATAGCTCCTTCGGCAACATACCTGATGGGAATTTCTTTTTGTTCCGTCATGCCGCCAGTTGCCAAATCTTCCAAAAGACTGTCTTTTGATAAATTAGCAGTAGCAACTAAAACCTTAGCTTTTTGGGCCTCTCTTTCCAGTCTTGTTTGCAGTGTTTTGACGTAAACAAAAACTCCCGCCGCTGCCGCCAAACCGGTGATTAGAGCAAAAAATACCAGTAACTTTCTTGATTTCATAAATCTCCTCCTTTGTCGTTAATCTATTAATCTAAAGATAAGAGCCCCTGTTGGCGTTATTGCTCCATAGGCAATGGCTTTATCCTCGCCGGCTACCCGCACAAAACGGCCTCTGATATAACTGTCGCTGCCGGCGGTTCCGACATTTTCGATAAAGAAGTAAGCAAAATCGACGACCAAAACCGGCTTAGCGCCGGAAACAGACGACCAGTTGTAACGAAGCGGGTCTCCTTCGGGATATTCCGGATTTACGATAACGGGAACTACGGTGAGGCGGCTGCACTCGGTCGGAATATCATGCCCCTCGATTTCAATTACGCCAGCTTTATTCATCCGCACATCATCAAAAGTATGGGAGTCGTCACCAATCCAGCCGGCTAAATTACTCATTAGTTTTGAGCCGTTAAGACCTGTTTTCGTGTAGTATTCTTTGCCCTTATAAACCTCATTAGGAACCCCACCCAAGGCAACTGCATCGTAAATAAAACCGGCACCGCTGGTAGAGGAGTCCTCATTTAAGGCTACTATTTGATAATTACCACTAGCCCCTTCACCGGCAGGCTCTTTCAAGGTAACCGGCTGGCCGAATTCATAACCGAAAGCACTGCCGGCAACCGCGGCTTCATCGTTCGCCATAATTCCGAAGGGCATTACTCCGTAACTGTAAGCAGTGGGAGAAACTACTACGGCCGTAGCTTTCGCCGATATACTGGCACCACTCTTCCCCCATATCCGGGCAAAATATAAAGGCGAGTCAGGGTTGGTCAAACTCACGCTTATGGTGTCATTGGCCGTATTGGTGCTCAAGACTGTAATATTTTTATCACTTGCCGCCAAATCGTTACGGTTAGCATATTCGTAAGCAACAGCTTTAGCTGAATCCTGATCAGCGGGAAGCTCCTGAATACCGGCCAAAGCGGCCGAATCGGCCGCATTTTGCACTTGCCTTCTTTCTTTATATGAAGAGCCGGTATCTATTACTAAAGCGGCAATTCCCATGAACACCGTCAAAAGAACCGCTATTATTACGGCAACAGACCCTTTATCATCTTTAAGTTTTGAACCCATATTCATTCCAACCTCATGATGGCTTTACTTTTCAAATTTACGCTCGTTTTTTTCCACAAAGGCACATTCATCTCATACGGAAAACTAACAGTCACCTCTACGGAATCGCCGGGATCCGTTCCTTCGGGATAATATGGCCCCGAGATAGCAAGCCCACCGCTTTTCGTCAGAGGATAAGCCCGGCTTTCAACGGTAGCTTCATCAAACTTACCAACGGCTGCGAGGCGCGCCGCCTCCCTGGCCGCATGACTAACAGACAGATAAGCGTTATAAGCCCGCCCAAACTCGATGATTCCGAATATCAGTAAAATAAGAATGGGCAGCAATACCGCAAATTCTACAGCTGAGGACCCGTTCCTATTTTTTAATCGTTTTAAGAAGTTCATAATCGAATTAAGGGGGCTTTTCAAAAAAGCCCCCTTTTTTTGATTTACATTTTGCTAATAATAGTGTCAAAGGCAGCGGTGATTTTTGGAGCTAAAGCAGCAGCAGCTAAAACAATAGCAACACCTATAGTGGCCACGATAGCGCCGTACTCAACGGCAGTAGCCCCTTTTACGTTCTTAATCAACTTCTTCATTTTTCCACCTCCTTCTAACTAGTCAAAAAAACCATAGCTACAACTTAGTCAGCGACCAATTATCAAATACCCGACCCGTTGTCTTTTAAACAAAAAGCATAAAAAAAACCCGCCTCTGCACGCAGAGACGGGTTCAATTGAGTTATATTTTTCGGTTACTTTAGAACAAGCCGGTAATTCTTCCCTGGCTGTCAACGTCAATAGCCTCAGCAGCCGGAACTTTCGGCAAACCGGGCATCGTCATAATACTTCCGTTAATAGAAACCAAAAAGCCGGCGCCGGCACTTAAGCGCACTTCCCGGACAGTCAATCGCCAGTCGCTCGGAGCACCCCTTAAAGCAGGGTTATCCGTTATGGAAGCTTGGGTTTTAGCCATGCAAACCGGCATGTTACTGAAACCAAGGTCGGTGTAGCGGGCGATGTCCGCTTCAGCCTTTGGCATATAATCAACGCCTTGGGCTCCATATATCTTTGTAGCAACAGTTTCGATTTTTTCTTTGATTGAAGTGCCCTCGGTTTCGTAAAGCGGCTTGAAGCTGGATGGCTTATTATCAATTGTTTCAATTACCGCTTCAGCAAGCTCTACGCCGCCGGCTCCGCCATGCTCCCAAACATCGGAATAAACAGCCACCGACTGCTTGCTCTCGGCGTAATCCTTAACCGTCTTCACTTCGGCTTCGGTATCGGTGATGAACTTGTTAACAGCCACTACAACCGGAACACCGAAACTCTCCAAGTTTTCGATATGCTTGCCGAGATTTTCCAAACCCTTCTCGACAGCAGCTAAGTTTTCTTCTTTAAGATTGGTGAGCGCAACTCCACCATGCATTTTCAAAGCCCTGACCGTAGCCACCAAAACAACGCAGTCCGGTTTCAGGCCGGCAAAACGGCACTTAATATCGAAGAATTTTTCTGCTCCCAAGTCGGCGCCAAATCCGGCTTCGGTAACAACATAATCGGTGAGCTTCAAAGCCATCTTCGTTGCCATAACCGTGTTGCAGCCATGGGCAATGTTGGCAAAAGGACCCCCGTGAACAAAAGCCGGCGTGTTCTCAAGCGTTTGAACTAAGTTAGGCTTCAAAGCATCTTTCATCAAAGCGGCCATAGAACCCTGGGCGTTAATATCCCCTGCCGTTACCGGCTCGCCGGCATGATTGTAGGCGATAATAATTTTACTGAACCGCTCTTTTAAATCATCGATGTCATTTGCCAGGCAAAGAATAGCCATAATTTCCGAAGCAACGGTGATGTCATAGCCGCTTTCTCTGGGCACGCCGTTGGCGGCTCCGCCAAGGCCAACTACAATTTGGCGCAAAGCCCGGTCATTTAAGTCTACGACCCGGCGCCAGGCAATATTATTGACATCGATATCAAGCTCATTCCCTTTGATAATATGATTATCGAGCAAGGCAGCCAGTAAGTTATGGGCCGTTGAAATAGCGTGCAAGTCGCCGGTGAAGTGAAGGTTGATGTCCTCCATCGGTACTACTTGGGCATAACCGCCGCCGGCAGCCCCGCCCTTAATTCCAAAACAAGGGCCCAGGGAAGGCTCCCTTATAGCTATCATTGCATTTTTGTTCAGATGAGCACTTAAGGCCTGGCCTAAGCCGACAGTCGTAGTCGATTTTCCCTCGCCGGCCGGTGTCGGTGTAATCGCTGTTGCCAGAATCAGCTTCCCGTCCGGCTTATCCTTGATTTTATCCCACACATCATAGGAAAGCTTTGCCTTGTACTTTCCGAATAATTCAAGGTCGTCTTCATCTAATCCAATTTTCTCAGCAATTTTGACAATGGGTTCCATCTGCGCCGCTTGGGCGATTTCGATATCCGACGGAACACTTTTTTGGGGTTTGACATCAGAACTCACAGCCATCAATTCCTCCTAAAATGTTTTCGAAGTAAAAAGTGGAGTAACAAGTAGTTAAGATAGCTAGACTTTTAGTCACCTAACAATCTAACCATCAAACCGCCTGGTAAGTTCCTGCTTGACTACCGACTTCTTACTTGCAGATTGACAGTGCTAAGTATTATAGCACAAATAAAGTGGTTGTTAAGAAGGAAACAATGTAGGGGTGAATGATTATTCGCCCCTATTCTAATCTTCCGGTGTATAAGCCCGCCATGTACCGTAATCAA
>Ga0214473_10002531_pt1 | contig 22435 bp, 17 predicted proteins | sample RVTome_7_FD_203509 | JGI IMG/M metagenome (GOLD analysis project Ga0214473, IMG submission 203509) | Soil microbial communities from uranium-contaminated site in the Upper Colorado River Basin, Wyoming, United States - RVT98D197 | ecosystem: Environmental > Terrestrial > Soil > Contaminated >... | reverse complement strand
GGTGTCCTCCTGCTGTGCGCCGTCGTGGCCCCACCGGCCAGCGCCCAGGATGCCGCCAGGGTGGGGCAGACCGATCCCGTGATCGCGTCCATCCGCAACATGTACGAGCCCACCAAGCGCTTCATCACGCTTGCCGCGGAGCAGATGCCGGAGGAGCACTACGCCTTCCGGCCCACCGAGGAGGTGCGCAGCTTCGGCGAACTCATCGGCCACATCGCCGACGCGCACTACATGATGTGCGCGGCCGGCATGAAGTGGGAAAACCCCCAGCCGCAGGTGGAACGAAACATCCACGCCAAGGCCGAACTGGTTGCGGCGCTGGAGGCCTCCTTCGGGTACTGTGACCGCGCGTACTCCGGCGCCCGCGACGCCATGGCCGGCGAGATGATCCAGTTCATGGGCAGCGAGCAGAGCCGCTTCTACCCGCTCACCTTCAACATCGTCCATGACAACGAGCACTACGGCAACATCGTCACGTACATGCGCATGAAGGGGCTGGTGCCGCCCTCCAGCCAGGTGGGCGGCGGCTGAAGGCGGGCCTGGCCTGCGCATGCTGCAGGGCCGGAGCGTGTGCTCCGGCCCTGCGCGCATTCTCCCCGGAATCCCCGGCCGTCCCCGCTACGCTGTCGGCTTGTTCCTGCTGCCGTGCCAGATGAAGCCCACGAACACCGCCAGCAACGCATAGACCACGAACGCGGCCGGGTCGTGCGGGATGTTACGCAGCACATGACCTACCGTGAGACCCTGCAGAGCCACGACCCCCAGCATTCCTGTGAACATGATTTTCACTCCTGAGTCGATCCTCACCCCGCAGCCTCCGGCGCTCGCCGGCGTGCGGCCAGGACTGCGCCGGTGCGGAGCCCTGGGACGGTCCATCAGGACCGCGGATGCAATCGTGTCAGGAGCGGGGTGGGGGTGGTCCGGTATGGAAGTGCGGGAGCCCGGTGCGGGCCGCGCGGATGCCGGCGGCAGCCGCGAGCGTATGCAGTGCGTGGGCGCGCGCGCGGCTGCGCGCCGCACCGGCGTCGACAGCCGCGCGGTGTGGAAGCCCGTGGGTGCCGTGCGGCATGGCGCCGGACACCACGCCCGGGCCACCGTCCCGGCCACCGCTCGGCCGCGCCCCCGGATCAGCCGCGGCAAACCCGGCCGCTGGCGCGCCCAGGTGGAGCACCGGCGGAGTGCCGGCCAGACTGTCCGCGCCCTGCCGCGTCCAGGAGGGGACGCCGCCTGGCGCGCCGCTTCCGGCCGCCAGCCCGAAGGCCAGCAGCAGGACAAAACGGGCGGCGGCGCGGCCAGGGACCACGTGCACCTGCAGGAAAGGGAGGCGCTGGACGCCTCCCGTGGTGGATCTCCCGGTACTTTCTGTAATCTCGCGTACACCGCCTGGCTGTCAATGCCCCCCACGGCTGGCCATTTCCCGGGGACCACCTGCCCGGGACCACCTTCCCAAGGCCACGCCCCACCGCCTACCCCGTCGGGGGTTGACCGCGTCCCTCCGAGCCGGTCCATTGGGGGCCGTGACCCTCTTCAGCTATCTCATGCTGGCGGCCGGCCTGGCGCTCCTCATCGTGGGCGCCGATGTGCTCGTGCGCGGCGCCGCGCGCCTGGCCACGGCGTTCGGCGTGCCCGCGCTCGTAGTGGGCCTCACCGTGGTGGCCTTCGGCACCAGCGCGCCGGAGACGCTGGTGAGCATCCAGGCCGCCCTGCAGGCCCAACCCGAGATCGCCCTCGGCAACGTGGTGGGCAGCAACATCTTCAACGTTCTCTTCATCCTGGGCATCTCCGCGCTGATCACCCCGCTGGCCGTCTCACGCGGTCTGGTGCGCCGGGACGTGCCCATCATGATCGCCGCGTCGGGGCTGGTCATCCTGCTGGGGCTGAACGGTCGGTTGGGACGCTTTGAGGGGCTCTTCATGGTCGCCTTGCTGGTGGTGTACACTGGCTCCCTCGTGCGGGGTGCCAGCCGCCAGCAGCGGAGCGCCCGCGCGGATGCGCGGACCGCCGCGCTAGAGGCGGGCAAGCCTGTCGACGCCACGCGCCGCCCCACGGCCCGGCTCGTCGCCGGCAACATCCTGCTCATCCTCCTGGGCCTTGGCATGCTCGGGCTGGGAGCGGACTGGCTGGTCGACGGCGCCGTTCGCATAGCCACGGCGCTGGGGCTCAGCGAGCTGGTCATCGGCCTCACCATCGTGGCCGCCGGCACTTCGCTGCCGGAGGTGGCCGCGTCCGTGGCGGCCAGCCTGCGGGGGGAGCGGGACATCGCGGTGGGCAACATCGTGGGCAGCAACATCTTCAACGTGCTGCTGGTGCTGGGAGCCGCGGCCGTGGTTTCACCCGCGGGGCTACGCATCCCGCCGGCCGCGCTCACCTTCGATCTGCCGGTCATGACCGCCGTGGCGGTGGCGTGCCTGCCGGTCTTCTTCACCGACATGGAGATCGCGCGCTGGGAAGGCGCCGTCTTCCTGGGCTACTACGTGGCGTACACCGCCTTCCTCGTGCTGGACGCCACCGGCCACGAGGCGGCCCCGCTGCTCGGCAGCGGGCTGCTGTTCTTCGTGGTGCCGATCACGGTCATCACGCTGGCGGCGCTCAGCGTGCGGGCGCTCGGCCAGCGCCGGCGCACGCGCCGCGAAGGCTGAAGCTGAGTCAGGCGTTGGCCACGGGCGCGGCCAGGATCTCCTCCGCCACGGCCGCGCCCACTTCCTCGGTCCCCAGCGCGGGCTGGCCAGGGGCGGTCAGGTCCGCGGTCAGGGCCCCGCGCTCGATGACCCGGTCCACGGCCCGCTCCACCGCCAGTGCCTCCCGCTCGAGCCCCAGCGAATGACGCAGCAGCATGGCCACGCTAAGGATTGCGCCCAGCGGATTGGCCCTGCCCTGCCCCGCGATATCGGGAGCCGAGCCGTGGATGGGCTCGTAGAGACCGGGCCGGGTGCCGCGGTCCGTGGGCGCCGGGCCCAGGGAAGCGGAGGGCAGCACCCCGATCGATCCAGCCAGCATCGACGCCTCGTCGGTCAGGATGTCACCGAACATGTTCTCGGTGACGATCACATCGAAGTGCGCGGGACGGCGTAGTAGATCCATGGCGCAAGCGTCCACCAGCATGTGCTCCAGTTCCACGTCGCCGAACTCCTGCTCCACCACGCGCGTGGCCACCTCGCGCCAGAGACGCGAGGTCTCCAGCACGTTGGCCTTGTCCACGGAGGCCAGGCGGCCGGAGCGACCTCGAGCCAGCCTGGCCGCGACCCGCACGATGCGCTCGATCTCTCCCGTGTCGTAACGGCACACGTCGGTCGCTCTCGTGCCGCCGCCGTCGAGCTCCGCGCGGCTGCGGGGGCCGAAGTAGATGCCACCGGTCAACTCGCGCACGACCATGACGTCCACCCCCTCCAGGCGGTCGGCACGCAGCGGCGAGGCCGCGCGCAGGGCTGGATGGACCCGCACGGGGCGCAGATTCGCGAACAGGCCCAGTTCCTTGCGCACGGCCAGCAGCCCCTGCTCGGGACGCACCGACGCGCCTGGATCGTCCCAGCGCGGGCCGCCCACGGCCCCCAGCAGCACCGCATCCGCCTGCCGGCAGAGCGCGAGCGTCGCCGGCGGCAACGGCGCGCCGGTGGCATCGATCGCCGCGCCGCCCAGCAGCGCCTCATGCAGATCGAACTCGTGATTCCAGTGTGAAGCGACGACGCTCAGCACGCGCCCGCCCTCGGCGCAGACTTCCGGCCCGATCCCGTCCCCCGGGAGGAGCGCGATCGCGGCCCTCACGGCGCCCGCACCGCGGCCGTCGTATCCACCCGTCCCGGGTGCGCCGCTTCGTAGCTGGCAAGGGCGGCCTCCTCCGCCAGGATGAAGCCCAGCTGGTCCAGTCCGGCGAGCAGGCACTGCCGCGCGAAGGGGTCGATGGGAAAGCGCACCGCTTCCCCATCCGGTAGCGTGAGCGTGCGCGCTTCGAGATCCACGATGATCTCCGGCCGGGTCCCGCGGCCGCCATCGCCTCCCGGCGCCGCGGCTGCGAGCGCCAGGATGCGGGCATGCACGGCCGGCTCGACCACGATCGGCAGCAGACCGTTCTTCAGTGCGTTGCTCGCGAAGATATCGGCAAAGTAGGTGCTGACCACCGCCCGGAACCCAAAGCCCAACAGCGCCCACGAGGCGTGCTCCCGGGACGACCCGCAGCCGAAGTTGTGCCCGGCCACCAGGATGCGCGCCGCCCGGGCCGCTTCCCCGTGCAACGGGAAATCCTCGCGCGGACGCCCCTCCGGATCGTAGCGCCAGTCGGCAAAGAGCCCGTCGGCCAGCCCCGCCTTGTCGGTGATCTTGAGGTAGCGGGCCGGAATGATCTGGTCCGTGTCGATGTTCTCCACCGGGAGCGCCACCAGGGGCGACGAAAACGCCTGGATCCGTTCCATCAGGCCGCCCCCTGCGCACAGGCCAGCGTGCGCGGATCGGTGATCACGCCATGGATGGCCGTGGCCGCGGCCGTGAGCGGGCTGGCCAGAAAGGTCCTGCCCCCCTTGCCCTGGCGGCCTTCGAAATTTCGATTGCTGGTACTCACGGCGGACTGACCCGGGCCGAGTTCGTCCCCGTTCATGGCAATGCACATGGAGCAACCGGACTCGCGCCATTCCGCGCCTGCCGCGCGGAACACTCCGTCCAGTCCCTCCGCCTCCGCCTGCCGCTTGACCGGCTGCGATCCCGGCACCACCAGCATGCGGATGCCGGGCGCCACATGCCGTCCCCGCATCAGTTCCGCGGCGCCGCGCAGGTCGCTGATCCGCGCGTTCGTACAGCTACCCACGAACACCACGTCCACGGGGCGGCCCAGCAAGGACTGGCCGGGGGTCAGATCCATGTAGCGCAGTGACTTCTCGAGGGCGGCCCGCTCACCGGAATCAGCCACGGTCGCGGGGTCGGGTACCCGCCCGTCGATCGGCATGCCCATGCCGGGATGCGTGCCGTAGGTGATCATCGGCCGCATCCCTGCCGCGTCGATGGTGACGCTCCGGTCGTACTCGGCTCCCTGATCGGAGGGAAGCTGCCGCCACGCCGCCAGCGCCGCGTCCCACGCCGTGTCCCGCGGCGCGTACGGGCGGTGCGCCAGGTACTCGAACGTGGTCTCGTCCGGCGCCATCATGCCCGCTCGCGCGCCCGCCTCGATGGACATGTTGCATACGGTCATCCGCTGCTCCATGGACAGCGCCCGGATGGCCGGACCCGTGTACTCGAACACGTGCCCCGTCCCGCCGGCCACGCCGATGCGGGAGATCACGGACAGAATCAGGTCCTTTGCGGACACGCCGGCCGGCAGCCGGCCCGTGAGGTGGATCTCCATGGTGTCCGGCCGGTGCTGCAGCAGGCACTGCGTGGCAAGGACGTGACCCACTTCCGAGGTGCCGATGCCGAACGCCAGCGCGCCGAATGCCCCGTGCGTGCTGGTGTGGCTGTCACCGCAGACGATGGTCATCCCGGGCTGCGTGAGCCCCTGCTCCGGACCGATCACGTGCACGATGCCCTGCCGGTCGTCTCCCAGGGCAAAGAGTGGCACACCGAATTCCTGGCAGTTGGCTGCCAGTTGCGCCAGTTGCGCTTCCGCCTGGGCATCGGCGATCGGCAGCGCACGGGGTGCGCCCGCGTCGCGCGGCCGCGTCGGCGTGGAATGATCCATTGTGGCCAGCGTGCGATCCGGCCGCCGCACCAGCAACCGCCGCCTGCGCAGCTCGCTGAACGCCTGCGGCGAGGTGACCTCGTGCACCAGATGCAGATCGATATAGAGGATGGCCGGTACCCCGGCGGCCGCCGGGCGGACCCGGTGCGTGTCCCAGAGCTTTCTGAACAGTGTACGCGGTGACCGCTCGGTAGACCGCATGTCAGACTCCCCAGAGGTAGCTCGCGGCTTCGAGGTGCTCCGCCTCCAGCACCCGGGCCTGCGCCGCCTTGTCGAGCGCCACCAGGTACGCGCGCACGCCCGCGGCCACGATGTCGGTGGAAGCGCCCCGGCCCGTGAACGTACAGCCGTTGACTTTGAGGCGGAGCGAGACCTCCCCTACGGCATCCCTGCCGGGCGTGGCGGAATGCACCTCCAGTTCCTCCAGTTCGGTGCGGAACTCCACCAGCTCGTCAACCGCGGCGAAGGCCGCCGCCAACGGCCCGTCCCCCTCGGCCACGCACGCCCGTTCCGGGTGGTCCCCGATGACCAGCCGCACGGTCGCGCGTGAGCGGCCAGCGCCACACTGCACCTCCAGCCCGCGGAGGCGGTGGACCCGCGGGGCATCCTCCATCGTGCCATGGTGGATGATGGATATGAGGTCTTCGTCGAAGATCTCCTTCTTCTGGTCGGCCAGCATCTTGAAGAGCTTGTAGACCCGCGCGGTATCGTCCAGATTCAACTCGTAGCCCAGCTCATGGTAGCGGCGCACCAGGGCGTTCCGACCCGAATGCTTGCCGAGCACCAGCTGGCTCTCGGGAACACCCACCATGGCGGGCGTCATGATCTCGTAGGTGGTGCGCTCCTTGATCACGCCGTCCTGATGGATGCCGGCCTCGTGCGCGAACGCGTTCCTGCCCACGATGGCCTTGTTGGGTTGCGGATGGATGCCGGTCAGATAGCTCAGCAGCTGGCTCGTGCGGAACAGTTCACCGCTGCTCACCCCCGTCGCGAAGGGGTAGCCATCAGCGCGCACCCGGAGGGCCATGACCACTTCCTCCAGGGCGGCGTTGCCCGCGCGCTCGCCGATGCCGTTGATGGTACACTCCACCTGCCGGGCTCCCGCCTCCAGCGCCACCAGCGAGTTCGCCACCGCCAGACCCAGATCGTCGTGGCAGTGCACGCTGATCACCACGTTCTCCACGCCGGGCACCGAGGCGCGAATCGTCTCGACGATGCGGCGGTACTCGGCAGGATGCGTGTAGCCCACCGTGTCCGGGAGGTTGATCGTCGTGGCGCCCGCCGCGATGACCGCTTCCATGACGCGGCACAGGAACGCCAGCTCCGTGCGCGTGGCATCCTCGGCGCTGAATTCCACGTCATCCACGTACCCCCGCGCCTGTGCCACACCCGCCACAGCCCGCTCGAGGCACTCCTCCCGCGTCATCCGCAGCTTGTGCCGCAGGTGGATATCCGAGGTGGCCAGAAAGACATGCAGTCTGGCGCGCTCCGCGGGTGCCACGGCCTCGGCGGCCCGCTCGATGTCGCGCGGATCCACCCGCGCCAGCCCCGCGATCACCGGCCGGCGGACTTCCCTGGCAATGCGCTGTACCGAAGCAAAGTCCTCCGGCGAACTGATCGGAAAACCCGCCTCGAGCACATCCACGCCGAGGGCGTCGAGCTGGTGGGCCATACGCAGCTTTTCGGCGGCGGTCATGGAAGCGCCGGGTGACTGCTCGCCGTCGCGCAGCGTGGTATCGAAAATGGTGACCCGGTCCATTGGGTGCTCCGTGGTACGGGGAATAAAAAAAACGGGCCTTCCCTCGGCTCCCGAGAGAAGGCCCGCTCGCGCGGTGGTGCGCTGTCACCTAGGTCATGTTCAACGCGCACGGACCTTCACTCCGGGACCCACCAGGGAGGCCCGAAAGTCGAAGGCTGAGAAGCAGTGCAGGGCTGAAACGGCCAGGCATGTCAGTTCTGTTCTGTTCTGGTGCTTGGTTCGTGAACGGCCAGCCTACACTCCGGTAGCCGGAGTGTCAAGGCGCCGACCGCTCACCCCCCGCCTTCCTCCACCACCGGCCGCGCCAGCCGCACCAGCTCGCCGGCCAGCACGTACCCAGCGCCACCCAGCCGCGCCACGGCGCGCAGCGCGGCCGGATCGATGCCGTGCGTGCCCTCCACGGTAGGCAGCTCCTCGGCCACGCGCACGAACAGCACCTCGCCCAGCACCAGCGTGTTGGCAGAGCCGGGCAGCTCCACCGTACGCAGCAGGCGGCACTCCAGGATGGCGGGCGCCTCCGCCACGTAGCAGGCCGGCACCGTTTCCGCTGCACGCGCGCTCACGCCCGCCACGGCAAACTCGTCCACGCCGGGAGCGTACGCGCCGGAGGTGGCGTTCATGACAGTGAGCAACTCCTCACTCACCACGTTCACGCAGAAGCAGCCCGTGGCCAGGATGTTGGCCAGCGAGTCTTTGGGCGCGCCGTTCCTGCGCGTGCCAATGGAAACCGCCACGTAGGGGGGCGTGGCGGAGACCAGGTTGAAGAAGCTGAACGGCGCCAGGTTGGCCCGGCCCGCCGCCGAGCGGGTGGACAGCCACCCGATCGGGCGCGGCACCACCAGGGACGTCAGCAACTCGTAGCGCTCCCGCGGCGCCAGCGTGGCGGCGGACATGGAACGGTGGCTGCGCGGCGCCGGCTGCTGCTGCTGCTGCTGCTGCTGGCGTGCGCCCATCGGGCTCGGCTGGTGTGTGCCGGGGGGGCCGGGCTGCTCAGGGGATGCGGGCATGCGTTTCCGGGTGATCAGGTCGATAAATATCTTAGCACTAAGATATATCACCGACAGAACGGGCGCAATCCAGAGAGACCGCGCCCGTTGCTCACCAGCGTCCTGCCTGGCCTGCCTGGCCTGCCTGGCCTGTCCGACCCGCCCGGCCCGCCTGGCCCTCCCGGCCCTCCCGGCCCTCCCGGCCCTCCCGGCCGCCGACTGCCCGCCGACTGCCCGCACACGGCCGTTGTATCGGGGCGCCCGTCACCCGCCCGGCGGAGGTCACCCAGCCACCCTTCCACTCCCACCTCCGCGGCGGGCCTCCGCGGCCGCGCCGAAGCGCGCTACGGAGAGCCGATGGAGCCGGCCAGCCCGGCGGCATCACACCGGCGAGGACGCCCCCCGTCGCGTGCGCGGCGGTTAGGGCCGCCGCGCACCCCGAGCACATGACCGGTGCCGCCACACTTTCACGATATCCCGTCATCCCGTCGGCACCGGTCAGGCGCCCGTCACCGCCGTGGAGGCGGATCGACCGGGACCTGCCGTCGTCAGCAGATCCCCTGGGACACGCCCAAGATGCACGCGGGCCACGCCGCGCGCTGTCGGGCTAAGGTTGAAATGGCGGCGGGAAAATCCCCGCACCGATTCCACTCTTTCCCTACAGCCGGGCGTCTCCGTGCGGATCTACGTTCGGGGCGGAGCCGGAGGGCGCGAGCGGGGGCTTTCCCATGTGCCCCTCGAGGCCCCATCATCCTGTGGAGGGAGCCATGCCTGATACTGTCGTGCTTAAGGAGTCCCAACCCATGGAGCAGGCCACGCGCAAGGATACGCTCAGCGTCCGGGACAACCGGACCGGGCAGGAATTCGAGTTCCCCATCCAGGCGGGAACCTATCCCAAATACGGTTCGGCCGTGACCAGCGCCGCGTTCCGGCAGATCAAAGTGGACGAGGAGGACTTCGGTCTGCTCTGCTACGATCCGGCGTTCATGAACACGGCCTCGTGCAAGAGCGCCATCACCTTCATTGATGGTGAGCGGGGCATCCTCCTCTATCGCGGGATTCCCATCGATCAGCTGGCGGAGCAGAGCACCTATCTGGAAACCGCGTACCTGACGCTGAACGGCGAGTTGCCGTCCACCGAGGAGATGGTGGACTGGGACCGCAACATCACCTACCACACAATCGTCCATCAGAACCTGAAGAAGTTCATGGACGGTTTCCACTATGACGCCCATCCCATGGGCATCCTGGTGAGCACGGTGGCGGCGCTGTCCACGTTCTATCCGGAGTCGCGCAACATCGCGGACCCGCACGTCCGCGCGCGGCAGATCCGACGGCTCATCGCCAAGATGCCCACGCTGGCGGCCATGGCCTACCGGCACAGCATCGGCATGCCCTACGTGCAGCCGGACAATGACCTGAGCTACACGGGCAACTTCCTGAGCATGATGTTCCGCATGACGGAGAAGGAGTACCAGGTCAATCCGGTGCTCGAGCGGGCGCTGGACGTGCTCTACATCCTGCACGTGGATCACGAGCAGAACTGCTCCGCCAACGCCATGCGTAGTGTGGGCAGCTCGCACCCCGACCCGTACGTCTCGGTGGCCGCGGCCGCCGCCGCCCTCTACGGCCCGCTGCACGGCGGCGCCAACGAGCAGGTGCTGCGCATGCTGCGCGAGATCGGCACCGCGGAGCGGGCGCCCGACTTCGTGGAGCGCGCCAAGAAGGGTGACTACCGCCTCATGGGCTTCGGTCACCGCGTCTACAAGAACTACGACCCGCGCGCCCGTATCCTGAAGACGATGGCGCGTGACGTCCTGGAGGTGACGGGCTCGAGTCCGCTGCTGGACCTGGCCATGGAGCTGGAGCGCATCGCGCTCGAGGATGACTACTTCGTGGAGCGGAAGCTCTATCCGAACGTGGACTTCTACTCGGGCATCATCTACCAGGCCATGGGCTTCCCGGTGGACATGTTCCCGGTGCTCTTCGCCATTCCGCGCACCGCCGGCTGGCTGGCGCAGTGGCAGGAGCTGCTCGATGACAAAGAGCAGAAGATCGCGCGGCCCAGGCAGATCTACACGGGCTACGACGAGCGGCCGTACGTATCCGCCGACCAGAGATAGGCTGAACTCCCACGCGGTCGCCGGCGCCGGGCTCTCCCGCGCCGGCGGCCGTCCGCGCCCGCCCGCCGTCCCGGCGCGCACCTCACGCCCTGCAGGCGGAGGGCCTCCCTAGCGCAGCGCTCGCACTCCCACGCAGGGAAGCACTGGTACACAACGAATATATTCTATAGAATGTAGAATATAATCGTTGCGGCACAACAACTTCCGATTTCGTTTCCCGAGTGCGCGGCATGACGGCACCCGCCCGCGCCCGCGGGGGCGGAAGAACGCTCGATCGCCCACGCCACCCGGCGTTCCCCCACGTGAGAACGGGTATCACCCCCCACACGAAAATCCGCCTTCCGCTGACAGACGCCCCCCTGGCCGCCGCCTAGCTTGGTGGGTGTGGGAGCGGCGCAGCTGCCGCCCACCCCGGAACCCCAAGTCCGGAGCGGACACGTGAAACACACGCAGCACACCCATGGTCACGGCCATGGCAACGGCAAGGGCGGCGGCATGCCTCCCATGGACTTTGCCAGAGCACCCTTCCTCGTCATCTGGGAGACCACCCAGGCGTGCGACCTGGCCTGCAAGCACTGCAGGGCCGAGGCGCAGCCGGACCGCCACCCCGACGAGCTGTCCACCGCGGAGGCCAAACGCATGCTCGAGCGCGTGCGCGCCTTCGGCCCGATCATCTTCGTCTTCAGTGGCGGGGACTGCCTGAAGCGCCCCGACATCCTGGAGCTGGTGGCGTACGGTCACGAGCTGGGCCTGCGCATGGCGGCCACACCGGCCACCACGCCGCTCTGCTCCAAGGAGATGATCCAGCAACTCAAGGACGCGGGGCTGGCGCGGCTGGCCATCAGCCTGGACGGCTCCTGCCCGGAAATCCACGACGAGTTCCGCCGCGTGGCGGGCTCCTTCGATCATGGCCTCCGCATCCTGAAGACCGCGCAGGAGGTGGGGATGACCACGCAGGTGAACACGGTCGTCGCCAAACACAACCTGGAGGACTTCGACCACCTCTGTGCGCTCATGGAGCAGGTGGGCATCGTCTTCTGGGAGGTCTTCTTCCTGGTGCCCATGGGGCGCGCCAAGCCCGAGGACGTGGCCGGCCCCGACGAGTTCGAAGCCGTCTTCAACCGGCTCTACGACCTCTCCAAGACCGCCCCGTTCGACATCAAGGCCACCGCCGCGCCGCAGTACAACCGGGTGGTGCTGGAGCGCAAGGTGGCCGAGCGGCGCGAGGGGCAGCGCCAGCAGGCGGACGGGCTCATGACGGATGGGCTGGCCCACTCCCTCAAGGACGGCATCGGCCGCGCGGGCAACGTCAACGACGGGGACGGCTTCCTCTTCATCAGCCACACCGGGGACATCATGCCCTCGGGCTTCCTACCCGTGCGCGCGGGCAACGTCCGGGAGGATGACCTGGTGGAGGTTTACCGCACGGCGCCGCTCTTCACCGCGCTGCGCGACCGGGACAACCTGAAGGGGAAGTGCGCGGTGTGTGAGTACCGGCCGGTGTGCGGCGGCAGCCGCGCCCGCGCCTTCGCCGTCACCGGGGACTGGCACGAGGCGGAGCCATACTGCGCGCACGAGCCCCTGCGCTGGCGGCGCATGGTGGAGGCCGGCCAGGCGGAACCGACGGAAGAGTATTTCGCGCGGCGTAACAAGCTGACCCGCTCGCTGCCCGTCCACGATGGCCGCCCGGTGCGGCCGCAGCGGGGGGCCGGGGTGTCGTGAACCCGCCGCTCACGCTCGCGCCGCCGCCCGTGGGGACCGCCCCCGGTCATCACTGTCACGCAAGCGACGATGCCCGGCAGGCGCCGCCTCCCGCCGTCCGGGACGGCGGCTCCGTCACCTTCCGCGTGGTGCTGGCCGGCGCGCCGAACGTGGGCAAGAGTGCGCTCTTCAACCGGCTCACCGGCGCCTACGTAGCCGTCTCGAACTATCCCGGCACCTCCGTGGAGGTGGCGCGCGGGCATGCCCAGCTGGACGGCGCGCGGGTTGAGATCGTGGATACGCCCGGCATGTACTCCATGCTCCCCACCACGGAGGAGGAACGGGTCAGCCAGCGCATCGTGCTGGGCGGCGCCTACGACGTGCTGGTGCACGTGGTGGACGCCAAGAACCTGGAGCGCATGCTGCCGCTCACGCTGCAGCTGGCCGAGACCGGGCGGCCGCTGGTGGTGGCGCTCAACATGATGGACGAGGCGGACCGCCTGGGCGTGCGCGTGGACCACGCGCGGCTGGCGGGTCGCCTGGGCGTGGAAATCGTACCCGTGGTGGCGGTGTCCGGTCGGGGACTCGCGGACTTGGGGCGCGCAATTCGGCGCGCGCGGTCACGGCCGGCTCCGCCCACCACTGTCTATGCCAACGGCGTGGGGCACGCCCTGGCCGCGCTGGAGGAAAGGCTCGCGGGCGTCTATCCCGTGGCGCCCGCGGCGCTGGCCGCGCTCTACCTCCAGGGGGATCCGCTGACGGCCGCCCTCGTGCACGCCACCGAGACCGACGGCGGTGCCGCGGTACGCGCGGCGCTGGCGGGGACGCAGCTGGCGTTGCCGGATCCGTCCTCCTATCGCGTGGCGTACGAGCGGCAGCGCGCCGCCGACCGGCTGGTCGAGGACGTGGTGAGCGGCGTCCGCGAGGTCCGCACGCCCGTGCGCGACGCCCTGGGCCGGCTGCTCGCGCGCCCGCTCACCGGCCTGCCCGTGCTGGCCCTGGTGCTCTACTTCGGCCTCTACCGCTTCGTGGGCGTCTTCGGCGCCGGCACGCTCGTGGACGCCATCGAGACATCCCTCTTCGAGCACCGCATCAACCCCTGGCTGGAGGGGCTCTTCGCCGTCGTGCCGTGGGAGCTGGTGCGCACCCTCTTCGTGGGGGAGTACGGCGTGCTCACGCTGGGCGTGCGCTACGCCGTGGCCATCGTGCTGCCGGTGGTGGCCACCTTCTTCCTCTTCTTCTCGGTGCTGGAGGACAGCGGCTACTTCCCGCGCCTGGCGCTGCTGGTGGATCGCGCCTTCAAGCGCATCGGCCTGTCGGGACGTGCGGTCATCCCCATGGTGCTGGGCTTTGCGTGTGATACCATGGCCACCATGGTGACACGCACCCTGGAGACCCGCCGCGAGCGGGTGCTGGCCACGCTGCTCCTGGCGCTGGCCATCCCGTGCTCGGCGCAGCTCGGCGTCATCATTGCCGTGCTCGCCGCCTACCCGGCCGCGCTCGGCGTCTGGGCGCTCTCCCTGCTCGGCGTCTTCTTCCTGGTGGGGCTCATCAGCGCGCGGCTCATGCCGGGCGAGCCGGCCAGCTTCCACATGGAGCTGCCCCCCCTCCGGCTGCCCCGCCCGGGCAATGTGCTGATGAAGACCTACACCCGGGTGCACTGGTACTTCCGGGAGGTGCTGCCTCTCTTCCTGCTGGCCAGCGTCCTCATCTGGGCGGGCTCGTGGACGGGCGTGCTGGCCGTCATCGTGGCCGGCCTGGAGCCGGTGGTGGCGCTGCTAGGCCTGCCGGCCGAGACGGCCGAGATCTTCCTCTTCGGCTTCTTCCGCCGTGACTACGGCGCCGCGGGCCTCTTCGATCTGGGGCAGACGGGCGTGCTGGGCATGCGGCAGCTCACGGTGGCCGCCGTGACGCTCACGCTCTTCGTCCCGTGCGTGGCGCAGTTCCTCATGATGATCCGTGAGCGCGGCGTGAAGACGGCGCTCGGCATGGTGGCCTTCATCACCCCGTTCGCGTTCGGGGCCGGCTGGCTGCTCAACATCGTGCTGCGGGGGGCGGGATGGTGACGTGCGGGTTCTGCGGCACCGCGTTCGAGGAGGACCGTGCCCAGGGGGCCTGCCAGCGCTGCCCGCTGGGCGCCGACTGCGGGCTCGTGCGCTGCCCGACCTGCGGCTACGAGAACCCCGGAGTGCCCGCCTGGGTGGCTCGGGTACAGGCATGGAACCAACGCCGAAAGGAGGCGGGTCATGAAGCTGGGTGAGCGCCTCCGGGCGCGGCTGGCGGGCGCACTGCCCGCATGGGGCGAGGCATGTCCCGCGGGTGAGCCCGTGCCCACCATCGACCACTGCGCGGCGGCCGAGTGCGGCACCGTGCACCTGACCGCGTTGCGCCCGGGGGAGCGGGCCACGGTCTCCTGCCTCGAGGAGCCGGGCAGCGCGGCGTCCTGCAAGCTGGCGGGGATGGGAGTGTTGCCCGGCGTGGAGGTGATGCTGGTGCAGCGCTACCCGGCCTTCGTCTTCCGGGTGGGCTTCGCGGAACTGGCCGTGGACCACGACCTGGCGGGGCACATCCGGGTGCGGCGCCCGGCTACTCCTGGATCCGCCCGGTAATCTCCGCGCCCTCCACGACCAGCACCCGGAACCCCATGGCCGCCAGCCCGGCCGCGCCCGAGGAGCTGCGGGTGGGCGCGCCCGGATACTGCGCGCGGATGACGTCCAGCGCGGCGCCCACCCCCGCCTCGTCATCCACCCAGCCGGCGTTCCCCAGCACCACCACGGAGCGCCAGCGACGGGCCATGTCCTCCACCTCCACCACGGTCAGGCAGACGCGCGGGTTGGCCTCGATGTTCTCCACCTTGCGGCCGGGCCCCACCACCGAGTAGAAGCGGCTGCCCTGGCGGCCGAAGATGATGGGCACGGCATACGGCTCGTCCCCAGCCGCCGTGGATAGCACGCCCCAGAAGTTGCGCGCCAGGAAGGCCTCGATCTCCTCGGCGCTCATGTCCCGCGAGCCGCGTCGCTTGCTCTCCGTCATCCGCCTTCCCTCGCGGCGTGCCCGCGGCACGCCGCCGCTCAGGTGCCGGTAGCCGGATCTATGCCCCGGCGCAGCACCTCCTGTATGTACCAGGCCGCCGCGTCGATGTCGCGCGCCCTGAACCGCTCCTCGAGCCCCCAGTGGGGCATGCCCCGTACCGCCCCCGTGGAGATCAGGCGGAGCAGCTCCGCATGATCCTCACCGGGCGCCCAGTTCGGCTCCAGGAAGTCGGGCGGCCGCAGGGTGTCCCCGCCCTGCACGAAGCCGCCGTCGCCCCGCCCGAACTGCCCGTGGCACTTCTGGCAACTGTACATCCAGACCACGGCGCCCCGGTTGTGCGCCAGGCTGTCGGCCTCCCACGCGATGGTATCGAAGGTGGCCAGCGTGAAGGCGCTCTCCGCCTCCGCCTGCCTGGCCAGCGCCGAGTCCTCCGCCGCGGCCGCCGCTTCCTCCGCGTCCCCCGTTCCGCCGCACCCCGCCACGAGCCCCACGGCCAGCGCGGCCATTGCCGTCCAACGCATAGCTCCCCCCCCCCTTCTATAGGCGGCCGGCGCCGAGCCACCGGCCGGTGGTGCGCAGCCCCTCAGGGCGCTTCGCGCCCATCCTCCAATGTGCGCTTCCCGGGCGCCGTATGCCATGGGGGCGGCCGCGATCGCGGCACGCTCCCTACAGGAGCTGTCGGGACGGTGCCTACCGCCGCGCGGCGGAAGCGCGGCGCGTGGATGTGCATCGTCGCTTGACACGGAGCGAAACCCGGGCCGGGCCGCTGACGTAGAGCCCCGCAGCCGGCGCCGGACCACGCCGCCGGCTCTACCCGAACCGGCGGCTCGATGGGCAACTTTCTCAAGGACCTGCGCTTCGGCGCCCGCATGCTGCTCAAGGACCCCGGCAGCACGGCCATCTCGGTGGTGGCCCTCACGCTGGGGATCGGGCTCTCCACCTTCATGTTCAGCGTGGTCTACGGCGCGCTCTTCCGCGGGCTGCCCTTCGAGCAGCCGGAGGAGCTGGTCCACATTGCCATGACGGCGCCCGAGCGCGGCATCACGCAGACGGGCGTCTCCATCCACGACTTCGAGGACATCCGCGCGGCGCAGCGCGCCTTCGAGGAGATGGGCGCCTACTACACGGGCACGCTGAATCTGGTGGACGGTGACGCGCCGGAGCGCCTGGACGGCGGCTTCATGACGCCCGGCACCTTCCAGCTGCTGGGCGTAGAGCCGGTTGCGGGCCGCCTTTTCGATGACACGGACATGGCGCCCGGCGCCGATCCGGCCCTCCTGCTCGGCTACGACCTCTGGCAGAACCGCTACGGCGGCGAGCGTAGCGTGCTGGGCAGGGCGGTGCGGGTCAACGGGCGGCCCGCCACCATCGTGGGCGTGCTGCCACCGGGCTTCGCCTTCCCCGTAGTGCAGCAGGCGTGGGTCCCCCTGCCGCTGCGTGCGGCCGAGCTGCCGCGTGGCCAGGGGCAGAGCCTCAACGTCATCGCCCGCCTGCGTCACGACGTGAACCTGGACCAGGCCAGGGTCTCCATCACGCAGGTGACCGAGCGGTTGGAGGCGGCCTACCCGGAGACGAACGCGGGACTGCGTCCGCTGGTGCGCCGCTTCACCGAGGAAGCCATGGACGGCGAGACGTCGGCTGTGCTCTACACCATGCTGGGCGCGGTCCTCATGGTGCTGCTCGTGGCATGCGCCAACGTGGCCAACATCCTCATTGCCCGTGCGTCGCTGCGCAGCAAGGAGGTGGGCATCCGCACGGCGCTGGGCGCCGGCAAGGGCCGTATCGTGGTCCAGTTCCTCACCGAGGCGTTCGCCATCGCGCTGGCGGGGGCGGCGCTGGGGCTGGTGGTGGCCTTCGTGGCGCTGCGCTGGTTCACCGCGGCCATCGCCGACACCAGCCCGCCCTTCTGGCTGACCTTCCAGCTGGACGGCGCGTCCCTCCTCTTCGTGCTGGCGGCCACACTCACGGCCACCTTCGCCGCGGGTGTCATCCCGGCGCTCCAGGCCGCCCGCGCCAACACCAATGACATCCTCAAGGACGAGTCGCGCGGTGGCTCGAGCTTCCGCATGGGCAAGCTCAGCCGGGGCCTGGTGGTGGTGGAAATTGCCCTCTCTTGCGGGCTGCTGGTGGGCGCCGGCCTGCTGATCCGCACCATCGTCAACCTGCGCACCATCGACATGGGCGTGGAAACGGAGGTCTTCACCGCGCGCCTGGGCCTGCCCACGGGCTCCTGGGAGGACGAGGAGGAGCGGCGGCGCTTCTGGGAGGAGCTGGCCGTGCGGCTGGCCGCCGTCCCCGGGGCGGAGGCCGCGGCCCTGGGCAACGGCATGCCGGGCATGGGCGGCGCCTGGCGCGCGGTGCGGGTGGAGGGGGAGAGCTACGACGAGACGCTCGGGCCGCCGTCCATGCCGGCCGTCCCCGCCAGCGGCCGCTACTTCGACGTCTTCGGCATCCAGCCCCTGGAGGGGCGCACGCTGGCGCCCACGGACCGGCGCGGCACGCAGCCGGTGGCCGTGGTGACGGCGTCCTTCGCGCGCGACTACCTGGAGGGGCGGGCCCTGGGGCGGCGCATCCGCTTCGGCACCGAGGCGGAGGAACCCTGGCGCACCGTGGTGGGGGTGGTCCCGGACCTCTACCTGAGCGGCGTCGACAATGACACCCCGCAGGGCGTCTTCTACCCCGTGGAGCACGAGGCCACCGCGCCGCGCTTCCTCACCCTCATGGTACGCGGTCGCGGCGATCCGCTGTCCTTCACGCCGGCCGTGCGCCAGGCGGTGCAGGAGCAGGACCGTGACCTGCCCCTCTACTGGGTGCGCACCCTGGCCGACGGCATCCGCGAGAACAACTGGCAGTTCGACGTCGTGGGCGCCATCTTCGGCGTCTTCGGCCTGGCGGCGCTCTTCCTGGCCGGCGTGGGCCTCTACGGCGTGATGGCTTTCTCGGTGAGCCAGCGGACCCGTGAGCTGGGCGTGCGCATGGCGCTGGGGGCCGAGCGGCGGGACGTGCTGCGCATGGTCTTCCGCCAGGGCATGAGCCAGCTGGCGCTGGGGCTCCTCCTCGGCCTGGCACTGGCGCTGCCGCTCTCGGGGCTCATGCGCGTCATGCTCGTGGACGTGGAGGCGCGCGATCCCGCCACCTTCGTCACGGTGCTGGTGGTGCTCGCCGTGGCGGCCACAGCGGCCTCCCTCATCCCCGCCCTGCGGGCCACGCGGGTGGAGCCCATGCAGGCGCTGCGCTACGAATAAGCGGTTTCAAGCGACGACGCCCGGCAGGCCGCGCCGCGCGCCGCCCGTACCGCGCCGGCGCTGGGCGCGCGCGCTAATCCGGCCCCTCCACACGACCGCGCTGTTCCTTGATCCTGCCGCGTTGCTTCTTCTCCTTCAGGCGCCGCTCCTTGGAGGCGCGCGTGGGGCGCGTGGGCTTGCGCCGCTTGCGCGTTAGCAGCGCCTGCGCCACCAGCTCGGCCAGGCGCGCCTCGGCGGCCTCGCGGTTCTGCAGCTGGCTGCGCTGCTCCGAGGAGGCCACCTGCAGCACCCCGTCCGCATTGATGCGGTTCTCCAGGCGCTTCAGGATACGCGCGCGCTGCCGCTCGTCGAGCACGGCGGAGGTGGCCACGTTCCAGAGCACCTCCGCGCGCGTGGAGGAGGTGTTGGCGTGCTGCCCGCCCGGCCCGCCCGAGCGTGAGGCACGGAAGGCGATCTCGGCCCGCGGGATGGTGAGCCGGTCGTTGACCCGGAGGTCGGCTTCCGGGCTCATGCCGGCGCGTCGATCCGCACGAGGCTCATGCCGGCGCGTCGATCCGCACGAGGCTCATGCCGGCGCGTCGATGCGCACGATGCCGAGCGGTGGCCGTGTGCGCCACGCCCCGCGCGTGAAGTCGGGCGCCTCGACCGGCGCGCTGCCGCGCGCGATGGAGCGCTCGCTCAGATCCGTGATGGCCGCGAGGGCCGCGCCGTCGTAGACGTCCATGTCCATGGGAGCGCCCTCCCGCAGCGACTGCACCAGCCGGTAGTCCTCGATGTAGTCCATGCCCCCGTGGCCGGCGCCCCGCGAACGCTCCTCGAGAGCCTGCCAGATCGGGTGCTCGTACGCGGCCCGGTAATCCTCGAAGGGCTCCCACCGGTGCGCCGGGCTGCGGTCCTCCAGGTGGATGAGCGCCTCGGGATACTTGCGCATGATGCCGTTGGCGCCCTGCAGCAGGATACGACGGCTGTAGGGGCGCGGCGAATTGGTGTCGTGGGTAAGCAGGATGGTGGCGCCCGTGGCCGTACGGATGAGCGTGTTCACCACGTCCCCCAGCGCGTAGTGCTGCCGCGCCTCCGGGCTGTCGGGCCCGATGTGCTCGGCCGCCCAGCGCTTCAGCCCCACGCCCGGGCTGGCCATGGACACCACCGTGGCAAAGCGGTTGCCGCGGTTCACGTTCAGCCACTGCGCCACGGGCCCCAGGCCATGCGTGGGATAGAGGTCCGCGTTGCGCCGCTTCGAGTGCTCGATGCGCCAGCGCTCCTCGTAGAAATCGGTGAGCTTGAGCTCGCGCAGGTCATGCAGGTAGCCGCACTCCGCGTGCAGCAGCTCCCCGAACAGCCCCTGGCGGACCATGTTCAGGACCATCATCTCCGCGCGGTCGTAGCAGCAGTTCTCCATCATCACGCAGTGGCGCTCCGTGCGCTCCGCCGTGGCCACCAGCTCCCACAGCTCGGCGATGGTGGGCGCCATGGGCACCTCGGTGGCCGCGTGCTTGCCCGCCTCCATGGCCGCCAGCAGCACGGGCGCGTGCCAGTGCCACGGCGTGGCCGTGAAGACAAGGTCCAGATCATCGCGCGCGCACAGCTCACGGAAGACCTCGTGGCTGCCGGAGTAGCCCGCCGGCTCCGGCTGCCCCGCCTCCCGCACGCGCGCCTGCATGCGCGCCACCTTGGCCGGCACCAGGTCACAGATGGCGCGGATCTCCACCCCCGGGATGCCGAGGAAGTTGGACACGTGCGCCGAGCCCTGGTGGCCCACGCCCACGAAGCCCACGCGCACGGTCTCGAGCGGCGGCGCGGTGAAGAGCCCCGCGCGCGGCTCCTGCAGCCCGGGCGGCGGCGCCAGGCCGTCCGCCGCTCCGGCCCCCGCGGCCCCCGCGGCTCCCGCTGCGTTCCCCGCCGCCCCGTCCACCCACACCAGCCCCGCCGCCACCGAGCCCGCCGCGGCCCTACGGATGAAATCCCTGCGATCGATGCCGCTCATGTCACTCTCCCTCGCGTGGTCGGGTCGTGTAGCGCTCGGAGCGCTCAGCGCGGGCCCGCGCCTGCCGGCGGGCGTGGCGCAGCGCCATCACCAGATAAACCAGGTTGATCAGCACCCCCACCGGCGCCACGTACGCGGGCACCGGGAACAGCGGCGTAGAGCCCAGGACCACGAAGCCCACGGCCATGACCACCGCCATGAACACGTGCAGCGGGGCCGACAGCATCACCGTACCCAGCATGCCCGGTCGCTTGACTCCGAAGCGGAGCACGGTCCGATAGACCTCGAAGGCGTAGATGGCCAGGCCGAGCACGGCCAGAACATGAGCCAGCATGGGCGGCGTCACTTTCTGCTGCGGACGTGCGGACGTTCGATCCGCGTTGACGGTGCGGGAAGCGGCGGCGCGCCGCAAGGCGGCGGCGGCCGAACCGCCGTGGCCTACGCCAGCGGCCGCGCCGCGCACGGCAAGGCGGCGACGGCCGAACCGCCGTGGCCCACGCCAGCGGCCGCGCCGCGCACGGCAAGGCGGCGGATGGCGGCGGATGGCGGCGGATGGTCGCCGGATGGCCGCCGTTGCCCGCCCCCGCCCCGGAATTCGCGGCCACAGTCTTGTCAGACGCACACGCGGCGGGGGCCCGCTGCCTCCGTGCGCCCTCAGTGACACTATTTGCCACTGAACGCATTCGCGCCACCGCCGCCGCAGCGCGTGCGCGTTTAGCTACAATTATCGCCGTCCAAGCCCCAACGGCGGCGCGCGACCCGAGCGCGTGCGCCTTTGACGACAATCTCCGCCGGTACCTCCACGCCTTCGCGGCGCCCGCGCCCGCCCGCCCGCGCTCGCCCGCCCGCGGCGCCCGCCCGCCCGCCCGCCCCGCCACCGCGCCCTCACCCCAGCCGCCGCGCCCCGTCCGCCGCCCCCGTCACGAAGAACGCCGCCTCCGCCGCACATCCTGGGAAGCGACGTTCGTAGTCCGCCCGCCACACGCGCGCGAACGCGTCCGCCTGCCCGTCCGTCACCAGCGCCCACACCGACCCGCCGAAGCCAGCCCCGAAGGGCGAGGCCGCCGCCGCGCCCAGGCGCCGGGCGCTGGCCGCCAGGTGCAGGGTCTCGGCCACCTGGTTGCCGAGCGCCGCTGCCCCCAGCTCGGCGGAGCGCGCGGCGGCGGCGCCGAACGCCGCGGCGTCCCCGGCGCGCAGGGCGGCGGTGGCGGCGGGGATCAGCTCCAGCGTCTCGGCGGCGAACTGCGCCGCGCGCCGGGCCAGCGCTACGGCGTCCCACCCGGCCGGCGCGTGCCGGCGCGCGGCGGCCACGAGTCGCTCCGCGCTGGCGCCCTCCTGCAGCAGCGCGCCGCCCGCCGTGGCGGAATGCCCGCCCGCAGTGCGCCACGCCGCCCCCACCGCCCCCAGCTCGGCCGCCAGCCGGTTGTACGCCGCGCGCGCTCCCCCCGTCTTTTCCGCGCGCACCCCGCTCGTGGCCACCACCCAGCGCCAGCCGTCCGGCAGCCGCACGTGGCCCTCCGGCCGGAGCGGCAGGAAGGCGCACTGCAGCAGGTGAGCGGCGCGGCACAGCACCACGGCGGCGTGGTCCTCGCTGCCGCCATGGACGCCCACGCCCGCCTCGCCCGCGCAGGGGCCCCACGGCGCGCCGGTCTCCACGGCGCCCAGGTAGGCGGCGCGCGCCACCGGATCACTGGCCGGCTGCTCTCGCCCCAGCCCCCACACGTCGGCCAGCGCCGACCACAGCGCCACCACCAGCGCGCTCGAGCTGCTCAGCCCGGCGGCCAGCGGCAGGTCCCCGGCAAAGGCCACCCGCGCGCCAGACGCGGCACCGGGGAAGTCGCGCACAGCGCGCCGCACCACCGCCCGGGCGTACACGCTCCAGGGCGGCTCGCCGGGCGACACCTCGGCGCTCGGCGGCGTGTCGAGCGATAGCGTCACCCGC
>Ga0214473_10002530_pt1 | contig 22436 bp, 24 predicted proteins | sample RVTome_7_FD_203509 | JGI IMG/M metagenome (GOLD analysis project Ga0214473, IMG submission 203509) | Soil microbial communities from uranium-contaminated site in the Upper Colorado River Basin, Wyoming, United States - RVT98D197 | ecosystem: Environmental > Terrestrial > Soil > Contaminated >... | reverse complement strand
GTGCTTGTCTCTCTGGCGCTTCTCATGAGCCTTTCCGTGACCGCGATAGCCCATTATCCGGGGCTCCTCCAACTTCCACCCGGGCTTGACCCCTCGGCCCGGCTCCGGGGCTGGAAAGAACTGGCCGTGCGCGTGGACGGCATCAGGGCCAAAAGGGGCGCCGGGGACTGGTTCATCTTCTCCGATAAATACCAGGTCTCTTCCGAGCTTGCGTTCTATCTCAAAGGCCAGCCTGTGACCTACTGCGTGAACCTGGGCAGGCGCATGAACCAGTATGACCTCTGGCCCGGCTTCCACGATATGAAAAAGAAGAACGCCATTTTTGTTAGAATAGGCGATTCGGACATGCCGGAAAAGCTTAAAACCGCTTTCGCGCGGTACGAGAAGGAGGCCTTCACAGTCTACGAGGGCGCGAGGCCCCTCCGGAAGTATTCCATTTTCCTCTGTTACGGTTTCAAGGGTATGAGAAAAGAAGAGGCAGGGTCTTTTTAACAAATGGCGGAGCTTTCCATAGTTGTCCCGGTCTATAACGAAGAGGAGAATATAAGGCCGCTTTACACGGCCCTGAAACCCGTGCTCGAAGATACGGGGAAGACTTATGAGATCATCTTCGTGGACGACGGGAGCACGGACAATACACCTCGGGAGCTTGAGAGGATCGCCCGGCTGGACCCCGGCATAGCCGTGCTTTCCCTGAGGCGCAATTTCGGGCAGACGGCCGCCTTCGCGGCGGGCTTTGATTACGCTGGCGGGGACGTGATAATCACGATGGACGGGGACATGCAAAACGACCCCAGGGACATCCCCAAACTGCTCGAGGAGATGGAGACCTCCGACCTCGTAAGCGGCTGGAGGAAAGACAGGAAGGACAATCTGATAACGAGAAGGCTCCCCTCGATGGCCGCCAACTGGCTGATAGGAAAAGTCACGGGTGTGCGCCTCCACGATTACGGGTGCTCGCTCAAGGCCTACAGGAAAGAGGTGGTAAAGAACATGCGCCTCTACGGCGAGATGCACCGCTTCATGCCCGCCGTGGCGAGCTGGTACGGGGTCCGGGTCTCCGAGGTCGAGACAGTGCATCACCCGCGCACGAAGGGGAAATCGAAATACGGGCTTTCGAGGACGTTCAAGGTCCTCCTCGACTTGATAACGGTAAAATTCCTCCAGAGCTTTTCCACTAAGCCGATACAGGCATTCGGCCCCTTGGGGCTCTTCTCTGCCCTCGCGGGCTTTCTCATATCGCTCTATCTCACGGTGGAAAAAATTTTCTTCGGGGTATCTATCGGCGGAAGGCCCCTGCTGCTTTTAGGGGTGCTCCTCATCATAGTAGGCGTCCAGCTCATAGGCATGGGGCTCCTGGGCGAGATGCTCGTCAGGGTATATCACGAAAGCCAGAAGAAGCCCATCTATGCGCTCAAAAAAATAATTGGACCCGAAAAAAAGTAAAAAATATCTCCTCCTCATCGTCAAGGCCCTCGTAAGCGGCACGCTCCTTTTTCTAATCATAAAAAGGTCGGGCCTCGCCAATATCTATTCCACGATAAAAGGGATAAGCCCGGCCTTCTTCGCGGGCTCGGTCGCGCTCTATCTCGTCTCCATTTATATATCGTGCCTCAGGTGGAGGCTTCTTATAGTCTCCGCTCCCCGCTTGAGAAGGCTTTTCTCCCTTTATATAATGGGGAGCTTTTTCAACATAATGCTCCCGGGGCTCATAGGCGGCGATGCCGTTAAGGCCTATTACCTGTACAAAGAGACCGGAAACCTGCCCGAGTCCATGGCCTCCATATTCATGGAAAGGTATTTGGGGTTCACGGCGCTTTTCCTGATCGGGGCACTCGCGTGGCCCTTCGCGGTCCCGTATCTCAAGGACGCAGGGCTCCTCCTCTGGGCATTTCCCCTCTTTCTCGTGGCCTTCATTATCGGGAGCATTGTTTTTTTCACCCTTAAAGCTGGAAAACGGATCAAACTCTTAAGCGATTTCTACGGCTATTTCGATTTTTACGGGAGAAAAACTCTATTAAAAGGGCTCCTCTATTCATTTCTGGTGCAGGCGCTCGTGATCTTTCAGGTATTCATGCTCTCGAAGGGTTTCGGGCACGATTTCTCGATTCTCCTCTTTTTTGTCTTCATCCCGGTTATCACGGCCTTGGCCGTGCTCCCCATCTCCATCTCGGGGCTCGGTATCAGGGAGGCATCTTTCGTCGTACTCTTCGGGGCCGTGGGGATGGGCCCCGAGGGCGCGACGGCCCTCTCCTTTTCCTGGTTCCTCTCGATGGGAACGGGCTCGCTCGTGGGGCTTGTGGAGTATCTGAGGATAAGAAAAAGATAACTCCCCTTCTATTGACACCGTTTTGCCTTGACCCTAAGATGGGAATCAAATAGAATATTTGTTCTCGAAACCATTTTCCAGCGGGTTCCACGGACAGACCGGATAAAAACCAGGAGGGACCGAAAATAGACGTCGCTGAATTTTTTCTAAAACTGCTCATCATACTTATATCGGCCAAGCTCGTTGCCGAGCTCTTTGCCTTTTTCCGGCTCCCTTCGGTGCTGGGCGAGGTAGTGGCCGGACTCATCATCGGGCCAAGCGTGCTGGGCATAATAGTGCCCGACCGCACCTTCCAACTCCTTGCCGAAATAGGCATACTGCTCCTGCTCTTCGAGGTGGGCCTTGAAACGGATATAGGCCAGATGGTGAAGGTGGGGCGCCAGTCGACGCTCGTCGCGGCCACAGGGATAATCGTCCCGGCCCTTGTCACCTTCTGGGCAAGCTATTACGTGTTCGGCCTGGACCGTCTCCTTGCTCTCTTCATGGGGGGCACCTTCGTGGCCACGAGCATAGGGATTACGGCAAGGGTCCTCTTTGACCTCAAAAAACACACAACGAGGACCGCCCAGGTAGTCCTCGGGGCCGCCGTCCTGGACGACATCGCCGGTGTCGTAATACTGGCCATGCTCTACGACTTCAGCGTGACCGGTGAATTGAGCATATATTCCAGCCTGCGGCTCCTTGCCTTCGTCAGCGCCTTCCTCGTGCTTGCGCCCGTCATAGCCAAACTCCTCGTACCCGTCATCTCCGCCGCTTCCATGAAAGGCAGGACCAAGGGGATCGTGCCCACTTTGATCACCTCTCTAATACTCCTTTTCGCGTTCCTTTCGCACCAGGTGGGCGCTCCCGAGATACTCGGCTCTTTCGCGGCCGGAGTGGCCCTGGCGAGGAGGTTTTTCCTCCCCATGGGATCCAGCATAGAGCATTACAGCAAGGAGTTGGCCGGGAAGATCGAAGAGGGCATGACGCCCATAATAGACCTCTTTGTTCCCGTGTTTTTTGTGATAGTCGGGGCCTCGATCAATCTTAAGGCGATAGATTTCTCGTCGGGCCTCTTCTGGAAGATGTCGGCAGTGTTCGCCGTCCTGGCAATCCTCAGCAAGCTTGTAAGCGGCGTATGGGTGCGGGACGGCTTAAGGGGAAAGCTCGCCACGGGGATGGCGATGGTCCCGCGGGGGGAGGTGGGCCTCATCTTCGCCGAGGTGGGCAGGAGGAGCGGCATCCTGGACGATATGAATTATGCCGTGGTGGTCTTTATCGTCGCGGTCACGACGCTGCTGGCGCCCCTTTTCCTCAGGGTCATACTGGGAGAAGAACAAACCGCCTCAGGCCCTTAGTGGTCCGCGTAATGGAAAGTTTACCGCCGGGACGGAATGGGCAGGCGCTCTGAAATTTTCTCGATGAACTCTCGTCCATCAGGGGGGGCATTTCGCGCAGACCGAGGCGAAGAGCGAGGTCGAGAGATACCTGTCCCCCCGGTCCGGAAGGACGACGACGATCGTCCCCTCCTTTAGCCTTGCGGCCACATCGAGCGCGGCCTTCATCGCCGCCCCGCTCGACATTCCCACAAAGATGCCCTCTTTTATCGAGAGCATCCGGGTCGTATTGAAGGCGTCCTCGTCCTGAATAATTACCCTGTCGTCGAGCATGGAGGGGTCAAAGATGCGGGGGACGATGGATTCGGACATATTTTTGAGGCCCTGAATCCTGTGCCCGAGCCGGGGCTCCGCGCCGATCACCTTTATATCGCTACGGAACTCCTTGAGTCTTTTTCTCACGCCCATGAGCGTGCCGGTCGTCCCCATGCCCCCCACGAAATGGGTTATCTCCCCTTTGGTCTGCTCTATCACCTCGGGGCCCGTGGTCTCGTAATGGGCGAGCACGTTGGCGGGGTTGCCGAACTGGTCCGGCATGAAGTAAAGATCGGGGGCCTCCTCGAGTATTTTATAGGCGAGCCTTATCGCGCCGTCAGTGCCCTCCTCGGAAGGGCTTATTATAAGCTCGGCCCCGAGCGCTTCCAGCACCCTTCTTCTTTCCACGCTCACGCAGGCCGGCATCGTGAGTTTCACCCTGTATCCCTTTGCCGCCCCCACCATCGCAAGCCCGATCCCCGTGTTCCCGGAGGTGGCCTCAAGGATTATCTTATCCCTTGAGAGCTTCCCCTCTTTTTCGGCCACATTTATCATGTAAAGGGCGATCCTGTCCTTTACCGAGCCTCCGGGGTTTGCGCCCTCTAATTTGGCAAGAAGTTTTACGTGCGGATTAGGATTCAGGTTATCTACAGTTACGAGGGGGGTGTTCCCGATGCTCTCAAGAATGCTCATTTTTCCGGATTACCTCGAAAGGATTATACCATACCCCGATGTTAATATAGAATCATGCCTGAAGTGATTATCGGCCCAAAAGTTATATTAGGCATGAGCGGCGGAGTGGACTCCTCAACGGCGGCCTTTCTTCTAAAGGAGCAGGGGTTTGAGGTCATGGGGCTTTCCATCCTCCTCTTCGAGACGAGGGGCAGAAGGAACCCCCGCTCCTGCTGCAGCCTTGAGGCCGTAAACGGCGCCAGGGAATCGGCCCGCCTTATCGGGATAGAGCACAGGGTCGTAAACGCCCGGACGGAGTTCATGGAGAAGGTGATAAAACCCTTCGCAGAGGCCTATGCCGCCGGGCGCACCCCCAACCCGTGCATCCTCTGCAATAAATACATAAAGTTCCCCATACTCCTCGAAGAGGCAAAAAGGACAGGCGCGGAGTTCACAGCAACGGGCCATTACGCCCGCGTGGAAAGAGACGGGGAAATCCTTTTAAAAAAAGGCACGGACGAAAAGAAAGACCAGTCCTATGTGCTTTATGAATTAAGAAAAGAGGAGATGGAAAGGCTGCTCCTTCCCCTGGGGGTTTACAGGAAAGAGGACGTCCGCCGGATGGCGGGAGAAAAAGCCCTCCCGGTCTTCGAGCGCCCGGAGTCCCAGGAGATTTGTTTCGTGGAAGGGAAAGATTATCTCCCCTTTGTCCATCTCTTCGCGCCGGAGATTCCGGGAGAAGGCCCAATATATGATGAGTCCGGCAAAGAGATAGGACGGCACAAGGGCATATACGCCTACACGATCGGGCAGAGGAAGGGCCTTGGCGTGGCAAGCCTCAAGCCTCTTTACGTTTACAAGATAGACCCCGAAAAAAACGCAATCCATGCAGGGGATAAAGAAAAAGCCTTTTTCCGCTCTTTTACCGTAAAGGACCTGAATTGGCTCGTGGAAAAAGACTTAACGACCCCATTAAAAGTGGATATAAAAATACGCTCGACGATGAAGGCCGCGCCCGGGACGATTTCATATCTTGGAGCGCACGCCTTAAGAGTGGATTTCGACCTCCCCCAGTGGGCCCCCGCTCCCGGCCAGAGCGCGGTCTTTTATGATGGAGATACTGTGCTCGCGGGTGGTATCATAGAGCAAGTAAGGGATTAGCGCTATGCCAAAGGTTATTTCGGTCAACATAAGCGGAAAAAAAGGGACGAGAAAAATCCCGGTCCCGTCTCTCACTTTGAAAGAGAATTTCGGCGCGGTGGGCGATGCCCATGCCTCCGCGCTCTGGCACAGGCAGGTAAGCCTCCTTGCAATTGAAAGCATAAAGAAAATGCGCGCCTCGGGGCTCGATGTGAAAGAGGGCGACTTTGCCGAAAATATTACAACGGATGGCATAGAACTCATCTCCCTTTCTGTGGGCGCAAGGCTTCTCGTTGGAGATGTCCTCATCGAGATCACGCAGATCGGAAAACACTGCCACACCAAATGCGAGATATATAAGCTCGCGGGGGACTGCATAATGCCCACCGAGGGCGTTTTCGCAAAGGTGCTTAAGGGGGGAGAAATTAAAAAAGGAGACCGGATAAATTTATTAACAGATCATGCATAATAATGTCCGCTTTTTTTCGTCATTCCGGCGAAAGCCGGAATCCAGTGACGTTAGATGTTCAATTGAGGCCAAAAGTCGCTGGATTCCGGGTCAAGCCCGGAATGACAGACATAGGATTAATTTACAGCAATCAATAATATGATAAAGGCCGCCATACTCACGATGAGCGACAGGGGCTCCCGGGGCCTCCGGGCCGATGAAAGCGCCCCGGTAATAAAAGAACTCCTCGCCGAAATAGGGGCGGAGGTAATCCGGTACGAGGTCATCCCGGACGAAAAGGACCTTATAAAGAAAAAATTGATCGAATACTCGGGGCTCGCGGACCTCGTGATAACAACGGGGGGGACCGGGCTCAGCCCCAGGGATGTGACGCCGGAGGCCACCAGGGACGTAATAGAAAAGGAGGTCCCCGGCATACCCGAAGCAATGCGGAGAGAGGGGCTGAAAAAGACCAGACGGGCAATGCTTTCGAGGGGAGTGGCGGGGACGAGGGGGGCCTCTCTCATCATAAACCTCCCGGGAAGCCCCAAAGCAGTCCGTGAAGGGCTCGAGGCGATAATCGAGTGTCTCCCTCACGCGCTGGAGAAGCTGAAGGGCTCGGAGAAGGAGTGCGCCCCCTCGGAGAGCCCAAAATGACGGCGGACGTGAGCTTTCCGCTCGCCTTTGTAGCAGGCTTGGTTTCGTTCCTTTCCCCGTGCATACTCCCGCTTGTCCCCTCTTATATATCGTTTATAACCGGCCTCTCGTTCGAAAGCCTCACCGCCCAGTCGAGGGAGAACAGGGCAAGAGTGAAGAGGCTTACGATAGCCAATTCCCTGATCTTCATCGCGGGCTTTTCCGTCATATTTATAAGTTTGGGGGCGGCCTCTTCCTATGTGGGAAGGCTTTTTATCGAGCACCAGGAGACGATCCGCGTGGCAGGGGGCATTCTCATAATCGTCTTCGGTCTCTTCATCGCCGGCATCCTCAACCCGGGCTTCCTTATGAGGGAAAGGAAGTTCCACCTCCAGGGGAGGCCCACGGGATATTTCGGGGCCTTTATCATCGGCATGACCTTTGCCGCAGGGTGGACCCCCTGCATAGGGCCGATGCTGGGGAGCATACTCGCGTATACGGCCACAAAGGGTTCGGCCCTGTACGGGTTCGAGCTCCTCTCGGTCTATTCGGCGGGGCTCGCCGTGCCTTTTCTAATATCGGCACTTGCGATAAATTCATTCCTCCTCTACTCGCGGCGGCTCTTCAAGTACATGCGGGCCGTTATGCTCGCAAGCGGTCTTCTCCTCGTCCTGTTCGGGATACTGCTCGTCACAAACCGGATTAAAATCCTTTCGGGCCTCTTCCCGGATTTGGGGCTCGATCTCTAAGATGGAAATTTTTCAGAAAAATCCAATGCTTTACAAGAATTTAAAAATATATTACAATCAAGCTCACTTCAAAAGCGGAGGTATTTTGTGGTCAAGATAAGGCTCATGCGGATGGGCGCGCACAAGAAGCCCTTTTATCGAGTGGTGGTGGCGGACTCGAGGGCCCGGCGCGACGGTCCTTTTGTGGAGATAATCGGCACCTATGACCCCAAGAAGGAACCGGTTGAGGTCAAGATAGACGGGGACAAAGCTCTCGGCTGGATAAAAAAGGGAGCCCAACCTACGGACAGGGTCAGGAAACTATTGCAAAAGGCTGGCGTACTTTCAGCCTAATCTCACGCGGGGGTGCTCAGGTATGAAAAGCTTGATTGAGGCTATGGCGAAGGCTCTCGTGGACAAGCCCGAAAGCGTAGTGGTGTCGGAGGTGGAAGGGGAGAGGACGACTGTTTTCGAGCTTAGGGTGGACCCCAACGACCTGGGCAAGGTCATAGGAAAGCAGGGCAAGACCGCCCGCGCGATGAGGACTATACTCAGTGCCTCCGGCACGAAGATCGGCAAGCGCTGCGTCCTCGAGATACTTGAATAAATAGAAAATCCCTCTAAAGGGAGACCCTTGGGATCGAATGGGGGCCATGGCCCCCGTTTTCATTTGGTTTCCTTAAAAGAAGATTTGAGATTTTAAATTTGAAATATGAGACCTGGGAAATTTGAGGTTTGAGATTTTACATCTTACTAAGAGCCTGTCCGGGTAATGTAGCCGCAGGCTTTAGCCTGCGTTCATTTAGTCGCAAACCTGAAGGTTGCGGCTACAACTAAATACAAGTAAATGTCCGGAGTCTTTCTTCAGAAGGATTCCCGACAAGCGGGAATGACAAAAACGGATATCATTATGCAGGGGTCAATAGCCTGAGATTTCAAATTTTAAATTTGAGATTCGAGATAAGAAAATGGACATCTCCGTCATAACGATCTTCCCGGAGGTCTTTCACGCCTACCTGGGCTTGAGCATAATGAAGCGGGCACAGGAAAAGGGCCTCGTGCGGTTCGAGATATTGAACTTGAGGGATTTCACCGTTGACAGGCACAGGACCGTTGACGACTACCCCTACGGCGGAGGACCGGGGATGGTCTTAAAGCCGGAACCGGTCTCAAGGGCAGTCGAAGAAACAAAGAGGGACGGCGCGGAGACCCTCACAATCCTCCTCTCCCCGCAAGGGAAGCTCTTCACGCAGGAGACGGCCCTCGAGCTTTCCCTGGAAAAGCGGAGGCTCGTTTTCATAGCCGCAAGGTACGAGGGCATCGACGAGCGCGTTAGAAAAACGCTCGCGGACCGCGAGACCTCAATCGGCGATTACGTTTTGACTGGCGGAGAATTGCCGGCCTTGGTTATAATAGACGCCGTTGTGAGGCTCCTGCCGGGCGCCTTGGGCGACGAGGAGTCTCTTCTCGAGGAGTCTTTCACGTGGGGGATCCTCGATTATCCCCATTACACCCGGCCCCCCGAATGGAACGGGATGAAGGTGCCGGAGGCGCTCCTTTCGGGCAACCACAGGGAGATAGCCCGGTGGCGCAGAAAGGAAGCGCTCAGAAAGACGCTCAGCGTAAGGCCCGATCTCCTGGCGAGGGCGGCCCTTACGGCAGAGGACCATAAATTGCTTGAAAAGATAAAGGAGGAAGAGCATGAACCCGATTGACGCCATAGAGGAAGGATTCAAAAAGGAAAAGGTGCCCCCCTTCAATGTGGGCGACACCGTCCGCGTCTCCATGCGGGTCATAGAGGGAGACAAGGAAAGGATCCAGCCCTTCGAGGGCATCGTGATAGCCAGAAAAGGCGGCGGCGTCAGCGAGACATTCATGGTGCGCAAGGTCTCCTTCGGCGTGGGTGTCGAGAGGATATTCCCCCTCCATTCCCCTTTCGTGGAGAAGATCAAGGTCATAAGGCAGGGCTCGGTCAGAAGGGCCAAGCTCTATTACCTGAGGGAAAAAAAGGGCAAGGCCGCGAGGGTAAAAGAGAAGGCGAGGGTCTGAGCAGGGGCCTTTATAGTTACGACAACTCGTTCAGGCGGGAAGGGGTACTGAGGCTGGCCGGCATGGACGAGGCGGGCCGGGGCCCGATAGCCGGCCCGGTTGTGGCCGCCTGCGTTGTCCTCCCTTCCGGCAAGACCATAAACGGCCTCAAGGACTCGAAGCTCATTCCCACCGAAAAGGGACGCGAAGAGGTCTTCGGCAGGATACTCAATGCTGCGCTCGATATCGGCATCGGCATCTCAGACGTGGACACGATCGAGAGCCTGAACATCTACGGCGCCACAAGGCTCGCCATGACCCGCGCCGTAAGCCATCTCTCCGAAAAGCCCGACCTCCTCGTCATAGACGCCGTAAAACTCCCCGACCTCCACATAAGGCAGGTCTCGATCTATAAAGGCGAGCTTCAGAGCGCCTCGATAGCGGCGGCATCCGTCGTGGCAAAGCATATAAGGGACAGGCTCATGGCCCACTACCATGCGATATACCCGGATTACGGCTTCGACAGGCACAAGGGATATTGCACGAGGGAACACAGGGCGAGGATCGCGGAGATGGGCCCCTGCCCGCTCCACCGGAAGACTTTCAACAGGGTCCTCACTTTAGAGCTGCCTTTTCAGTAACCCCCTGGGCCTTCTTCTGAAGTGCGACTGGGAGCCTCACGATGAAGCGGCTCCCCTTCCTTTCCTCGGTTTCGACCTCGATCCTCCCGTTATGGCTCTGCACGATCTTGTAGCTTACGGAGAGGCCGAGCCCCGTGCCTTTTTCCTTCTTCGTGGTGAAGAAGGGCTCGAATATCCGGCTCAGGATGTCCTTGGGGATGCCCTTGCCGGTGTCGGAGACCTCGATGCTTACCATATCGCCCGCCGGATAGGTGCGGATTCCCAGGACCCCCGCCCCGGCCATCGAGAAGAGCGCGTTGTTTATGAGGTTTAAAAAGACCTGCTTCAACTGGTTCTCGTCCCCCTTGATGAGGGGAATCTGCCCGTAATCCCTTTCGAGCTTCATCTTCGAGCCCTTGAAATTTACGGCAGTAAGCTCTATGACGCCGTCAAGGAGCTTGTTGATGTCCAGGACCTTTATCTCGAGGGGTTTTTTCCGGGCGAACTCGAGGAGCTGGTGCACAATCTCCCTCGCCCTCAGGGATTCCCTCTCGATTATCTCCACGTCTCGGAGGATGCCGGCCAGGTCCTGCTCCTCTTTTATCAGCTCCGCGTACCCCAGGATGCTCGTAAGGGGGTTGTTGATCTCGTGGGCCACATTGGAGGCGAGCTCGCCGATGCCCACAAGCTTGGCGGCCTGTATGAGCTGTTCCTGCGTGTCCTTGAGTTCCCGCATCTGCAGGCGGACGTCCTCGTAGAGCTTCCAGTTCTCGAGGGCGACGGAGAAATTATTCGAGAGTATGGCCAGCAGCCTGAAGTCCTCCTCGGTGAAATTCCCCTCGCGCTTGTTGGCGGCCCTTATGGCCCCGATCAATTTACCCTTCTGCCTTACCCAGACGAACATTATATTGCGCACGCCGAGTTCCTCATCCACCTCGCGTGTAGGCGAAAGCTCGATGTTTTCGTTAAGGACAAGCGCCCTCCTCTTGGAGCTTGCGTACATGTCGTCCAGGACCCTCGCCTTCACTTTCATCTTCGCGGAGACCTCCGGGGGCACGCCCACCGCCGTCTCCATGTGCACGTAATGGTCCGCCTCCTCGCCCTCCTTGATGATCACCCCGCACTGCTCAACGCCCGTAAGCTCCACTATACCGTTCACAAGCTCCCGGAAGATATCGCTCCTGCTCGTTATGGAGTGGAAGGTCAGGGTGATGCTGTAGAGGTTCGAGAGGTTATGGAGATAATGCATTATCCTCTGGTTGTTTTCCTTTAAGGACGCGCTCATGTCGTTGAACGAGTTCACAAGCTCGCCGAATTCGTCCGTCCCCCGGTAACCGGTCACGTAGCCCAGCTCTCCCGATTTTATCCGCCTTGTGGCCGCCACCAGGTTATTGATGGGCTCGGTTATCCGCCTCGTCATCGAGGCCGCTATGGCCAGGGCTATGAAAAAGGAGATCACAAGGGTGACTATCAGGATCGACCGGGAGTTGTTTATCTCCTTAAGCGCGTTCACGGTCTTTTCGTTAAGGCTCTTGTCGGCAATGAAGGCCATCTCCTGGGCCTTTCCGAGAAAATAGCTGCCTGTATTTATGGCGCCTGCACGCATCCTGCCGATCCGGGCCGGGTTGGCGGAAGTCGTAATGAGGGTGCTCAAAGAGGTCTTGTAGTCGTCCACTATGGTTGCAAGCTCGTTCAGGCGGCCCGACATCTCCGGGTTGTGGTGGCATCCGAGGCATGACTTTACGGAATTATCGAGGTTCGTCACATTCTCCACGATAACATCCATGTCCTTGCCGAACTGCGTGCCGACCGTGTACAGGTGCGTCTGCACCGTCTGGGCGTTTATGACGAGGTTCTGCCTTATTATCTCGACACGGTGGAGCGCTATCACGGAGCGGAGATGGTTCGTTGTCCTGTAGATATAGAGCATCGTGAAGACCGAGCCCAGCGTAAAGAGCAGGAACAGGAGAGAGAGCGAGAATATCAGCCTTTTTCGCATTTTATGAAGGCCTCTTCATTTTATCAGGGGGCCTCATTTTAATCCGAGCCTCATTTATCTCAAGGGCCTCTTGGGGGTCCTTTGGGGCCTCTTCCGGAACGGCAGCCGGATTAAAGGATTTAACCTGGGCAAGCTCCCGCCCGCACGGCCCGGCGGGGTCCAGCCACACCGCGAAAGCATCCACTATTATATACAATCTTTGTTCTCCTTTACCATCCTTAAAGTAAGGAGGAGGGCCTCGGCCTTTTTCAGGCTCTCGTAATATTCCCTCTCCGGGTCCGAATCTGCCACAATGCCCGCCCCCGCCTGCACGTATGCCGTCCCGTCCTTTATCAGGAATGTCCTTATGAGGATGTTCAGGTCCAGATTGCCCGAAAACCCCATATACCCGGCCCCTCCCGTATAAGGTCCCCGCCTTGTGGGCTCAAGCTCGTCTATTATTTCCATGCATCGCACCTTGGGGACCCCCGTTATCGTGCCTCCGGGAAATGCGGCCCTTATGCAGTCAAACAGCGTTTTCCCCGGGGCAAGCTTCCCCTTTATGTTCGAAACGATATGGATCACGTGGGAATAATCTTCCGTTATCATGAGCTCGTCCACCCGGACAGTTCCGTAATCGGAGACCTTCCCCAGGTCGTTCCTCTCAAGGTCTATGAGCATGATGTGCTCGGCCTTTTCCTTTTCGTTCAAGAGAAGCTCCGATCGCATCGCCTCGTCCTCGGCCCGGTCCTTTCCGCGGGGCCTCGTGCCCGCGATGGGGCGGGTCTCGATAATACCGTCCCGCACCCGTATGAGCCGCTCCGGAGAGGAGCTTACGATATGGAACTCCCCGAAATCCATGTAACAGGAAAACGGAGAAGGGTTTATCCCGGAGAGCACCTTGTAAACCGTCCAGGGAGGCACGTCCCCTATATGGGCGTGGACCCTCAGGGAGAGGTTCGCCTGAAAAATGTCTCCCGCCGCGATGTATTCCTTTGCCTTCCGGACCATCCGCATATATTCTTCTTTTGAAAGAGTATGTTCAATGAAAAACTTTTTTAAAGGAGTGTTCGGTTTTTTATTTAAGCCGTCATGCCCGCATGTCGTAAGCGGGCATCCAGGCGTTCCCGTTTCTGGATTCCCGCTTTCGCGGGAATGACACAAAAATGTACTTTTGAGGTCGGTTCTATTTTTTACCTTAGAAGAGAGCCTTTTCAGTTCTTTTTCTGCCTCGTCGTATTTTTCGGCCCAGTTTATGTCTTCGAGGCGGCCGTAGCCAAGCCCGGTATCTCTTGCCCCGGGGCATACTATAAGCCATGCCTTTTTCTCCACGTGATCGAAAGCGAAGAGCCTGTCCGCCATAAAAAAGAAGGCATCGGGGACCCCAAGGTCATCCCGGGTAGTCCTCGGCAGCCGCTCGAAATAATGGACGAAATCATAGGAGATAAGCCCCACGGCCCCACCCTGAAAGGGCGGGAGCCCCGGCGCGGCCTTCTGGGGATAAGCCCGGAGAAAATCCCTCAGGCGCTCGAAGATCCTTGACCTCTCCCTCCGGGACATCGCCCTCCTGCCCCCGGCCTCCACTTCCACATATCCGTCCTTGATTTTTATGGAGGCATAGGGTTCAAAGGCGAGGAATGAATACCGGGCTATATTTTCCGGTCCCTTTACGCTCTCAAGCAGGACGCTTCCCCGCCCGGTCCCGAATTTGGGGTAAAGCCCGGCAGGCGAAGAAAACGGGACCTCCATGTATAGAGGAGGGATGAGACCGCTTTTGGCCTCTTCGCAAAACTCCCTTTTTGACAAAGAAAGCGGCCGGATGCGAACCACCTCAGGCCGTGAGGGCCTCTATCGTGATAAGGTCGAGGGCCTTTATCGGGTCTTGTTGCCCGAGCACCGCCCTCCCCAAAACAAGGTAATCGGCCCCTTCCTTCAGGGCCTGCCGTGGGGTCATCGCCCTCTTCTGGTCGTCCGGGGGCGTCCAGGAGGGCCTTATGCCCGGAGTCACCGTTATGAACTTCTCCCCGCAGTGGGTCTTTATCATGGCCACCTCGTGCCCCGAGGCCACGACCCCGTCCAGCCCCGCCTTCTGGGCGAGCACGGCCAGGTTCTTTACATGGGTCCTCAAGCTGTGCTGGATGCCGAACTCTCCCTTAAGCTCCTCCTGTGAGAGACTCGTAAGCACCGTCACTCCGACCATTTTTGGCCTCTTCAAGCCCTCTTTTACGCAAAGCTCGGCCACATCGTCTTTCATCCTTTTCATGCACTCGAAGCCCGAGGATGTATGGACATTGAACATATATACGCCAAGCCTTGCCGCGGCCTGCCCCGCCCGCGATACCGTATTGGGGATATCGTGGAGCTTGAGATCGAGAAAGACCTTTTTGCCCCGCTCCTGTATGCGCTCCACAACGGAAGGCCCTGCGGCGGCAAAAAGCTCAAGTCCAACTTTAAATATATTAAGGTAATCGCTGAATTTATCTACAATTTCAAGTGCATATTCAGCGTTGTGCACATCGAGGGCAAGGATAAGCTTTTCCTTTACGGAGGGCATCTTTTATCAGAGCCTTGAGAGGGTTATGCCCTTCTGGGCCTGGTATTTCCCGGACTTATCGGCATAAGAAATCCGGCAAAGCTCGCTCGTGCCGAGGAAGACGAGCTGGGAGATGCCTTCATTGGCGTAAAGCTTGACAGGCAAGGGGCCGGTATTGGATATTGCGATCGTCACATAGCCTTCCCATTCCGGCTCGAGAGGTGTCACGTTCACTACCACCCCGCAGCGGGCGTAAGTGGATTTCCCGGTGGAAAGTACTATAACGTCGCGGGGCACCCTGAAATATTCGAGAGAGCGTCCTAACACGAAAGAGCCGGGCGGGAGCAAACAGACATCTCCCTTAAAAGGGAGAAAGTTAGCGGGCGGGACATCTTTCGGGTCGAGCGCGGCCAATTCTCCGGGGTTAAAGAGCTTGAACTCGTCCGAAAGCCTCATGTCATACCCGTAGGAGCCGAGCCCGAACGATATCGTCCCTTTGCGCACCCCGCGGTCGCTGAAGGGATCTATCATGCCCCTCGCGGCCATGTCCCCTATCCACCTGTCGTTTTTGACCATGCAGTTCAAATTAACATAGGCAAATAACAAGTAGCAAGTAACAAGTGCTTGCTAAAATGTCTTTTTATTTGATATAAAAGAGAAAGGGGTTGGACATGAAAAGGCCTGCCCTGCTCGTGACAGGTGAAAGATGTTGATCCACCAAGTTAGATCTTATGGGAGCAAGAGTAAGGAGCACGGTGTGCAAGTCTTCCAGAGAGAAGAAAGCCTGAAGTCTCCTTCGATGCACCCACCTGTAAAAGGGGGATCTAACGCTTTCAGCTGCACGGCAGGGTGGGTTTATTCTATGGCAGAAGAGATATCAGCCTTGGACATAAAGAGGGAAAAAGTTTTATCCGGCTTGGATTTTCATATAAAACTAAAAAGACCTCGCGGTTCGGGCATATCTCTCGGTTTGGTTCCGGTCTGAAGCCGGAATAAGCCCGCCATAGCTCCTGTCCCGCTCCTATTAAATAAAGGAGAGGAGGGAGTCTAAGTGAACCAGGCACTCTACAGCTTGCTTTCCGCAGTTATTGGGATCCTCCTTGGCGCCGCCTTTGCCTTCTTTTACAAGCTCTCGCTTAAGAAAAAGGAAGAGGCATTGAAGCGCGAGGCCGAAGCCGGTGCGGAGGAGTCCAGGAGAAGCGCCGAACGGATAAAAAAAGACGCCCAGTACGAAGCGAAAGGCATTCTTTACCAGGCCCGTTCCGAGGCCGAAAAGGAATTCAAGGACAGGCGGAACGAGCTTTTGCACCTTGAAAAAAGGCTCCGGAACCGCGAAGAGACCCTCGAAAGAAAATTGGACCAGATCGAGCGCAGGGAGAACGAATCCGGCCGCAGGGAGAAGGAGATATCCCAGAAGGAGCGCGGGCTCCAGGACAAGGAAAAAAACCTTGACGACGCCGTCCGCCAGCAGACGGTGATGCTCGAAAAAATATCGGCCCTTAGCGTTGAGGAGGCCCGGGGGGAACTCCTCCGCAGGGTCGAGGAGGAGGCCCGCTTCGAGGGCGCCAGGCTCGCCAAACGCATCGAGGACGAGGCCCGCGAGGCCGCCGAGAAAAAGTCCAAGGAAGTCATTGGCCTCGCCGTCCAGCGCTACGCGGGCGATTACGTCGCCGACGCCACCGTCACCGCCGTGAGCCTCCCCTCGGACGACATGAAGGGCCGCATCATAGGCCGTGAGGGCAGGAATATCCGCGCCCTGGAGGCCGCCACCGGCGTCGACCTCATAGTGGACGACACCCCGGAACTCATAACCCTCTCCACCTTCAACCCCGTCCGCAGGGAGATCGCCCGGCTCGCGCTCGAAAAACTCATAGCGGACGGCCGCATACACCCGGCCAGAATCGAAGAAGTAGTCGAAAAGATGCGCAAAGAAGTGGAAAACACCATCCGCGAGGAAGGCGACAGGGCCGTATTCGACCTGGGCCTCTCCGGTATCCATCCCGAAGTCGTAAAGCTCATAGGGAGGCTCAAATACCGCACCTCTTACGGCCAGAACGTCCTTCAGCATTCGAGGGAGGTGGCCTCTTTCGCCGGGATAATGGCCTCGGAACTCGGCGTAGACGTTAAGCTCGCCCGGCGCGCCGGGCTCCTCCACGACATAGGCAAGGCCGTGGACCATGAGGTCGAAGGCCCTCACCAGGAAATAGGGGCCTCCCTCGCTAAAAAATATGGCGAATCCGATGCCGTTGTGAGCGCCATCGCCTCCCATCACGACAGCGAGGCCCCCTCCGTGGAGGCCGCGCTCGTTGCCGCCGCCGACGCCCTCTCGGCCGCAAGGCCGGGGGTCAGGAGCGAGAGCATCGAAAACTATCTTAAACGCCTCGAAAAATTGGAAGAACTCGCCCTCTCCTACCAGGGCGTCGAGAAATGCTACGCGATACAGGCGGGCAGAGAAGTGAGAATAATCGTCAAGCCCGAAGAGGTCACGGACGAGGCCTCGTGGCTCCTCTCGCGCGACCTCGCAAAAAAGATCGAGGCCGAGATGACTTACCCCGGCCAGATCAAAGTCACGGTAATCCGCGAGAACAGGTTCATCGAGTACGCGAAGTAAAGATTTTACAGGGGGGCTCCGCCCCCCTGAACCCCCGCAAAGGGCCGAAGGCCCTTTGAACCCTCGTTTAAAAACATGGGTCAAGGGGGCTGGCCCCCTTGCGGGGTCAAGGGGCAGCGCCCCTTTATAAAAAATGAAAATCCTTTTCATAGGCGACATAGTAGGCAGGATCGGGCGGAACGCCGTAAAGGCCCTCCTGCCTAAAATCACAGAGCGCTACAAGATCGACTTCACCATCGCAAACGGCGAGAACGCCGCAGGCGGCTTCGGCATAACCGAGGAGACGGCAAGAGAGATCTTCTCTTTCGGCATTCACATAATCACAACAGGCAACCACGTCTGGGACAAAAAAGAGGTCATCCCCTATTTGCAGAAAGAGGACAGGCTGCTCAGGCCGCTGAACTATCCCGAGGGCGCGCCCGGTTACGGCAGCGCGCTCATCAGCGTGCCCGGCAGGCGCCCTGTCGGAGTGATAAACCTTTCCGGCCGGGTCTACATGGGGCTTGCGGACTGCCCCTTCAGGCTGGGGCTTCGTGAAGTGGAGAAATTAAAGGAGAAAACACCGGTCATCATAGTTGATATGCACGCCGAGGCCACGTCCGAAAAGATCGCGATGGGATATTACCTGGACGGCAAGGCGAGCGCGGTCATCGGCACCCATACCCACGTGATGACCGCCGACGAGCGCATCCTCCCCAAGGGGACCGCCTTCATAAGCGATGCGGGAATGACAGGGCCGGTAGATTCGATAATAGGCGTGAACAAAGACCAGGTCATAGAGAAGTTTTTATATCAGATGCCCGCGAGGTTCGAGGTCCCGTCAGGCACGGCCATGTTCTGCGGGCTCGTAGTCGATGTGGACGAGGAGACGGGGATGTCGAAATCCATTACGAGGCTCCAGTTAACATATCCGTAACCCCTCTTTTTGTGATTTCCGTCACTATCATTGAATTTTTTAGTTGAAAAGCAACTTTTCTTGGATGTAAAGTACAACCGGAATGAGAAAGTTGCGCGTATATATATTTTTCATCCTCTTTCTCTCCCTGTCTCATTCCGCCTATGCCGTTATCCTCACGGCCAAAGACGGAAAAAAGTTCGAATGGGACGGTTATTACGATAACGGGAACGAATACTGCACCCGGAGGGGCGGGGGCTCCTTTTGCGTGCCCAAGAGCGAAATAGTTTCCATCAAGAAAGACGGCGGCGCGGGGCTTATCATCTGTGATTTCAAGGGAGTTAAACAGAGCGCGGCCCCCGTAACAAAACCCGCCACCCCGGTGGTAAAAAAGAGCTCATCCTACAAGTCTTCGGCGAAAAAGAGCACACGCCCTACATGAAGAAGGAGGAGGTAGGCCGGCCCGTGAGGCCGGTTTAAAGACAGGCGCTATTCCGCAAGCCTCCTCAACATATCCACAAGCAGCACCTCTTCCCTTTTGAGCCCGGACTGTCCCGCATAGGTCCTTTTCCTGTAGATATCTTCCCTCAGGCGCGCGAGGTAATCGTTTACAGCTTTTTTAAGGAGGGCTTTTTCTTCTTCCGTGAGTTCAAGGTTCATTTCAGAAAAAATAATTGAAACTCCCCTGCCCTGTCAAGCTGTATTTCAAGCCTCATACTGCCATCCGTATTTGCCGATAAGGGGCACGAAGGAGCAGTAGACGTCGTGCTCCTCGATCAACCTGCCCCCTCTTTTTCTCCCCTTCAGAAGCTCCTGCGAGTACCTCTCGCCCACCGGGATGACGATTATCCCGCCTTCGTCCAGTTGCTCGATAAGGGGCCGAGGGACAGCCGGGGCCCCGGCCGTGACGATTATCCTCTGGAAGGGGCCTCCTTCGGGGATGCCGAGCGTGCCGTCGCCCAACCTGAAGCGGATGTCCCGGTAGCCGAGCCTTTCGAGGATTTCTTTTGCCCTCTGGGAAAGCTCCGGATAAAGCTCTATCGTCCAGACCTCCCCGGCAAGTTCCGCCAGTATCGCCGCCTGGTATCCCGAGCCGGTGCCCACCTCGAGCACCTTTTCGTCTCCCTCGAGTTCAAGCATTTGAGTCATTACCGCAACCATATAGGGCTGTGAGATTGTCTGCCCGTGCCCTATCGGAAGGGCTATGTCCTCGTAAGCCTTGTACCGGAGATATTCGGGGATAAACTCATGTCGGGGAATGCGCCTCATGGCTTCCAGCACCCGGATGTCCTCTATGCCCCGGGCGGCAAGCTGCCTCTCCACCATGTCGCTGCGGAGTTTTTCCTCGGATTCCATTCTCAGCGGCTCGTGAGCCAGCGCTCTTTGAGCCAGGCTATCGCGGGCATATTCGTGAAGTCCAGGTGAATGGGCGTGACCGAGACGTATCCTTCCATAACGGCATTTATATCCGTGTCGGGGCCGTGCTCCCAGAAGGGTTTTCCCCCTCCGATCCAATAATAAATTTCCCCCGATGGGGATTTTATCTCATGGACCGCGCCGTTATAGATGCGCTTGGACTGGCGGGTGAACTTCACGCCTTTTATGTCGCCGACCGGGACATTCGGGATATTGATGTTGAGGAGAGTGTCATAAGGGAGCGATTTTTCGAGGACAAAGCCTGCGGCCTCGAGGGCGTACTGCCGGGCGGTCTCGTAATGAGCTGTCGGTGTGCCGTCCAGCATCAGGGAGACGGCAAGAGAGGAGATGCCGAAGATGGTCCCCTCGATCGCAGCCGAAACGGTGCCCGAGTAAGTTATATCGTCCCCCAGGTTTGCACCCTTGTTGATCCCCGAAATTATGAGGTCGGGCTTTCGGGGGAGGAGCTTCCCGATGCCCAGGGCCACGCAATCCGTGGGGGTGCCGTTTACGGCATAGACATCTTCCCTCATCTTTTCCACCCTTAGGGGCCTGTGCATGGTAAGGGCATGGCTGACGGCGGAGCGCTCCCTGTCGGGCGCGACCACAATAGCCCTCGAGATCTCCCTCATCCCCCTCGCCAGGGCCATGAGCCCCGGCGAATGCACCCCGTCATCATTGGTGACGAGGATCAATTTCTCTTTTGACTTGCTTTCTTCAGGCATGAAGTAATTTTATCATTTCCGATAATAAGATTTCCCACCCACCCGCTCTTAGGGCAGAAACAGGGCGCAGCAAGCAGCGCCCCTACACACACAGAAGCAACCCCTCCTTGGATGCCCAGCTTGAGCCTTCTTGCCTTTTAATCTGAAACCATGCAAGAATATTTCGTTTTTGCTTTAACTGGAAAATTTAAATGCCCATCACATACAAGAAAGCGGGCGTGGACATCGCGGAGGGCGAGAGGTTCGTAGAGCTTCTAAAGCCCCTGGCGAATAAGACCCTGCGCCCGGAAGTCATGAAAGGCATCGGGCTCTTCGGGGCGCTCTTCAGGCTCGACCTCAAAAAATACCGGGAGCCGGTCCTCGTTTCGAGCACAGACGGGGTGGGCACAAAGCTCATGCTCGCCTTCCTGAGCGGAAAGCACGACACGGTCGGCATAGACCTCGTGGCCATGAGCGTAAACGACATCCTCACCTTGGGCGCAGAGCCCCTCTTTTTCCTCGATTATTTTGCGACAGGAAAACTCAAGGCCGGGCGCGCGGTAAAGGTGATTGAGGGGATCGTAAAAGGGTGCGAGGAGGCGGGCTGCGCCTTGATAGGTGGCGAGACCGCCGAGATGCCGGGCTTCTACAAAGAGGACGAATACGACCTCGCTGGCTTTGCCGTGGGCGTGGTAGAGCGGGCCCGCATCATAGACGGAAAGACCATCAAGAGGGGCGATGTTGTTGTCGGGGTTGCCTCCTCGGGCCTTCATTCAAACGGCTATTCGCTCGCCAGAAAGGTCTTAATTGAGAAGGCAGGGCTCCCATTAAAAAAGAAAATCCCCGAACTCGGTACGACCCTGGCTGAAGAACTCCTGAAACCCACCCGCATATACGTGAAAGCCTTTAACGCCATAAAAAAGAAAGTGGAAGTGAAAGGCATGGCCCATATCACGGGAGGGGGCATCCCCGGCAACCTGAACAGGGTGCTCCCCAAAAAACTGGACGCCCTTGTGGACGAGGCCTCCTGGCCCGTCCCGCCCATCTTCGGCATGGTCCGCAGGGAGGGGGACGTCCCCTTAGAAGATATGAAAAAGACCTTCAATATGGGCATAGGGTATGCCTTTATAGTCCCGGAAGGAGATGCCCGGAAGACGGTAAAACTCCTTTCGAGGGCAGGGTATCCCGCATACATTATAGGCACAATAATAAGCGCAAAAGAGAAGGGTTCAGGCCGGGTCAGGTATAAATAAAAATCCAGCATATTCAAGTAAATACCTAAAAAATAAATCTTTTTCTTTAAAAAGAAGCTAAAAAGGATTGACAAACCTGCCCTTTTTTTCCTAAAGTTACATACCTTTTTGTGTGCCTTTGGCTTTTGTCTTCTACGCTTCGCCTTGCTTGGGAGGGCCTGTATGAGAAAACTGAGAGCAGCAATAAAGAAGCTTTTTGTCCCCGTCACCATCATGCTTGTCCCGCACAATTCGCGGAGGGCCTTAAACCTCAAATTCCCCTCGATCGGGCTTTTGGCGCTCGTCCTTTTTGCCCTGATAGGAATCGGGTATGTGTCAGTCATGTCCGTCAGCGCATTCCAGTATCGGATAATGAAAGAGAAGCTCAACTTCTATTCGTCCCAGTTCCACGAGCTTAAAGGCACAATGCAGGCGCTCAAGAGGAGCGAAGAGGAGTTCAGGAAAATATTTTCCTTTAAGAAAAAGGAAGAGGTCCTTGAAAACCTTGAGCCGGAAGTGGTGCAGACGGATGGGGACAGCGGCTCCGTAGACATGGAGCTTTTAAAGAAAGAGATCGCAAAGAGCATGGAGTCCGTCAAGGATATCAAGCAGTACCTTGCGAGGGAGAAGGACATCTACCAGGCCACCCCTCGCGGGCTTCCCGCCGAGGGCTATATATCGTCCGGATACGGCTACAGGACGCACCCTATTACCAAGATGCGCGACTTCCACTCGGGCTTTGACATCATGACCGACCGGGGCAACCCGGTGCGTGCGACCGCGGACGGCGTGGTGAGCTTCGCCGGCCGGAGCGGCGGCAACGGCAACCTTATCG